>Ga0073899_10001806_pt1 | contig 19424 bp, 12 predicted proteins | sample KloWWTmetaKNB5Ph_FD_88975 | JGI IMG/M metagenome (GOLD analysis project Ga0073899, IMG submission 88975) | Active sludge microbial communities from Klosterneuburg, Austria, studying microevolution and ecology of nitrifiers - Klosterneuburg... | ecosystem: Engineered > WWTP > Aerobic digester >... | reverse complement strand
GGCTCCGGCACGTCATGGGGGCCTACTGTGCGTTCCACTACCCCAACCACGAGAAGCAGCTTCGGTCGTGGGGCTTCGTCCCCCAGTCGTGGTTTCTCGCGTTCCATGACTACCTCGCGCCCTCCAGCATCGGCCGCGAAGAGCTGGGACGCTGGAGGGAGCTCGGCGAGGAACTCGCACTGTTCGGGCGTGAGGGTGTGAGACTGCGCGACGCCCTCGGCGAGCTCTACCCCAAGGAGTCCGACGCGCGGAGGTTCCTGGCCGATGCAGGGCTCGACGTCAGACTGTTCACCCTGTCGGGTAGCGCACAGGACATCTGGTTCGACGTCATCACGAAGGTGGGCAAGAACAACCAGATCGGGGTGCTCCTCGCCACCGCCCGCAAGGAATATCCGAAGAGCCCGCTGCTCGCGTCGCTGCGCGGCTTCTGAGTCGATCGACGCCACCCCTCCGCGCCGACGCCTCACGCGGGCTCACCGGGTTCTGCGACTGGATCGTGACGCGCTCGCCCGAGGCGCTCCCCGTCGGAGGGCGCCCGGCGGCCGCGCGCGACCGTTGACCAGCCCCACGGCCCCGATGGAACGACTTCGCGCCTCAAACGCCTCCCGACACCTCCCGCACCCGTTCGCGAACGCCCCCTCCGACCTTCCGAGACCTCCGCCGCCCTCTCGCGAGGGTCACGCGCACCTCGACGGATCTCCCCGCGCGGCGCTACCCTCCGCGCCGCTCAGGAGGAGACACACCATGGCGACGATCGAAATCAAGGACGGCGCGCTCCAGGTCACGATGAACGGGTGGGACAAGCTGCTGACGCTGCGGAGCTCGCTGTCGATCCCGATGACGCACGTGACGGGCGTCGAGCTGCGGCCGAAGTTCGCCGACCCGGCCAACGCGGCGAAGGCGCTGCGGCTGGCGGGCGGCTACTGGCCCCACAAGTTCGCGACGGGCTACTTCGCGGTCGAGGGCGAGATCTGCTTCTACGACGTGCACGACGAGTCGAAGACCGTCGGCATCACGGTCGAGCACGAGTCCGTGAAGCGGCTGATCCTCGAGGTCGAGGGCGAGGCCCCGGAGGCCGTGGTCGCGCGGATCACCGCGGCGCTCGCCGCCCGCGCCTGACGCGGCTCAGTCGCGGAAGCGGGCGCGGAGCATCGCGCGCTCCTCGCGGTCGAAGGTGACCACCGAGGCCGCCAGCACCCACACCACCAGCACCAGCACGCAGGTCGCCGCCAGCGGGACGAAGCGCGTGTGCCAGCCCGCTTGCTCGGCCGCGACGAGCACCCCCCACGCGGGGAGCGCCGGCGCGAAGCCGCGGACGTAGGTCTCGACCACGTGGTCGCGGAAGGGGATGCCGAGGTGCCGGCACACGAACCACGGCATCGCGACGAGGCCCGCGATCGCGGCGGGGAGGAAGGTGGCGAAGGCGACGCCCTCGACGCCCCAGGTGCGAACCAGCACGACGGAGAGCGCGAGGTTGCAGACGGCCTCGGCCATCGCGATGCGGGCGGGCACCCGGAGCTGGCCGATCCCTTCGAAGAGGGGCCGCGCGAGCCCCCTCCCCGCCATCTGCATGAGGAAGGCGAGGGCGAGCCACACCATGCACCGCTGGGCCTCGGCGACGACGCGGGCGGCCTCGGCGGCGTCGCTGTTCTTCGAGAGCCAGAGGGTGAGGACGTGGCGGCCCCAGAGCGCCTGCACGAGGGCGATGGGCCCCGAGAGGGTGACGATGGCCTTGGTGCCGGTGCGCCAGAAGGCGCGGAGGCGGTCGTTCTCGCCGCGGGCGGCGGCGGCGGCGAAGCCGGGCATGAGCACGCCGGCGGCGCGGTCGATGGCCTCGCGGGCGAAGTCCACCAGGCGCAGGGCGAAGGCGTAGGGCCCCGTCGCCGCCGCGCCGCGCGCCTGCCCGATCACGATGCTGTCGGTGTAGTTGATGACCCGGTCGGACATCGTGAAGACGAACGACTGGATGCTGAAGGTGAAGAGCTCGCCGACGCGCTCGGGGCGGTTGAGCGCGCGCGACACCACCAGCTCGGGCATCACGCGCCGCACGAGGACGTAGTAGGCCGTCTGCTCGGCGGCCGAGGTGAGCACGGCGATGACGCCGAGCGCGAGGATCGAGCGCCACCAGGTCACCAGCACCAGCGCCGCGACCGAGCGGAGCGCGAGGGACGCGAGGCGCACGCCGTTGACGAGGTCGTAGCGCTCGAGGCCCATCAGCACGCCGCCGTAGATGCTCCCGGCGAAATCGCAGAACACCGCGAGGCCCGTGAAGATGAGCCGGAGGCGCGCCTCGTGGGTGAGGTGGACGGGGATGTCGAAGATCCACGGCAGGGGCCACGCGAGGAGGCAGGCGGTGAGGAGGCAGGCGGCGCCGATGCGGAGGTACACGGCGAAGACGGTGGAGACGGTCTCGTTGAGGGCGTCCTGCTCGCCGAGCGCGCGGTGCGAGGCGACGTAGCGCACCACCGCGACGCCGAAGCCGAAGTACAGGATGGTCGAGTAGCCCCCGAGGTCGCCGATGAGGTTGTTGATCCCGTAGCCGTCGCGGCCGAGGCGGTCGAGCAGGAAGGGGGGCATGAGGAAGCCCACCGCCGCCGTGATGACGTGGGCGCCCCACTGCGAGGAGACGTTGCGGAGAAACTGGCGGGCTTGCATGCGTCGGTGGGTCTACGAGGCGCGGGGCCGCGGTGAGGGTGGACGGTCGATGCGCGCGCGGAGGCGGAGGAAGGGCTTCTCGACCGCGTAGTGCATCACGAGGGCGGCGGCGAAGGCGAGGGCGACGTTCTGCGGGAAGGCCGCGTGCCAGGCCGTGGCGCTCCGGTTGAGGAAGAGCTGCTGCGTGAGGTAGAGGGCGTAGCTGAGGGTGCCGACGAAGACCATGGGCCGAGCGTTGAGGAGTCTTCCCACGACGTCGTCGGGGACGCGCACGGCCCGGTCGACGATGAGCGCGAGGGAGAGATTGAGCAGCGTCTGCCCGAGGGGGTAGTCGATGCGCGGGCGCTCGGCGACGAAGATCGACGCGGCGCAGTAGAGCGGCGCGAGCAGGAAGAGCGGCGAGCGGAGGAGGCGGAGGTAGCGGTCGGAGGCCCCGAGGCGCTCGCGGGCGAGGGAGAGGGCGCAGCCCGCGGCGAGGGCGTCGGCGACGGTGTAGAAGGTCTCGCCGACGCCGTCGCGCTGCGAGGGGACGTAGAGGTGGACGAGGACGCGGGCGGCGGGGGCGGCGACGATCACCGCGACGACGACCCAGAGCGCGCGGCGCAGGCCCGCGAGGAGCATCGCCGCGGGCCAGAGGAGGTAGAACTGCTCCTCCACCGAGAGCGACCAGGTGTGGCCGACGTACCACGCCCGGTCGAAGTGGAAGTTGGTGGTGAAGGTGAAGGCGTGGAGGAGGTCCTTGTCGCGGAGCGCGATGAGGTGGGCGGCCGAGAGCCCCGCCAGCAGCAGGAGCAGCGCGTAGTACGCGGGGAAGATGCGGAACAGCCGGCGCAGGTAGAACTCCCGCAGCGAGAGGGTCCCGGTGCGTTCGAACTCGCCGCGGAGGAGGTGGGTGATGAGGTAGCCGGAGATGACGAAGAACACCCGCACCCCGAGGCTGCCGGTGTGGTGGAGGGGCGAGTGGCGCGTGCCGAGCGCGTCGGGGAAGCCACGCGTCCCCATCGCGTGGGCGTACATCAGCAGCGTGATGGACGCGGCGCGGAGGCCGTCGAGGGAGGGGATCCGGTTCGACACGGCGGGGACTCTACGCGATGCGGCGGGGGGCGTCGTCCATCGTCGCGACGTCCGCGGGGGGAGCTTTCAGTGTCCGAGCGACTGACGCATCGCCGCGAGCGTCGCGCGGGCCCGCGGCGACCAGGCCCGCTCGCCCTGCAGCGCGGCGAGCGCGCGGCGCGCCGCGGCGGGGTCGACGCGGCCGAGCCAGGCGACGTGCTGGACGCGGCGGTCGAAGGACACCACGTCGGAGGCGAGCATCCGCGCGTAGAAGCCCGGCACCTCGCGGTGGCGGCGGAGGCGCTCGGCCGCGCCCGCGAGGCACCCCCACGGCTCGGCCGAGCGCGGCGACACCTGCGCGGCGATGGCGCACCGCCCGTACGCCTCGCGGGCGGCCCCGGCGCGCATGTCGATCTCCGCGAGGCCCACCTGCGCGAAGGCGAGGCGCGGCTCCATCGTCGCGGCGTCGCGGAAGAGGGCGGCGTCGGTGCGCCACACGCGGTTGCGCCGCACCGTGAGCCCGAGGAGGGCCGCGACCACCACGGCGGTGACCGCGACCATCGACCGGAGCCCGAGGCGGGCGCGGACGCGGGCGAGGGCGGCGCCGAAGAGGACACACGCGCCGGCGGAGGCCACGTACCACCAGCGCTCGGCGAAGGGGCGCGGCAGCACGAGGGGGGGGAAGTTGACCGCGGCGAGGCCGGCGACGAGGGTCCACAGGGCGGCGTCGCCGAGGAAATGTTTGCGGCGCCAGCCCCACGCGACGAGGCCGACGAGCAGGCCGATGGCCGACGCGCCGAGGGCGACCCGGTCGTCGAGCGCGGCGGAGGGGACGATCGCCGCGGGGCCGTAGTCGGGCAGGAGGTCGAGGGGCGCCATGGTGAGCTGGACGGCGTGGCCGAAGGTGCGGACGGCGGTCACCGCGTGCTCGGCGAGGGGGGCGTCGGCGAGGGGGTTGCGCAGCGCCGTGGGGCGGCTGTTGCCGCGCAGCCCGCCGAGGACGGCGTGGCGCATCGCGAGCACGGCGGCGCACGCGAGCGCGTAGCCGACGTAGCGCCGGGGCCACGCGCGCCAGGGGAGGGCGTCGCGCAGGTCGCGGGCGGCGAGCAGCGGGACGACGAGCACGGAGGACTCCTTGGCGAGGAGCCCGGCGAAGAGCGCGAGGGCCGCGACGGGGCGGCCGTGGAGGGCCCAGGCGCCGCCCATCGCGAGGAGCGCGAGGACGTCCGCGCGGCCGACGATGGCGGTGACCGCGTCGGTGTGGAGCGTGTGGACGGCGAAGACCGACGCGGCGGCGACGGCGGCGGCGTTGCTCCCGAGGCGCCCCCAGGCGGCGCGGAGCACCATCACCGAGGCGAGCGCGTGGAGGAGGACGTTGGTGAGGTGGAAGACCCACGGGGCGCCGCGGGCGAGGCGCCAGTCGAGCGCGAGGGTGAGGGCGGCGACGGGGCGGTAGGTCTCGGTGAAGCGGCTGGCGGCGGTGCGGCCCCAGAAATCGCTGGCGAAGATGCGGGCCAGGGAGAAGGGCCCGGTGACCGCGTCGTTGCGGAGGACGGCGGCGTGGTCGTCGAGGACGAAGCCGTCGCGGAGCGCGTTGGCGTACGCGAGGAGGCACAGCGCGGCGACGACCGCGGACCAGAGCCGGGGACCGCGCGCCGCCTCGGGGAGCGTCACGGCGTCGGTCGCAGGCGGTAGACGAGGACGAGGATGAGGGCCGCCCACGCGACGAGGGTGAGCACGAAGGGGACGTCGCGGAGCATCGCGTCGGTGGGGGATTCGCCGCTCTCGGAGTCGAGCAGGCGGACGAAGCGCCCGATGGCGAAGAGGACGAAGGGGGTGGTGGTCCAGAGGTACTCGGAGGCGAAGCGGAGCTGCGAGGGCGGGTCGAGCGTCCAGGCGAGGTAGACGCCCACCGTGGCGAGGGCGGTGCCCCAGAGGGTGGCCTTGAGGGCGTCGGGGCGGTAGGCGTCGAGGGCGGTGCGGGACTTCGAGGCGTTGACCCGGAGCTCGTGGTAGCGCTTCCCAAACCCGTGGAAGAGTGCGAGAAACGCGGTGCATCCGAGCAGGTAGAGCGATGGGCTCACGGGGTGCGCCGGCGTCGAGACCGCGTAGCAGCCCGCGAGCACGCGCAGCACGAAGCCCGCGGCGATCAGGGCGACATCGAGGTAGGCGACTTGCTTGAGGCGAAACGGACGCAGGGAGTACGCGAGGTCTTTCAGCAGGTACGCGAGGGCCACCGCGGCGACGCGCCGGTCGAGCCACGCGGCGCCGCCGAGGGACAGCGCGATCATCACCCCCGCCGACGCCTTCGCCACCCCCTCGGGAACCTCCCCCGACGCGATGGGTCGGTTGCGCTTGGTGGGGTGGCTCCGGTCCTCCTCCACGTCGACGAGGTCGTTGATGGTGTAGATGGCCCCGGCGAGCACGGAGAAGATGCCGAAGGCGAGCAGCGCGCGCAGCAGCACCTGCTCCTGGAAGAGGTTCTTCGCGAACACGACGGGCGCGAGGACGAAGAGGTTCTTCACCCACTGCTTGGGCCGCATCGTCCTAAGAATTCCGACGGCAATCACTGGTTGAGCGCGGAGACTATTCCCCGATGACCGCGATGCACAAGACTTCGAACGCCCCCCTCCTCCTCGCCGCGGCCCTGGTGTCGCTCTCCGCGACAGCCTCGGCGCAGCGCACCCCCGAGGAGTGGATGAACGCCCACGCCCGCGCCGCCCTCGCGCAGCGCCTGGAGCCCCGCGGCGCGCTCCCGCTCCTGCGCCTCCGCGCGCTCCGCGAGCACGTCGACCCGGCGGCCCTGGTCGAGCGCGTCCACGCGGTGGCCGTCAACCCCCTGGTGCCCGCGGCGCGCCGTGCGCTCGCGCTCCACATCGAGTCCGACCTCCGCCGCGACCTCGGGCAGACCGCCGAGGCCGAGGCCCTCACCCGCCGCCTCGGGTACATCACCGCGTGGCGGGTGGTGGGCCCCTTCGACAACGAGGGCCGCGCCGGCTTCGCCCGCGCCTTCGCCCCGGAGGAGTCCCCCGTCGCCGCCCTCGACAGCGCCCGCGCCTTCGAAGGCCGCGAGCGCCCCGTCCACTGGCGCGCGATGCCCGCCGTGATGACCAGCGGCTACGTCCCCCTCGACGCCGCGGTGCGCCCGAGCGTCAACGTCTGCGCCTACGCCGCGACCACGGTGCGCGCGGCGCTCGCGGGCCCCGCGGTGCTCTGGCTCGGCGCGACGGGCGCGGTGGCGGCGCGGGTCAACGGCGTGGCGGTGTTCGAAGACGCGGCGGTGCGGCGCGCGTGGCCCGACCGCGCGGGGGTGCCGGTGCAGCTCCGCGCGGGGCTCAACCGCGTGCTGCTGAAGGTGTGCACCGACGAGCGGGGCCTCGGGTTCTACGCCCGCTTCACGCGCCCTGACGGGTCGCCCCGGCCCGACGTGGTCGCGGTCGACGACACCAGCGCCGTCGCCGCCGCGCGCGCCCCCGCCGCGACCGCTCCCCGCCCCGTGACCCTCGGCGTGTTCGAATCGCTCCAGCGCGCGGTGACCGACGCCTCCGCGCCGCGCACCGCGGAGGACCTCGCCCGCTACCTCGCGCTGACGGGCTCCGACGACCCCGCCGCGCCGCGCGCCGCCGACCTCGCCGAGCGGGCCGCGCGGGCCCAGGGGACGGCGGACGGGTGGCTCCTCCTCGCCGACCTCACCACCGACCGAAACCGTCGGCTGGAGGCCCTCCGCCGCGCCTACGCCATCGCCCCCCATGACGCCCACGTGCTCACCGCGGTGGCCCACGAGCGGCGCGTCGGCGTGCGGGCGGAGGAGGCGCTCCCCTGGCTCGACGAGGCCGAGCGGGCCGACCCCGACTACGCCCTCCCCCACGTCGAGCGCGCCCTCATGCTCGACGCCGCCGGGCTCACGCTCGCGGCCCTCACGGAGATCGACGCCGCCCTCGCCCGCGCGCCGCGCTCGGTGGCGGTGTTGCGCGCGCGGTTGCAGCTCGCCGAGCACGGCGGGCAGGTGGCGCTCGCGCAGGCCACGCGGCGCGCCATCGTGCGGCTGCGCGACACGGACGTCGAGGCCCACGAGGGGATCGCCCGCGACGCCCGCCAGACCGGCGACCGGGCGACGGCGCGCCTGGAGGCCGAGCGGATCGTCGCGCTCCGCCCCGAGGCCCTGTCGTCGTACCTCCGCGCGGCCGAGTACTTCGAAGCGATCGGCGAGGGCGACCTCGCGGTGGGGACGCTCGCCCGCGCGGTGGAGGTGTCGCCCGACGAGCCCTCCCTCTGGACGGCCAAGGGCGAGCTGGAGGAGCGCCTCGCCCGGCGGGACGACGCCCGCGCGTCGATGCGCCAGGCCCTCGCGCTGCGCCCGCAGGACGCGACGCTGCGGCGCCACCTCGAGGCGCTCGAGCCCGCCCGGGTGCGGGCGGACGAGGCCGCGGCGGAGGAGTCGGCGACCTTCCTCGCGCGGCGCGGCGACCCGGCGGCGCAGGCCGACTACCACCTCCGCACGCTCCAGGAGCTCACCGTCCGCACGGTGTACGGCAACGGGCTGTCGGGGAACTTCCGCCAGGTGGCCTACGAGGTGCGCGACGAGCAGGGGGCCCGCGAGGGGAGGGCGTACACGATGCAGTACGACCCGCTCTCGCAGCGCTTCGAGATGCGCGGCGCGTACGTCCACCACGCCGACGGGACGCGCGACGAGGGGACGCAGGTGGACGAGTTCGACGTCAACTCCGACCCCGCCACGCGGATGTATTTCAGCAACCGGGTGGTCCAGGTGACCTTCCCCCGCCTCGCGCCGGGCGACGTGGTGGAGGTGCGCTGGCGCGTCGACGACGTCTCCTCGCGCAACGCCTTCGCGGACTACTTCGGCGACCTCGAGGTGGTGCAGGCCGGCGTCCCCCGCGGCCGATGGACCTACGTGCTTCGGGCCCCCGCGACCCGCGCCTTCTTCGTCCACACCTCCGCCCTCTCCGACGGCCGCCCGCTGCGCGCCGAGGAGCGCACGGAGGGTGACGTGCGCGTCCGCACCTGGACGGCCGACGACGTCCCCGCGCTCCCCCCGGAGGAGAACAGCCCGGGCTCCACCGAGCGGGCGGGCTACCTGCACCTCAGCACGTACCGGAGCTGGGAGGACGTCGGGCGCTGGTACTGGGGCCTCGTGCGCGACCAGCTCGTCGCCGACGACCGCATGCGCGCCGCCGTCCGCGAGGCCACCCGCGGGCTCACGGCGCCGCGCGACCGGGTGCGGGCGATCTACAACTGGGTGATCACCCACACGCGCTACGTGGCGCTGGAGTTCGGCATCCACGGCTTCAAGCCCTACCCCGTGGCCCAGGTGTGCGCGCGGGGCTTTGGCGACTGCAAGGACAAGGCGTCGACCATCGTGACGATGCTCCGCGAGGCCGGCATCGACGCCTCCATCGCGCTCGTCCGCACGCGGCGCAACGGGCGCATCGAGACCACGCCCGCGTCGCTGGCCATCTTCGACCACGCCATCGCGTACGTCCCCTCGCTCGACCTCTTCCTCGACGGCACGGCGGAGCACAGCGCGATGGACGAGCTCCCCACCGGCGACCAGGGCGTGATGGCCCTCGTCGTCAACCAGCGCGGCGAGGCCCGGCTGGTGGAGACGCCCGTGTACACGCCCGACCGCAACGTCACCACGGTGCGCGCCGACGTGACGCTGCAGGGCGGCGGCGGCGCGTCGGTGCGGGTGACCCAGACGATGCGCGGCCCCGACGGCGCGGGCCTGCGGGCGCGGCTGGAGGCCGAGGCGACGCGGGTCGAGCGCGTCGAGGACGGCATCCGCGACCACTTCCCCGGCGCGCGGGTCACGGCCGTACGGACGGGCGACCTCACGCGCGTCGACGAGCCCGCCCGCTTCGAATACGACGCGACCGTCCCGGTGTTCGGCACGCGCCAGGGCGACTCCGTCCTCTTCGCCCCCGTCGTCCCGATGAACCTCGCCCGCTCCTACGCCGCCCGCTCCTCCCGCACGCGCGACGTGGTGCTCGGGACGCCGAGCACCTGGGACGAGACCCGCGTCATCCACCTCCCCGCGGGAGCGACGGTGACCGAGTCGCCGCCCCCCGCGCGCATCGACACGCCCTTCGGCCGGCTGGAGTACACCGTCGAGGCCGCGGGCAGCGAGCTCCGCGTCCGCCGCGTGCTGGTGCTCGCGCGCGACCGCATCCCCCCGCAGGAATACGCCGCCTTCCGCGCCTTCGCCCAGCAGGTGGACGAGGCCCTCGGCCGCCGCGTCACCGTCCGCATGCCCGCCACGGAGCCCGCCCGATGAGACCCACCCTCCTCCTCGCCGCGCTCCTCGCCGCGTGCACCACCGCGGCCCCGCGCCGCCCCTCGGTCGACATCGCGTTCATGCGGGCCCGCGCCGAGCGCCGCCCCGACGACCCCACCGCCCGCCGCGACCGCGCGCTCGCTGAGCTCGTCGCGCCGGGGGGCGACGCGGCCTTCGGCGAGCGGGAGCTCCCCGCCCTCGCGAACGACGCGCGGGTCCTCTTCGCGCGGGGGCTCCTCGCCTCGCAGCGCGGGGACTTCGAGGGCGCCTTCACGGCCTTCCTCGGGACGGTGCGCGCGGCCCGCGACGGCGACGACCCGATCGGCCCCGCCGCCGCCGAAGCCGCCGTCCCCAAGGTGCTCTCGCTCCGCGGCGACGTGAGCGACTTCGAAGCTCCCTTCCGCTCCCTCGTCGACGACGTCGTCACCGACCCGGGCCACCTCTCGGCCGCCGCCCACGCCGCCCTCCTCGACAGCGCCGTCCGCTGGGCCCGCGAGCGCGGCGATCAGGCGCTCACCGCGCGCTGGACGGAGGCCGCGGGCTGCGTCACGGCGTGGTCGGTGGCGGGGCCCTTCGGCCCGCACCCGGGGCTCCGCTTCGACGAGGTTCACGCGCCCGAGCAGACGGGGCCCCTCGCGGCGGCGTACGACGTCGGCCCGGGCCGCGGACGTCAGCCCGTGTACACCGTGCAGGCGCGTGGCTGCGCGGCCAACCTCGGGCGCGGCGTCACCTGGACGGGCGTCCTCTACGCCGCCACCGACCTGCGCGTCGAGCGCGACACCGAGGCCTTCGTCCACGTCGAGTCGCCCAACGTGTTCTCGGTGATCATGGACGGTGTCACCGTGGCGACGCTCGACCCGCGACGTCGGGCGACGGGCTCCGTGGCCAACGCGCCGGTCCGCCTCGCGGCGGGCGTCCACACGCTGCGGGTGAAGATCGCCAGCGGCTACCACTCGCCCCTCCTCGTCGCGATGGTCACCGACCGGGCGGGACGTCCCGTCGCCCACTTCGCCGCCCCGACGGCCTCGGCCAACCCCGTCCCCGCGGAGCCGATCCGCGTGCGCCCGTCGCCCGTCGACGACGCGTACCTCCCGGCCACCGCCGCCCCGCTCGACCCCTTCTCGCGCTACGTCCACGCCGAGCTCGCCTTCGCGCGACGTCACCCCGTGGCCGCCCGCGAGCTCCTCCGCCCGCTGGCGGTGGCCGACGGCGCCACCGCCACGTCCCTCATCGCGTGGGCCTCGGTGGCGCTGGCCGATCCGTTTCTCCCCTCGGGGGCCGCGCGCGACCGGGCCCGCCACGCCTTCGAAGAGGCCGCGCAGCGCGACCCGCGGGCGTACTTCCCGGCCCTCCAGCTCGCCCGCCTGCTCAACGACGAGGAGCGCGCCGACGACGCGCTCCAGAGCCTCCGCGAGACCTCCCGTCGCTTCGCCGACAACCCCGAGGTCGACGCCGAGCTCGCCGACCGGCTCATGCAGCGCAACTGGGACGGCGAGGCCCGCGCGCTCCTCACGCGCTACCGCGAGCGCCTCCCGACGGCGTGCTGGCCCTCGCGCATGCTCCTCTCGCTGGCCCAGCGCCGCGGCGACGGCACCGTCGAGAGCGAGCTCTCGGGCGAGGTGCGCCGCTGCGACGCGCTCTCCGACGCGGCCGCCGCCACCCTGTCGCGCCTCCGCCGCTGGGGCGAGGCCGAGACCGAGTACCTCCGGCTCATCGCCGACGACCCCGAGGGCCGCGGGCTGCGCCGCTCGCTGGTCGAGCTGGCCCGCGCGCGGGGCGACCACCCGGAGGCCGCGCGCCGGGCCCTCGCGCTCCTCGCCGACATGCCCGAGGACGACGCGCTGCGGGCCGACCTCGCCGACCTCCTCGTGGCCCGCGGCGACACCGCCGAGGCCCGCGCCGCGCTCGACCGCGAGCTCGCCCGCGCGCCGGCCCAGCTCGCGGGGCTCTTTCGAATGCGGGCGCTCCTCACGCGGCGCGACGACCTGGAGCCCTGGCGCCTCGACGGGCGCCGCGTGCTGGCGGACTTCGAAGCGTCCGGGCGGCGCTACGACGGCTCCGCGGTGCTGGTGCTCGACTACACCGTGCGGCGCAACTACGCCGACGGCTCGGCCCTCGAGCTCACGCACAACATCGTCCGGGTGCAGTCGCAGGAGGCGGTGGACGAGCACGGCGAGTTCTCGCTCCCGCAGGGCGCGACGCTCTACCGCATCCGCACGCTGAAGGCCGACGGGCGGGTGCTGGAGCCCGAGCGCGTGGCGGGCAAGGACACCCTCTCCTTCCCCGAGCTTCGCCCCGGCGACGCGCTGGAGTTCGAGTACGTCCGCGGCCTCGCGCCGATGGACCTCTCGCCCGGCGGCTTCCTCGGCGACCGCTTCTATTTCAGGGGTTTCGACGTCCCCTACGACCGCTCGGAGTACGTGGTGGTCGCGCCCCGCGCCATGCCCCTGATGATCGACCCCCGGGGCCCCGCGCCGACCCTGGAGCGGGCCGAGCGGGGCGGCCTCGTCGAGCACCGCTGGGTCGCCCGGCAGAGCCACCGGATGACCCCAGAGCCCCGCGCGGTGGCGTCGCGGGAGTTCATCCCCAGCGTGGCCGTCGGGGCCGGGGCCACGTGGGAGCGCTTCGTGGAGGTGCTCCGCGAGCGCCTCCTCGACCAGGACATCGTCGACCCGGAGGCGCAGCGCCTCGCGCGGGAGATCACCCGCGGCGCGCGCGCCGCCTCGGAGAAGCTGCGGCGGGTGCACGGGTGGGTGCTCGACAACATCGAGCAGGAGGGGGCCGGCAACCCCTTCGACCAGGCGCCCCGCATGCTCAACGCGCGGGCGGGCCACCGGGCGCGGGTGATGTGCTACCTGCTGCGCCTGCAGGACGTCCCGTGTGACGTGGCGCTCGTCCGGCCCGGCAACGGCGACGCGACGCGCTCCGAGCTGGCCGACGACAACACCTTCGCGTCGATCCTCCTGCGCGTCCGCACCGAGCGCGGGGTCCAGTGGGTGACCGGCGCTGACCACAACGCGCCCGTGATGTACCTCCCGCCGGCGCTCGCGGGCGGCGACGCGCTGGTGCTGGTGAGCGGTGCGCCGCGCGAGCGGGTACCCGCGCTCGACCTCGACGCGCACGGGCGCACGCTGACGGTGCGGCTCGCGCTCGCGGCCGACGGCTCGGGGCGCGCCGTGGTGGAGGAGCGGCTGCGGGGTTACGCGGCGACGGGCGCCCGCGAGGTCATCCGCCGCCTCGACGTCGCCAACCGCGAGCGCCAGTTCGAAGCGTACGTGGGGGGCCTGGTGGCGGGCGCGTCGCTGGAGGCGCTGGCGATCACCGGGGGCGACGACCGCGAGCAGGACATGGTGTTCCGGTACACGTTCACGGCGCCCGACATGGCGCGGGCGACGGAGGGGGGCCTCGCGTTCGAAGGGCTCTTCCACGCCGAGGCCGCCCGCGTCTACGCTGAGGTCCGCGAGCGCACCGTCCCCCTCTGGAACGGCGACCCCATCCGCGCCGTCCTCGACCTCACCGTCACGCTCCCGCCGGGCGCCACCGTCCCCGCGCTTCCCCCCGCGCTGGAGGGCCGCGCGCCGGGCATCGCGTGGTCGATCGCCGCCGAGCGCACCGCCGACGGCTTCCGCCTCCGCCGCCGGGTGGACATCCCCACCGGGCGCGTCTCCGTGGGCGACTACGCGCGCTTCGCCTCGGAGGCCCGCGCGCTCGACACCGCCGACACCCGCCGCGTCACGATCGCCACGCGGTAGGGTGGATAGGGCATCCAACCCTCTACCTCGCCATGCCCTCGGCCTCTCCGACCCGCGATGGTTCGCGGAAGGGGTGTTCGGTCTACTCTCGCTGTACTGCGCGCTGTGTTGCTGGAGTGGCCACACCCGCCTCCGCTTCGAAGACTATCGCGCCATAGTCTTTGTCAGGCGCGCCCGAAAGCGGCCATTCTTTGGCAGGGATGCGGCATCGGCCCCAGAATCCGCTAACTCGTATCGGTTCCGCGGTGTTGCGCGAGGTGTAGTTGGACCTTCGCGCCGTTGAGGCGCAGGTGCGCGTCGTTGAAGAGTCGGAGTAGTTCGTCCTGCTGACGGCGTTCGCGGGCCTCGGTCACGGGGTTGACCCGGAGGGTCACCTTGCCGAGTTCGACGTCGACGAAGGCGTGGCGGCCCCAGAGCAGGTCGCGCACCTTCGCGGGGGTCAGCATCCGCACCGTTGCCATCGCGCTCCGAGCCAGTAGCAGCGCCAGCCCGTTGTACAGCAGGAGTAGCAGGTACTTGCACAGAAGCTCCAGCCCCGTCGGCGGCCGCACCTTCTTCGTCAGCGGTTCGGCTTGCAGCGCGGCGACGCGATCCCGCAGCTCCTCCTGCCGACGCACCCGGCTCTCGATCTTCGAGAACACGCGCCGCGACGGCGCTGCCGGCTTGTGCCACGAGAGGTGGTAGACGAGCACCGGCCCACCGTTCGGTCGCACCGTCGTCATGCCGACGTACACCGCCGCCAGAAGCTTGTTGTTCAGCGCGCCGATGGGTCCCGCGTGGGCGGGCGCCTTGGTATAGTAGGGCTGGTCGAACATGTCGGTGTGCGCGAGCGCGGCGTGCTTCGCAGCGCCCACCGCGCGCTCGACCTGCTCCTCGACCGCGCGCTCCACCACCGCGACGGCGCCCGCCGTCACCATCTCCTTGAGGTCGCGTCGCAGCGTGCTGGGGTCGTAGGGACGCGCGCGGCCAGTCACCAGCGGTTCGGCCCCGGCGCGCCGCGGGAGCTTCGCGGCCAGCAGGGCGGCGCGGATGAGGGAGTCGCTGGGGCGCTCGGCGCGGGGCGTGTTGGCCCGGATCCAGAAGCGGATGTCGGGGGTGCCGATCTGGTCGGGCGTGCGCACCCGCCGAAGCGCCCAGTACGCCTGCAGCACCAGCGCACGCAGCGGGGTCACACCGTCGACGCTCTGCGGTGCCTTCGAGACGGTCGCGAGGACCATGAGCACCATGGGTAACCACGCCCAGAGCTCCGGGCTCGTCGCAACCTCATGTGGCAGTTGAATCACGGAGAATGCAAGTCACCCGCAGGACGCGCCGCATCCCTGTTCAGCAGGGATCCGGGGAACGGTGCGGATACCGTCACGGCCGGAGCGTGACGATAGAACGATCGAAGAACACAGGGGCTCCGACTGGTTCCACGCTTCCCTGTTCAGTAGAGGCCCGGGATGACCTTGTAGGGGACGCGCTCGCAGTACTCGTCCCAGTACTTGCCGTACTTGGTGCGGCAGCGGGTGTCGTCGCGCGACGCCCGGTCGAGCAGGAGCACCATCAGGAAGAGCCAGTAGACCCAGGGCGCGAGGTGGGTGAAGCCCGCCGGGAGCGTCCACGCGAAGGCCAGGGCGAGCTCGGGGACGTAGTGGGCGTGGCGCGCGAGGGCCCACCAGCCCGACACGAGCAGGAGGCTCTGGTGTTGGGCGCCATCGGCGGTGGTGTACTCGGCGTAGATGATCGCGGGCTTGCGGCCCCACACCGTGGTCTTCCCGCCGGTCTCGCGGACGCGCTGGCGCTGGGCGTCGGCGTCGTAGTTGGCCCAGATCGACGCGAGCCCGAGGAGCGCGATGGCGATGGCGATGAGCGGGTGCGTGTCGAGCGGGTGGCGCACCAGCCACTGGGTGGGGAGGGTGTAGAGGGCGGGGATCCAGACCGTCACACCCCAGCAGATGTAGTAGCCGAAGCGGTCGTGCATCACGTCGAGGGAGGCGAAGTACCCGCCCTCCCACACGAAGAACTTGAAGATGTACGCGAGCTGCAGGAACACCGACACCACCATGGCGGACGACAGGTGCCCGTGGGCGTGCTGGGCGGCGGCGAAGGACACGATGGTGACCGCCCAGCCCATCATCCCGATGCGGCAGTTGAAGAGCTGCTTGAGGTTGAAGCCGAACAGCGTCGGGAAGAGCTCGACGCCCCAGTAGAAGTCGAAGACGGGGTTGCCGCTGAGCCCGGCGTCCGTCGACGAGGGCGCGAAGCGTCCCTTGAAGTACAGGAAGCCGCAGAAGGCGAGGGCCGACACGGTGAGCGTGATGAGGATCGCGCCGAAGTGGTCGAACACGATCGAGGCGGGGAAGAGGCCGGCCCCGGAGGAGAGCCCGAAGAAGGTGGCCAGCGTGACGACGAAGGCTGCGACGCCGTTGAGGGTGTAGCGCGGCCGGTTGCCCGTCGGCGTCACGGGCCCGAGGAACTCCTTGCCGGGAAGCACCTTCAGGAGCAGCGCTTCGAAGGCGACGAAGGCGAGGATGATCTGCGCGGCGGCGAGGGTAGGCCGCGGGAAGTGGGTGACGAAGGCCTCGAGGCCCTCGCGCGACACGAGCCGCGAGAGCTCGCCGTCGAGGAAGGCGCAGGTGATGTAGAACGCGATCGCCGCTGGCGGGGTCACGAGCATCAGCGCGACGGGGCCGAGCGTCATGCGCACGAACTCGCCGAGGGGCGTCTCGGCGCGCCCGGACCAGGTGCGCGGGCCGTTGGGGGTGGGGTCGTCGTGGGGCATACGAGTGCTTCGGTCTCCTCCAGCGCGCGAAGCTATCCGAGGGCGTCGCGCAGGGGCAATCACGACGACGGCCCCCCGCCCTACATTCCCGTGACGGAACCCGCCACCTCCGACCACTCCGCGACTGAACCGAACGCCCGTCGGGCGCAACACACCCTATGCGCACCATGAGACCCCTCCTCCTCACCGCGACCCTCGCCGCTCTCGGCTGTAGCGCCGGCGTGGTCCCTGCCGCCCCCTCCGACGCCGCCCCCGAAGTCTCGGCGCCCGATGACGCCGCCCCCGACGTCTCGGCGCCCGACGTCTCCGCGCCCGACGTCTCCGCGCCCGACGCCGCGCCCGAGGTGGCGGAGTCCTTCCCGTGCAACCTCCGCGTCCCCGACCTCCAGCCGGGCGCGCGAGGCGAGCCGTGGAGCGCGTGGGTCCGCTCGGATGTGTACGCCGTCCCCTCGGCGTGCGGCCCGGCGAACCTGCAGGACGGCATCGCCCGCTTCACCCCGCCCACCACCGGGCGCTGGATCTTCCAGGCTACCGGGGCCGACCTCGTCGCCTTCTCCGCGCGGACGGTGTGCGAGGACCCCACCAGCACGCGGGCCTGCCGCGACCGCGCCGGCGGGCTCCGCGCCTTCACGGTGGAGGCCCGCGCGGGCGAGGCCCTGATCCTCGTCGCGCGCGGCTGCCGGACCGCCGGGGCCGTGTGCAACTGGCGCTTCGAGGCGTTGCCCGCCCCGCCCGACCACGGGCCCTGCGTCGACGGCGTCTCCTGCGCGGCGGGTGACGTGTGCCAGCGCCCCCTCGAGGATCCCGCCGAGGAGCCCCGCTGCGTCGCCGCCGCGGCCCCGCGCGTGGTGTCCGCCGTGATGGAGGTGGGCGACGGGATGTCGCGCTTCGAAGTGGCCGTCGAGGACGACAACCGCGACGCGACGGAGGTGACCCTCACGCTCCTGGACGCGGCCGGCGCCGAGGTCTCCGTGAGCGCGCCGGGGCTCGTCGGGGCGCACGCCCTCACGCGCGCCGACACCCGCTGGACGGCGTCGTCGCCGTATCACCACGGCGTGGACTTCGGCGCGGCGACGCAGGCCCGCTTCGTCGCCCGCGACGCGACCGGGAGGGTGAGCGAGGCGCGGGTGGTGCCGTTCTCGGCGATCCGGTATCGAAGCGTCGGGGAGTCGTGCCTCGGCGACGGCCGCTGCGCGCCGGGGCTCTGCTGCTGGTACCACTACAGCGCCGCGATCTGTCAGGTGGACTGCTCGCTGTGACGGTCAGGTGTAGTGCGTCCACCACGCGCCGCGGTGGCGCGCCTTCACCCCGTCGAACCACTTGCACAGCGGCCAGAGCAGCACGATCGCCGTGGCCCACGCCGCGTAGACCAGCGGGAGGCTCCCGCCCGTCCCGTTGCGCGAGTGGTGGGCCGCCTCGATGGCCGCCACTCCCCCGCGCGCGTAGAGCCACACGCCCGCCATCGCGTGGAGCAGCGGCAGGTGGAGCACGTAGTAGAACAGCGGCACGCGCCCGAAGGTGATGACGGGCCGCGCGCGGGTGAGGTCGCGGCCGGTGAGCGCGCCCCACACGAGCATCGCGGGCCCGAGCGTCATCAGCAGGTAGAGCAGCGACGGCGGGTACTTCGTGCAGTCGAGGAAGGACAGCGCGGTGAAGCCCGCCCGTGCCTGCGTCGCCCACCGGTGCGGGTCGCCGTAGACGTTGAGCGCGCGGAGAGCGACGAAGCCCGCCGTGAGGGCCGCGCCCGTGCGGAGCAGGAGACCTCGGCGCTCGGCGACGCTGCGTTCCATCCAGGGGCCGAGGCCGAAGCCCGCGGCCATGACGCCGACCCAGGGGACGAGGGGGTAGGCGATGTACACGCGGTGGCCGGCGAAGGGTTCGAGACGTCCCGGCTGGTGGAGGACGTGCCAGAGCCAGCCCGCCGAGCCGAAGCGCGTTGCGGTGACGGTGTCGAGGAGGTCGTGGCCGGCGATCATCGCGGCGCCGAGCGCGAGGCAGACGCGCGAGCCGAGGCGGGAGAGGAGCGAGAGGGCCACCATCGACCAGCCGATGGCCCAGATCACCTGGACGAAGGAGAAGCGGTAGTTGACGTTGAAGAGCCACCCGAAGCGGACCACCGTGAGCTCGAGGACGACGAGCCACAGGCCGCGCGTGAGGAGGAGCGTGGAGGCCTCGCGGGGGCTCCGGCCGCGGCCCGCGACGTACGCGGAGAGCCCCGCGAGGAGCACGAACACCGGCGCGCAGAAGTGGGTCACCCAGCGGGTGAAGAAGAGGGGGACGGTGGTGGTGGCGAGGTCGGTCGGGTCGCGGCCGTCGCCGAGGAAGTCGCGCGCGTGGTCGAGGGCCATGAGCACCATCACGGCGCCGCGGACGAGGTCGATGGAGGCGTCTCGCTCGCGGGGGGCGGTCACCGCGCGAACCCGAAGAGGGCGAGGACCCACGCCGTCGCGCCGCCGAGGGCGAAGCCGAGGGAGAGGCCCGCGGCGCGGTCGATCCCCTGGCGGCGCACGAGGGGGACGGCGATCATGGCGGCGTCGCCGAGGTCCATGGCGAGGTTGAGCCAGAAGGCCTTGCGGAGGGCCGACGGGTCGTCGAGGTGCATCACGACGAGGGCGCCGAGGCCGATGTCGCGCACGCCGAAGAGGCGCCCCATGAGCCGCGCGGTGGGGTTGTCGTGCGCGTCGGGGAAGCCGAGGAGGCGCGACGAGGGGGCGGCGGCGACGATCGGCGCGAGGCCGATGAGCGCGCGGCCGACGGCGAGGAGGGTGGCGAAGGTGGCGAGGGTCATGGAGTGTTCAACAGCATCCTTCGGCTCCACTCGCTCAGGACGTTGGTGGCGATGAAGCGGTAGGGGCCCTGGCGGACCTGGGCCTGCGACAGTTCGAAGTCGCCCGAGCGCTTCGCGGCG
>Ga0073899_10001805_pt1 | contig 19428 bp, 13 predicted proteins | sample KloWWTmetaKNB5Ph_FD_88975 | JGI IMG/M metagenome (GOLD analysis project Ga0073899, IMG submission 88975) | Active sludge microbial communities from Klosterneuburg, Austria, studying microevolution and ecology of nitrifiers - Klosterneuburg... | ecosystem: Engineered > WWTP > Aerobic digester >... | reverse complement strand
GACCATGTCGTTGGCCTCGTAGGGCACGTCGCCGACGCCATCGCCGTCGCGATCCCAACCCAGGTAATTGCTCCAGTGGTTGCCGACCTCGCCGCCCCAGGACTCGTCGCGCGCGCCGACATAGCGCACCTGTTCGCGGTTGGCGACGAAATCGTTGTGCTCGACGCGGTTGCGCGTCGAGCCCGCGGCCAGGTGCACGCCGACCTGGTTGTCGACCAGCAGGTTGCCGCGCAGGGTCACGTATTCGACGTCGTAGACGAACAGGCCGCGGTGGTTGCCGGCGATCAGATTGCCCTCGATCAGCGAGTCCTGCATCGTGCGCAGCATGATGCCGTGGTCGGAATTGCCCCAGGCGCGGTTGTTGCGCACGACCTGGTCGCGCACCTCCATCAGCGCCAGCCCGCCGCGATTGGAGTAGCTGTCATTGCCCTCCCACAAGTTGCGGTAGGAGTTCATGTAGTGCGTGCCGTAGCGACTGTGGTGCAGGCGGTTGCCGCGGAACACGGCGTCGTGCGACACGTCCACGTACAGCGCGTCGCGCACGAAGCTGATGTGGTTGTCGAGGATGCGCGCGCGCTGCGTGTTGTACAGCTGGATGCCGTTGCCGCGCTGCGGCGAGTTGTAGTCGCGCTTGCCGGTGATCAGGTTGCCGGAGATCAGCACGTCGTCGGCCTTCTCGATCCACAGCCCGAACAGGTTGTAGACCAGGTCGCAGTTGCGCACCACCGCTCGGTGCGCGCCCGGTTGCAGGTAGATGCCGGCGTTCTGGTCCACCAGGCTGTCGCCGGAGTCGCGCACGATCAAGCCTTCGAGGGTGACATCGGCGGCGGTGACGCGCACGGTGTCGCCGACCATGCCGCCGCTGAGTCGCGGCCGGTCGATGCCGCGCAGGGTCAAGGCGCGTTCGATGCGGAAGTTGCCGCGGTACTCGCCATGCTCGATCAAGAGCACATCGCCCGCAGCGGCGCGATCGATCGCGTCCTGCAGCGAACTGCCAGCGGCCACGCGCAGCGTCGCCGCTGCACCGCCATCCGCACCCAGGCAGAGCAGCAGGGCGAGCAGCAGACGCAGGCTCATACCCACATCCATCCCAGCCACTTCAACGCGAGGAACAGGGCCGCACCGATCAGCAGGTTCTTGAAGCTGACGTAGCTCAGCATGTCCATCACGCCGGCCTCGCGATAGTTGTCCTGCCACCACGGCCCGTCCTTGACGTAGCGCCGCCCGGACAGGCGGATCAGCACCTCGTACACGCTCCAGCCGAACCACCAGCCGATGATCGCGCCGGACGACAGGCGCCCGCTCGCGGCCAGTACCCAGGCCAGGGTCGCGGCGATCGCGAGCGAGAAGCCGGCCACCTGCAGCGCGCGCTGCGAACGCCAGCCTTCGCGGCTCCACGGCCACAGGTGATCGCGGATCTCCAGCCAGACCCACTCGATGCGGCCGACGTCGATCTTGTGCGGCGGCATCACCGGGTCGCTCGGCATACGCGGATCGGGGCCCGCCGCGTAGCGCGCGACCGCGGCCTCTGGCTCCGCAGCCGGCAGGTAGTAGCCGTCGTCACCGATCAGGGTGATGGCGATGCCGGCGCGCTCTCGGCGCTTGCGTTCTTTCGCCAGCGGTGGGCAGGCCGTGGGCTCGGTGTACAGCACCAGGCAGTCCAGGCAATGCAGGCACTCGCGATGGTCGATGCGGCCATCGCCATCGATCGCCTGCGAGCCGCAACCCGCCGCGCAGGCCTTGCAGGTGTTGCATTCCTGCTTGCGCGGCAGGCCATACCAGCGAAACGTGCTCGGCATCGCCAGCGCCGCACCGAGCGGGCACAGGTACTTGCAGTACGGCCGTTCGATGAAGATCGACAACCCGAGCAACACCGCGACGAACAGCCCGTAGGGCCAGGCGCGGTTGCCGATGCCGACCAGGAAGGTGGTCTTGAACGGCTCGACCTCGGCCAGCACCTCGGCCAGGCCCATCGAGAACATCGACACCGCGAGCAGGCCGAAGAACACCGCGTACTTGAGCCACTTCAGCCGGTCGTGCCAGCGCTGCGGCAGTGCGAACTGGAAACGCTTCAGGCCGATGGCACCGGCGATCTTGTACAGCGCTTCCGAAAGCGATCCGAACGGACACATCCAGCCGCAGAACAGACCGCGTCCGTACAGGAACACGGTGGCGATGATGAAGATCCAGAACAAGAAGATGAACGGGTCGGACAGGAACAGCGACCAGGTCCACTGGAACAGCAACGAGTGGAACCAGGTCAGCACCTGGGTGATCGAGGGTTGCGCCATCGCGCCGAAGCCGAGCAGCACGATGCTGATCGCCCAAGCGCTGTACTTGAACGCATTCACCGGCCACTTGTTGCGCCTCGTGGCGCGCCGCGCCAGGCGCGCGCGCTGCGAGTACACGAGGGTCACCGCGAGCAGCAGCAGTGCGAACGCGACAATCGCCAGCGCCTTCGACTTCCAGATGCGCACCCACGGCGGCGCCGCCTCCTGCACCTCGGGCCGCCCGCCTTCGAGCAGCTCCGCGGCCAACCAGTACGGTGCGTCGAAATTGGCGAAGCTGCGCGCACCGGTGGCACGATCAACGCGATTGCCGAGGAAACTCAACTTCCACGGATACGCCGGCGAGAACGATTCGGAGCGCAGCAGGAAGATCGCCGATTCGGTGAAGGCCGGCGCGCCGACGGCTTCGAGGCCGTAGAGATTGAGGTAGTCGAGGTCGCGGAAGGTGAAGGCATCCGCGCCCTGCTTGACCTGGATGCGGTCGTAGATGCCACCGCGCACGAAGCCCGAGCCCTTGAACGACTCGCGCCCGGCGCTGCGGATGATGAACAGCGCATGTTCGTGTTCGCCAAAACGAGCGCGCAGGTTGGCCCAGCCGTTGTCGCCGAGCAGGCTGGCGCCGATATCGGGGTGATTCAGATCGCCGAACCAGAGTTCGATGAACGGCTCGCCATCCGGCGCAATGCCGACCTGTTCCGGCCGCACCAGCAGGCGCTGCACGCTGCCCTGCTCGACCAGTTCGTTCCAGCCGTAGCGCCGCCCGCTGACCGCGAAGCGCGCCGGCGCGCGCACGGTCGGTTCGAGAATGCCGACCTGGCGCGCGATCGCGCTGCCGGAGGCAAGCATCACCTGATTCTGCGCGATCACGGTGACGGTGGCGCCGGAAATCGCGTCGACGCCGAGCACCTCTTCCTCCGGCCGCGACTGGCCGACCTCGATCCGGTCGCGCACCGACTTGCCGAGGTACTGCTCGTTGAAGCGCAGCAGCGCCGACTCGGGAATGCCGAGCAGCAGGATCGGCTCGGAATGCTTGAGCACCTTGACGCCGACGAAGCGGCCGTCGCGGTCCATGCCGATCAGGGTCACCACCGGCTTGCCCGAGTAGGCCGGCGTATCGGTGATGTCGGTCGAGAGCATCACGTAGCCGAGCAGTTCCTTGCCGCCCGCGGCATCGCTGCGGTAGGCCTCGACATAGGGCGGCCGCCCCTTGCGTTCGGAAAAGCTCTTGGCGCCGGGAAACACCTCGGCACAGGGCACCAGCGCGCACAGGTCGGCCGCGGTGGCCAGCGTGTCCGGCAACTCGGCCTCGTAGGCGCCATTGCCGGCGCGCACGGGTACCGCCGCCAGCAGCGCGACGAACAGCAGGCAGAGGCAGGCCGCGAAACGGCCCGCCCTGCATCGGTCGATCGAGATCATCCAGCCATCCTTCATCAGCCGGCGCGGTGGTGCCGGCCCGATCCGTCCGGCAGCGGCAGACATCCGCCGCTGCCGTATCGCTGCGCGTCGCCTAGCCTTCGACGATCATGCGCGAACGCATTTCCAGATGCAGCGCGTGGCAGAAGTGCGTGCAGTAGCACCAGAACACGCCGGCCTTGTCGGCGGTGAAGGTCACCGACGCGGTCTCCTGCGGATTGACGATGAAGTTGACGTTGTGGTTCGGGATGGCGAAGCCGTGCGTCAGGTCCTCGACCTTGTCCAGGTTGGTCAGGATCAGCGTGACTTCGTCGCCTTTCTTGAGCTTGAAGTCGCGCAGGCTGAAAGCAGGCGCCTGCGAGGTCATCTTGACGGTGACCTTGCGGCCGTCGCGGAACACACCGGACTCCTTCGGGTCCTTGATCGCATTCGGGAACTCTTCGAGCGTGTACACCTGCTTCGGACGCAGCAGATCGCGCTTGAAGATGATGAAGTCGTGCGGTTCGCCGCGCACCGGATGGTCGGCGAGCAGCACCATCTTGTCGCCGGAGATGTCGATCAGCTGCTCGTTCTCCGGATGCAACGGCCCCACCGGCAGGAAGCGGTCCTTGGAGAACTTGCACCCCACCGCCAGGTACTTGCCGTCGGCGGCGCGCGTCTCCGACTGCGACGCGTTCAGGTGCCCGGGCTGGTACGACAGGTCGAGACGATCGAGCACGTACTGCGCGGTCTTGTCGCCGGCGTGGAACTTGATCGCGGCATCCACGTTCCATTTCACCACCTGGCTGTCGAGGAACAGCGTGGTGTAGGCGTTGCCACGGCCATCGAACGCCGTGTGCAACGGGCCCAGACCCAGCTCGACCTCTGCGACGATGGCGTCGTCGAGCTTGGCCAGCTTGCCGTCGAAATAGTCGAGCACGCGCGACAGCTCGATCACGGTGCCGGTCGGCGACAGCTTGCCGGCGCAGATGAAGTACTTGCCGTCCGGGCTGGCATTCACGCCGTGCGGATTCTTCGGCACCGAGACGTAGGCGGTCAGCGCCGTGGCCGGGTCCTGGTTGGCGGCGCGGGTGCCATCGACCACCGGCACCTTGGAATCGCCGTAGGTCTTGAAGCTGCCGGCCTTCACCGCCGCCTCGATGCGCGCGATGTTGAAGAACACGCAGGCATCGCGCTCGGCGGCCATCATCTCCTCATACAGCGCGCCCATCTCGATGTTGTACTGGTTGGTCGCGGCGAGCTTGCCGTCGTAGGAGGTGGCGACCAGGTCGCAATTGCCATCGAGCAGCACCTGCCAGCGCACTTCCATGGTCTCGGCATCGACGCAGCTGAACAGCGAGCGGTACTGGCTGGCGTCGTCGCTGCCGGTGTTCGGCAGCGGGATCGAGAACTCGCCGCCGCAGAACACGCGCGTGGTGTAGTTGATCGCGGCATCGACCGGATCGGCCTTGTCCGGGAAGATGCCGTGGAAACCCTGCACGTTGGGCAGGTCGGTGATCTTGTCGCAGACGAAGTAGTCGAGGCGGATGCGGGCCACGCGGGCGTTGATCTTGTCGTTGATCCATGCGTAGCGGCCGTCGTAGTTGCCGTCCTTGTACGAGGCATGGGTGTGGTGGGTGTCGGCGACGTGGTAGCGCAGGCTGCCGTCGGCCTTGGTGCCCATCACCTTCTTCGATTCATTGGTGATGCCCCAGCCGACCAGCGCGTCCGGCACGAAGCAGGGAATGCGCGTGATCTCGCGGCCGGAAGGCAGGCCGAGCACGCGCATGTCGCCGGTGTGTCCGCCACTCCACAGGCCGTAGTAGGTGTCGAGTTCGCCGGGCTTGAGGTGCACGCTGGCGGCGTGGTCGCCACTGCCAGCGGCGGGCACCGGCGCGACTGGCGCCGCCGCGTTGTTCGGCTTTTCCGAACAGGCGGCCACGCCAGCCAGACCGGCGAGCGCGGTGTAGTTGATGAACTTGCGGCGGCCGAGCAGCGGGCTCGCCGAATCTTCCTGCGTCTTGTGGTCGCTCATGTCTGGATCCTCGTCAGCGCCCTGCCCGGGTTGCGGACTCTGCGGGCGGGTGGGAACGCCGTTCTGCCGCCGAGCATGTTGATCCTGTCGACTTCGTGCGCGATTGACATCGGTCAATCCGGTACACGCGATCATGATTGGCCCTGCACGCCCTGCTCTATAGACTGCAAGGTCAGCCCACGCCCAGGCGCGACACCGCACCATGAAGCCGGAAATGCTCGATGCCCGACAACGCGCCCGCCGTCGCCTGAGCCAGGCGCTGCCGCTGCTGGCGTGCGGGCTGGCGCTGCCGCAGGTGCGGGCGCGCAGCGGTGTGTATCGGGGCTCGCGGCCGCTGATGGGCACCCGCCTCGATCTCACCCTGCAGGGCGATGACGACGCCGCACTCGCCCACGCCGCCGAACTCGCCTTTGCCGAGATGGCGCGTCTCGCCGACCTGATGAGCCGCTACCGCGCTACCGGCGCGCTCAATGCCATTCACCTTGCCGCCGGGCTGCAACCGGTGCGCGTGCCGCCGGAGCTGATGCAGGTGCTGCGCATGGCGCAGGCGGCGGCGCAGGCCAGCGGCGGTGCCTTCGATGCCACCGTCGGTTCGCTGCGCAGCTGGGACTTCAATCCGCAGCAACCCTCGATCGCCAGCGCCGAGCAAGTTGCCGCGGAATTGCCCCTGGTCGGTTTTGCCGCGCTGCAACTCGACGAGCGCGCCGGCACCGCCTACCTCGCGCGCCGCGGCGTTCGTCTGGATCTCGGCGGCATCGCCAAGCTGCCGATCCTGCAGGCGGGCATGCAGGTGCTGCTGCGCGAGGGCGTGGCCAACGCCATGATCAATGGCGGCGGCGATGTACTGGTGCACGGCCAACTCGACGGCCACGACTGGCGCATCGGCCTGCGCGATCCGCGCCGTCCGCAGCAACTGCTCGGCACGGTCGCACTGAACCGCGGCTTCGTCGCCGCCTCGGGCGACTACGAACGCTTCGTCATGCGCGAGGGCCAGCGCCTGCACCACGTGCTCGACCCGAAGACCGGCTACCCGACCCGCGGCCCGCACGGCGTCGCCCTGATCAGCGAACACCTCGAAGCCATCAACGGCCTCGGCACCGCCATCATGGTCGCCGGCGCCAATGCCGGCCGCGAACGCCTGCACACCCTGCCCAGCGTCGACGCCTTGATCGTCGATGCCGACAACGAACTCTGGCTCTCCCCCGGCATGACCAAGCGCCTGCAGGCAGCGAAAGGCTGAGGCACACGCGGTCCCGCGCAGCGTTCGGGCCAGCCCGGTTCACCTGGGGCACCGAAATCCTCACGCTTCGGCAGGAAAAATGGAGGGCGCGCGAACTTGTGGTGGTTCGCGAAACAGCCTAGATTCCTCACCATGGGTGAGGACAATCGGCCAACGCTTAAACTTCTGCTGGCAAAATTCCCGCCAGGTTCCCTGTTGCCGACGCGCTGGCTCACCTCTCACGGCTATGCCGACAACCGGCTACCGCGTTACCTCGCAGGAGGGTGGCTGGCCTCGGCAGGCTATGGCGTCTACCGTCGACCAGGCGCCGAGCCCACGTGGGTGGACGCGGTCTACGCGCTACAGCACCTGCTGCGCCTGCCCCTGCACGTCGGTGGATTGTCCGCGCTGGACGCGGAGGGCTTCGCCCACTTCCTGCGACCGGGACCCAAGCCCGTGATGCTCCATGGCCCGACGCGGCCTCCGCGCTGGGCAGCGGAGGTCGCACCGGGATTCCCGCTGCAGTGGCGATCCGACCGCTTGTTCGCGTTTCCGGCAGACGCAACGAGCCAGGAACGCGCGCTGATCGATTTACGACCCGAGGGCGAACGTCACACGCTGCGTTTCGCCAGCGAAGAACGCGCGATCCTTGAACTGCTCGATGAGTCGCCGGCACGCGCCCGCGTGCACGAGGCCGATGCCATCCTCGCCAACTTGGCCCGACTTCGTCCTAACCGCCTCAATGCCCTGCTCGTCCGATGCACGAGCATCAAGGTCAAACGCTTGTTCCTGGCCTTGGCGCATCGACACGCACATCCCTGGGTGAAGCGCCTCGACCTGTCGGCGATCGACCTCGGCCGCGGCAAGCGATCACTGCAACCCGGCGGCAAGCTCGACACCCGCTTCCAGATCACGCTACCGGTCGATCTCGATGCCAAGCTTCGATAGCGCGTACGCGCGGCAATTGGCACTGCTGGTCGATGTATTGCCGCAGGTAGCAGAAGAGGTCGACTTCGCGCTCAAGGGCGGCACCGCGATCAACCTGTTCTTCCGCGACCTGCCGCGTCTATCGGTGGACATCGACCTGGCTTGGCTGCCGCTGGACGATCGCGCAGTTGCGCTTCGCGGCATCGCTGCCGCATTGGCTCGCATCGCGACCAGACTGCGCGAGCGACTGCATTGCCAGGTGCAGACCAAGACGACCCTCGACTCCGTGCCGGCGGGACTGACGATCCGGCGGGAGCGCGTGGGAATCAAGATCGACGTGACGCCGGTCCTGCGTGGCTCGGTGTTCGCGCCTGAGCTGCGCAGCCTGCGCCCCCTTGCCGCCGAGCGCTTTGGCTACCTCGAAGTGCGAACGCTTGGCTTCGCCGACTTGTTTGCCGGCAAGCTCGTCGCCGCCCTTGATCGCCAGCACCCGCGAGATCTGTTCGACGTGATGCACCTGTTCGCCAACGAGGGGCTCACCGACGAACTATGGTCGGCATTCCTCATCTACCTGACCGCTGCCACGCGCCCGACCGTCGAACTAATCGACCCGAACCGACATGCCTTGCAGACGAGCTTCGTCAGCGAGTTCTCCGGCATGACGGAGCAGGTCGTGGAAATGAGTGCATTGGAGCAGGCGCGAGAGCAACTGATCACGTCGCTGCACGCGCGCATCGACGACAACGTGCGGGCGTTTCTGCTGTCGATTGAACACGAGGCCCCCGAGTGGGACCGCCTCGCCTTGCCTGCGCACGTCGCGCACCTGCCGGCCATTCGCTGGAAGCTCCTCAATCTCGGCAATCGCTCCAGAGTGAAGCGGGAGGCCGACCTACGCCGACTCGCCGAAACGCTGGAACGCATCACCGAGAATCGAAACCGATAGGAGATCGAAATGGTCTCCGTGCTGCATGCCATTCGATCTGCGTCAACCGCACGCGCTCTGCCAGCCGATGATGCCAACGCGTGCACGTGGGCAGTTGCGGGCATGTCGCGCAGACGCCGATGCGCATCGTAGATTCGTGTGCGCGGCGTAGCTTGGCGCCACGCGAAGCCATCACCAGCCAATCACCAACCTCGCGCATCCGGCCTCGGTTTGCTAACGTCGGGTGATGCAGCCTGCGACCAGGACCGCCCCGCGACGACCATGGCACCTCTTTGTGCCGAAACTGGTCAGCGTGCTGCGACGCGGTTACGGCTTCAGTGACTTTCGCCATGATGTGGTCGCCGGGCTCACGGTCGCGGTGGTCGCGCTGCCGCTGGCGATGGCGCTTGCGATCGCGTCTGGCACGACGCCGGAAAAGGGCCTGCACACCGCGATCATCGCCGGGTTCCTGATCTCGTTCCTCGGTGGCTCGCGGGTGCAGATCGGCGGGCCGACCGCTGCGTTCATTCCGGTGGTGTTCGGGATCATCGAGAAGTTCGGCTATGAGGGGCTGATCCTGTGCACGCTGCTGGCGGGCGTGATGCTGATCGGCGCCGGGCTGCTGCGCCTTGGCACGTTGATGCGCTACATGCCGCAGCCAGTGATCGTCGGTTTCACCGCCGGCATCGCGGTCAGCATCTTCTCCAGTCAGATCAAGGACGCGCTCGGCCTCGACATAGCGAAGTTGCCGGCCGAGTTCCTGCCGCGCTGGCGCACCTACTTCGCCTCGTTCGACAGCTTCGATGCGCTCACCACCCTGCTCTGCGTTGTTGGCATCGTGAGCCTGGTGCTGATGCGACGCTGGCGCCCGAAGTGGCCGGGTTTCCTGATCGTGGTCGCGCTGGCGGCGGTCGTGGTCACGCTTGGCGGCGTTCCGGTCGACACCATCGCGACGCGCTTCGGTGGTATCCCGTCGAGCTTGCCGAGCTTCGACTTCCCGGTCATTCCCTGGGAGCGCAGCTTCGAGATGTTGCCGGCCAGTTTCACCATCGCCTTCCTCGCCGGGGTCGAGTCGCTGCTCTCGGCGGTGGTCGCCGACGGCATGATCGGCGGACGCCATCGCTCGAATGCAGAACTGGTCGCGCAGGGTGTGGCCAACTGCGGCTCGGCGCTGTTTGGCGGCCTGCCCGCGACCGGCGCCATCGCGCGCACCGCGACCAATGTCCGCGCCGGCGCGCGTTCGCCGATCGCGGGCATCCTGCACGCCGCGTTCCTGCTCGCGTTCATGCTGGTCGCGGCGCCGTTGATGGGCTACGTGCCGCTGGCGATCCTGGCCTCGGTGCTGCTGGTGGTGGCCTGGAACATGGCCGAGATCGAGCACGTCAAGCACTTGCTGCACGGCCCGGTCGGCGACCGCGTGGTACTGGTGGTCACGTTCACGCTCACCGTGGTCGCCGACCTCACCGTCGCCATCGAAGTGGGCGTGGTGCTGGCGGCGTTCCTGTTCATGCACCGCATGAGCGAGGTGGTCGAGATCGAATCCGGGCGCAAACTGATCGAGGACGACGAGGAAGACGCCGGCGTCCCGACGCAACCGGATCAGCGCGCGCAACTGCCCGCGGGAGTCGAGGCGTTCCAGATCTCCGGGCCCTTGTTCTTCGCCGTCGCCAACCGCCTCGACGACGTGCTCGACCAGTTCGCCGAGCGCCCGCAGATCTTTATCCTGCGCCTGCGCCGGGTGCCGCTGATGGATGCCTCAGGCGCCCAGGCGGTGCGCCAGTTCCTCGACCGCGCCGACAAACTCGGCATCAAGGTGTTCTTCTCCGGCCTGCAGCAGCAGCCGCACAAGGTGCTGATGTCGATGAACATCCTGGAGCACCCGAACCTGCTGATGCTGGCCGAGAACTTCGAGATCGCCGTGGAAACCGCACGCGACTTCCTGGAGCAGCTGGCGCAACGCAAGGCGCGCGCCTGAACCATCGCCAGGGCGGGCGGAGAATCCTCCGGCTTTCTGCGTACTGCGAGGCAACCCCAGCCTCGGAGTAGCCCATGAACCCCCTGATTCGTTGCGCTCATGCCGCCCTGTTGGTCCTGGCCGCGCTGACGGCGAACGCATCGCCGGTGCTCGACCCGGCCTTCGATGGCGATGGCCTGCGGGTGGTGTCCGGGCTTGGCAACGGGGTCAGTTCGGTCGGCTCCTGCCCGGTCGAGGGTGGCAGCCTGGCGGTGGTGGCCTACGACGAACTGGCGACGCAGTTCGTGATCCTGCGCCTGCGACCCGACGGCGCGCTCGACACAACCTTCTCCGAGGACGGCATCGCGCGCGAAACCGCACCGATGGGCTGGAATGTGAAAAACAGCGTGGTCGCCTGTAGCGGCGTCAACAACGGCAATGCCGCCGACGACGAGATGGCGCTGGCCTTCGTGCAGCCGCGCAACCTCGACCCCGACCTGACTCGCCTCGCCCGCCTCAATCTCAACAGCGGGCAATTCGCCACGGACTATTTCGGCCAGACCTCCAGCTACGACATCAGCACGCTCGCCACCGGCTCGGCGATGTTGGGCGATACATCCCTCGGCTCGTTGTTGCGGCTCGCGAACGGCGAATGGCTGCTCGTGGGCCAGGTGCGCAACACCGGGATGGCACCGACGCTGCGCGGCTTCGCGGTGCGCTTCAATGCCGCGATGACCCAGGCGAATGTCGCGACCGCACCCACCTCGGCCGAAGCCAACCCGCAGCACCTGGCCGCGGCGCGCATCGGCGGCGATGGCCGCATCCACGCGTTGGCACACGGCACCGGCAGCGGCGGCCTCCCCGCGCTGCTGTTGCTCCGTTTGAACAGCACCACGCTGCAGCTCGACTCGGCCACCGCCTACTCGCGCCCGTTCAACTTTCGCCTGCACCGCGGACGCTCGATCAGCGGCACCACGATGGTGGCGGCCGGCAGCCAGCCGCATGCGCAAGGCGGCGGGCAACCGCTGCTGCTGGTCGCCCACGACAGCGGCGTCCAGGAGCTGGCACTGCCGCAGCCCGAAGCGCTGGGCGGTCTTCCGACCCAGATCAACATCACCACCGCGGCGCTGCCCACAGCCACCGCTGCGGCCGGCGGGCGCGCGATCTTCGCGGCGAATCTGCAAGCGGACAACGGCGCGGCGATCGGGTTCTACGTTGCCGTCATCCGGCCGCTGCCCGACCCGTCCGAATACGAGGTGGATACGCGGTTCGGCAACCACGGCAGCGGCGCCTTCCGCTACACCGGCAACGGCGGCTGTTGGGGTCAGCAGGGCCTCGGCAACATCAGTTCCTGGGGCAATGCCACCGCACTCGTGGCCGCAACGTCGCCGAGCTGCGACATCGGCGTCGAACACCCGCTGATCGCGCGCATCGACACCCATCCGAACCCGCTGCTCGGCGACTCCTTCGAGTAGTCGGGCCCGGGCTTATTCTCGCGCGGCATGGCCGGCGCGCACAGTGTCATATCGGAACGCCGCCGGTTTCGCGCACAATGCGCCATGCCCCTGACCCATCTCGACCGGCTCGAAGCCGAGAGCCTGCACATCCTGCGCGAAGTCGCCGCCGAGTTCGAACGGCCGGTGATGCTGTATTCGATCGGCAAGGACAGCTCGGTGCTGCTGCACCTATTGCGCAAGGCCTTCCATCCGGCGCCGCCGCCGATCCCGCTGCTGCATGTCGATACCGGCTGGAAGTTCCGCGACATGTACGCGCTGCGCGACTCGGTGCCGGCGCGCTACGGCGTCGAACTGCGCGTGCACCTCAACCCCGACGGCCTGCGCGATGGCGTCGGACCGATCACCCACGGTTCGGCCGAGCACACCCGCATCATGAAGACCGAAGGGCTGAAGCAGGCGCTGGAGGCCGGCCGTTACGATGCCGCCATCGGTGGAGCACGCCGCGACGAGGAAGCCTCGCGCGCCAAGGAACGGGTGTTCTCGTTCCGCAGCAGCGCGCATCGCTGGGACCCGAAACAACAGCGTCCGGAGCCATGGAACCTCTACAACACGCGCATCGCGCCAGGCGAGAGCGTGCGCGTGTTCCCGCTGTCGAACTGGACCGAGCTCGACATCTGGCTCTACATCCTGCGCGAACGCATCGCGGTGGTGCCCTTGTACTTCGCGGCCGAGCGGCCGGTGGTCGAACGCGACGGTGCCCTGATCCTGGTCGATGACGAGCGCCTGCCGATGCGGCCCGGGGAGACACCGCAGCTGCGCCGCATCCGCTTCCGCACGCTGGGCTGCTACCCGCTCTCGGGCGCGATCGAGTCCGACGCCGATCGTCTGGAAGCGGTGATCGCGGAGATGCTGGTCGCGCGCCAGTCCGAGCGCCAGGGGCGGCTGATCGACGGCGATGCCGGGGCGTCGATGGAGCAGAAGAAGCAGGAGGGGTACTTCTGATGGACATCGCCGAGTACCTGGCGCGGCACGAGCGCAAACCGTTGCTGCGCTTCATCACCTGCGGCAGCGTCGACGACGGCAAGAGCACCCTGATCGGGCGTCTGCTGTACGAGAGCAAGCAGCTCTACGACGACCAGCTTGCGCGCCTCGAACGCGACAGCGCGCGCCATGGCACCCAAGGCGAAGCGATCGACTACGCGCTGCTGCTCGATGGGCTCGCTGCCGAACGCGAACAGGGCATCACCATCGATGTCGCCTACCGCTTCTTCGGCACCGACCGCCGCCAGTTCATCGTGGCCGACTGCCCCGGGCACGAGCAATACACGCGCAACATGGCCACTGGCGCGTCCACTGCGGATGTCGCCGTGGTCCTGGTCGACGCGCGCAAGGGACTCCTCACGCAGACGCGACGACACAGCTACATCGTCGCCCTGCTCGGCATCCGCGAGGTCGTGCTCGCGGTGAACAAGATGGACCTGGTCGGCTACGACCGCTCGCGCTTCGATGCCATCGCCACCGAATACCGCGAGCTTGCGGCCACCCTCGGCATCGCCCGGGTGCAGGCGATCCCGCTCTCGGGCCTGGTCGGCGACAACGTGATCGCGCGCTCGACCGCCACGCCGTGGTACGCCGGGCCGCCCCTGCTCGAACACCTGGAAATACTGCCGCTACCCGACAACGACACCGCGGCGCCACTGCGCATGTCGGTGCAGTGGGTGTGCCGACCGCACGCCGATTTCCGCGGCTACGCCGGGCTGGTCGCCAGCGGTCGCGTGCAGCTCGGCGACGAACTGGTGTCGCTGCCTTCTGGCCGCCATGCGCGCGTCGCCAGCATCGCCGTCGGCGACGCTGCACGCGAATCCGCACAGGCCGGCGAGTCGGCATTGATCGCGCTCGACCACGAGATCGATGTCAGCCGCGGCGACGTGCTCGCGTCCGCCGCCGCGCCCTGCGCGATCGCCGACCAGTTCGCGGTGCAGTTGCTGTGGCTCGACGACGCGCCGCTGATGCCGGGCCGGCGCTATCTGCTGAAGTCCGCCGCGCGCACGGTGACCGCGCAGGTCACCGCGATCAAGCACAAGGTCGATGTGAATACCCAGGAGCACCTGGCGGCGACGCGGTTGCAGTTGAACGAGGTCGCGGTGTGCAACCTGTCGCTGGACCAGGACATCGCGTTCGCGCCGTATGCGGAGAATCGCGCGCTCGGCGCCTTCATCCTGATCGACCGCAGCAGCAACGCCACCGTCGCCATGGGGCGCATCGAGTTCGCGCTGCGCCGCGCCAGCAACGTGCACTGGCAGGCGCTCGATGTCGGCAAACAGGCGCGCGCCGCGATCAAGGGCCAGGTGCCGCGCTGCCTGTGGTTTACCGGGCTGTCGGGCTCGGGCAAGTCGACCATCGCGAACCTGGTCGAGAAGCGCCTGCTCGCCACCGGCCACCACACCTACCTGCTCGATGGCGACAACGTGCGCCATGGGCTCAACCGCGATCTCGGCTTCAGCGCCGAGGACCGCGTCGAGAACATCCGCCGCGTCTCCGAAGTCGCGCGCCTGATGGTCGACGCCGGGCTGATCGTGATCGTGTCCTTCATCTCGCCCTTCCGCGACGAACGCCGCATGGCACGCGAACGCTTCGCCGCCGGCGAGTTCATCGAGGTGTTCGTCGACACACCGCTTGAAGTCTGCGAGCAGCGCGACGTCAAGGGCCTCTACGCGAAGGCCCGCGCCGGACTGATCCCGAACTTCACCGGCATCGACTCGCCCTACGAGCGCCCGGAACACGCCGAGTTGGTGCTCGACACCACGGCGGCGAGTTCGGACCAACTGGCGATGAGGGTGGTGGAGGCGGTGCTGAGGTAAGGGCATTGCGGGCCGGAGCCCGCTCCCACAGGTGCTCCTTGAGAGCTCGGGATCGCGGCCTGGAAGCTGTAAGGGCATCGCGGGCCGGAGCCCGCTCCCACAGGTGCTCCAGGAAGGTTCGTCTGTGCACCCGTGGGAGCGGGCTCCGTCCCGCGATGCTCCTGCAAAACCCCGATGCCCTGGCCGCCGCGTTCCACCCCGCATGACCGCCGCCATCGCCCTGTCCCCGAACGATTTCCCTGCCGCCGAGGCTATGCCGGATCGGACGCATCGTTTACGCTCGTGGACGATGACTGACCGCAGCGACGAGGAACTGATGCTGGCCTACGCAAGCGGCGACGCGCGGGCGTTCGAGACGCTGTACACGCGTCATCGCGGGCCGCTGTTCCGCTTCCTATTGCGTGGTCTGAAGCGCCGCGAACTCGCCGACGAGATGTTCCAGGAAGTCTGGGGGCGCGTGATCCAGGCACGTGCGCGTTATCGCGTCGAGGCCAAGTTCTCGACCTGGCTGCTGCAGATCGCGCACAACCTGGTGATCGACCAATATCGCCGCGAGCGCCCCGAAGACAACGGCGAAACCGCCGAAAATGCCTCCCGTGTCGCCGAGAACGACGAGCGCGAACGCCCCGAGCGCGTGCTCAGCGACTTCGAGCAGTCGCGCCGCCTGCAAGACGCGCTGGCGGAGCTGCCGGCCGAACAGCGCGGAGCCTTCCTGCTGCGGGTCGAGAACGGCCTCGGCATCGAGGAAATCGCCGAGGTGATGGCGGTCGGGCGTGAAACCGCGAAATCGCGACTGCGCTACGCCCTTGAAAAACTGCGATCCAGCTTGAGGTCATGCGCATGAACGACCGCGAGCTCGAAGACCTGATGCGCGAATACGAGGCCGAAGTGGCCGCGTACAAGCGGCTGCCGCAGGCAGAGCCGACCGCGCTGCTCGACCGCGCGGTGCTGACCAAGGCGCGCGCAGCGGTCGGCCACACCTACCGGCCGCCGCGCTGGATCGCGCTGGCCGCGAGCTTTGCCGGCGTCGCCATCGCCGCCGGCATCGGCTGGCGCGTGTACGAGGCCCAGGAATCCGCGCGCGGCGAAGCCATGCTCGACGGCGCACGAGCGCGCGAGGAAACCTTCGAGGTCGAAGTGCTGCCAACGTCCAGCCGCGACCGCGCCAAGGCGCTCGAAATGGCGCAGCTGCCACCGCCGCCGCCTGCGAAGCCGGAGCCGCAGGCATTCAACGAAGCCAAGCGCGAGCAGCAGTCCCAGCCGGCCGCGGTTGAGCAGGTCCTTGCCGACAGCGCCGAATCGCCTGCGAGCGAAGCCCTGTCCGCAGCCGCTGCACCGGCGCCGCAACGACGTGCCGTACTCGAAGCCGACAAGCGCGCCGACCACACCACCCGCTCGGCGATGCCGGAGCAGCGCCAGAACCTGGCCGCACCGGCAGCCCCTGCTGCGGCAGCACCGGGCATCGCGCTCGGCAGTGCTGCCGACGATGTCAAGGACGCTTCCAGCGAACGTCTCGACGCCGACCAGGAAGCGGGCGCCGGTCGCGCGCTCAAGCAGGACGTGATCGCCCGCGACGCCTGGCTCGACCGCATCCGCCGCATGGTGCGCGAGCGTCGCCACAGCGAGGCCCGCGCCGAACTGGCGCGCTTCCGCGCCGCTTATCCGGACGCCGTGATCCCGCCGGACCTGCGCCGCTTCCAGCCATGAGCCTGCTGCCGACGCTGGCGGCGCCGCATCGCTTCGACATCGAGATCAAGAAAAGCCGCTTCATCGCCCAGGCGGCCCCCGCCGACAGCGTGGCCGCGGCGATGGCCTTCATCGCCCGCGCCAGCGACGAGGACGCCCGCCACAACTGCTGGGCCTATCGCATTGGCGAACTCTATCGATCCGACGATGCCGACGAACCCGCCGGCACCGCCGGCCGACCGATCCTCGCCGCGATCGACGGCCAGGGGCTGGACCAAGTCGTGGTCGTGGTCACGCGCTGGTTCGGCGGCATCAAGCTCGGCGCCGGCGGACTGGTGCGCGCCTATGGCGGTGCCGCTGCCGAATGCCTGCGCACCGCGCCGCGGCAACTGCGCGAGCGCATGTGCGAAGTCGAAATCGGCCTCGGCTTCGCGCATCTGGGTGCCGCCCATTCGCTGATGGACGCACTCTCGGCCGAGAAACTGGAGGAACACTTCAGCGCGGACGGCGTGCAGCTGCGCCTGCGCATGCGTGCCGACCAGGTCGAACGATTCGGCCAGCAGCTGCGCGACGCGACCCGCGGCCAGGCCACGCTGCGCCTGCTCGATTGAAGCCGCATGACGCGCTTGCGTCGGCCGTCGCCGCCCCCACATCGCAGCGATGTCCACGCCCGAAGCAAGTCCCAAGCCCGGCCTGAAGCCGCTGCGCGCAGTGTTGCCGTTCCTGCGCCCCTACCGTCCGCTCGCCGCCGGCTGGCTGTTGTTCCTGATGTTGTCCTCGGGCGCGTCGCTGACGCTGCCCTGGGCGGTCGGCCAGATGATCGACCACGGCTTCTCCGGCGGTGACCCGGCGGCGATCGACCGCAGCTTCCTCGGGTTGTTCCTCGTCGCCGGCGTGCTTGCGATCGCGACCGCGATGCGCTTCTGGTTCGTCTCGATGCTCGGTGAATCGGTCGTCGCCGACCTCCGGCGCCGGCTCTACGCCCACCTGCTGACACTGGACGCCGCCTTCTTCGAGCGCAGTCGCAGCGGCGAGTTATTGTCGCGCATCACCGCCGACGCCGAACTGGTGCAGACGGTGATCGGTTCGTCGGTGTCGGTGGCCCTGCGCAGCGTGGTCATGCTGATCGGCGCCAGCGTGCTGCTCGCGATCACCAGCCCCAAACTCGCTGGCCTGGCGGCGCTGGTGATTCCGCTCGCGATCCTGCCGATCGTGTTCTTCGGACGGCGCGTGCGTGGCCTGTCCAAGGAATCGCAGGAACGCATCGCCGATGCCACGGCCCAGGCCGCCGAATCGCTCGGTGCGATCCAGACGCTGCAGGCCTATACCCGCGAAGTCGCGGAAGCGCTGCGCTTCGACGGTGCCATCCTGCGCGCGCTCGGCACCGCACGCCGGCGCATCTCGACCCGGGCATGGCTGACGCTGATGGTGATCTTGCTCGTGTTCGGCGCGATCACGCTGGTGCTGTGGGTTGGCGCCAAGGACGTGCTCGCCGGCGTGATGACCGCCGGAACCCTGGGCCAGTTCGTGTTTTACGCGGTTACCGCCGCTGCTTCAGTCGGCGCACTCACCGAAGTCTGGGGCGAAGTGCAGCGCGCCGCCGGAGCAATGGAACGCATCGCCGAACTGCTCGCCACCGAACCCGCAGTGCGCGATCGCGCTGATGCCAAGGCAAGGTCCAATACACCGCGCGGCGCGATCCGCTTCGAGCACGTGCGCTTTGGCTACCCGAGCCGACCCGGACAGATCGCGCTCGACGACTTCTCGCTCGACATCCGTCCCGGCGAAACCATCGCCCTGGTCGGGCCAAGCGGCGCCGGCAAGAGCACCCTGTTCCAGCTGTTGCTGCGCTTCCATGAGGCTGAATCCGGCCGCATCCTGATCGACGACCAGGCCATCGATCAGATGCCACTCGCCGACTTGCGCAACGGCATTGCGCTGGTGCCGCAGCACCCGGTGATCTTCGCCATGGATGCCGCCGCCAACATCGCGCTCGGCCGTGACGGTGCCGACCAGGCCGCGATCGAACAGGCCGCGCGCGCGGCGCAGGCGCACGAGTTCATCCTCGCCCAACCCGGTGGCTACGCCGCCGAACTCGGCGAACGCGGCGTGCGCCTCTCCGGCGGCCAGCGCCAGCGCATCGCGATCGCACGCGCGCTGCTACGCGACGCCCCGATCCTGCTGCTCGACGAAGCCACCAGCGCGCTCGACGCGCAATCCGAAGCCGCGATCCAGCAAGCAATCGACGCGGTGGTCGGCAGTCGCACCACGATCATCATCGCGCACCGCCTCGCCACCGTGCAGAAAGCCGATCGCATCGTCGTCCTCGACCACGGCCGCATCCAGGCCATCGGCAGCCACGCCGAACTGATCCAGGCCGGCGGCCTCTACGCCGATCTGGCGCGGCTGCAGTTTTCGATGCACGCGGACTGAAAAAAACAACCCCGCCGGAGCGGGGCTGTTCCTGGCTTCGCTGCGGGGTCAGATCATTCGACCGGCACGACGCCTGCGGCTTGTGCGCCCTTCGGTCCTTGCTGGACCTCGAAGCTCACCTTCTGGCCTTCCTGAAGGCTGCGGAAGCCCTTCGCGGTGATGGCAGAGTAATGGACGAAGACATCTTCGCCGCCGTCATCGGGCGCGATGAAGCCGAAGCCCTTCGCGTCGTTGAACCACTTCACGGTACCGGT
>Ga0073899_10001804_pt1 | contig 19443 bp, 18 predicted proteins | sample KloWWTmetaKNB5Ph_FD_88975 | JGI IMG/M metagenome (GOLD analysis project Ga0073899, IMG submission 88975) | Active sludge microbial communities from Klosterneuburg, Austria, studying microevolution and ecology of nitrifiers - Klosterneuburg... | ecosystem: Engineered > WWTP > Aerobic digester >... | reverse complement strand
TCGGTGGCGTGCTGACGCACCACGCCTTCGCGCAGCCCGAACTCGCGCTTGTCCGTGAAGAACACATCCGCCTTCGGGTCCTCCATCACGGCCGCGGCCAGCTTCGCCAGCAACTCCGGTCCCACCCGGTTGTCCGCGTCGAGGAAAAGCACGTGCGGAGCTGTGGTGGCACGCCAGCCGGTGTTGCGGGCCGCGGCGAGCCCACCGTTCGGCCGGTCGATCACACGCACCCCTTCCGCCCGTAACGTGGCGAGAAGCTGCAACGTGGCTTGATCGTCGGAGCCGTCGTTCACCACCACCACCTCGTCGGGCGCGCTGGTCAATGCCGCGATGCTGTCCAACGCCTCGCGCAGATAGGCGCCGTCCTTGTAGCAGGGGATCACAACAGCGATGCCTGTGGCCGGTGTTGGGTCCGCGACGTGTGCCATGCTCAGCCTTCCACCGGTATGCCCAACAGACCATGATAGAAGACGCCCACCTCGTGGGTGCTGCCGACCTTCACCAGCCGCCCCGCCTCCATGCAGCCCGCGCGGTCGCAGATGCGCTGCACCTCGCCCAGGGCGTGCGACACGAAGACGATGGTGCCGCCCTTGCGCTTCAGTTCGTCGATGCGTTCGTAGCACTTCAGCTGGAAGCCCGCATCGCCCACCGCGAGCACTTCGTCGATCAGCAGCACCTCCGGATCGTCGGTGGTGGCGATGGCGAAGCCGAGGCGGGCCATCATGCCCGTGCTGTAGCGCTTCACCGGCATGCGCAGGTCGTCGTCGCTCAGGCCTGCGAAGTGGCGCACATGGTCCACGGTGCGGTGCGTCGCGTTCCGGTCGCCGCCCATGAGGGCCGCGCAGAGCCGGGCGTTCTCCAGGCCGTTGAGCTCGGGCTCGAGGCCCACGCCCAGCGCCAGCATGGGGGCCACGCGGCCGCGCACCGTCACCGATCCGGCGGTGGGCTCCACGATGCCCGCGAGCACGCGCAGCAGGGTGCTCTTGCCGCTGCCGTTGCGCCCCACGATGCCGAAGCACTCGCCTGCGGCGATGTCCAGGTCCACCTGCTCGATGATGCGCTTGCGCTCCAACAGGCCCTTGCCGCCGAACGACAGCAGGTACTCCTTGATCGACCGCGCCCCATGCCGCAGCACATGGTAGTCGGCCTGCAGGCCGCGCACTTCGATCATCGGCGGCGCGCTCATCTCAATAGTTGGCGATCAGTCCGCGCCGCAGCGATCCGTACACGACCATGCCGAGCGCCAGCGAGGCCGCCGACAGCGCCGTCACGAGCACCATCGATCCGGCATCGGGCCATCCGCCGTCCACCACGATGGTGCGGAAGAGTCCGATGTACCAGTAGAGCGGGTCGAGCCCGGCGACCCAGCGCAGGTCGGCCGGCACCAGGTCCGGCGGATAGGCGATGGGCGTGATGTAGAAGAGCGCGGGGAGCAGCGCGTTCCACAGCAGGCCGATGTCGCGGAAGTAGACGTTGAGCGTGCTGAGGGCGAGCGACAGGCCGAACACGAACACGGCGAAGAGCAGCAAGGTGGGCAGGGCCAGCAGATGCACCGGCTGCGGTCGCCAGCCGAAGGCGGCCAGCAGCAGCGCGAAGGGCAGCAGGGAGAACAGCAGGTTGATGAGCCCGGCGAAGAGCTGCGCCAGAGGGAACACCAGCGGCGGCACAGCGAGCGAGCGCAGCACATGGGCGTTCTCCACCAGCGCCCCGAGCACGTGCGCCGAGGTGGTGGCGAAGAAGGTCCACAGGATGAGCCCGCTGAGGGCGAACACCGGGTAGTTGGCCACCTGCTCGAACGCCCGGCTGAAGATGAACAGGAAGATCGCCAGGTAGATCACCGGGTTGAGGAAGGTCCACACGAAGCCGAGGAGCGAGCTCTTGTAGCGGAGCCGGACGTTCTTCCAGGCCACCTGCAGCACCAGCGGCCAGGCGATGCGACGCCCCGGCGGGGCGTGGACGGCGGGCGCTGACATGGCGCGCAAGTTAACCGGGCGCCGGCGGCCATGCGCTCTACCTTGGGCGGCATGGCGCTGGTGCTCAACGGCCGCTGCATCCATCGTCCGGTGACCGGGGTGGAGCGCTACGCCCTGCAGCTGCACGGCGCACTGCAACGCCTCGGGATCCCGTTCCGCACCCTCGCGCCGCGCACCACGACCGGTGTCGCCGGGCACCTGTGGGAACAAGTGCTGCTGCCCCTCCGACTGCGCCGGGGCGAAGTGCTGCTCGGCCCGGCGAACACCGGCCCCTGGTTTGTGCGCGACCAGCTGCTCGTGGTGCACGACCTGGCATGGCTGGAACACCCCGCATGGTTCAGCGGCCTCTTCGCCGCGTGGTACCGGCTGCTGTTGCCCGCGCTCATCCCACGTGTCCGTGGCCTCCTCACCGTGAGCCGCACCATGGCCGATGACCTCACGCGCCACTTCCCAACCACCACCGGCCGCGTCCACGTGGTGCCGCCCGCCGTGGAGCTGCACCATGACCATGCGATCGTTCCCGGAGGCCCGCCCCTCTTCCTCTTCATGGGCCCCGGCGATCCACGCAAGGACGTGGGCACCTTCCAACGCGCCTTCGCCCTGCTCCGCGCACGGCACCCCGGAGCGCAGGCCTTCATCGTGGGCGAGGCCGGCCGCGTCTTCGCGCGGCGCGAGCTGAGGCCGGGGCCCGGCGAGACGTGGTCCGGACGCGTGGATGACGACGCGCTCTTCACCCTGATGCGCCGCGCGACCGCGCTGGTGATGCCCAGCCGCTATGAAGGCTTCGGACTGCCCATCCTGGAGGCGCTGGCCCGGGGATGCCCGGTGATCGCGAGCGACCTGCCGGTGTTCCGCGACACCTTCGGTGAGGCCCCCGTCCGCGTCCCTGCCGGGGATGCCGCTACCTTGGCCGACGCGATGAACGGGCTGATCGTCGATCCGCAGGCACGCACGACCCGCATCGGTGCGGGGCTCGCCGTTGCCGCCCGCTTCTCCTTTGCCGCGCAGGACGCCGCCTTGCAACAGGCCCTGCGTGCCCGGGTCCCCGAGCTGAGCCGTTGACCGATGCGCATCGCCCTGGTGCATGACTGGCTGGCCGTGCAGGGCGGTGCCGAACGCGTGACCCGCGAACTGATCGACCTGTTCGACCCGGACGTGTTCGCGCTCGTGGACTTCCTGACGCCCGAGGCCCGGAAAGAAGTCCTGGGCGGTCGCCATGCACGCACCACCTTCATCCAGCACCTGCCCTTCGCCCGCACGCACTTCCGCAGCTACCTGCCGCTGTTCCCGATGGCCATCGAGCGGCTCGACCTGCGCGGCTACGACCTGGTCCTCTCGGCCTCCTATGCCGTGGCCAAAGGGGTGCGCACGCATCCGGGGCAGGTACACCTCAGTTACATCCACACCCCCATGCGCTATGCCTGGGTGATGGAGGACGACTACCTGCGCGACCACGGCATGCACGGGCTGAAAGGCCTTCTCCTCCGCCAGGTGCTGCGACGGCTGCGCCGCTGGGACCGGGACCACACATCGCGTATCACCTGCCTGCTGGCCAACAGCCACAACACCGCCGACCGCATCCGCACCTGCTACGGCAGGGAGTCCCGCGTGGTGCATCCGCCGGTGGACGTGGACCGCTTCACCCCGGGACCGGCATCGCGCGGCCACTATCTGGCCGTCTCGCGCCTGGTGCCCTACAAACGCGTCGACCGCATCATCGACGCGTTCCGCGGCCTGCCCGATCGCCGGCTCGTCCTCTGCGGGGACGGTCCGGAGCGCGCACGGTTGACCCGTTCGCTTCCGCCCAACGTGCGGTTCGTCGGCGAAGTGCCGCACACGGAGCTCGTGCAGCTGATGCGGGGGGCGCACGCGTTGATCGCCGCCGCGCACGAGGACTTCGGCCTCACGCCCCTGGAGGCCAACGCCTGTGGCACGCCCGTGCTCGCGCTCGCCGCCGGGGGCTACCTGGAGACGGTGGTGGACGGGGAGACGGGCCTCTTCTTTCCCGCTGCGGAAGCCCCGGCGATCCGCGATGCGGTGGAACGCTTCGAGCGTACAGGCGTGCGCTGCGGGCCCGAGGCCCTGCGGGCGCATGCGCTGCGCTTCGGGCGCGAGGTGTTCCGCGCCGCCATGCGCGATGCCGTGGACCAATGCCTGCGCCATGCCCCGCAGTGACCGCCCATTGGACCATGCGGCCAGCGGTCTGCTGCTGCTGCTCAGCGCGCAGGCCCTGTGGCCCCTGCCGCTCACCGGCGCCACCTTGATCGCCTTCGCCGCCGTGCAGCTGCTGCGCGGTGTTCGCCATGGCCACGCCTCGGCCAGGCGGCCCTGGCCTTGGGTCCTGGCCCTCGGTCTGCCCTTCCTGTTGCTCGCCGTGCGCGTGCCCTTTTGTGAGGAGCCAGTTGCCGCGTGGCTCATCGCGGAACGCACGGTGCCGCTGTTGCTGCTGCCTGTGCTGCTGCTGTTGGTACCGCCGCCTCCACTGCCCCGCCAACTGCCGTTGGACGTGTTCAGCGGTGCCGCTCTGCTGCTGGGGCTGCGCGGTCTACTGCCCGCGCTCTTCGACCATCCGGGCCTGATCGACGAGCCTCGCGCGCTGCGGGAAACCTTCGCCGAGGCCACGGGCATGCACGCGGTGTATGCGGCCTACCACCTCTTCCTGGCCGCGCTGATCCAGACGGCCCTGATGCGGCGCCATCGCCATGCCCTGCGCATCGCCTTCCTGATGGCCTGCGCCGTGATGGGCGCGCTGCTGGCCTCGCGCATGCCCACCCTGGCCTTCCTGGTCGCCTTCGCGATGCTGTTGCCCCGTGGCTCCGGTGGAGCGTGGCGGCGCCTTCTGCTTCCCGTCGCGGGCCTGCTCGTGCTGCTGCTGCTCGCCGCCCCCACCCTCCGTGGGCGCTGGCTGGAGGCCTTCACCACACCGGCCACCGTGCCCACCGTCGCCGCTTCGGATACCGGTGAGCGCTGGGCGCTGGTGCATTGCGGGCTGGACCTGTTGGAGCGCAACGCCCTCACCGGCCTCGGGCCCGACCGGGTGCGGGGTGCCATGGACGAATGCCTGCGCGGTGTCGCCGGCGGGGCCTATGCCGACGGCCACCACGGTCCCCACGACCAGCTGCTCCTTTGGTGGATCGGCCTGGGGTTGCCCGGTGCGGTGGCCTTCGTGCTGCTGTTCGCCGTGCCGCTGCGGGTCGCGATGCGCCGCAAGGATGCCCTGCATGCCGCTCTGCTGGTCTTCCTGGCCTTGTGCTGCCTCACCGAGGACCTGTTGGACCGCCAGTGGGGCGTGGTGCTGTTCGCCTTCCTGAACACCTGGGTGTTGGCGAGGCCGGAAGCCGCGGAGCGGAACAGCGCGGCCGGGTGAAGCCTGCGGTCCCGCCTTTTCAAAAGTTATCCACACGCTCCGGGCCACCCTTCCGCACCCGGCTACTTTCGCGGCGTCACACACCGCATGCCAGCCCCCAACGCCGCACCCAGCAAGGCCTCCCGCGCATCCACCGACGACCTGGCGCGGACCTGCTCCCAGGTGCGCCGCGACATCATCCGCATGGTGCATGCCGTGCAGAGCGGGCATCCCGGCGGATCGCTCGGCTGCACCGAGTTCATGGTCGCCCTCTACTTCAAGGTGCTCCGCCACGACCCCGCCCACTGGAGCATGGACGGCGCTGGGCAGGACCTCTTCTTCCTCAGCAACGGCCACATCAGTCCGGTGTGGTACAGCGTGCTGGCGCGATCGGGCTACTTCCCGGTGCAGGAGCTGGCCACCTTCCGCCGCCTCGACAGCCGGCTGCAGGGCCACCCCACCACGCACGAAGGCCTGCCTGGTGTGCGCATGGCCTCCGGCTCCCTGGGCCAGGGCCTCAGCGTCGCCATCGGCGCCGCCATGGCCAAGCGCCTCAACGGCGACCCGCACCTGGTGTACAGCCTGCACGGCGATGGCGAGCTGCAGGAAGGCCAGGTCTGGGAGGCCGCCATGAGCGCCGCCGCGCACAAGGTGGACAACCTCATCGCCACGGTGGACTGGAACGGCCGGCAGATCGACGGCGATGTGGACCAGGTGATGCCGCTGGGCGACCTGCCCGCCAAGTGGCGCGCCTTCGGCTGGGACGTGCTGGAGATGAACGGCAACGACCTCGCGGACGTGCTGCGCGGGCTGGACGAGGCCCGCTCCCGTACCGGTCATGGGCGCCCCGTGGCGATCCTGATGCGCACCGAAATGGGCCAGGGCGTGGACTTCATGACCGGCAGCCACCATTGGCACGGGGTGGCACCCAACGATGAGCAGGCCGCCCGCGCGCTGGCCCAACTGCCCGAAACACTGGGCGACTATTGACCGGCCCTTCCGCTCCGTCCCCTATGCCGCGCGCTCTGGTACCCCATTTGCTCCGGCGGGGACTGATGCGCGCTTCGCTCCTCGCCCCTCTGCTGTTCGGCGCCGCCACCCTTGCTGCGCAGACACCCGGGAAACCGCTCACCCGGATGCTCTTCGTGTTCGATGCGAGCAACAGCATGAACGCCTTCTGGGGCGACAAACCCAAGATCAACACCGCGCGCGAGCTGCTGCTGCGGTCGCTCGGTGAACTGCAGGGGCGCACCGACATCGAGCTCGCCCTGCGCCTCTACGGCCACCAGACCCCCATCGAACCGGGCAAGCAGGACTGCAACGACACGCGCCTGGAGGTGCCCTTCGGCGGCAACGCCATCCCGGCCATGCGCAAGGTGCTGGAGGGCGTGCGCTGCGTGGGCACCACCCCCATCGCCCGCTCCCTGGAAAAGGCCGGCGGCGATTTCCCCGAAGGCAAAGGCGTGCGCAACATCATCATCCTCATCACCGACGGCATCGAGGCCTGCGACGAGGACCCCTGCGCGGTGAGCCGGGCGCTGCAGGCGAAGGGCATCGTGCTCAAGCCGTTCGTCATCGGCGTGGGCATCGAAGAGGGCCAGCAGTACAGCCTGCGCTGCGTGGGCAACTACTACGACGCCAGTTCGCCGGAACTGTTCGCCCATGTGCTGAACGTGGTGGTGGCCCAGGCGCTGAACACCACCACCTGCCAGGTGGACCTGCTGACCACCGCCGGCAAACCCCTGGAGACCGATGTGGCCATGACCTTCACCGACCAGCGCACCGGTCAGGTCCAGCACCAGTTCGAGCACACGCTGAACGAACGGGGGCTGCCGGACACCCTCACCGTGGACCCGCTGCTCACCTACCGGCTGGTGGTGCACACCATCCCGCCCGTGGTGCAGGAGAACCTGAAGCTGACGCCCGGCGCGCACACGGTGATCAAGGTGCCGGCGGGCCAGGGGCAGCTGGAGCTGAAGCTGGGCACCGGCATGGCCGATCCCTACGGCGTGCAGTGCCTGGTGCGCAAGGCCGGCGAGGCGGCCACCCTGCACGTGCAGCGGGTGAACAGCACCGACCGCTACCTCGTGGGCACCTACGACCTGGAGGTCCTCACCCTGCCCCGGATGCTGGTGCCCGGTGTGCGCATCGAGCAGGGCGCCACCAACACGGTGCACATCCCGCAGGAGGGCGTGCTCAACGTACAGGCGGGCGCCCCGGGGCATGGCGCCCTCTTCGTGGTGCGCGGCAGCGAGCGGGAGTGGGTGGCCGACCTCGATCCGCGCGATGCCCAGGACCAGTTCCGCCTGCTGCCCGGCAGCTACGAAGTGGTGTACCGCAGCGCGAACGCCCGCCGGACCGAGTACAGCATCCTCAAACCCGTCACCGTGGAGAGCGGCCGCTCCGTCACCCTCACCTTCTGATCCCTCCGCCGATGAACCCCTTCCCCAAGCTCGACGAAAAGGACACGCGCTCCGGCTTCGGCGCCGGCCTGCTCGAGGCCGGCCAGCGCGACCCCAACGTGGTGGCCCTGTGCGCCGACCTCACGGGATCCCTGAAGATGGACGCCTTCGCCAAGGCCTTCCCCGACCGCTTCGTGCAGGTGGGCGTGGCCGAGGCCAACATGATGGGCATCGCCGCCGGGCTCACCATCGGGGGCAAGGTGCCCTTCACCGGCACCTTCGCCAACTTCAGCACCGGCCGCGTGTACGACCAGATCCGCCAGAGCATCGCCTACGCCGGCAAGAACGTGAAGATCTGCGCGAGCCACGCCGGGCTCACCCTCGGCGAGGACGGCGCCACGCACCAGATCCTGGAGGACATCGGCCTGATGCGCATGCTGCCCGGCATGAGCGTGGTGGTGCCCGCCGACTTCAACCAGACCCGGCAGGCCACCCTGGCCATCGCCGTGCATGAAGGCCCCGTGTACCTGCGCTTCGGGCGCCCCAAGTGGCCCGTCTTCATCCCCGCCGACATGCCCTTCGAGATCGGCAAGGCCCAGGTGCTCGTGCGCGGCACCGACGTCAGCATCTTCGCCTGCGGCCACCTGGTGTGGCGCGCCCTGCAGGCCGCCGAGGCCCTTCAGGCCGAAGGCATCCGCGCCGAGGTGATCAACGTGCACACGATCAAACCGTTGGACGTGGCTGCGGTCCTAGACTCCGTCGAACGCACCGGATGCGCGGTCACCTGCGAGGAACACAACCGCCATGGCGGCCTGGGCGATGCCATCGCCCAGGTGCTGGCCTGCCATCGCCCCACGCCGCAAGAGTATGTCGCGGTGAACGACCTGTTCGGCGAGAGCGGCACCCCGGACCAGCTGCTCCGGAAGTACGGCCTCGACACCCCCGATATCGTGGCGGCCGTGCAGCGCGCGCTGAAGCGAAAGTGATAAGCCCGGGTCGCGAGTGGCGAGCAGCGAGTGGCAGTTCCTCGGATGCCACTCGCTGCTCGCCTCTCGTCACTCACCACTCCGCCAAGCATGGCTGAGTTCTCCGATCGCGAACTGCTCGACCTCTTCCGCCAGGAGGGCTCGCGGCACTACGCCTTCAACCTGCTCGTGCGCCAGTACCAAGGCCGCTTGTACGCCTTCGTGCGCCGCATGGTCACCGACCCCGACGAGTCGAAGGACGTCCTCCAGAACGTCTTCCTCAAGGCCTGGAACGGCCTGGACCGCTTCCGCGAGGACGCGCAGTTGTACAGCTGGCTGTACCGCATCGCGCACAACGAGTGCATCACCCACCTGAAGCGGTTGCGGCGCGGGCTCTTCGTGAGCCAGGACCACGTGATCGAACGCCTCTCGACCACCCTGGACAAGAGCGAGCACTTCACCGGCGACGCCATCCAGGCCGCCCTCCAACGAGCGGTGATGACCCTGCCCGACAAGCAGCGCGCGGTCTTCACCATGAAGTACTTCCAGGAGCTCAAGTACGAGGAGATCAGCGCCATCACCGGCACGAGCGTGGGCGCGCTCAAGAGCAGCTACCACATCGCCGTGCGCAAGATCGAGGACCAGCTCACGCGCGATCGAACCAAATGACCGCCGCATTGTCCAACCCCTGACCGCCATGGAGCACGCACCCGAGGACGACGACCTGGAGCGCATCGCCCCGATGCTGTCCCGCATTCCGCGCACGGATCCCTTTGTGGTGCCGGAAGGATTCCACGACCGGTTCGCCCAAGAGGTGCAGGGACGACTGCCGCGCACGGCCCGAACGCCTGTGTGGCGCCCATGGCTCTTGCGCACCGCCATGGCCCTACCCGTGGCGGCCCTCCTCGTCACCGGATGGTGGATGCTGCGGCCAAACCCGACCGAACCACAGAAGGCACCGGGCCTCGACGCGGCGTCCGCCGACCTCGCGGAGGTGGTCTGGGAAGAGGACCTGCTCCAGGGCCTCACGGACGAGGAGCTCGCCGCCCTCTCCCCCGTGCCCGAAGCGCCCGCCTTGTCCGTCGAAGAACTGGCCGACTACTACGAGCTCACCGGCACCGACCTCACCGACCTCATCGAAAGCCTATGATCACCCGCCATCTCCTTCGCACCCTCCTCATCGCTTGCGTGCTCGGCGCCGTCGTCAGCACCTCCGCCCAGGAGGATGAGCCGCCCATTCCGCCCGAGCGCCTCCAGGAAGTGAAGGCCCAGCGCAGCGCCTACCTCACCCAGAAGATGGGCCTGAGCCCGGAGGAATCACAACGCTTCTGGCCGGTGTACAACCAGTATGACAAGGAGCTGGAGACCCTGCGACGCGAACGGCGCGAAGGGCATCGCGCGCTCCGGGCCGACACGGACCTCACCGACGCTGAAGCGACCGGTCACATCGACCGGGAGCTCGCCTCGCAACAACGCGAGCTCGACCTGCGCAAGCGGTACAGCGGCGAGTTCATCAAGCTCATCGGTGCGCGCAAGACCCTGGAGCTGCATCGGGCCGAGCGCGATTTCAACCGCGAACTGCTGCGCCGCATGCGCGAGCGTCAAGGCGATCGCCCTGGCCCGCCCCCTCCGCGCCGTTGACCGCCGAGCGTGCACCTTTGCGCCGGCATCCCCGGCGACCATGAAGGACCTGCACCGCGCGTTCCACGACCACCTCGCCCAGACGAGCCCGCATCCCCTCTCCCTGGACATCGTCCATGCGGAGGGCTGCCACCTCACCACGCGTGACGGCCGGCGCTACCTCGATCTGGTGTCCGGCCTGGCCGTGGCCAACGTGGGCCACCGGCATCCCCGGGTCGTGCAGGCGATCAAGGCACAGTGCGACCGCTACCTGCACGTGATCCCATACGGTGAGTTCATCCTGGAGCCGCAGGTGCGCTTCGCGGAACGCCTCACCGGCCTGCTGCCGCCCACGCTGGACTCCGTGTACTTCGTGAACAGCGGCACCGAGGCGATCGAGGCCGCGGTGAAGCTGGCCAAACGCGTCACCGGGCGCACCCGGCTGATCGGCTGCCGCCGCAGCTATCACGGCAGCACCCACGGCTCGCTGAGCCTCACGGACAACGAAACGAAGAAGTACCGCAACCGCCCCCTGCTGCCCGACGTGGCGCACATCCGCTTCAACGAGCCGGGCGACCTGGAGCTGATCACCACCGAGGCCGCGTGCGTGGTGGTGGAACCCATCCAGGGCGACGCCGGCGTGCGGATCCCCGATGCGGACTGGATGCTGGCCTTGCGGAAGCGGTGCACCGATGTGGGCGCGCTTCTCGTGTTCGACGAGGTGCAGACCGGCTTCGGTCGCACGGGCCGTCTTTTCGCCTTCGAGCACTTCGGCGTGGTACCGGACGTGCTGGTGCTGGGCAAGGCCTTGGGCGGCGGGCTGCCGATGGGCGCGTTCATCGCCTCGCGCGACCGCATGGCCCTATTCACCCACGACCCCGTGCTGGGCCACATCACCACCTTCGGCGGACACCCGCTTCCGTGCGTGGCCGGCCTGGCCGCGCTGGAGGTGCTGGAGCGCGAAGGGCTCGCGGCGAACGCCGACCGCATGGGTGCGCTCTTCAAGGAACTGCTCGTTCACCCGCTGATCCAGGAAGTACGCGGTGAGGGCCTGATGCTCGCCGTGGACCTGGGCGACGCAGACCTCGTGCAGCGGGTGGTGCATGGATGCCTCGACCGCGGAGTGCTGGGCTTCTGGTTCCTGAGCTGTCCCACGGCCTTCCGGATCGCACCGCCGTTGATGATCACGGAAGAGGAGGTGCGGCAGGCCTGCCGGGTGGTGCTGCAGAAGCTCGGCTTTGCGCATCAGTAGGTCCCCGCCGCCAGCATCACCAGCGTGCAACCCTCCACCACCTCGATGCCGCGACGGCGGGCTTCCTCCGCCAGGTGATGGTTCTCCGCTCCGGGGTTGAAGATGATGCGCTGGGGGGAGAGGGCCAGCAACCGGTCATGCCAGACCTGCTGGTTGTGCGCATTGAGGTAGAGGGTGACCGTATGGCAACGGAACCCTTCGGGCAGGTCCGTCCGGATGATCTCCTCCCCGATGCGCCCGGCCCGTGCGCCCACGGCCACCACCGGATGACCCTGGGCCAGCAGCCTGCGCACCGCCCTGTTCGAGTAGCGATCGGGCTTCGGGCTCGCGCCGAGGACCAGGGTGGGAAGTCCCGACATGGCCCGAAGATCGGGGATCCGTGCACAGGACCTGTGCACAGCGCACAGGATGGTCACATCGCCTTAACGCTGGGGCCATATGCCCGGGGCAGCTTCGCGCACTGAATGAAGCGCCGCATCGATGTGCTCGTCCTGAGCGACCTGCACCTGGGCACTTACGGTTGCCGGGCCCGTGAGCTCAATGCCTACCTGCGCTCGGTGAAGCCCCGCCGGGTGATCCTCAACGGCGACATCATCGACATCTGGCAGTTCAAGAAGCGCTACTTCCCCAAGAGCCACATGCAGGTGGTGAAGCGCTTGCTGAAGCTGGCCGGCAAGGTGCCCGTGCACTACATCACCGGCAACCACGACGAGGCCTTGCGCCGCTACAGCCCGAGCGAACTCGGCAACCTGCACTTGGTGGACCGGCTGGAGCTGACCCTGGACGGCCAGCGCCATTGGTTCTTCCACGGTGACCTGTTCGACGCCACGATGACGCATGCCAGGTGGCTGGCCCGGCTCGGTGGCTGGAGCTACGACCTGCTCATCCGCATCAACACGGTGGTGAACTGGACGCTCGTTCGGCTCGGCCGTCCGCGGATGAGCCTCAGCCGCAAGGTGAAGAACAGCGTGAAGCGCGCCGTGAAGTTCATCAGCGATTTCGAGCGTACCGCCGCCGATGTCGCCATCCACGAAGGCTTCGACCGGGTGGTCTGCGGCCACATCCACCAACCGGGCATGCGCACCATCACCACCGATCGGGGCCGCGTGGAGTACCTGAACTCCGGCGACTGGATCGAGCACCTCAGCGCGTTGGAGTACTACGACGGGGCCTGGCACCTGTACCTCCACGAGCGGGACGCCCTGCGAACGGCGCCCGATGCGCAACCCCTGCGGGAGGCCGCGCAGGGCTGAGGCTCACGAACCCTCGGCCATCCCCTTCCGCAGGTCCTCGACGGTACGCGGCGGCAGTTTGTGCAGGTCGAGCACCATCAGCCCGTCGAGCGCATCGTTGAAGTGGGGATCGCAGTTGAAGCCGATGATCTTGGCGTTCAGCAGCAGGTACTTCTTCAGCAGCACCGGCATGGCCGATTCATGCGGATCGATCTCGGCGATGAGCCGGTCCATCTTCTTCATGTCGGCCTCGGAGGCCTGCACCAAGGCCTCGCTGTCGGCGCCGTCGCGTTTCACGCGGAAGCGGTTCCGGGGTGTGACCATGGCGGCCATGTCGCGGTCGTAGTGGTGCCTCTCCACATAGGCCATGATCAGGGCGCGCGAGAAGTGGCTGTACGTGCTGCTGATGCTCACCGGTCCGATGAGATACTGGTGCGCGGGGTTCGAGGTGAGGTGGATGAGCAGGCCCCGCCATAACATGAAGAGCGGGAGCCGATGCCGCTGGTACTCCTGCGCGATGAAGGACCGCCCCAGCTCGAAGCTGCGCCGCAGCACACGGTCCATCGCGCGGTCCATGCGGAACAGGGTGCTCAGGTACAGTCCCCGCCGGCCGTAACGGGGCATGATGCGGGCGCCATCGCCGATGCGATAGGCGCCCACCAGGCGGCGCTTCTCCCGGTCCCACAGGAACAGGTGGTCGTAGTAGAGGTCGAACTCATCGAGGTCGATGCGCTTGTTGGTGCCCTCGCCCACGGCGCGGAAGGTGACCTCGCGCAACCGGCCGATCTCGCGGAGCATGACGGGGATCCGCTCACTGCCGGCCAGGTAGAGATCGAACTCGGCCTGCGAGTTGAGCTTCAGGTCCCGGATGCCGGCCAGTTCCTGCTCGAGCAAGCGTGGATCGGCGGCCTCCACCACTTCCTTCGGACGGCGTGGGAAAAGCAGGGGCTTGAACTGCTCGCGGCGCACCTGCACGCCGGAGCCCAGCGCGTAGGTCTTGGCCCGGAGATAACGCCCCATCTGCTCGGCCGAGGTGAAGGCGGCCAGTTCCTTGGCCGGGATCGGTTTGCCGATCCGCATGCGCACCTGCCTGCCCCGCATCCGCAGCATTTCATTGGGCAGCGTCAGCGTGCGCAGGTTGGGGTGGATCATGCCCAGCATCTGGAACACCATGGAATTGGCACCGTCGAACCAGACCGGCACCACCGGGACACCGGCATGCTGCACCAGTTTCAACGCGGGCGCCTTCCACCGCGGATCGGCCACCGCCTTGAACTCCGTGCGCCAGCTGCTGACCTCCCCGGCCGGGAACAGGGCCAGGGCCCCACCCTGTTTGACATGGGCAAGGGCGGCGCGCATGCCTTGGAAACTGCTCGCGCTCCGGAGCTGCTCGAACGGGTTCACCCCGATGAACCGGTGCCCCAGCGGCCTCAGCTGTTGCAACAGGAAGTTGGCCATCACCTTCAGGTCGGGCCGCAATTCGCCGAAAACCTTCACCAGCGCCATGCCATCGATGGCCCCATAGGGATGGTTCGCCACCAAGATCAAGCCTCCCTCATGCGGCACCTGGGCCAGCTGATCAGCCTGGACCTCCATCTCCAGTTCCAACTGCTGGAACACCGCCTTCACGAAAGCGATGTCGTGAAGATGACTGACCTCCTCATAGACCCGCTGCAGCCGCTTGAGCCCACTGACCTCCGTGAAGAGCGCCACGCGCGGGTCGCCCGGGCGCATGTGGCTGGCCTTGGCCAGTTCCACCGGGTCCACCAAGCGGTCGTTCGGGGGCATCCCGTCAAAGGTATCAACCGGACCGACCGGCCATGGGCTCTCCAAATGCCCGGGATGGACTACCTTGGGGCTCCCTATCCGACCGACCATGCGCCGTACGCTGACCCTTCTGCTGTCCACCAGCCTGCTCCTGTCCGCATCCCTGCTTTCCGCCCAGACCTATTGGGGCATGACCAGCACGGGCGGAACGAGCGACATCGGCACGATCTATTCGATCACCGAAACGGGCACCTTCACCAAGAAGCACGACTTCTTCCGCGTGTCGGGCGGTGGCCCCAAGTGCGACCTCATGCAGGCAGGCAACGGGCGCCTTTATGGCGTCACCGAGTTCGGCGGCACCAACGGTGTGGGCACGCTCTTCGAGTTCAACCCCACCACCGGCGTCTTCACCACACTGGCCAGCTTCAGCACCACGCTGGGCGAACAACCGGTACGCGGTCTTGTCCAGCACACCAATGGAAGGCTCTACGGCACCTGCAGCGCGGGTGGGGCCAACGGCTTCGGAACCATCTTCGAATACAACATCACCACGGCCGTCCTGGTCAAACGCCACGATTTCGTGAACGTGGGGGCCAACCTCAACGGCAGGTCGCCCCGGGGAGGCCTTGTGCAGGCGGCCAACGGCAATCTCTATGGCACCACCCTGCTGGGGGGCGCCAACAACCAGGGCATCATCTACGAGTTCCAGCCCACCGGCAACAACTTCGTGAAGCGCGCCGACCTGACCCTGGCCAACGGGGCCCGGCCTTTCGCTGGTCTGATGCGCGCCAGCAACAACCTGCTGTACGGCACCACCACCCAGGGCGGCGCCAACGGTGAGGGTGTGATCTTCAGCTTCAACAGCACCACCTTCGCCTACACCGTGCTGTTCAACCTCTCCTCGGCGGACGGTTCGGTGCCCTATGGCGAGTTGATGCAGAACGGGACGGGCGGGCTCCTGTACGGGACCACCAGCGAAGGCGGCGCCAACGGACAGGGCGTGCTGTTCAGCTTCGACCTCACCACCAACCTCTATGCCCGCCTGGTCGACCTCTCGCCCGCGCTCGGTTACCGGCCGCTGGGCCGGCTGCGCCGTGCAGCGAGCGGCGTGCTGTACGGCACGACCAGCCTCGGTGGCACCTCGAGCCTGGGGGTGCTGTTCTCCTACGACCCCGCCAGCAGCACGTACTCCCTGCTCAAGAACCTGAGCGAGATCGGCACGAGCGGTTGCTGGAACGGCCTGTTCGAGGCGCCCACGGGCACCTTGAACGGCGTGGCGAGCTCGGGCGGCGACGGCGGCAGCGGGACCCTGTTCCGCTATGTGGTGGCCGGCAACACGCTGACCGAAGCCGTGTCGTTCGCCTTCAGCAACGGCTCGCAGCCCAAGGGACGACTGGTGCGCGACGCGAACGGCAAGTTCTATGGACTGACCTCCGCTGGAGGGACGAACGGCAGCGGGATCTGCTTCTCCTTCGACCCCACCACGAACACGTTCAACCGCCTGGTGGACCTCAACAGCACAACGGGCACTTTCCCCACCGGCTCGCTCACCCTGGCCAACGGCAAGTACTATGGGCTGTGCAACCTGGGGGGCTCCAGCAACGGAGGCACGTTGATCGAGTTCGATCCGGCCACCTCGGTCCTCACGGCCAAGGTGAACCTCGCCGGGGCCACCGGCACCCTGCCGCGCGCCGGGCTGCTCCTCGCTTCCAACGGCCTGCTGTACGGCAGCACCACGGCCGGCGGGGCCAACGGCTTCGGCACCCTGTTCAGCTATGCCCCGGGGGCCAACAGCGTCACACCATTGGTGGACTTCTCCCTGTCCTCAGGGATCGAACCGTTCGCCGACCTCGTGCAGGCCTCCAACGGCTTGTTGTACGGCACGCTCAGCGAGGAAGGCGCCTTCGACAACGGCAGCCTGTTCTCCTTCAACACCAGCACCAACACCTTCACCAAGCTGTATGACTTCGACGGTCTGCAAGGCGGCAACCCGGCCGGTCGCCTCGTGCAGGCGAGCAATGGCGTGCTCTACGGCATGTGCCGGGAGGACGGCCTGTACTTCAACGGCACCCTGTACAGCTGGGACATCACCACCGGCACGTACACGCAGCTGTACGACATGGCCACCACCGAGGGCTCCGCATCGGAGAGCAACCTGATCCAGGGCACCGACGGCAACCTCTACGGGGTCTGTGTGCAGGGCGGCACGAACGGCCTCGGCACCATCTTCCGGTACAACCCGACGAACAACGGCTTCACCGTGGTGCGCTCGATGGCCGTCGCGGACGGAACGCTTCCCTTCGACGGGCTCGTCCCCGAGGCCATCCCGACACCACCCACCGGGGTCGGGCTATCGCTCAAGGTCTTCCTGGAAGGTCCCTACAACACGGGCACCGGTCTGATGAACGATGCCCTGCGGCTGCAAGCCTCCTTCCCGCTCACCGAACCGTTCACGGCCCTCGGGTTCACGCATGTGGGCGGCGGTGGCGGCGAAACGATCGCACCGGCGGTGCTCACAGCCACCGGTAGCAACGCCATCACGGACTGGATCCTCGTGGAACTGCGGTCCAAGACCAACAGTGCCACCGTGCTGCACACCCGCAGCGCCCTGGTCCAGCGCGATGGCGATGTGGTCGGCCTCGACGGCACCTCGGCGTTGACGGTGAGCGCTCCGGCGGACGAATACTACGTAGCGGTGCGCCACAGGAACCACCTGGCCTGCATGACGCTCAACACCGTGAACCTCGGAGCGGCGCCGACAGCGATCAACTTCACCGACGGCACCGTGCCCACCTTCGGGACCAACGCCCAGAAAGTGAACGGCAGCGTCCGGTTGCTCTGGGCAGGCAACGTGGTGCGCGACACGCAGCTCAAGTACGCGGGCGGATCGAACGACCGCGACCCCATCCTGGTGCGCATCGGAGGCACGGTACCCACGGCCACCGTCACCGGCTATTGGAGCGAGGACGTGAACATGGACGCTACCGTGAAGTACGCCGGCGGGGCGAACGATCGCGACCCCATCCTGGTGAACGTGGGCGGTACGGTGCCCACCGCCACCCGCACCCAACAACTGCCCTGACCACGGTCCCGCTCCCCCCGTGAACGGGGGTGATCCGCTGCGACCGGGTCACCCCCGTTCGCCTGTTGAAACTATTTAACGACCACGGACTTGCATGGTCCGGCCCCGCGGATAGATTTGCGCGCCATGCTCCGGAACGCGTCCATCACCGCACTCCTTCCCGCCCTGCTCGGATCGCCTGCGCTCGCGCAGGTGGACAGTGTGGCCATCGGTGGTGCCGAAGAGGTGGAGGCCTACGAGGAGGCGATCGAGGAACCGGGGTATGACGAGCTGGCGCTTCCGAGCCTTACCGGTAGTGGTGCGCTGACCCTGAAGGACAGCCTGTGGCTGATCCCCGGGTACGACCTGTACTGCGATTGGAACACCGAGAGCATCTTCGGGCATCACGACCAGACCCTGCCTGTGGCCCCTGCCACGCTTTGGCTGAGCCATGCCGCGTGCGATCATGAGATGCCGGTCTGCGGTCGGATCACCTCAGCGTTCGGGCCTCGCCACGGCCGCATGCACTATGGGGTCGACCTGAAGCTGGAGACCGGTGACCCCGTGGTGGCCGGATTTGCCGGCATGGTGCGCATCGCCCAGTACCACCGCTCCTTCGGTAATGTGGTCGTGATCCGCCACGCCAATGGGCTCGAGACACTTTACGCCCACCTCAGCCGGATCAGCGTGGACGTGGGGCAGTTGGTGGAGGCGGGTGAACGCATCGGTCTGGGCGGGAACACCGGAAGAAGCACGGGCAGCCACCTGCACTTCGAGGTGCGGTACCTCGGCCGGCCCATCGATCCCGCGCGGGTCTTCAACCTCGCCGAGGGCGAGCTTACGGCCAGCACCCTTCGCTTGGACGCTTCGTTGTTCGAGCGGCCGGCCGCTGCCTCGTCCGCGTACTATCGCGTCAAGCGTGGTGACACCCTTTCGTCCATCGCGCGGCGCCATGGCACCACCGTCGCGCGTCTCTGCAAGTTGAACCGCCTCTCCACGCGGTCCATCCTGCGCATCGGCCAGCGCCTCCGCACTTCCTGAGCTACGCGGTGCGTGCCGTGCCCGTGTCCACCTCCGTGTAGTGGGCCCAGCGGCTCAGCGTGTCCACCAGGTCCTGGTTGTACACCGGGGAAAGCAGCAGCTGGCGCTGTCCCGTGAGCCGGAGTAGGACGAGGTCATCCTTGGAGTTGGGCAGCTGGTCGATCAGCCGGCGCCCCAACCCGAAGGTGAACGAGCTCAGGCCGATGTCCACACTGCAGAACCGGACGAACTCGCGCTCCAGGTCCCGCGCCCGGCTCCTGTCCGCCATGGCCTCGGCGATCTGCCGGATGTAATCGCGCGCGGCGGCACGGTCCACCAGGCTGGCATCCACGAACTCGGACCGCTGCACCCGGCGCGTGATCGCACCCGTGGTGAGCACGAGCGTGGCGCTGTCCACCAGATAGGCGCCCGTACTTCTGCGGTCGCGCTGGATGGCCAGCACGAAGCCCAGCACCACGAGACCCGCGCCGATGAAGGCGATGGGCAGAACGCGCAGCACGGCCGCCAGCACCAGGGAACCAAGCACCACCGCCACGCTCACATACGCCCACGCCTTGGTGTTGTACCAGAGGCGCTTGGTGCGGAAACGTTTCACGCGGTTCATCAAGGTCAAAGGTAACCGTGCCCTGAGCGGGTTGCCCCGGAATGCGATCGGCCCGCCAGAGGCGGGCCGATCTGCTGTACCGGAGAAGGGACTCGAACCCTTACAACCTTACGGTCACACGCCCCTGAAACGTGCGCGTCTACCAATTCCGCCACTCCGGTGGGTGTGGACTTTTCTGCG
>Ga0073899_10001803_pt1 | contig 19445 bp, 15 predicted proteins | sample KloWWTmetaKNB5Ph_FD_88975 | JGI IMG/M metagenome (GOLD analysis project Ga0073899, IMG submission 88975) | Active sludge microbial communities from Klosterneuburg, Austria, studying microevolution and ecology of nitrifiers - Klosterneuburg... | ecosystem: Engineered > WWTP > Aerobic digester >... | reverse complement strand
GTAACTGCGGCTTCTCAGGGTGACACAGAACCCGTCGCGGAGGACTTCCAACGTGTCATGGTTGTCGTCGCTCATCCTGATGACGCCGAATTCTCGTGCGCAGGATCAGTCGCGAAGTTCACCGGCGAGGGCAAACACGTCGTCGTTGTCCTGTGTACCTCTGGTGACAAGGGCACCGCGCGGCGAGACATCTCGTCACCAGAGCTCGCTGCGCTCCGAGAGGGCGAACAGCTCGAAGCCAGCAGGCGGCTCGGCGTGGCGGAGACGGTGTTTCTCCGCCTCGGAGATGGAGAGCTGACGCCGGACATCAGCTTCCGCGAAAAGATCGTCCGGCAGATTCGAACACACCGTCCGGATGTGTTGATTACTCACGATCCGTTTCGCCCGTATGCGCTGCACCCGGATCATCGAGCGGTCGGGATCACTGCGGTGGACTCTGTTTACCCCACCGCCCGGGATCCGCTGTATTTCCCGCAGCACCTGCAGGACGGGCTCGAACCGCATAAGGTTGTCGAGTTGTGGCTGTATGGGTCTGAGGCGCCGGACCGGTTCATCGACATCAGCCAGACCTTCGATGCGAAGATTCATGCGCTGCGGGCGCACGTGAGTCAGGTGGGCGCCGGAGAGACACTCGCGCAACGGATGCGCGAACGGGCAGAGGACGTTGGCCGGCAGGCTGAGCTTCCCATGGCGGAGGCGTTCAAGGTCGTGAAGATGCGCCGATAGCGGGGCGTGAAGCGGGGCGGGGAGGGCAATGACAGATAATTCGATCGTTCGGGAGAAGCTGGCACAAGCGGTCGAGGTGCTCGAAGAGGAGGGCGTCGATCTGTGGATGATCGTCGCTCGCGAAAGCGATGTTCTCGGTGATCCGAGCATGCCGCTGGTTGTCGGCACCAGCGTTACCTGGGAGTCGGCGTTTCTCATCTCGCGAACTGGCGACCACCGCGCGATCGTCGCGGTCGGGGATGTGGAGAACATTCGTCAGACCGGCGCTTGGGACAACGTCGTCGGATATGTCGAGGGGATCTCGGGCGAGCTGATCAGGGCGTTTGATGAGCTCCAGCCGAACATGATCGCTCTGAATTACTCGATCGATAACTATATGTCCGACGGGGTCACGCATGGGATGTATCTCCTGCTCGAGGAGATGCTTCGTGACACTCCCCACTGGGCGAAGGTTCAGTCGTCGGGTGAAATCCCGACGAAGGTGCGAGCTCGCAAGTCACCGGCGGAACTAGAGCGGATTCGGACCGCCGTCCGGACCACGGAGCGGATCTGGGAGGCGTTGGAGGCCTGGCTACGACCCGGGCTGACCGAGCGTCAGATCAGCGAGTACATGCACGGGCAACTCGACGAACGTCGAATCGGCTCGTCGTGGGACTGGAACTACTGCCCAGGCGTTACGGCCGGCCCGGACTCGCCACGCGGCCACGTCGGGCCGACGGATGTCGAGACACGCGCGGGCCAACTTCTCAGTATCGACTTCGGTGTCCGAGAGGATGAGTACTGCTCGGACCTGCAGCGGACCTTCTACTTCCTGAAGCCGGGCGAAACCGAGGCGCCAGACGATGTAAAGCGCTACTTCGCGATCGTTGACCGTTGCATTCAGGATGCCGCCGCATTTGTTCGACCTGGCGTCATGGGCTGGGAAGTCGATGATGTCGCCCGGAGAATCTTCGCGGAAGCGGGCCTGGAAGAGTGGCAATACGCGCTTGGCCACCAGATGGGACGTGCCTGCCACGATGGCGGCACGGTGCTCGGGCCGCGCTGGGAGCGGTACGGCCAGCGCCCATACGGGAAGCTCGAAGTGGACGAGGTCTACACACTCGAGATCGGCTGTCTTGTGCCTGGCTATGGGGTGGTCAGCCAGGAGGAGGACATCATCGTGACAGCCGATGGCTGCGAGTTCCTCGCGGCGCCCCAACGTAAGGTCATCCTTATCCCATCGTAGCGCCTGGAAGCGATTGAGAACGGCGCCGCGCCCGGATTGCTCGGGCCGGCGTCGTTCTTCGTATCCTTACGCCGCGCGGGTGGATCGCCCGCGCTGGATGAACCTGCGGTGACGGGAACTCGAGTTGGCGACGCACAAGCGTAAACCATTGCCGATCGCCAGCGCCGGCCGTCTTGTTCGGCCGGGAAACAGTCGCGCCCGGAAGGCCGACGCCACAGGGGGCGCCTCGCGCCTTCAGGTCGTCGTTCACGATGGACTTCGCTGGATCGATATTCGAAAGCCGGGACCGCAGGAGATCGAGTACCTGCGGAACGAGTTCGGGTTTCACGAGCTACTTCTCGATGATGTGATAAGTCGCACCCAGCGCCCGAAGATCGATATCGACGATGACTACGCCTTTCTGGTGATGCATTTTCCCGTGCATAACAAAGAGACGCGGGTGACCACAGCATCGGAGGTGGATTTCTTCGTCGGGCGCGACTATGTGATCACCGCGCACGATGGCGTGCTTCGCCCGCTTGGTGGGATGTTCGATCAGGCAGCCAAGTCTGAAGATGCCCGCGAGGCGATGATGAGCCAGTCGCCATTGCATCTGCTCTACTACGTCATCGATCGGCTGGTGGACTACTGCTTCCCGATCGTGAATCGCTTGTCCGAGCGGATCGAAACCATCGAAGACGCAATCTTCAATAGCTCTGGTCTGCGGACGGTGCAGGAGATCTCCGTAGTTCGACGCGATCTGATCGCGCTCCGACGGATCATGAAGCCGCAACTGGCCATAATCTCGCAGCTCGAGCATCGGGGCCTGCCCGTGGTTCGCAGCGATATTGAGGCCGATGTCTACTTCGGCGATGTCGCCGACCATCTGGCGAAGATCTGGGACTCGCTCGATGACCTGAAAGAAGTGCTGGACGGGCTGAGTGACACGTTCGATTCGCTCGCTTCGCATCGCCTGAACGAAGTCATCAAGGCGCTAACGGTCATCTCAGTGATCATCCTCCCCTTAACGCTGATCACAAGCATCTTCGGGATGAATGTGCCGTTGCCATATGAGCATTCCCCATACGCGCTTGTCATTATCTCCGCGTTGATGTTGGCGATCATCGTGGGAATGATCCTGGTGTTCCGGATGCGCCGATGGATCTGAGCCGGGAGCCGATTGCCCGGCGCGAACCACTGCCCACGACAGTGTTGGCGATGCTCGCGGTTGCCGTCGGGGCACTGGCCGGCGGAATGGTTGTGGTTGCCGGCCTGCCGTTCGCCGCGATCTTTGCGATCCTGCCGGCAGTTGCGCTGGTCATGCTCCGCAGTATCTGGGTCGGGCTAGCCGGAGTGCTTGTCGTCATCTACGTCGTGCCGTTTGCCGTCGTCCCGATCGGCGGTCCGATCACGCCGACGCTCCTTGAGCTTGCGCTGGCGTATTTCCTTGTTGCCGGCGTCGCTATCGCAGCGTTGGATCGCCGGGTGAGCCTCGCAATTGGATGGCCCGAGGCGCTGGTGGCGCTTCTGGTCGGGATTACTGTGCTCGCGTTCTTGCTTGGGCTTGGTCGAAACTACACGACCCAGACCGTCCACGACTTCGGCCGTTTTGTCCTCGCGATTGCCACGTTCTATCTGGTCCGCCAGTTGATCCGCTCGCCGAGCGACGGTCGGCTGCTCGTCGTGCTGCTGATCGTTGGGTCGGGCATTGCAGCAGGGATCGCCCTGATTCTCTACGCAGGTGGGCCATTCGTGACGCTCCGCATCCTCGGCCGCCTCGTGCCGTATGGGTATCCGGCGGCGGATATCGTCCGTTACATCGAGGACAATCCGGCTCGGGCGATGCGGGCGACCGGCACAAGCGTCGATCCGAATGCGTTCGGCGGGATGATGATGGTTGGCTTTTTGCTGGCGATGACTCAGACGCTCACGCCAAGTCGCGCGATTCCGGGCTGGTTGGCCGGCAGCGTGACGGCGCTGACCGGCGCGGCGCTTCTGCTGACTTACTCGCGGGGCGCCTGGGTCGGAGCGGCGTTTGGTGTCGGGTTTGTCCTGTTGTTTCGACGCCGCTGGTTGATCGCGCCACTCGGGCTGATGGCCGCAGCGGTCATTACGCTTGGGTTCGGGGGTGGCTTTGTCAACCGGCTGTGGCAGGGATTTACCGCACAGGATCCCGCGACCAAGTTGCGCCTGCGGGAGTATCAGAACGCCTGGGACATCATTCGCAGGCATCCATGGATTGGAGTCGGGTTCGGCGACGCGCCATCGGTCAACCAGCAGACGGGCGTTTCCAGCGTCTATCTCTTGATCGGCGAACGAATCGGGGTGATTGGGCTCAGTGTGTTTCTCATCATTGTGGCGGTCGTTGCATGGCGCGGGTTGCGGGGCGTTGTCGGACGCAGAGGGCCGGACGTAGATGTTCTGCTGGGCCTGGAAGCCGCGTTTCTGGCCCTGCTGGCGGTGGCATTCGTCGATCACTACTTTTTCAATCCCCAGTTCTCTCACACGGTCGCGCTGTTCTGGATCGTTGCCGGCGGGATCATCGCGCTCGAATCACTTGCGGCTACTCGTCCGGCAGATGACGGGGTATCCTCGGAGTCAGGTTAAATGGGCTGATCGCGGAGCGACGTGCCGCTATCTGGAGGGACAGGAACATGGCAACTCGGCCACTCGGTGGTGTTCTCGCGCCAATCGCGGCGCTCTATGGCGCAGATGGCGAGCTTGATCTCGACAACTACGCGAAGAATGTCGAGTGGTACGCAAACAGCCCGCTCGATAGCATTGTTGTCATGGGGTCGAATGGCGAGTCTGCGCTGCTGGACGAGGACGAGAAGCTACGCCTGATCGACACAGCGACGAGGACGATCGGTGGTCGGAAGCTCGTGCTGGCCGGCACTGGCGTCGAATCGACAAGAGCGACGATCCGTCTGACTCGTTCTGCGGCTGAGCTCGGCGCGGACTTTGCGCTTGTCGTCACACCGCACTACTACCGGCCGCGGTACGACGCGGAGGCCTACAAGCGACACTATTACGCAGTCGCCGATGCCTCGCCAATCCCGATTGTCGTCTACATCATGACCGCCTACACCGGCGTGGATCTTCCCGCGTCGACGGTGTCGATGCTCTCTGCGCATCCAAACATCGTCGGCGTCAAGGATAGCGCTGGCAATGCGGTGAAGTTTGCTGAGATGGTTGCTGGCGCCGACGATGAGTTTGCCGTGCTGGCCGGGTCCGCGAACTTTCTGTACCCGGCGCTCTGCCTGGGCGCCAAGGGCGGCATCCTCGCGTTGGCCGACGTCGTGCCGGCAGCTTGCGTTGAGTTGCGTGAGCTATTTGAGGCCGGGAACCACGAGGCCGCGCGCCGGGCGCAGTTCAACCTGCTTGCGCCGAACGCCGCCGTGACGACCCGTTTTGGCATTGCAGGCCTGAAGGCTGCCATGGCTCTCGTGGGGTTGGAGACCGGCGATCCGCGTCCACCGCTGCTACCGGCGACAGACGCAGAGCGTTTTGAGATTCAGCGGATCTTCGAGCAGGCCGGGCTGCTTGCCCGCGTTTGAAATGCTCCCGTTTCCAGCTCAAATCGGGTTGATCGCGGATACACATCTGCTTCGCTCGCGATCGTTGCCGGATTCGCTCATTGATGGACTCGCTCGGTGTGACCTGATCTTCCATGCGGGAGATATCAGCCGGCCGTGGGTGCTTGAGTATCTGACGACGTTGGCGCCGGTATACGCGGTTCAAGGGAACAGCGACGATGACGGTTCCGGCCTGATGGCGACGCTGCCGTTGGAGCGGCTGTTTCGGTGTGGGCCCCACACGATCGGTCTGGTCCACGGCCACGACCCAAGTGGCATAACGCGGATGACCGCCCGAGTACGCGCGGTCGATCGGATGCGCGGGATCGTCGATTGGGTCGTGTATGGCCATAGCCACCGACCGGTCATCGAGCTCGTTGATGGACTCTGGATGATCAATCCGGGCTCGCCAACGCAGCCACGGTGGGCGCCAGCGGCGACCTGGGGCACGCTCGATGTGCGGGATGAGGTGCAGGCTCGGCTGATTCAGGTCTGAGCGAGCGGCAAGGAGCGAGCGGCTCGCGCCTGCGCATCTTTCTAAGTGGATTGTCCCCTGATTTTTCCGCTTTCCCGTTGCATGCATGGCGTCTCAGGCACTATACTAGGGTGCGCTTCGCTGACGGCGTCGGGCCGTCTTTCGGCCTGCCGACTGTTGGCAAATCTTACGCGCAGGGATGGTATATGGAACGTACCGAAAACGAAGGATCCACCCCCATCATGCAGGGGACCGTGGATCTTGACCCGGAAAGCAGCATCGACGACGCCGGACGCGCGTTGATGGAACAGCTCCTGGCGGATCCGACGCATGATTACCATACTTTGAAGTATGGCGACGTGCTCGAGGGCACGATCATGCACCTCGATCGCGAGGAAATCCTCGTCGATATCGGATCGAAGTCCGAGGGAGTGATCCCGTCTCGCGAGTCTTCGACATTGGGCGATGACGAGCGCAGCGCACTCGTAGTAGGCGGCAGCGTCCTCGTGTTCGTAGTGCAGCCCGAAAACCAGGAGGGTCACGCGGTCGTATCGATCGATCGCGCTCGCCAGGAGAAGAGCTGGCGGATTCTCCAGGAGCAGTTCGAGGCCGGCGACGTTATCGACGCCGAGGTCGTGAACTACAACAAGGGCGGTCTGCTGGTGAACCTCGACGGCGTGCGCGGCTTCGTGCCTGCCTCGCAGGTCACCGAGATTCGCGGTGGCGACGATGCGCAGAAGCAGGCCGATATGGCTCGCCTCATCGGCTCGAAGCTGCAGCTTAAGATCATCGAGATCAACCGACATCGCAACCGGCTGATCCTGTCAGAGCGGCAAGCGCTCCAGGAGCGGCGTGATGTGATGAAGGAGAAGCTGATCCAGGATCTCCGCGAGGGCGAAGTCCGGCGCGGACGAGTGTCCAGCATCTGCGACTTCGGCGCTTTCGTCGATGTCGGGGGCGCGGACGGACTCGTTCACCTGTCGGAACTGTCCTGGAGCCGCGTGCGCCACCCGAGCGAGGTGTTGCACATCGGGCAGGAGATCGACGTCTTCGTGCTCGGCATCAACGCCGACGAGAAGAAGATCGCTCTGTCGATCAAGCGAACCCAGGCTGAGCCATGGAGCCGGGTCGCGGCCAAGTATGAAGTCAACCAGCTTGTGATCGGCACGGTCACGCAGCTTGCCAACTTCGGAGCGTTCGCGCGGATCGAAGACGGCATTGAGGGCCTGGTCCACGTGTCGGAACTCTCCGATCTCCGGATCAGCCACCCACGTCAGCTCGTTCATGAAGGTCAGGACCTCCTCGTGCGGATCATCCGAATCGATCCGCAGCGACGCAGGATGGGCCTGAGTCTCCGACGCGCGCTTGAGGCCACCGACGAAGAAGTCGAAGAGGCGCTCGGCGCTGAGGCTGTCGAGCTCAAGCATCAGCTTCTGGCACTCGAGGTCGAGCCAGATGAGGATGGCGTGCCCGCACAGCGTATCGAACGGGAGCCGTCTCCCGAAGTTGAGGAAACTGAGGAATCCTCGGCTCCGCTGGCTGCAGCGGTTGTGCTGGAGGATGACGAAGAGCCGCAGACCGCGGCAGGGTTGGCGCTGTCGCAGGCATTTGCCGAGGCGGCCGCCGCGGATGAATCCGCATCGAACGATGAAGGCGGCGATTCCACCGCCACCGATGGCGAGCCCGGAGATTCGTCGAGCTAGGCGTCCCTCAGCTCCCGATTCGCCAGAACATGTACCTCACTTCAAGACGCGGCCGGCCCAATCTGGGCCGGTCGCATCTGACTTACTGCCGGGCTACCCTACCCCGGCTCGCTGGCCGGGGACTTGCATCGTCCGGTGTCCAGCAGTAGGCTCGTTGCAGGTAACTACGCTAGTGCGAGCGTTGCCGCGACGAGCGTCGGAATTCGGCGCGCCGATCGCGCCCGATCGTCGGAGACAATCACATGGCAGACAAATTCGAGAAGTTCACAGAGCGCGCGCGCAAGGTCCTGACGTTGGCACAGGAGGAGGCCCAGCGCTTTAACCACAATTACATCGGCACTGAGCATCTCCTGCTTGGCCTGGTCCGCGAGGGTGACGGTGTCGCCGCGCGTGTCCTAAGCAACATGGGTGTCCAGTTGCCAAAGGTACGGTCGGCGGTCGAGTTTATCATCGGCCGTGGCGAGACCGTCATTATGGGCGAGATCGGCCTCACGCCTCGCGCGAAGAAGGTCATTGAGCTTGCCGTCGATGAGGCCCGCAGACTGAACCATCACTACATCGGCACCGAGCATCTGCTCCTCGGTCTCGTCCGCGAAGGCGAGGGCATCGCCGCCGGCGTGCTCGAAAGTCTCGGCGTCAACCTGGAGAAGGTGCGTGCCCAGGTGATGCAAGTCGTCAGCCAGAATGCCGGGTATCAGCAGACCAAGCAGACGACGAAGACGCCCTATCTTGATGCCCTGGGCTTCGACCTGACCGAGGCCGCGCGCCAATCGAAGCTGGATCCGATCATCGGGCGCCAGAATGAGATCGAGCGCGTGATGCAGATCCTCTCGCGCCGGACGAAGAACAATCCCGCGCTCATTGGTGAGCCGGGCGTTGGCAAGACCGCAATTGTTGAGGGCCTGGCCCAGCGGATCATTAGCGGCGACGTCCCCGAACCGCTTCAGAACAAGCGTGTGGTCGCGCTCGATATCGGCGCGCTCGTCGCTGGAACGAAATATCGTGGCGAGTTCGAAGAGCGCTTGAAGAAGATCGTCGGCGAAGTCAAGGAGACCGGCGCGATTCTCTTCATCGATGAGCTGCACACGCTCGTTGGCGCTGGCGCTGCCGAGGGCGCGGTTGATGCCGCGAACATCCTCAAGCCCGCGCTGTCTCGGGGCGAGGTACAAACGATCGGCGCGACGACACTCGACGAATATCGCAAGTACATCGAGCGTGACGCGGCACTCGAACGCCGGTTTCAGCCGATCCAGGTGCCAGAACCGACGACCGAGGAGACCGTCGCGATCCTGCACGGGATCCGCGAACGATACGAAGAACACCACAAGCTCAAGATCACAGACGCCGCGCTGGAGTCGGCCGCCCAGCTGGCTGCTCGCTACGTCACAGACCGGTTCATGCCCGACAAGGCGATCGATCTGATCGACGAAGCCTCGTCGCGAGTGCGGATGTATCGTTCTGCCTCTCCACCGAGCCTGAAGGAAGCGATGCGCGGCATGGAAAGCCTCCAGCGTGAGCTTGACGCCGCGGTCTCAGGGCAGGAGTTCGAGCTCGCGGCAGAATTGCGCGACCGTGAACGCAAGTTGCGGATGCGTATCGCCGAGCTGGAGAAGGACTGGAAAGAGGAGCAGGGCAGCGATAGTCCCGAGGTGACCGAGGAGGACATCGCACAAGTCGTTTCGATGTGGACCGGCATACCGCTGACGCGGTTGGCGGCTGAGGAGTCTGAGCGGCTCCTGCACATGGAAGCCGCCCTGCATGAGCGAATTATCGGCCAGGACGAGGCAATTTCCATGATGGCAAAGGCCGTGCGGAGAGCGCGGGCCGGCCTGAAGGATCCTCGTCGCCCGATCGGGTCGTTCATCTTCCTCGGCCCCACGGGTGTTGGTAAGTCATTGTTGGCTCGCGCACTTGCCGAGTTCATGTTCGGCTCTGACGACGCGCTCATCAAGATCGATATGAGTGAGTTCATGGAGCGGCACACTGTCTCGCGGCTCGTCGGAGCGCCTCCGGGCTATGTCGGCTATGAAGAAGGCGGACAGCTGACCGAGTCGGTCCGGCGAAAGAGCTACTCGGTGATCCTGCTCGACGAGATCGAGAAGGCGCACCCTGATGCGTTCAATATGCTCTTGCAGATCCTCGAGGACGGTAACCTGGCGGATGCCAAGGGCCGTCGAGTGGACTTTCGCAACACGATTATCATCATGACCTCCAACATCGGCGCCGAGCAGATCACGACCGACAAGCAGTTCGGGTTCGCGACGTCGGCCGACGGGGCCAAGAAGGCGCAGCAGGATTACGACCGCATGCGAGAGCGTGTTACAGATCAACTGAAGCGCACGTTCCGCCCTGAATTCTTGAACCGCATCGACGGCGTCATCGTCTTCCATGCGCTCTCGACCGAGCAGATCCGCGAGATCGTTGAGCTGGAGCTGAAACGGATCAAGACTCAGCTGGCCGAGCAGTCGATCACGCTGGATGTCACCACCGGCGCACAGGACTTCCTTGGCGATCGTGGCTACGATCGACAGTATGGCGCACGCCCGCTCCGGCGCATCATCCAGAACCTGATCGAAGATCCTCTCGCGGAAGGTCTTCTTGACGGTCGATACAAGCCCGGAATTACGATCGTGGTGGACGTCGAAGAGGATCTGCTGAAGATCGAGCCTGCTCCCGCGTTAGCGGCTGTCTGACGCAAGGGCCGAAGAATATCGTGGATCGCGCAGCACGGGGGTGAATAAACCTCCGTGCTTGCTCGTGCGAGGGCTGTGAGCATTGGCCAGGCCACGAACGAAGTACATCTGCCAGCAGTGTGGACGGGAGAGCGCGAGCTACTACGGTCGGTGTCCCGACTGTGGGGCGTGGGGCTCGCTGGTCGAGACGATCGAGGCTCGACCAGCAACGACAGGGCCAGGCAGCGCAGCGCGACCGCCGGCAGCCGCACAACCGCAGCCGTTGTCTTCCGTGCCGAGCGCGAATCTGAAACGCCGGCCATTGCCGACCGAAGAGTTTTCCCGCGTCCTCGGAGGCGGGGTTGTGCCCGGCTCACTCGTGTTGGTTGGTGGGGACCCCGGGATCGGGAAGTCGACATTACTCCTGCAAGCAGCGGCTGAACTGTCGGCCAGCGGAGAATCGGTACTCTACGTGACCGCTGAGGAGTCGGCGCAACAGGTGAAGCTTCGCGCCGAGCGCGTCGGCATTGGCATCGATCATCTCTATGTCCTCTCCGAGACGAACATCGACGACATCATCGGCGCGGCGGAGCAGCTCGGCCCGGTTGTTGTCATCATCGACTCAATCCAGACCGTCTTCACACCAGAGATCAGCTCTGCGGCCGGCAGCGTCAGCCAGGTTCGGGAGTGCGCCTCCCGACTGGTGAGCTACGCCAAGCCGCGCGACGTCGCGGTCTTTCTCGTTGGCCATGTGACCAAGGAAGGGTCGATTGCCGGGCCACGCGTGCTCGAGCACATGGTCGACGCAGTGCTCTACCTCGAAGGCGACCGTTTTCACCAGTACCGCATCCTGCGGGCGGTCAAGAATCGCTTTGGCCCGACCGATGAGGTCGGGGTGTTCGAGATGGTCGAGCAGGGGATGCGTGAGGTCCGCAACCCCAGTGAGGCGTTTCTCGAAGAGCGACCGGGAAACGCGGCGGGCTCGACGGTGGTCGTGACGATGGAAGGAACGCGGCCGATTCTGGTCGAAGTGCAGGGTCTGACGAGCGCAAGCGCGTTCGGCAACGCCCGTCGCACGGCCAACGGGATCGATCTGAGTCGAATGCAGATGCTTGTTGCCGTTCTGTCCCGACGCGTCGGGCTGGCTCTGGCCGACCAGGATGTGTTTGTCAACGTCGTTGGGGGCATGAGGCTGGGCGAGCCGGCGGCAGACCTGGGAGTAGCCCTCGCGATCGCATCGAGCTATCGCGAGACGCGCGTCGATCCACGCCTGGTGACAATCGGAGAGGTGGGGCTGGCAGGTGAGCTCCGGTCTGTCGGCCAACTCGAGCGGCGGTTGCAGGAGGCGTCAAAGCTGGGGTTCAGCAAGGCGCTCATTCCAGCGACCGTGGGCCGCGGCCTCGTGCGGCCACCTGCCGGCCTGGATCTTATCCGCGCCGCGACGCTCGACGAGGCGATCGACAGAGCAGTCGTCCGCTAGCCAGAACGGTCACCAATGAGCCGCTCCAGCTCGTCGGCGATTCGCGCGGCAGCATTACCCTGCGACTGCCCGCGCGCCGCGTCAGCCATCTCGCGCAGACGCGCGGGGTTCTCGACGAGCAGGCGGATCTCGTTGGTCAGCCGTGTCGGTGTGAGGTCGTCCTGGTCGATGACGACTGCCGCGCCGATGTCGGCAAGCTGGAGCGCGTTCTGCCGCTGCTCTTCGGCGCCGGGGAGTGGAACGAGTATGGCGGGGATGCTAAGCGCGCTGAGCTCGTTCACCGTTCCCGCTCCCGCTCGACCGACGACAAGACTCGCTGCCGCGTAGACATCGCCGATCTCGTCACCGACGGTCTCGACGACACGGTAGCGCTCGCGCAACTGCGACGGGAGGCGGGAGGCACGGTCGCGAAGAAGGTCGATGTCATCGTGAACCGTCGCAGGGCCACACTGATGAATCGATTCGACATATCCCAGCAGCGCATCCAGCGCGTCCGCAACAATCTGATTAATGGCGCTAGCCCCCTGCGCGCCGCCGGTAATGTAAACAAGCGGCAACGCGCCGGGCAATTCGAAACGTCGCAGCGCAGCGTCACGACTTCCTCCCAGCACGGCCGGCCGGATCGGGTTGCCAGTCACGACAACACGACCTCGTGGCGCGCTGACAAGCGAGCGAGACCGTTCGAAGGACAGGGCGACGACGTCGGCGAAGCGCGCGTTGATCCGGGTAGCCAGCCCGATATGCGCTGTCTGCTCGTGGGTCAATATCGGGACTCGGCGGGCGCGGGCGGCGACGACAGTCGGCACACTGACGAAACCACCGGTGGATAGCACGATGTCCGGCTTCCATCGACCGAGGATACGCCACGCCTGAACGGCCCCGATGGGAATGCGAACCGCATCGATCGGCGTCTCCAGGGAGACATATCGGCGCAACTTGCCGGTCTTGATCGCGGCATACGACGCGTGCGCCGACGAGGCGGCTGTGCGCTCGAATTCATTGCCGGAGCCAACCCAGAGGATGTCGACTGGCCGGCGGCGTTGAAGCTCGCGAATGACGGCAATCGCTGGCGAGATGTGGCCTCCGGATCCGCCCCCGGCAACGATCAGCCGGACAGGGGCCTGTGAACGGTGGGTGGTAGACTCCGAGCGCAACAGTATCCTCCGGGTGGTTTCCTCGATCGATCGTCCGCCGGCCCGTGGCCGGGCTCGCGCCAAGGAGTGTTCCATCAAGCAGCCCGCGTCTCAAGTCGCGTCACCGAGCATCGCCCGCACTGCCGCGTTTGCGGGAGCAGCGGCAGCGATCGTGCTTATCGCGGACCTGCTTTCCAAGAGGATCGTTCTGGATCGGCTTGGCCCTGGCGGTGATCTCGATGTCGTTACGGTGATTCCCGGTGTTCTGCGGTTCGTCTATGTCCGCAATACCGGCTCGGCGTTTGGTTTGTTTCAGGGCAGCTCCGACGTTCTCAAGGTGCTAGCGGTCGTGGCCGTGGCCATCCTCGGCGTCTACTACGCCCGCGCGGCAGCAAAGGATGCCCTCCTGGCGGTGGCGTTGGGACTCCAGGTAGGCGGCGCGATCGGGAACATATCCGATCGATTCCGCTTTGGCTATGTGATCGACTGGATCGACTTCCCCCGATTCCCGACGTTCAATCTGGCCGACACAGGGATCACGATCGGTGTTGTGCTGTTGGTCTATTGTTTGCTGTTTCGCGACCCGGGCCGTCATGTGCCCGACGGGGATGTAGCTGATGTTGTCCGGTCTGTCGCCGATCTGAACGAATTGCCCGACAAACGATGAACGATGCGTCTGTGTTTGTCGTGCGAATTGACGTGCCGCCAGAGTCCGCCTCGGAGCGAATCGATCGATTCGTGACCGATCGAATGCCGGACACCAGCCGGTCATTTGTCCAGCGGCTCATTGAGGCTGGGAACGTTCTGGTCAACGGAGAACCCGTCCGGGCGAGCTACAAGGTCGCGGCCGGCGACCGTGTCGAGGTGCGCGCCCCCGGGCCGGAGGAACCGACAGAAATCACGCCGGCAGTGATTCCTATCCCGATCGTGTTCGAGGATATTGACGTGATGGTGTTCGACAAGCCAGCCGGACTCGTGGTTCATCCAGCGCCTGGGCATGAGCATGGCACGTTGGTGAATGTCCTGAAGTGGCTACGGCCCGAGAGCATCACTCCCGGCGCCGAACGCCCCGGGATCGTCCACCGTCTCGACAAGGACACATCCGGGCTTATCGTTGTCGCCAAGACGGAGCGGGCACGGTTGTCGTTGCTCCGTCAGTGGCAGCAGCGAGACGTCGTGAAGGAGTACACGGCCCTGGTGGTTGGGACCATCGCGGAGGAGGAGGCGACGATCGACGCGCCGATCGGGCGCGACCCCAACAACCGGAAGCGGATGGCGGTCGTTCGCGAGGGTCGACCTTCCGTTTCTCACTTCGGCGTCATCTCCCGATATCCCGGCTACACGTTGCTCGATGTCAACATCGAGACAGGACGCACACATCAGATCCGCGTCCATTGTGCGTTTATCAAGCATCCGGTCGCCGGCGACATCCTGTATGGCGGTCGCGCGCCAGATCTGAGGCTGAAGCGTCAATTCCTCCATGCCCGGCGCTTGCGCTTCGCACTGCCGGGCGGACAGCCAATCGACGTTGAAGCGCCGCTTCCGGCGGATCTGCGGGCAGTCCTGGACGATCTGGAGCGAGAGCGCGAGTGATGGCCGCGTCACGCCGCGAGACCATCGAGGCAATCTATCGGGCAGCAATCGACCAGGTCGAGGCCGGCGTGGCGGTGAGCCGTGTCTTGTCGCGAGAAACAGATCACGCGTTGACGGTCGGAGATCAGACACTCGACATCGGTGACTCCGGCGTCTGGGCGATCGCGATCGGTAAGGCCGGCTGCCAGATGATGGCGTCGGTCGAGACGATAGCGGGGGATCGTTTCGCGGGCGGTCTGGTCGTGACGAAGTCTGTCCCGGTGGACATCCAGCTGCGCTCGGAGATCCTGGTCGGCTCACATCCGGTGCCAGATGCGCGGTCACTTGAGGCGGGCGAACGCCTGATCGATTTCGTCCGGATGATTCCCGATGGCGCGTTGGTGATTTGTCTGATCTCGGGAGGTGGATCGGCGCTCGCCGATGCGCTGAGACCGGGAGTGACGCTCGAGCAACTGCGCGACATCACCGCGACACTGCTTCGGAGCGGAGCATCGATCGGCGAGATGAACGCGGTTCGGGCGCGTCTCAGTCGTATCAAGGGCGGAGGGCTGCTTGCCCTGCTGAACGGCCGACGGGTGGTCAATCTGATCATCTCGGACGTGCTTGGCAATCCGCTTCAGGTCATCGCCAGCGGACCGACCGTGATGCCGGACAGACATGAGGTTGCCGGCGAAGTCGTCCGTCGATACGCGCTGGACATCACGTTGCCGACAGAGACCAGGATGGATCTGACACCACCGCTGATGACGCTGATCATTGCGGACATCAACGCGGCTCTCGCCGCGTCGGCCGACGCGGCGCGTCAGATGGGTCTTGCCGCGCATGTACTGACTTCCAGCGTGGACATTGAGGCCCGGCAGGCGGGGCGACTGTTCGGCGGAATTGTTGCCGACGTGGCGAGGGGCAGGGGGACTCTGACAACGCCCTGTTGCATCCTGGCAGGCGGAGAGACGGTCGTGACCCTGCGTGGCGCCGGCATTGGCGGGCGGAATTGTGAAGCCGCTGTTGCCGCCGCAATCGCGATCGCTGGTATCGAGGATTGCGTCGTTGGTTGCCTGGCGACCGATGGTGACGACGGAACGAGCGGGGCCGCTGGTGGCATCGTCGATGGGACGACGTTGCACGATCGTCGGACGGCAGAGGCGGCACTGGCCGGCAACGACACATATCCATGGTTGCGGGGACGTGGCGCCGCGTTCGAAACTGGTCCGAGTGGGACGAACGTCAATGATCTCTTCATTGGCATCGTGGCGCCTGCTGACTGGACGCCGGACTGAGGCGCTCGTATAGTATCGCCGCAGCGCTACCCTGAGCGAAAGGACATATTGCTGGTGAATGTCAGCGACGCCATCGTTGAGATCCTCGTCCAGAGTGGCATTGAGCATATCTTTGGCCTTCCTGGCGACACTGGAATGGACTTCTACGACGCCCTGTATCGCAACGAAGGCCGCGTCCAGCACATTCTGACGAGGGACGAGCGGTCGGCCTCGTTCATGGCGGATGCCTACGCGCGGGTTTCGGGCAAGGTCGGCGTCTGCGAAGGGCCAAGTGGCGGTGGGGCGACGTATATCGTGCCGGGCGTGGCCGAGGCACATGGCTCGTTCTTGCCGCTTCTGGTGCTGACCTCTGATACTCCGATTCGAGAGGAAGGGCGAGGAGTTCTTACCGAGCTCGACCAGCGCGCGCTGTTTCAACCGATCACCAAGTGGGCTGCGCGAATGACTACCGCAAACACCGCGCCGGATGTCGTTCGTCGCGCGTTGCGGCTTGCGACGACCGGCCGGCCAGGCGCAGTGTCGATTTCCATGCCCGCAGACGTTCTCAAGGCGCCGGTCGACGAAGCACACGTTTACGGGGTGCCACAGTTCGGCGCAGCGCCGGCAAGCCGACCGCGACCGGATTCATCCGAGATCGAGCGGGCGGCCGACGTGATTCGAAACGCAACACGACCTGTTATCGTGGCTGGTGGAGGCGTCCTCATCTCGCAGGCGTGGGATGCGCTGACCGCGCTGGCCGAAGCAGGGTCGATTCCTGTTGGGACATCGATCAACGGGAAGGGCAGCATCGCCGAGACGAATCGGCTGTCGCTTGGAATCGTGGGGGGAAACGGCGCTCGTCCGTATGCCAACTCGATTCTCGCCGAAGCGGATGTCGTCATCCTCGTCGGCACTCGAACCGACTCGACCACGACGCTGAACTGGACCCTGCCCCGACGAGATGCCGCGCTGAAGGTTGTCCACATCGATGTCGATCCGTGGCAGCTTGGCAACAATTATCGCACCGTTGCGCCGGTTATCGGCGATGCGCGCGCGGCGCTCGAGGATCTTGTCGATGCGCTCGGTGTCACCCCCGCCGACGCGGAACGTGTGCTCTGGTTGGACGGCATCGATGCCGCACGACGCGACTATTTCGATCGTGTCGCCGAGGAGGCTCGCTCGGAATCTCAGCCGATCAAGCCGCAACGCGTGGTCGCAACATTGAAGCGACTCCTGCCGGCGGAGACCGTCATCGTCGCCGATCCTGGCACCCCGACACCGTACATCGGCGCGCAGTACGTATTGCCGAACCCGGGGCGCTGGACAGTGATCCCGCGCGCACATGGGGGGCTCGGATATTCGCTTCCCGGAGTTGTCGGCGCGCACTACGCTCGGCCGAGCGCAAGGACGATCGGGCTGATGGGGGATGGCTCGTTCGGCATGTCCGTCGGGGAACTGGAGACGATTTCCCGACTGAACCTGCCCATCACTCTGGTTCACTTCAACAACGGGGCGTTCGGCTGGATCAAGGAATTGCAGCACCTATACCACGATCGCCGGTACTTCTCGGTCGACTTCAACCCCGTCGACTACACTGCGATCGCACGTGGTTTCGGCCTTCGCGCCTGGCAGGTTACCGACCCTGCTGACGTCGAAAGAACATTCCGGGAGGCGCTGGACTCTGGAGGTCCAGCCTTTGTCGATATCGTCACGGAGTCGCAACTCACTGAGACTCCGCCTGTGCATGCGTGGCTCGACGCAGCAGCGAAGATGGAGGAGCAATCGTGACGACATCGCGCAAGCCCATGTTGCTGGATGTTGATACGGGTGTTGACGATGCGATGGCGATCGGGTTGGCATCGCGCCTTGACCGCCATGAGCTGGTCGCAATCACGACCGTGGCTGGCAATGTGCCAGTCGATGCCACCACCAGAAACACACGAGCTGTCGCCGGTTGGCTCGGTCTGGACGTCCCGATCCACGCCGGTATGGATCGGCCGCTCGTCCGCGAACTCCACGACGCCCGCGAACACCACGGCGAGGCGGGCCTCGGAGACTGGCAGCCCGACGTCGCGTTGGCCCCGTTGTCTGATGTCACGGCGCCCGAAGCGATCGTGAGGCTTGCTCGTGAGCATCGAGGCGACATTACGTTTGTCTTCGTCGGACCGCTCACGAACCTCGCGGTGGCATTGTCGCTCGAGCCCCGGTTGGTCGACTGGGTGGATCGCCTTGTGATCATGGGCGGCGCGTTCTTCAAGCCGGGAAACATGACCCGCTACGCCGAGTTCAACATTTACGTCGATCCAGATGCCGCGCAGCGTGTGGCGGACGCCGGGTTCCGAGCTACCTGGGTGGGCCTTGATGTGACACAACAAACAACAATGACGCGTCATGACTGGGATTCCCTCGACGGCGCCACGGCGCCCGGCGCGGTGCTTGTTCGCGAGATGACTCGCCGTATGCTGGTCGACCTTGGCCGGCCGGCGGCGAATCTTCATGACCCGCTGGCAGTTGCGGTCGCGGAGGATCCGTCGCTCGTTGGCATGTCAGACGGTCTTGTTGTGGTGGAGACGACCGAGCCGGGCCGTGGCCGGACGCGTCTGGCGGAGTGCTCTCCGGGCGATTCGCGCGCGTCAGTCTGCCGAACAGTCGACAACGTCGCCTTCAGAAGCCTGTTCGCACGGATCTCCGGCGAATTCCCACCGCCTGCTTGACGTAGAGCTCGAGAACGTACAGTATCGAGCGAAGCGTACGTTGTGGTAGCGAATCAATCGGGACGATACGTCTGCCCAGGACGGGTGTGTGGACTATGGATCACTCGACCGTCGTACCAGAACAACCTCCGCTGCAGGACATCGACCTGTTGCAGCGTCTCACGCGGTATTTTGACGAGCTCGACCTCCGGTTACGCCAGGGCCAGGGCTGGGTGATCTTCAACGCGTCCGGCTCGCGCGCGGGACGGATCAATCGATTCTTGCTCGACCATGTTCAGACCGCGAGTACCCCATTCAGCCATTACTTCCTGCCGTGGCGTGACTTCGCTCTGACGGCGTATCTCATCCAGAACGAGCTCCACGGTAACCTCAGTGACAGCGTCGATGGATCGTCAGCCATTCCCGGCGACGAGTACCGGATCGCCGCCAGCGTGTCTCGTCAGACGCTCGCGCGTATGGCAACGTCCGATCTCCTCGTCCTTAGTGGCCTGACGCCGCGTCATGGTCACGAGATCCGGTATCTGGAGGACACGATCGAGCGACGACATCGCTTCCGGCTGGCGACGATTCTGATCACTCCCGATCAGCCGCACGAGCTGGCGATCGAGGTGGCACATGCTAGTGGTGAGGTCGACGCCTGGACGCGCCTTTCGGGCCGGCTCTTCGAAACAAGTCTCGTCGCGATGTAGGGGGGCTACTGAGTTCGTTCGAGCGCCAGGTTGGCGAAGGCCTGGAACTGCCCGAACAGCGACGGATCCTCGATGAATGCGAGACGGGCCAACCCGTTTGCAACGTGATCGCGGGCGGTGTTGATCGCAGCATCGATCGATCCGGATTCCTCGATCCGGATTGCCAGCCGGGAGTATTCCTCGTCCGCGACGCCGTCACCGCCGACGACGCGACGGAGAGTATCT
>Ga0073899_10001801_pt1 | contig 19453 bp, 16 predicted proteins | sample KloWWTmetaKNB5Ph_FD_88975 | JGI IMG/M metagenome (GOLD analysis project Ga0073899, IMG submission 88975) | Active sludge microbial communities from Klosterneuburg, Austria, studying microevolution and ecology of nitrifiers - Klosterneuburg... | ecosystem: Engineered > WWTP > Aerobic digester >... | reverse complement strand
TTGCGGCAGGTCAGTATCGAGCTTCTGGTCACGATCGCCGCGGTCGGCGCACTGCTCATTGGCGAGGTCTGGGAGGCGGCCGCCGTCACCTTCCTGTTCATGCTCGGCGCATACCTTGAGGCGCGCACGATCAGCAAGACGCGAGCGGCGCTGCGGGAACTGGTCGAGCTGGCCCCCGAATCGGCGCTGGTCGAGCGTGATGGCGTCGTCATCGAGGAGCGGATCCATGATATTCGGCTGGGCGACATCGTCGTCGTCAAGCCGGGCGGGCGAATACCAGTCGATGGCCGGGTGATCGATGGCTCGGCAGCCGTCGATGAGAGCGCGATCACTGGCGAGCCGATGCCGGAGGACAAGTCGGCCGATTCGGGCGTCTTCGCTGGAACGATCGCGCTCAACGGGCTGCTGCGCGTCCGGGCGACGGGCATCGGATCCGACACGATGCTCGGTCGCATCATCGACCGTGTCGAGGAGGCGCAGGAGGCAAAGGCCCCAGCTCAGCGCTTCATCGAACGCTTCGCCCGCTGGTACACCCCAGCGATCATCGGACTGAGTGTCGTGGCCTGGATCGTCAGCCGCAACATCGAGCTGGCGCTGACACTGCTGGTGATCGGCTGCCCTGGCGCACTGGTCATCTCGACGCCGGTGTCAGTCATGGCCGGCATCGGGCGAGCAGCTCGCCGCGGCATTCTGATCAAAGGCGGCGAGCACCTTGAGCAGGCCGGCCGGATCAACGCCGTCGCGTTCGACAAGACCGGCACGCTGACCGAAGGCCGCCCGTCGCTGACCGAGGTCATCGCTCTCCAGCCGCTCGCCGACCACGCCGACGCCCACCCCACAACAACCGGTGAGGGCTGGACTGCCGACCAGGAGGAGATCCTGCGCTGGGCCGCGATTGCCGAATCCGGATCGGAGCACCCGCTGGCCCGGCCTGTCATGGCGGCCGCGTCAGACATCCCGGCGCTCGATGCTGACTCCTTCACCGTCTACCCCGGGCAGGGCGTCGCGGCAGCGCATGCTGGGCATCTGGTCACTGTCGGCAATACCGATCTTATGGGCGGTCTCGGAATCCCGGTCGGGAAGCGCGTCGTCGAGGAGCTCGCGCAACTGCGTCAGGCCGGCCGCACTGCCGTCGCGGTTGCGCTCGACGATCGTGTCATCGGTATTCTCGGCATCGCCGACGCCGTCCGTCCCGAGGCGGCCCGAACAATCGCCGAGTTACGCGCCAACGGCGTCGAGCGCATCCTGATGCTGACTGGCGACGACCGGCAGACGGCGCTCGCTGTCGGCCGGCAGGTTGGCATCGACGAGATCCACGCCGACCTGATGCCGGACGACAAGCTAACGCTGATCCGCAGGCTTCAGGAGGAAGGGTATGTCGTTGCGATGGCCGGCGATGGCATCAACGACGCCCCGGCGCTGGTCGCCGCGGATGTCGGAGTGGCGATGGGCTCGGCCGGCGCCGATGTCGCGATCGAGACGGCCGACATCGCGCTGGTCGGCGACGATCTGAGTAAGCTGCCAGAGGCGATCGCACTCTCGCGGGCCACGGTTCGCAACATCCGACAGAACGTCGCAGTCGCCCTGCTCACCGTCGGCGCGCTGCTGGCCGGCGTCCTGTTCGGCGAGATCCACATGGCCGGCGGGATGTTTATCCACCAGGTCTCGGTGCTGGTCGTCATCGCAAACGGCATGCGCCTGCTGCGGTCGACGCCGGCGGTCCGCCCCGGACGCGATCCAGGCCGCACTCGGCCGGCCCCATCGAGCGCAGGAGAGACCGCGCTCGCCTGATCGACCGGCCAACAACAGCACGAGAGGCGGGGCGAACGAGCGCCCCGCCTTTGCGTTTGTCAGCCGGATCGCCTAAGATACCCCGGTGGGTATCTGAAGGGGGTTCGATGAAGATTGCCGCCGCCGTCTCCGCACGTGAGCTCGCCGGCCTCGATGACGCAGCCGAGCTTGTCATCTATGACACCAACGCCCAATCAGCCGACCGAATCGCGAATCCGGCCGCCGCGCTACGAGCGGGCAAGCGGCTTGCTGCCGTTGAGCTACTGCTCGGCCACGACGTAGATATCGTCGCTGCCGTGCCGGATGGCTTCTGCGCTGTATCGCACGCGATCGCCCAGGCCGCCGGAATCCGGTTCCTGCCTCTCGAGCGTGGCACCGCCGAGGGAGTGATCGAACGACACGGCGCGGTCCTCGCGACGACCGCGCAACCAGAGCTGCCACCCTCGTGGCTAGCCAGGCCAGCCACAATGGATGAGCCGTCCGGGCAGACCGAGTGGCTCAGCGACCGGGCAGCCGGGGCGCTGCGCAATCGTCTCCGCCGATTGGAAGGTCAGGCCCGCGGCCTTCAGCGCTTGCTCGACGAACGGGCGTCGCTGGATGACATTCTGACCCAGCTCGCCGCGATGCGCGCCGCGCTCAACGCCGTCGGCCTGACGTTGCTGGCCGAGAATCTCGCAGACTGTCTGACGACAACCGCGGCCGAACCCGGCGACGATGATCGACTAGCCGCCGCCCGCCGCGCGTTTCTACGCCTGAACTGACGGGACTCGCTCTTCATGACCGAATTCACCGGAACGGCCGGCCACTCTGCCATGCCAGACGATCATCGCCTCCTGGCGCGCTGGCGACTGATCCTGTTCCTGGGCGCGACACTGATACTCACCGGATGCACGACGATGGCAGTCGACAACACGCTCGCTGGCCCCGCCCCGAGTCCGACGGTGACACCACCACGCGCAGAGCCGCCGGCGACGACGCTAGCGGTCGCGCCGTTGCCGCAGACGCCCGAGCCACCTGCCTCAACGCCCGCGGCAACGGCGACGCCGGCCCCGCCGATGCCAACAGCCGAACCAACCGCGTCGCCCGAAACGCAGGAAGATAGCGGCGAGATCCTCGACGGCGACCCGGCCTGGCACGACGCGATCCACACGCTCGACGGCGCATGGATGGGAGTCGTTCAGGCAACCGAGCTGAACATCCGCTCGGAACCATCGACCGACGCGCCGATCCTGACCACGACATTTGCACGGCACACCGTCACCGTCTATGAGATGGTGACCAACCAGGACGAAGGCGGGCATTGGTTTCGGATCGGCGACGGCCGCTACGTTTCAGCAGATTTCGTCACGCCATTCATCGCGCCACCCCCACCCGAAACATTCGATGGCCACTGGGTGGACGTGAATCTATCGAGCTTCTACGCGATTGCCTACGACGGCGATCGGCCGGTCTACAGCGCGATCATCACCGCCGGCCGGGACGACCGCACGCCGATCGGCACGTTCCAGGTGTTCTATCGGGTCAGGGACGAGACGATGGACTCGGCGACTGTCGGCATTCCCAAGGGAAGTCCGGAGTACTACTACCTCGATCACGTGATGTACACGCAGTACTTCAAGACCGGTGGCTTTGCCCTGCATGGCAACTACTGGACCCCGTCGTCCGAATTTGGCGGTTTCACCAGCAATGGCTGCATCGGGCTACTGAACGCGGACGCTGGCTGGTTCTGGAAGTTCCTCGGCGAGGGGTCGACGGTGAGCATCCACTATTAGCGACACAGAAAAAACGCCCCGACCGCTCTGGCCGGGGCGTGATCCGTCGCAGTGTCAACGAAACGGGTAGAGCGCGATTACTTCAGCGTCATGATATAGGCGATGAGGTCGGCGACCTTCTGATCATCGACCTGGGTGGCGAAGCTCGGCATGATCGGCGCATAGCCCTTCACGACCTTCGCATTCGGGTCGATGATCGACTCGTGGATGTAGGCGTCGTCGGCCGTCACGGTCGTGCCACCCTCAAGCTCCACCTGGCTGCCGTAGAGACCCTTCCAGCTCGGGCCGGTCAGCTTCGAGCCGTCGGTCGAGTGGCATGCCACGCAGCCGAGGCTGGTTGCCAGGGCCTTCCCATTGTCCGCGTTGCCAGCGGGCAGCGTTCCGCCGCCACTTGGCTGGGTTGCCGCGCCGCCACTTGGCTGCGTCGCCGCGCCGCCGCTCGGCTGTGTCGCCGCCGACCCGCTGCCAGCTGTCGCCGTCGGCTTCGCGCTTTCGCTGCTGCCACATGCGACGCCGACCACCAGCAACAGCATAATGGCAAGAACCGCCAGAATTCGATTCATCGTCCTACGACCCTTCACTCCAACCAACCACTGCGACTGCTTCACACCCGCGACGGAAGAAGCCCCGCTCCTAATGATGCCCGTGCATTTCCCATTCCACGAGCATCGTACTCCAGTCTCGCACGGTGCCGCTCTTTTCAGCGGCCAGCTTATCAGCTGCCTCGCGCTGCTCGAACGCTACCACGCCCATGCCCATCGGTGTCATGATATCGTGAGAATCGACGAAGAACGCTGTGGTCGCATCGATCCATTTGGCCGAGTCGAAATCATGCACCCAGGCTCGCCGGTCGTTCAGCCCCTCCTCCTTGATGGTAAGGAACATCTCACCGGTATCGTCGAACGTCCATTCCTGCCCGTCGGTGGCCACGAGTCCTGCCGCGTACTTCTCCTCCGAGATGATCATGTGACAGCGACTGCAAGTGTCCACCCCGAACTTGATCTTCGGTGGTTGGTCGGCCTTCACCTGGCCGCCGCAGGAAGCGAGCACGAGCGCTGCGCTCGTCAGTATCGCGATCAACCCGAAGCTTCGCAACCAACGTCCGCTCATCGCACGTCTACCCTTCTGAACAGCCAGTAGCCGATCGGCAGCGGCGCCAGGATCCATAGCGATACAGCCGCCAGGAGAACCGGGGCCAGCGCTGCCCCGAACCGGTCGATCGCATAGACTCCGGCCGGGCCGAGCACTTCCATCGAAGATTGCAGCAAGTCGACACTGAGGATCTTGTATGTGTCCAGCGGGTTCATCAGCGTCGCCATCAGCAACGTCGATGGCTGGAGCCGCATGACCAGCGAGCTACCCATCAGCCCGAGATCGCCGATGATGACGAAGACCAGCCAGAGCGACACCGCAATGCCGAGCGCCGCTGCCGTTTGCGGAGAGAAGCTCGAGATCAGGTAGCCAACACTGAGCATCCCCAGCCCCAGCAGCACGGTCAGAACAACCAGCAGGATGAAGTCGCCCGGGCTACCGACGGCGCCCCGCAGGGCCAACATCACACCCGCCCAGCCAAAGCCAAAGACGAGCAGCACCACCAGCGAAAACGCCGCGCCCAGATACTTCCCGACATAGACTTCGGCCGGGGAAACCGGCTGGGCCAGCAGGTATTCGAGGCTGCGATCCTGCCGGTCGCTGACGATCGCCTGCGCGCCGATCGTCAGACCGATGAGCGGGACCATCAGCAACATCAGGTTCAGCAGGCCGGCCGAGGTGCGGCCAAAGCCAGCCTGGCCGGTCAGCTCGGTTCCCGCCAGGGCGACCCAGGAAAACCCCACGCTGAGGACCAGAAAAACGATCGCGTACAGGATGAACCAGCGATTGCGCAGCCCTGCCCGGGCGTCGCGGCTGGCAATAGCAACTACTGCTGACCAGTCCATGACCCTCGCTCCAGCTCAAAGTCGTCGATCTCAACACCATTCCGGGCGAGCGCCGCAAGCACCCGCGCCTTCTCACGGCTCTGGATCGTCACTACAACACGCTTGCCGGCGGAATCCGGCTCCAGACCAAGCTCGGCCAGCGTCTCGACCGCCTCGCGGGCGTGGCCGTTGGCCAGTGTCATCACCAGCCGTGTGCCGCTCCCGATCTCAGCCGAGAATTCGTCCGGCGACAGCGACTGCTCCAGGCGTCCATCGCGGATCATCAGGATGCGGTCGGACAGCGTCAGAATGTCGTCGGGTCGGTGCGACGAGAAGACCAGTGTCTTGCCGCCATGCTTCAGATCCTGCAACAGCTCCAGCAGCTCGGCGCGGCCGGCCGCGTCCAGGTTGGCGGTCGGCTCGTCGAGCAGCAGGATCGACGGGCTGCCGATCAGCGCCAGCGCCAGCGCCAGACGCTGCTTCATGCCGCCGGAGAGTGCGCTGAGCGCCTTGTCGCGGGCGTCGGCGATTCCCAAGGTCTCCAGCTGGGCCATGCCCTCTGCGGCAGGCGTCTTCTTCAGCGACGAGATGAAGGAGATCATCTCCTCGACCGTCATCGCCGACGGCGCCAGATCCTGGGGGACGTAGCCGATATGCCGGCGCGCGTTCCGGCCGTCGCGCGCCGGATCGAGCCCGTCGATACGGACATCTCCGGTATAGCGAGCGACGCCCAGCAGGCAACGCAAGATCGTCGTCTTGCCGGCCCCATTCGGGCCCCAGAGGGCGACTGCCTCGCCGCGCTCGATCTCGAAGCTGACATCATCGACCGCCGCAACACGTCCGTAACGCTTGGTCACACCGCGGACGTCGACAGCGGCATCGGCCGACTTCCGGGCCGGGGGTGGTGGCGCAACGGCAACGGCCGGCGCTGGTGTATTCATGGGTGCCTCCCTGGGCTCAACGGGTATCGGCGACGCCGAAACGATCGTCCGGCGACGCATCGACAGGATCAGCCCGAGCGTGCCGCCGGCAACGAGCAGCCAGACGAGCCCGCTCGCCAGCCGCTGGCCGGTCGACGCGGCAGCCATCTGTGGCAGCTCGGCAATGGCCGGCGGGGACATCAGCGGCGCATCATCGACGAAGCGCGTGCGCGGCCGGACGGCCGGGAAGGCCTGGGCGGCGAAATCGATCGCCATTGCGGCCGGGCTGAACAGGAATAGTCGTAGTTGTGGGTGGTCGTCCATCAGCGATTCGAACAACTGCTGCGACTTGTACGGCACGTCGCCGACACCGTTACCGTCGGCGTCGTAGCCGGCATAGTCGCTCCAGTAGTTGCCCTTGCCGTCGGCCGACCAGGTGATGTCCTTCAACTCGCCGCCGCCGAGAATCGTCACATTCTGAATGTTGTCGATGAATGAGTTCTCAGTCAGCGTGTTGCGCTGCACTGATGGCATGAACCCGAGCGCAACCTCGTTGTAGGCAAAGACGTTGCCGATCCAGTAGTGCTGGATACGCGGCTCGCGGGGCGAGGTGTCGACCTGGGCGCCCATTCGGTTGTTCACGAACCGATTGCCCTGGACGGTCAATCCGTCGACGTCCTTCAGCCCCAACCCGCCACCGCTCGGACCTTTGTTGTTCGATAGCGTGTTACCCAGAACCAGCGCGTCGCGGCTGTACATGATGTACAGGCCGATCGAGTTTTGCGAAAGCGAGTTGCGCTCGATCGTTGCGCTATCACTGAACATGAGATGCAGGCCGTAGCGGCCGCCGTTGAACTCGTTATCGCGGACAATCCCGCGGTTGGAGTACCAGAGAATGACATCCCGGCCATCGTCCGCCTGGTTGTTTGCGATCAGCATGTCATCGCTGTACCAGACCTTGAGGCCATCGCCACGCAGGGCGATCGGCAAGGGCTTGGAGCGGATGATATTGCCGCGGATGATGCTGCCGTGAGATTCCTTGAGGTAGATTCCGAAGAGGCTGTCCTCGACGATATTGTCGACGATCGTTGCGTGCCCCTTCTGGACCAGGATGCCACTGTCTTCGTGGTCGAGTGTCGTCCCGGTGCCGCGGATGGTGAAGCCGGAGATGGTGACTGTCGCGCCGGTCACGTGAACGACGGTGCCTTTGCCACCGCCATCGATGACCGGTTGGTCGACGCCGATCAGCTCGACATCGCGGGTGATCGTAATCGGCCCGGGGTAGACCCCGCCGCGAACCTCGATCCGGGCGCCGTCGGGCGCCTGGGCCACCGCGTCAGCGAGCGAGGAGATATCGCAGGTCTGGCAGACGATCAGGTCTGGTTCGGCCGCCGCCGCGACTGGCGCCGGCAGAATACCGGCGACCAGTGACAGCAGGAAGACAAGGGCGAACGCGACTCGGACGATGGGGGTGTTAGCTCGGGCTGACATCGCGTGACCGTCCTCGGATTGTCACGGCCAACACGATGATCGCAGAGAGCACGGCGAGATAATAGCCAATTCCGAACGATGCGACGGTGCTGAACTGGCCGATGATCCCGGTGCCGAGGATCGTGGGCGTGAATGGGTGAATCGACGAGCTGAGGGCCGCCTTCGGGTCGAGAGCATGGCCGGCATAGTAGAGCCAGCTGAACAGATCAATCGCGAAGATGACCGGATAGATGATGGCCGGCGTGGCCAGCAGCCAGCGCCAGCGACCCTGGACCCAGAACGACAGCAGCGCGAGCAGGGCGATGATCGGGATCGCAATCCGGGAGACGGTGCGCTCCAGTGATGCCGCTGTCTCGAGCTTGATCATGCCGATGTAGTGATTGAGGCCATCGACCTCGGAGACATCACCGCGCATCTCGTGGACGAACGCGTTGATCGTCAACCCCTTCGGGTACTGTGGCGCGTGCAGCGTGATCGACCAGTAGGGCAGGAAGATCGTGAGCACGAGCAACGCCGCGGCGAGGCTGAGCCCGCCGAGACGGAGAAGGTCTGCGCGAGACATGCTGATCCCTTTGGCCTCGGTGCGCCGTTGCACCGCTGATAACTCCCGCTTGGTGGATGCTGAGTGCATTGCCTGAGCCATGTCGAATCCCTTTCACAACCCCATACACACCCGCGACGGTGTGGTGGGCCGCCGGGCGATCCCCGGCGGCCCGAATGTCGTGGTTACGCCGGCTTGACGACGAAGTATCCCATCATCTCCAGGTGAAGCGCCGAGCAGAACTCGGTGCAGTAGAACGGGTAGACACCTGCGTGATCGGCGGTGAACGTCACTGTTGTCGTCTCGCCCGGCTCGATGCTGAGCTGGATGTGCTGGCCCGGGAAGGCGAAACCGTGTGTCGAGTCCTGAGCCATCTCGACGTTGGTGATATGCAACGTGATCTCGTCGTCCTTGTTCACCTCGATGGTGTCCGGGGTGAAGTGCGATCGGATCGAGGTCATGTTGATCGTGACCTTGTTGCCGTCTCGCTCGACCGACTCCTTGCCGGCCAGCGTTGCGACTGGCGACGGCGCCTGGGCGATCGGATCCCAACCCACTTCCGGGTAGGTCGTCCAGACCTTCAGCTTGTCGATCGCGATCGTCTGGACGTAGTGCGGCTCGCCGACGCCGATCGGGCTGTCATAGAGCAGGTCCATCTTCTCGCCGGTGATATCGATCAGCTGGAAGTTCTGCGGGTGCAGCGGGCCGACCGGGGTGAAGCGATCGATCGCCCACTTGTTCAGCGCGATCAGATACTTGCCCTTCGGCTTGACCGTGTCGCCCTCGCAGACGCTCAGGTGACCGACGTTGTAGTGGACCGAGAGCTTGTCCATCATCTTCCAGGTGTCCGGCTTGCCCGCTTCGCCAAGCTTCCACTTCGCGATCGCGCTATCGAGGAAGAGGCTGGTGTACGCATAGCCCTGGTCGTCGAACTGCGTGTGCAGTGGACCGAGGCCCAGCTCGACCTGCGCCTCCATGCAGTCCTCGTACTTGAGGACCGGCACGCCGAACACATCGGTCTCGAAGCCGCCCTTGGCGATCGCCGCCTGGATCTTCTCGAAGCTGTAGATCGTGACGTGCGGATCCAGCTTGCCGGCGACAACGATGAACTTGCCATCCGGGGTGACATCAACACCGTGCGGGCTCTTCGGCTCCGGCACCTGGTAGAGGATGCCCTCGGCGACAGCGGTCTTCATGTCGATCAGGGCCATCCCCTTGAGGTCCTTGGCCTTGCCGTCCTCGAAGACCTTCTCCGCCTTCTTCCAGTCGATGATCGTCATGAGGTCCATGTCGTTCTGCGACGCGCCGGCCTCGACCGGCGGGACCGACGGGCTGCCGTCGGCGCGGTTGCCGCCGATCGCCAGCTCGGTGTTGAAGGTATTGGAGAACATCCAGCCTTCGCTCGGGCCCTTACCGCAGTCAGACAGGTCGTTCCAGTAGGGTGGCACCTCGACGGTGAACGACTTGGACTGATCCAGTCGTCCCTTTTCGCGATCGAACTTCCAGAACGACATCGCCCCGCGATAGTCGGTCTTGTAGTCGCTCAGTGGCGCGTACTCCCAGCCCCATGGCACGGCGTACTGCGCGCCTTCGGTGATGTACTCGGTGTTCGGCGTCACGAAGGCGCCGCCGTGGTTGCTGATGAAGTGCGGGTTCTTGACGATCTGCTTCGTCTCGAAGTCGCGCAGGTCGATCACGGCCAATCGGGCGTTCGCCTTGTCGTTGATGAACAGATACTGGCCGTCGTACTCGCCATTCGTCTCGCTGAGGCCCGGGTGATGGGTGTCGGCCCAGCCAAGAACCTTGTCATCAATCGCGCCCTCGGCAAGCACGGCCTTCGTGTCGTCCGAAAAGCCGAATCCCTGCCACGGCTCCGGGGTGAAGGTTCCGATCAGCTTGAGCAGCCGCATCGACGGGACGCCGATAACGAGCACCTGCCCGCCGTGGCCGCCCGAGGCGAAGATCATGTATTCGTCGTGCTTGCCGCCCGGCACGTAGGTCTTGACCGCGCGGGTGATATCGTCCGGCGTCAGGCCACGGGCTTCGGCGATCTCGCTCACAGAGCTCGGGACACCCGCGCCGGTATTCCCGTTCTCCTCTTTCTTCTTGTCGCCGCCGCCGATCGAGCACGACGCCAGCAGAGCGCCACCGGCCGGCGCCAGGATCGCCGCCGCGCCGACTCCCTTGAGCAGGTTACGGCGGTTGACGCGCGACCGGTTGAATGGATCCGACATCGGATATCCCCCTTCACATACCATCGCGTCAGTCCCGCCTCATTCACCATCCGGCCCTTACCGGATGTCAGGCATCCTGAGCGATACGCTTCGTGGAGCCAGTTATTTGTCTGAAGGGTAGAGTCGGAGGCATCACACACTCGTGACGAAAAGCACAAGCGCGTTACAGTTTCGTGTCAACCGGCGCCAGGCCCTTCCAGTCCGCCCAGTCATCGGTCATACTGCGATACAAGTAGTGACTTTTCTCACAGCGGCCGGGGTATGCAAGCGTATACAGTCTCGGCAGGACGAGCAAAGATCACCTGGTGATCGGATGCGCGTCCGTATCCCACACAGAAGGCGCTCCCGGACCAGGAGGGGAGACACTGGTTCGGGGACTACGCCCCCTTCGATGCGGTAGAGATGGAATCGGGTGCCTCCATCTCTACCGCTTCATTTTGCCCAGAATCAATCGTTCGAACCCCAGGCGGTATCATCCCCGGCAGGACAAGCGGCCTGGTCGGAGGGGTGGAGGGTTGCAATGGCTGATGACGGGACGACCACGACAATCGCGGTCGAGGGACGAGCGACGACCACGCTGCCGGCCACCGCGACGATGCTGGATGGCATCGCGACGATCGTCATCGTCGGTGGCGGAATCGTCGGACTGGCCGCCGCCCGCGAGATCCTCCAGCGCCGGCCTGGCACGTCCCTGATCCTCCTCGAAAAGGAGGCGACAATCGGCCAGCACCAGACTGGCCACAACAGCGGCGTCATCCACTCCGGCATCTACTACGTGCCGGGTTCGCTGAAGGCACGCCTCTGCGTCGCCGGCGCGGCGGCGATGATGCGCTACTGCGACGAGAACGACATCGGCTGGAAGCGCTGCGGCAAGGTCATCGTCGCCACAAGCCCATCCGAGCTGCCCCGCCTGCAGGCACTCTACGAACGCGGACAGGAGAATCAGGTTCCCGGTCTGCGGCTGATCGAGCAGGACGAGCTGCGCGAGCGCGAGCCACACGTCCGCGGCATCCGCGCCATCTGGTCGCCGAACACCGGGATCGTAGACTATCTGCAGGTCGCCCTCTCCTACGCCAACGACATCCGCCAACTGGGCGGCGATATCCGCGCCGGCCACGAGGTCACCGCCATCCAGCGGCGCAACGGACGGACACTCCTCACGACGACCGGAGGCGACATCGAGGCCGCGCTCGTCGTGACCTGTGCCGGCCTGCAGTCCGATCGTGTTGCCCGGATGACTGGCGGCGCTGAGGACCCGCGCATCGTCCCGTTCCGTGGCGACTACTACATCCTGCGGCCCGAGCGGCGCGCGCTCGTGCATTCCAATATCTACCCGGTGCCGGACCCACGCTTCCCGTTCCTCGGCGTCCACTTCACGCCGCGGATGAACGGGGATGTCTGGCTGGGGCCGAACGCCGTCCTCGCCTTCGCCCGCGAGGGGTATTCATTCCGCGACGCCAATCGGCACGACCTGGCCGACATGGCCCGCAACCCCGGCTTCCGCGCCTTCGCCCGCAAGCACTGGCGAACCGGCCTCGGCGAGATGGTCCGCGACCTGTCGAAGAAGCGCTTCCTGGAGACGTTACGCGTCTACATCCCCGAGCTGGAGCCGGAGGACCTGCTACCGGGCCCGGCCGGCGTCCGCGCCCAGGCGCTCAGCCCGCAGGGCACGCTGGTCGATGACTTCGTCTTCGATCACGCCGACGGCGTGCTGCACGTGCGCAACGCGCCCTCGCCAGCGGCAACCTCGTCGCTGGAAATCGGCCGGCTGATCGCCGACGAGGTCGAGGGACTGGGCTAGCCCAGCCGTGCCGCGTCTCACTCGACGCTCGGCGGGCCGGCCTGGATGCGACGACGCAGCGTGTCGACGTCGTTCGGACCGGTCCAGAAAGATTCCAGCAGCCAGGTCGCGCCCGCGTCCGCCCACTCACGGGCGACCTCGCGCGCTCTCGGCGCGTCGTCGGCCGGCGTGCTGGCCTCCATAATGACGTGGAACGGCGTGGCAGCCGCGCGATGCTCGGCGACCCAGGCGGCTATCTCGGCCAGCAGGCCGGGCGTGACCTCGCGATGCGTGCCCTCGGGAGTGAGCGCGTTCGGCAGCAACCCGTCCCAGTGGATCGCCCGGCGCAACGAGCGCTCGCGCCGCCAGGCGCCAACCACCCAGACGGGGATGCGCGGCTGCTGAACTGGTCTCGGCAAAAAGGTCGTCTCACCGACCGTGTAATGCCTGCCGCTGAAGCTGAACGGCTCGCCGCTCCAGAGACCGTCGATGATCGCCAGGCTTTCATCCAGCAACTCGGCACGCTCCCGTGTGCCGGTCGCCTCGCCGACCTTGCCGAAGCCCTCATCGTCCAACGCGCCAAGACCGACCGGCAGCACGAGTCGCCCCTCCGACAGATGATCGAGCGTCATCGTCTCCCGCGCGACCTTCCACGGACGTCGGCGCGAGAGTGGCGTGACCATTGTGCCAAGCCGGACCCGACTCGTCCGCGCCGCCACCGCCGCCAGCGTGACCCACGGGTCGAAGCCGATCTCCGGACTACTGGCGGGAATGTTGATGCAATCGGGGACGAAGACGCCGTCCCAACCAGACTGCTCCGCCTCGGCGGCGAGCTGGGGGACGGTGCGGACATCGGTGTTCGGAAAGACGATCCCGTGGCGCATGGTAGGGCCTCCTCGATGCGTCGGCCCCGACGGGCCGCGGACGGAGAAGCGTACTCGCTATCTATCCGAGTCGGGGCCGGCCGGGTGGGCAGTTGTCGCTCTAAGCCAGTGGACAGGTCGGCGCAGGGTATTGCATTGGGATGATAGAATTAGGAGGCTGGATCATAGAATTCCGCGCGAAGATCACGGTGACAACAAGGGCGTGTCTCCGAGGCCTCTCCCGCTGAATCACGTGAGCCACGGGAGTACTACGAGACGCCGTCGAGAGAACGACGGCACACCTATCGAGGAGAGACACGCTGATGAGTGTCACCGACAAGACCCTGACCTGCCGTGACTGTGGCCAGGAGTTCGTCTTCACCGCCGGCGAGCAGGAGTTCTACGCGGAGAAGGGCTTCACCAACCAGCCCAGCCGCTGCCCAGACTGCAGGCGCGCCGCCAAGGCGTCCCGCCAGGGTGGCAACGCTGGCGGTGGCTACCGCTCCGAAGGCGGCGCCCCGCGCGGCGACCGCGTCATGCATCCGGCCGTCTGCGACAGCTGTGGCCGCGAGACCATGGTCCCGTTCGTCCCGACAAGTGGCAAGCCGGTCTACTGCTCCGACTGCTTCCAGTCGCGCCGCCAATCGCGCAGCTACGACCGCTGGTAATCCACCAGCGCCAAACCTGACATGAACGACGCCCTCCGGCCCGCCCTTGGCCGGGGGGCTTATTCCGTGGAGATCTGACGATGCGTAGTGACGCCGACACGAGCACATCCACTTGTCCTGGCGAACGAAGCGATGAGGACGAATCCCGGTCGATGCTCTCAGTTGGCTAGTACGTCACTCGCACGTTGTCGAAGTAACTCCGCCACGTTCCAGAATCTAGCGGCGTGTCGTACACCAAGAGCCAACGCTTGATCGTCTTCCCAGCGAGCGGGCTAAGATCGATATCAACTGAATACCACGACCCCTGAGGTGTGACGACACAAGTGCGATTCGTTGGATGCACGCTCCTACCGGCGCTATCGTATAGGCCCGAGTCACGAAGGCTTGACCCATCTGTGAACTCCAGGTCGAAAGTGACGGTACACTTCGTTGCGTTATACTGCTCCCATCGTAGATGGGTGCCGCTCGTTATCTTCATCCAGCATGGGCTGCCACATGGCGAACGAGGGCCGCTCGTATCTTCTCCATTCGAGTCACGCTCATAGCTAGCTAGTGGTAAATATGCATAGTTTGGCGTGGAACCGTTTGATGTCGCACATCCGCGAAACCGCATCACTCTGCCACCGCTGGGAGATGATGGAATCCCCTCAGAGCTAACATTGTACGTCCAATAATCTGGAGCATCTGTTCCACAGTTACCGAAACTGGCAACTCCAATAGAGTACGTCGGCGGGACCTGATACAACCCTACATATTGTGATACTTCGAATTTGGACCAAATCCCGTACATGTTAGTAGCACCATCTTTGTCGTCAATGTATAGCGCGCTCTTCTCTGCGCCATACCACATCACGGCACCATACGCACCATCCCACATATTCTGAGGATGGTCCAGTAGCGTTAGCCAGTGCCCGAATTCATGGAGCATTACCTTGTATACATCCGGTTGTATTGCATTTAGATGCCAAGGCATCCAGGCAGAGTTAGTGGTCATTTCGGTACGGACGGATTGTAGCGTTGACCCACTCGTTCCATAATAAGTGATTCCCAAGAATGTGCTGGATAGCCAGTTTGCGGTCACCGAATATGAGGCTCCGGAATTGTACACGATGGATAGCCGGGCCGCCTTGGACCATTCAGCAGCAGCGTTTTGGATCGCTTGCTCGACGGCTGCTTGCTGTCCTGACAAGCCAATTGAATTGGCGAGCGAAGGAGCGACGCTGAAGTAAATACCGCTTGTACCTTGGGGCCAACGATACCCCGTGGAGTAAGCATGTGCTGTTCCTGAAAGGGAATAGAAGAAGATTGACAAGAACCACAATACTGTGATTGCAGTGACAACTCGAGTCTTTCCGTCGCAGCACATCACGCGTACTCCTGACTATCTTATGTTACGGAGTCGGCGTCACCCCATCAGATGGTGAAGGGGCTGCGCTTCGAGTCGCGACGAGCAAATCAGCCGCTGACTGTGTTCCGAGAAACGAAATGGCTTTGCCATCGGCTGTCAGGTGATACGTCATCCCGAGGTTCCATGCCGGGCCTCTCGGGGTAGCGAACATAGTCCGCTGGTTCGCAAGGAAGGCGCGATAGTCGGATAACGCGAGCAGTACGTGGTCGCCAACGTTTAGCCGATCTGTCCACACGAGCGGCTCGACGCTGTCGTTCCCCACGCGTCCGCCTTCGTACGCTACAGTCAGCGTCATGGTATCTGGTGGTATGCGATCGCGATTTACGATTGGTGGTGCGTCAAGAAAGATGATCGCTGGCGTGATAATGGTGTACTGATTAGGCACTGATTCCCAGGGGTTTATGGGACGCGTCCCGTCTTCAGTCGTCCACTGCGCCGGCAGGAGCTCTTGAACACGTCCTGTTACGATGAGGTCGTACTGAGCGACCAGCTCCTCCGCAGTCAATGGCTCTCGGGTCGCGAGCAGCCCCGTCATTGACAAGTGGAATGGCGCGGCGGGATCTGGGGTTGGGGGAGGAATAATGCGATCATCCTTCGCGACGGTCGCGACGGGCGTGATCGGTGTCTCCGCCGATCCCGAACTCTCTGTGGCTGGCGGCGCCGCGACCGGCGACCCGCATGCACTGAAGATAGTAGCACCAAGCAAGAGCGCAGCCATTCGTCGGGTCAAGTATCGACTGGCGACATCTGACGAGACCATCTGCACCTCAATCACGGCCCCATGTATGACCGGCCTATTATGACCTGCTCATCACCAACGCGCAATAAGAAGACTATGAGAACTAATGCAAACGTATACATCGGGTACTCGCAATTGCGATACGTGAGCTGAGAGCCTTTGGAGCCGTCTCCGAGGAACCAGGCTTCCGGCTTTTCTGGCCCCCGATAGCGGGATGATCCCCTCACGGTGAAGACCCGGCCACTAGTCATCTACCTTTCCGGAGCATGCCGCCACGGCTGACCGGAGGCGTACACTATCGCCATCGAGCCGCGAATGAGCCGCCATCAACCGTCTGGTCGGTTATCGCGTGCCGCACGACAGGAGACAGGCATGGTCAAGATCATCGACATCGAGGGTATCGGTCCGGCCTACGCCGAGAAGCTCACCGGCGCTGGCGTCGCGACGACCGAGGCCCTCCTGCAGACGGCCGGCACATCCAAGGGCCGCGAAGAGCTCGCCGAGAAGATCGACGTGAGCACCGCGCGCGTTCTGGAGTGGGTCAACCGCGCCGACCTGATGCGCGTGCGCGGCGTTGGCTCGGAATACGCGGACCTGCTGGAAGCATCCGGCGTGGACAGCCCGCTCGAGCTGGCCCGGCGGAATCCCGCCAATCTCCACACCGCGATGGCCGAGATCAACGCCGCCAAGAAGCTCGTCCGCCAACTCCCGTCGGAATCGATGGTTACCGGGTGGGTCGAGCACGCCAAGACGCTGGAGCGCGCCGTCAGCCACTAGACTGAAGCGGGGGTGGCAATGCCGCCCCCGCCTGCTCCACTTACCCCTCGTACCGCCCGAACGTCTGCGGGGAGAGTTCGTCCGCCCCGCGGCCGGCCCAGTCGCCGGGGCCCATCTCCGACCACATTCGCTCGCCCGCATGCTGCAAGCGCTTACTTGCGGCGCGCTCGTCGACGTTGAGCACCCGGCCATCGCGCTGCACCCAGGCGCCGTCGATCATGACGTCGCGAAGGTCCTCGGCCCCGGCGTTGTAGACGATGTTCTTGATCGGGTCGCGCAGCGGCGCCATGAAGGTCGAGCCAGCGTCCCAGAAGAGCAGGTCGGCCTTCGCCCCCGGCGCGATCCGGCCGATGTCGTCGCGGTGCAGCATCTTGGCCGCGTTGAGCGTCGCGGCGTTGAACACGTCGGCAGCGGTGGATTTCTCGGTGTCACGCGACATGATCTTGCCGATCACCGCCGTCCAGCGCAGCCCCTCGATCATCGACTGCGGCGAGGTGTCGGTGCCGAGCGTCATGTTCACTCCGGCGTCGATGTAGGCGGGGAACGACTCCATGACGATCCCCCGGCGGGCGAAGACCCAAACGCAGTGGGCGACCGACGCGCCGTGGCGGGCGAGGATCGACAGGTCGTCGCCGCCGAACTGCACCCAGCTGCTGCCGGCGATGAGGATCGCGTGGCCGAGGATGTTCCATTCGCTGAGGAAGTCGATCGACTCCAGCCACTCGATCGGCGTCATGCCGTGGCGCTGGACCATCGCGTCGAACTCAAAGACCGACTGGCTGACGTGCAGCGCCAGCGGCACCTGCATCCGGTCCGACGCCTCGCGGCTCATCCGCAGCAGTTCCTCGGTGCAGGTGTCGACCTGCGCGGGGGTCAGGAACCCCTTGATCCGCCCGTTGGCCCGCCCGTCGATCCGCTCGATCAGGTCGACGGCCTTGTGGAAGCCCTTGATGCCGGCCTCCTCGTTCCAGTCGTACTCCATCTTCCGGCCGTCGCGAGTCAGCCAGCGTCCCGACCGGTACATGTCGCCGATGTAGGCGCGCAGGCCGGCCTTCTCGGCCGCGTCGGCCACGTAGTCGCCGATGCCGCCGATCTCCATGATCGTCGTCGTGCCGGTGCGGATGAGTTCGGCCATCGAGTACTCGACGCAGGCTTCCTGCCCCTCCATGTCGATCGCCTGGCTGCGGGCCGGCAGCATCTCCGACAGGCCGGTCATCGAGAATTGCCGCCGGCCGCGGTCCTCGATGAAGGACTTATCCAGTGGCGAGCCGGCCAGGTGGCTATGCGTATTGATGAGCCCGGGCGTCACTACCCGGTCGCTGGCGTCGATCGTCTGGTCGACATGGCCATCGAAGTCCCTGCCGACGTGGATGATCTCGTTCCCTTCGACGATGACGCAGCCGGCCTCGAGAATACGATGCTCACCATCCTGGTAGGCCACGATCGCCTGCGCGTTGATCCGGATCCTGTCCGCCACTCAGTCGCCTCCCTGCATCGATCGAGCGTTCAATACTCGTATTATCCTCATTCGGTCCGATCGCACCGCGACATGTGGAATCGAGGCGGCATGTACTTCGAACATTCCCGCGATATCTGGCGGCAATTCCCCGAGCTGGTTGTCGGGGTCATCCAGACGGCCGGAATCAGCGCCGACGCAGATGTCGACGCGCCCATCGCCGAACTGATCGAGATCGCGCGAGGACGGATGGGCAACGACAGCGAGAGCCTGCTGCCGGAGGTTCAGGCCTGGCGGCGGGTGTTCTCCCGGATGGGACTGAAGCCGACGCAATACCGCTGCGCGTCCGAATCGCTGCTGCGGCGCTTTCGCAAGGAGGGCGAGCTGCCGAGGATCCACCCGCTGATCGACCTGTGCAACGCCGCCTCGCTGGTCTTCGCGACGCCAGTCGCCGCCTTCGATGTCGCGGCAGTCGCCGGCTACATCGAGGTGCGCCACGCGACTGGTGACGAGCGCTACCTGAGCTTCACGGGTGAGATCGAGCACCCCGATCCCGGCGAGGTGATCTTCGCCGACGCGGCCGGCCAGGTCCACGCTCGCCGCTGGACTCACCGCCAGAGTGGCCTATCGGCCATTCGCCCGACCACCTCAGACGTCCTCATCGTCGCCGAGGCGATGCACGACTCCGCGGCGACCGACGTGCCGGCGCTGATCGACGCGCTGGCCGGGAGAATCACGACGGCGTGGTCCGTCGAGCCGCGAACGGCGATCCTCAGTGCGGACGACCCACGCTTCATATTCTGATGAAGGCAGTTGACCGGGAACGGGAGTCGGGCGACGATCAGCGATGAAGCGACCGGAGGAGCGCCGCCGGGGGAGAGGAGCGACTCCCTCTTCCTGCCATGTGGAGTGCACCGACCAGCGTGATGTGTCCTGTATTGTGGTGCGACAGCCACCACCGCTCGTTGTCATTCCAAGCCGCAGCGAGGAATCTCCCCTGGCTGGATGCATTCAGACGCAGGAGAGATCCTTCGGCTGCGCGGGCGCCCTCTGGGCAGAGGATGACAAGGTGCGGGGAGGCTGCCAACCTGACACAT
>Ga0073899_10001799_pt1 | contig 19459 bp, 17 predicted proteins | sample KloWWTmetaKNB5Ph_FD_88975 | JGI IMG/M metagenome (GOLD analysis project Ga0073899, IMG submission 88975) | Active sludge microbial communities from Klosterneuburg, Austria, studying microevolution and ecology of nitrifiers - Klosterneuburg... | ecosystem: Engineered > WWTP > Aerobic digester >... | reverse complement strand
TTGGGGTTGCTTGCGAACGACAATCTGCCGAGCCCCGTGACGCCACGCGGGCACGCGATTCAGGCGAGACTTTATGCCGAGGATCCAACACATGGGTTCGTGCCCAGCCCGGGCCAGATCACATGGCTCGACTGGCCAATTCTTCCCGGCCTGCGCATCGACAGTGGTTACGAGACGGGGGACAGTGTTCCCAGCTATTACGACTCACTCGTCGCAAAGCTCATCTCGCACGGGCCGGATCGCGACGCCGCGCTCGTCCGGCTAGCGGAGGCAATCGATCGATCGCGGATCGCCGGCATCTATACCAACCGACCATGGCTCCGGGCAATGCTGGACGACGAGCGCTTCCGGTCCGCGACCCACGATCTCCAGACGGCTGATTTGGTGACTGTGTCGGAAACAGCGCCCGACGACGGCGTCATCGCAGCCGCCGGGCGGGCGTTGCTGGCGGCCGCTGAGTCCGAGGCGGGACCGTTTCGGCTGGTCGGCCAGGCAACACAGATCGTCCACGGCAACGAGGCGGGCGGCTGGCAACGCCGCATCGTCTGGAGCCGGGCGGGCAATAGCTGGCGCCCGCTTGTCGGGACGAATGGAGCGTGCAGCGACCCGGATCCTCGCACGGCAACCGCGGCAGGGACGTTGGTTATCGCGGCCGAGGGGGGGTACGAAGCGACATCAGCGCGTGGCCGCTGGCTGGTCTGGCCAGGACCGATTATTCGAGCCAAGGAACGGGGCGCCATCAGCGATGGGATTCTTCGCGCCCCGATGCCGGGCACGGTCGTGTCCGTCCCTGCCCGGCCGGCGATGGCCGTCCATGAAGGGGATGTGCTGGCCACGATGGTGGCGATGAAGATCGAGATCACACTCGCCGCGCCTTTCGACGGGATCGTGGAGCGGGTTGCCTGCGAGCCCGGCGACCTCGTCGGGTCGAAGCAGGCATTGGTGACGATCCGAAAACCGTGAGCTCACTGAGGCCGGCGACGCTCGCGAACCGTGCGCACGGCCACGATCACGAAATCCGGGTCTCGAGCCGCTTCGCGAACACGAGCTCGTGGTGGCCAGGGGCATAGGCATCCGGGATACCACCGGTGAGTGAGTAGCCAAGGCTGAGGTAGAAGCTGACGCGGCCGCCATCGGCGCGGAGGGTGGCGAGCCCGGCGAGGACATCCGGGTAGAGGGGCTGGCCGGCCAGGCTTGTCTCGCCAGTATCGTCGTCCGTTGTCAGCCAGATGTTTTGCCCACCCTCGGCCCGGACACGAGCCTCCAGTGCGTCGACGAGGGCGCGGCCGATGCCGCGACGCTGCCAGCCAGGATGAACGGCGAGCGGGTGCAGCTCCCAGGTGTTTCCGTGATAGTGACGGCTTCCACCGATCCAGCCAACCACGGCGTCCCCTTCAATGGCAACCAGCGAGAGATGACCCGAACCAAACGATTCGCGAACCTCGGCCAACGCATCCGGCAGGTGCGCCCATCCTCCGGACTGACGTTCGCCAGGGAACGCCGCCGCAAGCACCTCGGCAGCCTGATGGACTCGTCGCTCATCGGGTGGATCGAGGTCCATGACTTGCATATCAGCCCCTTCGGATAGCGCGTCTGGCATCGCGCCGATGGTACGATGCCCCGCGACGATCTATCCGTCATGAGAAAGGTTCAGTATGGCAGTTACGCAGGCTCTCCGGCTCCACGTCGTTCCGATTCGCTACAGCGGCAGCGCGCCGGTGTTGCCGGCCGACGATCCCGTCGACACGTACGCCGCTGAAGGGGGCTACGACGCATTCGCCGGCGCGGTCACAACAACCGAGCCGATCTTCCCTGAAGCAGAGCGGACGAACGACCCAACCACGGACCTGGGCATTCTCGGCGCGGAGATCGCCGACGCTGTCGCCGAGGGGCTGAAGGATGGCCGGGCGACGCTGGTCGTCGGCGGCAACTGCGGGATCGTGCCGGGCGTCTTCGGCGGCATCCAGGAGGCGTATGGGCCGACAGTTCGGGTCGGGCTGCTCTGGCTCGATGCGCACGGCGACTTCAATACGCCCCGGACGACGCTCTCCGGGATGCTCGGGGGGATGCCGGTGGCGGTCTCAGCAGGCCTGGCCTGGCCGAACTGGCGCGAGAGCTCGAAGCAGATCGTGCCGGTGCCGACCGACCGTATCGTCATGGTCGACGTCCGCAACCTCGACGAAGCCGAGGAGCAGCTGATCCGGGCGACCGACGTCGTCATCGCCGCGCCAGCGCCGGGGTTCCCCGGTGAGGATCTCCAGAAGGCGGTCGACGAGCTAGCGGCAAAATGCGACGTGCTCTACCTGCACATCGACTCCGACATCCTCGACGAGTCGCTGACACCGAATCATCGGACGAAGGAGCCGAACGGCCCGGACATGGCTCAGGTATTGGCGGCGGTCGACGCGATTATGGCGACCGGGAAAGTGGCGGTCTACGCTGTCGTCTCGGTCTGGGCCGGCGGCGAAGGGGGCGACGTGATGCTCCGCTCGGGAACCGAGCTTGTCCGCGGCGGGCTGGAAATCTGGCGGCAGCACGGCTCAGCGGCGCTGCTGGGGAGCTGATGAACATGTCTCAGGCCGGCCAACCAATGATCGAGACAGCCGCGCTGACCAAGCGCTACGGCTCGATTGTCGCGCTCGACGGCCTGGACATCTCGATACCGCAGGCTGCTGTCGGATTGTTGGGCGCCAACGGCGCAGGCAAGTCAACGCTGATCAAGCTACTGCTCGGGCTGATCCAGCCGACCTCCGGCAGCGCCACCATGCTGGGAATGAACGCCACCCGCGACGCCGCCCACGTCCGCGAGCGGGTCGGTTACATGCCGGAATCTGACTGTCTGCCGGCCGATGTCACGGCCGCCGACTTCGTCGCCCACATGGCCGAAATGAGCGGGCTGCCACAGCGGGCTGCCCGCCAGCGGGCGAATGACGTCCTCTATCAGGTCGGGCTGGACGAAGAGCGATACCGGCTCATCCGGGGGTTCTCAACCGGCATGAAGCAGCGCGTCAAGTTGGCGCAGGCGATTGTCCACGACCCTCAGCTCGTCTTCCTCGACGAACCCACGAACGGGATGGATCCGCAAGGACGCGGCGAGATGCTCCGGCTCATCCAGAGGATCCACGGTAGCCTGGGAATCACGGTCATCGTCTCGTCACACCTGCTGGAGGACATCGAGCGGGTCTGCGATCACGTTGTTATGCTCGACCGCGGACGCATGGTCGCTGCCGGCCGGATCGACACGTTGATGCGCGGCGGCGGCGATATTGTCGTCCGGGTCGATAGCGATCAATCCAGCCTCGTTGCGGCGCTGATCGCGCGCGGTGTCGCGGCGCGGGTGCGCGAGCGAGACATCGTCATCGCGCCCGGTGGGGAGCGCGACGCCATCTACGATGCGATTCGCGATGCTGTCGTCGAGCTCGGCCTTCCGCTCCGCGGCCTGCAGGCCGGAGAACGATCGCTCGAGGATGTCTACATCCAGACAGTCGGCGGCGCGGACGTCGCGCGCGGCAAGGAGACAGTCCATGCCAGCTGAGTCGGCCGGCCAGCCCTACGGCGAGGTCTACGACCTGGGCTACAAGCACTACGACGGGGAGCGACTCGGTCGCGCCCATGCGATTCGCGCGCTGATCGTCTGGTCGATGAAACGTGGGTTGGGCATTCGAAAGCGCTGGACATCGAAGATCATGCCCGCGCTGCTGTATGTCGCCGCCTACTCGCCGGCATTGATCGTCGCCGGGATCCTCGCCTTCCTGCCAACCCAGGTCGACTTCAGCTATGGCAGCCTGGCCGGGTTCATCTCGATGGCGCTGCTGATCTTCGCAGCGGGCCTGGCGCCGGAGATGCTCTCCGACGACCGACGCGAGAATGTGCTGGCGCTGTATTTGGCGCGCGCAATCACCCCGGTCAACTATCTGCTGGCCAAGATCGCGGCGATGATCATACTGATGGCGACGATCGCATTCGGCCCGCAGCTGCTGCTCTTCATCGCCAAGGTGCTGCTGGCCGACAACCCACTCAGCTACTTCGGAAACCACCTCGGCGACCTTGGTCGGATCATCGCATGGGGCGCGATCATCTGCGTCTATTACACCGCCATCGGCCTGGCCGTCGCCGCGCTGGTCGACCGAAAAGGGATCGCCAGCGCAGTGTTCATCGGCGGCATTCTTCTCATCACCGCGATCACGAACGCGCTGTTCGACGCGACGAGCGGGACATTGCGCGATTACATTGTGCTGATCAGTCCGATCGAGCTGGTCCAGTCGATCACCGGCTGGCTGCTTGGTGGTTCGGGAAGCACCATCGGCAATCTGGTCGGGCCGGCCTATCTGGTCGGGGTCGTTGCCGCCGTCATCGCCGCGGGGCTGATCATGCAGCGACGCTACCTTGCGGAGGAGTAACCGTGCAGACAAGCGTCACACAAGCCAGACCACCTGGCCCGGACACAACGCCGGAAGCGCCGCCGAATGCCACCGTCGTCGTTCGGAACCTGTCGAAATGGTACGGCGATGTAGTCGCGGTCTCGGATATCTCGTTTCACGTCGAACCGGGTGTCACAGCGTTGCTGGGGCCGAACGGGGCGGGAAAGTCCACCACGCTCGAGATGCTGTCCGGATTGCTGGCGCCTTCGCAAGGCGAGATCCGCATTCTGGGCCGGCCGGCACGCGGGGATGTCGAGCTCTACCGCCACGTCGGAATGGCGCCAGAACAGGAAGCGCTCTACCCATTTCTGACCGGACGCGAGTTCGTCGAGCTGAACGCAGTTCTCCAGAAGATGGACGATCCCTCCGGCGCCGCCCATCAGGCGCTGGCGACGGTCGAGTTGCTCGATGACGCCGACCGCCCGCTACGCGGCTACTCCAAAGGCATGCGTCAACGGACGAAGATCGCGGCCGCGCTAGTCCACGATCCCGACGTGCTGCTGATGGACGAGCCGCTGAACGGGACCGACCCGCTCCAGCGAGCGCGGCTGATCGAGCTGATTCAGGCGCTGGGCCGGCAGGGGAAGACCGTGATCGTCTCGTCGCACATTCTGTACGAGGTCGAGCGCTTCGCCGACCGTATTCTCGTCATCAATCGCGGCAAGCTCGCCGCCGCCGGCAACTTCCACGCGATCCGCGACCGGATGGACGAGCACGCCCGAGCCGTGCGGCTACGAGCGAGCGACCCACGCAAGCTGGCGGCTGCGCTCGTCCAGACCCCGGTTGTGTTGAGTGTCCGCTTCGAGCCTGTGGCCGGAGACCTGCCGCCGGCGTTGGTCGTCGAAACGGCCGACGTGCGCGCGTTCTACCGGCTGGCGCCGGCCATCGCCAAGCGCCAGGACGTGCACCTCTATGAGGTAGCGGCCCTCGACGAGTCGTTGGCCAGCGTCTTTGCCTACGTTGTGGAGCGCGGCTGATGGCTGGCACGACTCACGGGGCGCGGTCAACCGTGCCGATCGCCACACTGACGCTCCGCCAGCTCGCCCATGGCAATGCAGTTCGCGTCGTCGCGCTCTTCGCGGCGGTGCCGGTTGCTTTCGCGTTGATCTATCTGATCGGCCAGCCGACGATCGACCGGGTGACGTTTGCCAACAACCTGTTTACCCATGGCGTCGCGCCGACGGTGTTGCCCCTCGCGATTCTGATTCTCGCCACCAGCGCGCTCGGCAATGAGGTCGAAGACCGCACGATGGTCTACCTCGTCCTCAAGCCGCAGACGCGGATGAGGATCGTGCTGGAGAAGCTGCTCGCGGTCGCGGTAGTCGCAACGCTGCTTCTCTGGGCAGGGACGACGATCGGGTTCGTGATTGTCATGCGCGGCGAGGCCGGCGGGGAGCTGGGCATGCTCATCGCGATGCTGGTGGCGGAGGTGTTCGCGGTCCTTGCCTACGGCGCGTTGTTCCTTCTGCTGAGCCTGCTCATTTCACGAGCACTGCTGGCCGGCATCATCTACACCCTGCTCTGGGAGACGACGTTCAGCCGCTTCATTCCCGGCGTCCGGCTGCTCAGTGTGCGGCACTTCGTCGAGTCGATCTACGTTCGGCTAGCCAACGACCCGGCTGCCACGATGGATCACCCGAACCGGCTCATCTCCGCGATCGTCACGTTGCTCGTGCTGACAGCACTCGCCATCGTCGCAACCTCCTGGCGGTTGCGAACAATGAATCTGGAATAGCTGACCGTAACGACAAGTGAGGGAGACGCGCTGACATGCCGAGCGAAATCCGACTTTACGGACTGGACGGCATCCCCGAAGTACGCCCCGGTGACGATCTGAACGCGATAATCGGCGACGCGCTGGAGGCCAGTAACCTGACTCCGCTCGACGGCGATGTGCTGGTCGTAACCCATAAGATCGTCTCGAAAGCCGAAGGGCGACTCGTCGACCTCGCCACGATCGAACCGTCACCGTTTGCGCTCGTCTGGGCCGAGCGCTGGGACAAGGATGCCCGCCAGGTCGAGGTTGTCCTGCGCGAGGCCACCCGGATCGTGCGGATGGATCGCGGGGTCCTGATCTGCGAAACACGCCACGGCTTCGTCTGCGCGAACGCCGGCGTCGACGCCTCGAACGTGCCGGGCGACCACATCGTCTGCCTCTTGCCGCTGGACCCGGACGCCTCGGCGCGGGCGATCCGCGCGGGCATCCAGGCGCGGTTCGGCGCAGCGCCAGCGGTCATCATCAGCGACTCGTTCGGCCGGCCGTGGCGCAAGGGCATCGTCAACGTCGCGGTTGGCGTCGCCGGCATGAGCCCGTTCGCCGACTACCGCGGCGTCACCGACCCCTACGGCTACGACCTGCGCGTCAGCGTCATGGCGGTCGCGGACGAGCTGGCGGCGGCCGCCGAGCTGCTGGCCGGCAAAGTCGACGCCCGGCCCGTCGCCCTCATCCGCGGCTACGGCTTCACCCCCGCCGATGGCGCCGCCTCCGAGCTCGTCATGGACCCCGACCGCGACATGTTCCGGTGACGGCGGGGGACGAGGGGATGAGGGGTGCGTAGGGACAGGCCCGGGCCTGTCCGGCGTCCGCAGACGCCCCTCCCACGCCGATCCTCAACCCGCCGGCGCGGTAGCTTGATTCCCGATCTCTTGCGGGAATCAGGACGGGCCAACCACCTGAAACACGCGCGCGCATATCGTTCGCGAACGAAAGTAAGCAACTCGAACGACGACGCTACGGCAGATCGTCGGCGGGGAAGCCGCGCTCCTGCCAGCGTTGGTAGCGCCAGATGCTGACCGCGCGACGGATTTCGCGGATCGCGCTGGCGTCCATGTTGGAGAGCAGGGCGAGCGTCGAGTCGGGCGTCCGCTCGACCTGGGCGATCGTCTCGAAGCCGTGCCGGCGCAGCAGGTTGGCGGCGCGCGGAGCGGCCAAGAAACCGAGGCGTCCTGAGAGACAAATGCCGCCCGCATCTAGACAAGTTAGTCATATCCCTTTACGATACGAACATCCCGCGCGACCGTGCGCGAAGAAGGTGATCAGACGAAGAGATTGGAGGCTCTACATGCTCGGGAGTTGGCGACGCCTGTGTCTCACCGGCGTCTCGGTCCTGTCAGCGTTCGTCATGTTGTCATCGGTCGCGCTGGCCGCCAGCAGCGTGACGTGGGAGGGGATCAACTGGGGCGCGCTGTCCGGTACGGACATCAACGAGATTGCCGGCAACCTCGTCGTCACCAACAGCGGCGACTGGCCGGCCGCGCATTACAACACCTCCGACTCGTTTCGGAATACGTCGACCCCATCGCTGACGTTCACGGTGATCGATGCCGGGCCCGGCACCGTCACCGGTGGCGCGTACGTGGAGTACGAACCGTACCCGTGGGCAGGGCTGTTCTGCACTGCGGCTCCCGGCTATGATAACTACGTCATCAACTGGTGGAACGAGGACGACGACGTGGTGATCGACACCGGCATCCGGCGTTCAGCCGGTGCGCATACCTTCGAGATCGGCCGGCGCGCGGACGGCACGGTTGATTGCTGGATCGACGGTCGCATCGCCGCTAGCGTGCCTGCCTTCGGCATGCAGTCCATTACCGACGTCTATCTCATCGCTTGGGGCGGCGAACCTGGCGACACCGTCACCTACACCGCCTATGCCGAGGGCGAAAGCTACCGGGTTCCAACAACGAAGGATGAATGCAAGAAGGGCGGCTGGCAGACGTTCAGCGACCCTTCCTTCGCCAACCAGGGTGCATGCGTCAGTTTCGTCGCTAAGTCAGGCCGCTAGTTCGTCGACGCGGGGCGCGACTCATCCTCGCGTCCCGCACTCCGATGTTACGGCAGATCGTCGGCGGGGAAGCCGCGCGCCTGCCAGCGTTGGTAGCGCCAGATGCTGACCGCGCGACGGATCTCGCGGATCGCGCTGGCGTCCATGTTGGAGAGCAGGGCGAGCGTCGAGTCGGGCGTCCGCTCGACCTGGGCGATCGTCTCGAAGCCGTGCCGGCGCAGCAGGTTGACGGCGCGCGGGCTGAGGTCGAGCAGCTCGGTCGTGGGATCCCGATGGCGACGGACGGCCTTGACCCCTTCTTCGACGAGGCACCAGATCAGAATCGGCGTCACCATGACGATGCCAGTCATCGCCAGCCAGCCAAAAGCGATCAGCATCACCGACTGAGCGTCGCCGTCCAGCAGCCAGGCCGGCCCGAGGATCAGCGCCCAGGAGACCCCGACGATCCAGGCCGAACGGCGCAGTGGATTGACCGCGAAGATGTCGTTTCCTCCGCCACCGCGATAGGCCATCGCAAGCTCGGAGCAGGCGCGGGGTTGGTATGGCACGGGCAGACCTCGAGCAGTTGGGACGGATGACCGCGCTCCACGCGCCGCAGCGCGCGTGGGCGCACTCTAACAGATCCCGATTATCCGGTATACTTCACCTTCGCGCCCGACCCAGGCCGGAGTGGCGGAATGGCAGACGCGGCGGTCTCAAAAACCGCTGACCGCAAGGTCGTGTGGGTTCGACTCCCACCTTCGGCACCCCACCTTCGACACGAGGCCCCATCCGTCGGCCCTCCCCAGCAGGGCCGATCAGGCTCGACACAACCCGACCCGAGGGATTCGCCACCGCTGCGATCTCGACGGGCGCGCCGACCTGGATAATGGCTCGCGGATCCAGGTAGGGTATGCGACGATATCCCCAAACGAGCATGATCGAGAGGGGACATATCATGACGGGGAGCAAGCAGCGAGTAATCGGCCAGCGAACGCGACGGGCCGACGCGCCACCCAAGCTGATGGGGCAGGAACACTACACGGGCGACCTGAGGCTCCCCGGCATGCTGCACGCCCGGCCGGTGCTCAGCGTCGCCGCCCACGCGCGCATCGTCGGGATCGATAGCTCTTCTGCGCTGGCAGTCGAGGGAGTCATCGCGGTGCTGACCGCCGCCGATCTGCCGTTCGCGCCGCAGGGCGGTCCGCCCCGAGCGTCGGAATCGCTGGCAAAATCCGAGATCGTCTTCGCCGGCCAGCCGGTTGCGCTCGTGCTGGCCGAGACGCCCGTTGCGGCAGCCATCGCCGCCGAGCTGGTCGAGGTGGACATCGAGGAGCTGCCGGCCGTCGTTGACATCGAGGCCGCAATCGCGATCGACAGCCCGCTGGCCCGCGTGATCACATCAATGACCGAGGACGCCGCCGAGGCCGCAATGCACGGCATCACCGCCGGGGGCGCGCAGAAGGAGCCGGTCGAGCGTCTTTCGGCCAATGTCAGCGGCCGCACACACCTGAAGATGGGCGACATCGCGGCCGGCCTCGCCGCGGCGGATGCTATCGCGGAGGGGGTGTTCGAGACCGCCTGGATTCATCAGGGCTACATCGAGCCACAGACCTGCGTCGCCGCGCCGGACGGCATGGGTGGGGTTGTCGTCCACGCCAGCACCCAGGGGATGTTTCGCACCCGGCAGGTCGTTGCCCAGACCCTCGGGCTGAGTGAGGAGAAGGTTCGCCTCGTCGCCATGCCGGTCGGCGGCGCATTCGGCGGCAAGTTCGGCCTGATCGAGCCGCTGACTGCCGCCGCGGCGCTGGCAGTCGGCCGGCCGGTGCGCCTTGAGCTCACCCGCACCGAGGACTTCCTGGCGTCCAATCCAGCCCCGGCCGGGAAGATCGAGGTCCGCGTCGGCGCGACCCGGGACGGCAAGGTGACGGCAGTCCAGGGGCATCTCCTGTGGGACACCGGCGCTTACCCCGGCTCGCCGATGTCGGCCGCCGCATTCTCGATCGCTGGCTGCTACCACTTTCCGAACATCGATATCCGCGGCTACGAGGTGATGACCAACCGGCTTGGCCCGGGCGCCTACCGAGCGCCGGGCAACCCGCAGGGCTGCTTCGCCATCGAGTCTGTGATGGACGATCTGGCCGGCAAGCTCGGCATCGACCCGCTTGAATTTCGGTTGAAGAATGTCCCGTCCGAAGGCGACCCACGCCCGGATGGCCCTGCCTGGCCGGTGATCGGCATCACGGACTGCCTGCTGCCACTGAAGGATCATCCGCTCTGGACCGGGCGGGGCGAGGCGGCCTCTAGCAATCGCCGCTACCGCGAGGGAGTCGGCATCGCCGTCGGCGGCTGGCGCGGTGGGCTGGAGCCGGCCGCGGCATGGTGCCTCGTCGATGCATCCGGAGTGATCAATGTCGTCGTCGGCGCGGTCGATCTCACCGGCACCTACACAACGATGCGCATGATCGCCGCCGAGACAATTGGTGTCGACTACGACCTCGTCCGCGTAGTCAGCGCCGATAGCTCGAACGCGCCATACTCCGGCGGCAGCGGCGGCAGCAAGATCACCTACACCGTCGGGCAGGCAGTCGAGCGAGCGGCCGAGGACGCGAAGTCCCAGATCCTCGAGCTTGCCAGTCAAGTGCTGGAGGCCGCGCCACACGACCTGGAGATCTTCGGCGACCGCGTGCGGGTCAAGGGTATGCCGGCCGACGCGCCCTACGAGCTGACAATCAAGAAGATCGCCTCGCTCACGAGCGGCTTCGGCGCACGGTACGCGCCCGTCGCGGGCCGCGGGACTGGCGCTCAGACGGCAGCCGCCCCGGGCTTCTCGGCCCAGCTGGCCCGCGTCCGTGTCGACATGGAGACTGGCGAGGTCACGATGCTCGACTACGTCGTGACGCAGGATGTCGGTCATGCTCTGAATCCGGCTGCCGTCGAGGGCCAGATGATCGGCGCGGTCGCCCAGGGGATCGGCTGGGGTCTCTACGAGCGCCTCATCCACGATTCCGACGGCCAGATGACCTCCAGCACGCTGATGGAATATGCGCTGCCGCATGCTGCGGCCATCCCGCACGTCGAGGTAATCATCGTCGAGGTGCCATCTCCGGACGGCCCGTTCGGCGCGCGCGGCGTTGGCGAGCCACCCGTCGTCCCCGGCGCAGCCGCGATCGCCAACGCGATCCACGCAGCCACTGGCGTCCGGCCGGCGGCAATCCCGATCACCAGCGAGCGCCTCTGGCGCGCGATGCACGAGGGGGACGAGGCATGACCCTCGAGCGTATTCTGGGAGAACTGTCGGTCGATCGCGCCTGGGCGCATCTGGAGCACATCACGCAGGACATTCCCTCCCGGTTGGCGGGTTCGGAGAATTCCAGACGCATGGCGGAGTACGCCAACGATCAGCTCGCGGAGACCGGCCTGGCGAGCCAGATGCACGAGTTCCGCGGCCTCGTCTCCTTTCCGGAGGCCGGCGAGGTTCGCGTGCTCTCCCCCGAGCCACGGATCATCCAGGCCAATACGCTGGGCCACTCCGCATCAACCGAGGGCATCGAGGGTGATCTTGTCTACGTCGGCTCTGGCGCAGAGTCGGACTACGAGGGCAAGGACGTCGTCGGCAAGATCACGCTCTCCGAGCTGTCCTACTCTCCGGCCAGGCACGAGAAAGCGCTGATCGCCTGGCAGAAGGGCTCGACCGCCCAGATCATGATGAACTGGGGTCACGAGACGAATGAGGCGATCCCGTTCGGCTCGATGAAGTCGGCTTGGGGCAACCCGACACCGGAGACTCTCGTCAGCGAGATGCCGGACCTGCCCTGTCTCGGGATCGCCCGCACCGAGGGGTTGCGGCTGAAGGACGCCAGCCTCGCCGGCCCGACCCGTGTCTGGCTCCGAGCAAAGGCATACAACGGCTGGCAGCCACTGACGATGACGACTGGCGAGTTCCGCGCGGACGCTGGCCGGCAGTTCCTGCTGATCGGCGGGCATATGGACTCCTGGTTCGGCCCGCAAGCGACCGATAACGCGGCTGGTAGCGCCTGCATTCTCGAGCTTGCCCGCGTGTTCAACCTCATCGCCGATGACCTGCCGCGCGGTCTCGTGGCGGGCTTCTGGATGGGCCACGAAACCGGCACGATGATCTCGTCGTCCCGTTTCGCCGACACCAACTGGGACCGTCTGCGCCGCAGTTGCATCGCCTACCTCCAGATCGACCAGCCAGCCATCGCTGGCTCATCGACCTGGCATCTCAGCTCCACCGACGATATCCAGCAATACGGTGTCCGCGTAGCTCGCGAAGCGCTCGGGCCGGAGATGGAGATTCACTGGGGCCGGCAACAGAAGAACGGCGATTCGTCATTCTTCGGCGTCGGCCTGCCCTGCATCGGCGGCGAGATGTCGTTCACCGACGAGCAGATCCAGCGCACCGCGCTCGCCAGCCTCGGCTGGTGGCACCACTCAATCGAGAACACGATTGACAAGGTCGACAAGGGGCGGCTCGCGCAGCACCTGCGCGTGTACGCACGCTGGATGTGGGGTCTGCTGACTGACAATGTCCTGCCGTATGAGTACGCGCCGCTGGCCGGCCGTTTCGTCGATCGCCTCGCCGAGATGGCCACACTAGACGTGTCGGGCATCGACATGGCCGGCGCGGTCGATCGGGCTCGCGAATTCCAGTCCCTCGCAACACGGCTGGATGCCGCCAGTCTCGCCTGCCGCCAGAGGGGTGACGGGGGGATGGTTGCCGAACGGCTCAACGCCGCGATGATCCAGCTCTCGCGAACGCTGACGCCGATCGCATCTACCGTCGTCGGGCCGTATGGCCAGGATCGCTACGGACATGCCTGGCAGACGCAGATGATCCCGTCGTTGGTTCCGTATCCACGGCTCGCGTCGTATCCCCGTGATTCGGAGGAGTATCAGACCTGGTGGGTTGCCATGGTCCGTGCCCGCAATCGCGTCGCCGACGCGCTCGATCAGGCCAACGTGGCCACCCGCGCCGCGTTGGACGCGACCCGATAAGGGCGGGCGATAATACCGGCCGACACGCGCCATGGTCGCGAACCTGAGGTGTCTGCATGAGCGATGAACGGGAGGGGCAGCTGTGGTCTTCCGACAGGTGATCGATGCCTTCGAGGCGCTGGATAGCGCGACGGCCGACGGGGAGCGAGCCGCGGCGCTAGTCCGTGATTCTGGCGTGGACGACGTGACAATCCAACGCGTCCACGGCGATCGGGGCTATACCGATTTCATCAAGGCAGTCGTGCCAGGCACAAATGGCCGATCGGCTGGAGGCAACGCGCCGACGTTGGGGATCATCGGCCGGCTCGGCGGGCTGGGGGCTCGCCCGGAGAGGATCGGTTTCGTTTCCGACGGCGACGGCGCGCTGGCCGCGATCGCTGTCGCGATGAAGCTGGGGCTGATGCAGCGTCACGGCGACGCGCTCCCGGGCGACGTGATCGTCGCTACCCACATCTGCCCGAACGCCCCGGTCCGCCCGCACGACCCGGTTCCGTTCATGGCCTCCCCGGTCGAAACCAGCCAGATGAACGAATACGAGGTCGATGCCCGGATGGAGGCGATACTGTCCGTGGATACGACCAAGGGCAACCGGATCATCAACACGCGCGGGTTCGCCATCTCGCCGACCGTGAAGCAGGGCTATATCCTCCGTGTCAGCGAGGATCTGCTCGATATCATGCAGTGGACCACCGGCCGGCTGCCGGCCGTCTTCGCCCTGACGACGCAGGACATTACCCCATACGGCAACGACGTCTTCCACCTGAATAGCATCCTCCAGCCGGCCACCGCCACTGCCGCGCCGGTCGTCGGTGTCGCGATCACGACAGAGGTGCCAGTGCCTGGCTCGGGGACTGGCGCGACACATCTGACCGATGTTGAGCAGGTTGCTCGATTCTGCATCGAGGTCTCCAAGGCATTCGGCGCTGGCCAGTGCCGCTTCCACGACCCCGCCGAGTACGCCCGGCTGATCGAGCTCTACGGCGAGATGACCCACCTGCAAGCGCCACCGCCGAGCTGATCGCGCCTGCAACACGCGAACGGAATCGAAGAAGGGAGCCCGAATGACCGAATCGCCGGAGCCGGCCAGACTGACCATCGACGATCTGCTCGATCTGCAACAGGTCTCCGACGCGCAGATCCCGGCGCAGGGCGACCGCGTGGCCTACGTCGTCGCCGACAACGCCAGCGCGCACCACGAGCGCAAACCGGCCTCGCGCGTCTGGCTGGTCGATACCGAGAGCCCCAGCCCACGTCCCTTGACCGCCGCCGGCACGCGCGCCCACTCTCCCCGCTGGTCGCCGGACGGCGCGTCAATCGCCTTCCTCGGCAATCGCGATCCGCAGGGGCCGGACCAGCTGTTCGTCCTGGGCGAGTCGCCCGGCGAGGCAGTCCAGATTACCTCCGGCCGGGCCGGCGTCTCGGCCTTCAGCTGGACGCCCGACGGCCGCGGCCTGATTGCCGCCATCCCCGACTCCGCGCCGGAGGGGGAGGAGGCCGAGCGCGCGGCCGGCCGCGACTGGCTCCTCTACGAAGACACGTCCCGCCTGACCCGCCTCTGGCGCATCGACGCCACGACCGCCGAGCGTGCCCCGATCGCTCACGGCGACCTGCACGTCTGGGAGTTCGCCATCTCTCCGGACGGCGCGGCAGTCGTCGCGCTCGTCTCCGAATCGCCCCACAACTGGGCGTGGTACGCCGCTCGGCTGGCGCGCATTGACCTGGCCAGCGGCAATGTCGAGACACTACTCGCGGGAGACTGGCAGATGACCCGGCCAGCCTGGTCGTCAGACGGCCGGCACGTCGCAGTGATCGTCTCGGCGTTCAGCGATCAGGGTATGACTGGCGGGGACGTCATGGTCGTCGGGCTTGACGGAATCGCGCGGAATATCAGCGATGGCCACCCGCGATCATATCTGTCCGTCGAGTGGGTAGACGACACGCACCTGCTCTGCTCCGCAATCGACGATGGGGAGCTATCGATCGGCCGGCTCCGACAAGATGGCCAGTACCATGAGCTCTGGCGAGGCGAGCGGGGCATTACCCGCTGGACCGGTCCGATTCTGTCCGTCGCGACCACTGCGACCGGGCTTCGCATCGCGGCGGTGCTTAGCTCCCCGGATGTTCCGGCTGATGTCCATCTTGCGACCGAGCACGACGGCGGCCTGACGTGGCAGCAACTGACTCACGAGAACCCGAGCGTGAGAGGCAAGCTGATGCCACGCCCGGAGGTAGTCCGCTGGCAGTCAATCGACGGGACCGACATCCAGGGGCTGCTGCTCCAGCCAGAAAAGACTACGAACGAGCCGCTGCCGACGGTTGTGTTGATCCATGGAGGTCCGACCGCGCTCTGGGGCTTCGACTTCATGGGCACGCGATCGATGGGCTGGGTTCAGCTGCTGGTTACGGCCGGCTACGCAGTCTTCCTGCCCAACCCTCGTGGCAGCATGGGCTGGGGTCGAGCCTTCGCCGAGGCCAACGTCGGCGACATGGGCGGTGGCGACTTCGTCGATATCCTGTCTGGCGTCGAGATGCTCGTCGAGCAGGGCATCGCCGACCCGAACAGGCTCGGCGTCGGTGGCTGGAGCTACGGCGGCTACCTCACCGCCTGGGCGATCACACAGACCAACCGCTTCCGCGCGGCCGTCGCCGGCGCGTCGATCACCAACTGGATCTCCTTCCACGGCGGCAGCACAATCCAGGCGTTCGACCAGGTCTTCTACCAGGACGATCCGTTTGGCTGGGACGGCCGGTACGGCCAGTTCTCACCGATGGCCCATGTCCGCAACACCCAGACACCGACGCTGTTTCTCCACGGTGAGAAGGACCCGATCTGCCCGGTCGGCCAGGCATATGAGATGTGGCGCGCGCTCCGCGAGTGCGGCGTCGAAACGCAGCTCGCTGTCTACCCGCGCGAGGGCCACGGGCCGATCGAGCGCGAGCACCTGCGCGATGTGCTGGAACGCGGCGTCCGCTGGCTCACCGAACGCGTCTGACGGGGGACGAGGGAATCGGGACTCAGGACGCCAACGCGTAGGGGCGAACCTCGTGTTCGCCCCATCTCGATCCGGCCCGCATTCAACCCCTGATCGCTACGGAATGCGCCCGAAGCCAGCCAGGTGAGCTCCCCAGTAACTGTCGCTCAACGACGTCAACTGGACTGGCTCTCCCCAATTGACCGAGTGCAGGAAGTAGCCGTTGCCGGCGTAGATCCCGGAGTGGGAGATCCCCGCGTCCCAGGTTCCGGCGAAGAAGACAAGGTCACCGGGGCGCAACTGAGATTGATCGATCCGCTGGGTTGCGTTCCACTGTGGGCCCGAGCCGTGAGGCAGCTCGACTCCTGCCATGTGAAACGACCAGTAGACAAGGCCAGCGCAATCAAACCCGCCGGCCGCAATGTCGTCGCCGCCGGAGAGATACGGCATCCCGATCGCCTCCAACCCGTAGGCGAGCGCGGTAGCCTGTGTCAGTGGCGCGCCATCGACGTAGAGCTGCTGATGCAGCACTTGCTGGTAGCGCGCGAGAATCCCGAAGTCCGACGACGCTCGGTCGTGGCGTTCGGCTGGCGCCTGGCCAGTGTCGTCGATCATGCCGACAAACGACGCAACCGCAAGGTTCCAGTCGCCCCACCGTGCGTACGCTGCCGAGAGATAACGAGCGCCAGCAGTCAGGTTCGCGTCCGGATGAGTCAGGTCGCCGCCGGCCTGCACGACGTTTGCCATCTCCGGCGTGATCTGGGCCAGGCCGGTCTGTCCGTGAGAGCCGGTAGCGACGGCGGCGTTGCCGTCGGACTGAACCGCGATGAGCGCCCGCAAAGCGCCGGCCGGCACGCCGGCCTCGATCGAGACACGAGCGATGAGCGAAATCCATGGCGTCGTCGAGATCGTCAATGAGTGCGTCGGCTCTTGTGCCTGGGCTACTGTCGTCCCGCCCGGCATCACGCCTGGCGCGATCGACGAGACAAGCAACGTCCCGCCGAGCAACAGAAGGCCAAGGAAGTTATTCCGCTTGATAACGCATCCCCTCCACTGGGACTATGCTGGCACGCTGTGAAACCGTCAGGTTCTGGCGCCGGCATGTACGTTGGCGGCGCAAGCCCCCCAGCCTGCGCGTTCGATCTGTTCAGATCCTGCCGAGGGAGGATTGTACGGGCGTTGCTGTAACGCGACAATGTGATTCGTGTCACAAAGACGTCACATCATTGTTATCAAAGGGCGTACGGACGCACCTGAATCGCCAATCTCCAACGTGTGGAGCTGGCGCAATTACGCAGGCCATGTCGACGAGGTCTCGGCCTCGCGCATCCGACAGGAGACGGGTTGCATCATCCCGCTGTTCTCCGATATTGTCCCGCAAGCAGGTAGATCAGTGTGATGGAAGCAAAGGGGAAGCAATGGAGACGACCAACCAGGCGCGGCGCATCGCGCGGCTCCGTGTCGCAATGCGTGAAGCAGGGATCGACGCGGCCTACCTCACCTACGGCCCCGCGTTCCAATACGTCACCGGCCTCGAGACGCCAACGACCTGGGAGGTCGGCCGGCAGACCGGAGACTGGATTACGGGCCTCGTGCTGCGGATGGACGGAGATCCGACGCTCATCCTGCGGCCTAGCTGGATACGCGAATATGCGGAAGGGTTGCCATTCGAGGTTATTATCCTGCCCGACGGCGCCGATCCCGACACATTCCTGGCCGAGTCGGTGCGGGCACTCGGACTGGACGGACAGGTCATCGGCGTGCCGAAGATGCTCTGGGGACAAACCCTGCTGAGCTTGCAGGCAGCGCTGCCGGCCGCGCGTTTCGTCGCGCTGAGCGACGAGTTCATCGACCGGGTCCGGGAGATCAAGGACCCCGACGAGATCGAGACGTTAGAGGCTGCCGCCCGGATCACCGATGCCGCTTTCGCCGACGTCATCGCCAGCATCCGCCCCGGCATGCTCGATCGCGATCTGGCAATCGAGGTCGATTACCAGCTCAAGAAGCACGGTGGAGACGGCTACTCGTTCATCCCTGCCGTCGTCATCGACGGCCACGGGGCCCGCTACGCCCGCACCTGGGTCGATCGCGACGAGCCGCGCCCGCTGAACCACGGCACGTCGCTCGCCTTCGACCTTGGCGTGCGCTACCGCGGCTATTGCTCTGACTTTGGCCGCTCGGCCTTCATCGGCGAACCGGACCCGACCGCTCTGGCCGCGTGGCAGTCGATTACGCGGGTGATCCAGTTGGCAATGGCCGAAATGGGCGATGGTCGGATCACGCCGAACGGCATCCATGACTTCGTCGTCGACGAAGTGTCGAAGGATGGGTTCCGCGAGCAATTCTCCTGGTATGCGCTCGGCCACGCCATCGGAATGGACGTCCACGAGAACCCCTGGATGACGCCCGGCTTCGAGGAGCCGATCCGCGCCGGGATGTGCTTCGCGCTGGAGCCGAAGATCGGCATCCCCGGCCGCTTCTACGTCCGCTGCGAGGACGTGGTCGTCGTTGAGGGGGATCGGGCACGCCCGTTGACCCGCTATCCCTACGATCCGATCGTTATCGAATGAGCGAAAAGCCGCGTCGCGACCGCTATCGGTTCCCGGAGTCGCGCGACTCGCGGATCGCGATGGTCGCGACGCTGTTCGTCTTTCTCATCGTCATGGCGATCTTCATCGTCATCATCATCCGCCAGGGCACCTACACAATCGGCTCGCCGACACCAGTGACGCTGGTCGGGAGTGAAAGGATGTTGGCGACAGCCCACACGTGTGTCTCGCAACTCCAGGCAGGGCCGCCGAATCTCATCGGCGGCTACCCCCGGCCGTCACTGCCTGTCATGCTCTGCCCGGGTGCCCCTTGGGCGATGGCTCCCGGCCGCGACGCATCTCCCCAGCATTCGGCTGCCACAAGCGTGGGGAGATTCCTCGCGTGCGCGCTCGGGATGACAAGTCAGCGAGGCCGCTACGGAACCAACGGGCCGGCGATGGGACTTGGCGCAGCAGCCCATCCCCATCGCCCCGCGACTCGTCCCCTACTCTCCCCGGCCCAGGTGCCGGTCGTACCACTCGACAACGCGCCCCAGCAGGTCTAGCTGATGCTTACGCTCGCCGATGGTATGCGGCTCGCGCGGGTATGTCACCAACTGTGTCTCGACTCCGACCGCCTTCAGCCCCTCGTATAGCTCATACCCCTGCGTCGGCGGAACGCGAGCGTCGGCCCCTCCGTAGAGGATCAGGGTCGGCGTCGTCGCGTTGCGGATCAGCCGGATCGGGGACAGCCG
>Ga0073899_10001797_pt1 | contig 19466 bp, 16 predicted proteins | sample KloWWTmetaKNB5Ph_FD_88975 | JGI IMG/M metagenome (GOLD analysis project Ga0073899, IMG submission 88975) | Active sludge microbial communities from Klosterneuburg, Austria, studying microevolution and ecology of nitrifiers - Klosterneuburg... | ecosystem: Engineered > WWTP > Aerobic digester >... | reverse complement strand
CCAGCCTTCGACGCTGTCCAAGTGGCGGCGCGAGGCGATCGTCGGCATCACTGCGCTGGCGGCGATCATCACCCCCAGCGTCGACCCGATCTCGATGTTTGCGCTCGCCATCCCGTTGTACGTGTTCTACGAGGCGTCGATCCTCGCCGGGCGTCTGATCGTTCGACGTCGGGAGAAGGCACGTCTGTCGTGAGCGACGCCGGCGACCCGATCGTCCCCGATGAGTTCCAGCTGAGGGCGATCGAGGCGATCGACGACGGCGAGTCGGTCCTGGTGGCGGCTCCGACCGGCGCCGGCAAGACCTTCGTGGCCGAGCACGCCATTGACCGGGCCCTCGCCCAAGGTCGTCGGGCGTTCTACACCACCCCGATCAAGGCGCTGTCCAACCAGAAGTTCCGTGACTTTTCGGCCCGCTGGGGCGCTGGCCGGGTCGGCCTGCTCACCGGCGACAACGCGGTCAACGGCTCGGCCGACCTGATCGTCATGACCACCGAAGTGCTGCGCAACATGATTTACGTGACCAGCCCAAACCTGGCGGGTCTGGGCGTGGTCGTCATGGACGAGGTGCACTACCTGGCCGACCCCCAGCGGGGGCCGACCTGGGAGGAGGTGATCATCCACGCGCCGGCGGGCGCCCAGTTGGTGGGGCTGTCGGCCACGGTGTCCAACTCCGAACAGCTCGGCGAGTGGATTCGGGCATTGCGGGGGCCCACTCGCACGGTGATCGAACACGAGCGCCCGGTGGAGTTGCGCCCGCTGTACCTGGTCGCCGACCGCAGCGCCCCGGAGGACCACCTTCTGCCGCTGCTCGTCGACGGCCGCCCCAACCCGGAGGGCCACCGCTTCGATGCGGCCCCCAACACCGGTCACCGGGGACCTGGTGGGCAGCGACGCCGGCGGGGGCGTTTTGCCATGCCGCGCAAGGTGGAGACGGTTGAGCGCCTCGATGCCGAGGGCCTGCTGCCGGCGATCTGGTTCATCTTCAGCCGCAACGGCTGCGACGAGGCGATGGCCGCCTGTCGCGACGCCGGGGTCCGCCTGACCAGTCAGGAGGACCGGGCGCTCATCCGTACGATCGCCGAGACCCACACCGCGTCGTTAAGCGCAGCCGACCTGAAGGTGCTGCGCTACGACCGCTGGGTGGCGGCGCTGGAGGCCGGAGTGGCCGCCCACCATGCCGGGATGGTGCCCGCCTTCAAGGAGGCGGTCGAGGAGGCCTTCACCCTGGGGCTGATCAAGGTGGTGTTCGCCACCGAGACGCTGGCCCTCGGCATCAACATGCCCGCCCGCACCGTGGTGATCGACAAGCTGACCAAGTACACCGGCGACGGGCACGACTTTTTGACCCCGGCCCAGTTCACCCAGCTCACCGGCCGGGCGGGCCGTCGGGGCATCGACGAGCTGGGCTTCGCCGTCGTCGCCTGGTCGCCGTTCGTCACCTTCGACCAGGCGGCTGCGCTGGCGGGCAGCCGCGAGTACCCGCTCAACTCGGCCTTTCACCCCACCTACAACATGGTGGTCAACCTGGTGGCCCGCTACCAGCGGGACGAGGCGTTGGGCGTGCTTCAGCGGAGCTTCGCCCAGTTTCAGGCCGACGCCGACCTGGTGCGGCTGCGGGCGCGGCTCGATCGGCTCGAGGAGCGCATCGCCGGGGCGGAGCAGCGGGCGACCTGCGAGCTCGGCGACGTCGTCGAGTACGCAGCGATCACGGCGGCCGAGCGCGCAGCCACGCCGGCGAGGCCGGGGGCGGTGCGTCGCCCCGACGGCGACACCGACCTCGTGGTGAGCGAGGCGGTGGGCGACCTGGTCCCCGGCGAGGTGATCGAGCATCCTGTTGGCGGGGAGCCGGTGGTCGTGTTGTCCGTCGCCCACCGCTCCCGCAACCGGGTGCGCCTCCGCGTCTCCGACGTCGGCGGAAAGCCGGAACGGCTGACCCACATGGATTTTGTCGGCGAACCGGTCGTGGTGGGTCGGGTGGACCTGCCGGTGCCGTACCGGCCGGAGACCGACCGTTTCGCCGAGGAGGCGGGGCTCGCACTCCGCCGTCGCAACCCCCGCCGTCGCTCGTCCAAGAAGCAGCGCCTGGGGCTGGGCGACGAGGGCGGCACCACACACGAAGGCCGCTCCGCTATGCCTTCGAGCACGGCACCCCCCTCGCCCCCCTCGCTGGCTTCGGCCGTTCCGGATCGCCCCCGTGCAGAGGAGCATCCGGTGGCGGGCTGTCCGCACGCCGAGGACCACCTGGCGGGGCTGGAGGAGGCAACCACCCTGAAGCGGGACGCCGAGGCGCTGCGACGCCGCATCGCCGGCCGAAACACCGCGCTCGAGCAGGGCCTGATCGCCCGGTTGGCGGTGCTCGAAGCCCGTGGCTACCTGGAGGGCTGGCAGCTCACACAGCGCGGGCGGCGGCTGGCCCGGCTGTATCACGAGGCCGACCTGGTGATCACCCATGCGATGGAGACCGGGTTGTTCGACGGGTTGGATGCCCCCGAGCTGGCCGGGCTGATCTCAACCTTCACCTACGAGCACCGCAGCTCCGAACCGCCACCCGAGCCGAGGTTTCCCAACTCGATCCTGCGCCGTCGCTTCTCCCAGATCGAGCGGGCGGCCCGGCAGGTCAACGAGGCCGAGGAGGCGGCGGGGCTGCCGCTCAGCCGTTCGCCCGATCCGGGTATGGTCGAGGTCGCCTATTCCTGGGTGGCCGGCGCCGGCCTGGCCGACGTGGTCGGCGAGGACCTGTCCGGCGGTGACTTCGTGCGCTGGGTTCGTCAGCTGATCGACCTGACCCGCCAGATCGCCGACGTGACCGATCGCCATGCGCTGGCAGCCACCGCCCGGACGGCGGTGGATGGTCTCCACCGAGGGGTGGTGTCGACGATGACCGACCTGGAGTTCGACGACGACCCCGTCGTCGACGATGACGATGACGCCCCCGATTCGGCGGGGGAGCGGCCTCGCCGGTGACGATCGCCAAGGGACAACCGTGGGGGCGGCAGGGCCCGCTCGAGGCGGCTGGACCGGTGGCCGCCACCGACGCCGAGCTGGCCCGGGTCGTCGCAGCAGCGGTGTTGGCCGGCGACGTGCCGGAACCGACCGGGCTGATCGGCGGCGACCTGTTCTCCACCCTGGGCGGGAAACCGTCGGGGCGGCGGCCGACCGATGAGGACGCCTGGCGGTATCCGCTCGACGCGCTGGTGGTGCGCTCGACCACCGACGGTGTCTCGAGCGAGCCTGCGGTGGCGGTGGCCCACGTTGTTGCGTTCCGCGCGCCCGAGGCCGGTCGACCGAGCGACCGATTGGTCGGCGCCTTGCGAGGCCGTCGCCACTCGCCGAAGCTGCGACGGGCACCCTGGTTCGTCGACGAGACGCTGATCATCGCCAATGCCGCCTTCGTCGGCGACTGGAACATCGCGCCGCGAGGGCATCCCAACGACGGCCGACTCGAGGTGACCCAGGGGCGCCTCGGTGCCCGCGATCGCCGCCAGCTCCCCGGTCGGCTGGCCGCCGGAACGCACCTGCCCCATCCCGGCCTGACGACCTCCAGGCCGAAGGCGCTCGACGCCGGCATGGGGCCGTGGCGCCTCTATGTCGACGGGGTCGACACCGGCATGGTCGACGACTTCGGCGTCGAACTGATCCCCGACGCCTTCACGGCGGTCATGTAGCGGCAGGGGCCCGTCGGACCCCAGGTTCGATCGTGGGCGGCCTGGCCTACATTGAGACGATGGCGGACCTGCGCAACGACGATTCTGTGGACCCGAGCGCAACGGGTGGGCATTGCGGCCAACCCGATGCCGCCGAGGCACGGCAGCGGGTGTTCGACGAGGTCGACCGCCTGGCCGATCGGTTGGTGGACGTCTCACATCGCATCCATGCCGATCCCGAACTGGCCTACGCCGAACATCGTGCCCACGACCTGCTCTGCGATGTCCTCGAGGAGGCCAACCTGGCGGTCACCCGGGGCGCCTACGGGCTGGACACCGCGTTCGAGGCCCGCGCCGGCGGGGGAGCGGGCCCCACGGTGGCGGTGATCTGCGAGTACGACGCCCTGCCCGGCATCGGTCACGCCTGCGGCCACAACATCATCGCCGCCGCCGGCCTGGGTGCCGGCCTGGCCGCAGCAGCGGTGGTCGACGAACTCAACGGCAACCTGGTGATCCTCGGCACGCCCGCCGAGGAGGGCGGTGGCGGCAAGATCGCCATGATCGACGCCGGGGCGCTTGAGGGGGTCGACGCAGCGATGATGTTGCACCCCTCGTCGGCCGACGTCGAGTCGATGTATGCCATTGCGATCCAACAGCTGAGGGTGACCTATCACGGCAAGGCGTCCCACGCAGCCGCCCATCCCGAGCTGGGCCGCAATGCCCTCGACGCCGCCGTCCTCGGGTACAACGCCGTCGCTGCGCTGCGCCAGCACATCGCCCCCGACGAGCGGGTCCACGGCATCTTCACCGAAGCGGGCGAGCAGCCCAACATCGTGCCGCGCCGGGCAGCGGCGCATTACTACGTACGTTCGGGCACGCTGGCACGCCTCGAGGAGCTGAAGCCCCGGGTGCTGGCCGCCCTGGCCGGCGGCGCCCAGAGCGCCGGCTGCGAGCTCGAGGTCGCCTGGGTCGATGCCCCCTACGCCGAGCTGTTGCACAATCCCACCCTGGGGGCCCGCTATGCGCTGCACGCCGCCGCTCTCGGCCGCACGGTCGCCGGCGTTGAGGATGCCTCGCTCACCATCGGTTCGACCGACATGGGCAACGTCAGCCTCGAAGTGCCCAGCATCCACCCGACGATCGCCGTCGGGCCGCCCGGCAGCTCGATCCACACCGAGGCGTTCGCTGCGTCGGCCGCCTCGCCGGCGGGCGATCGGGCGGTGCTCGACGGCGCCAAGGCGCTCGCTGCTGTCGCCGTCGACCTGTGGAGCGACCCGGCCGTGCTGGCGTCGGCCCGCGCCGACCATCGGTCGGCAACCGGATCACGGACCGGCGGACCAAAGTGAACGAGCGAAGTAGGTGGTGGGTCCCATGGTCCCTCGGCGGGTGGCGGGTTTGAAATAGTCTCGGCCCGTGTTCACCTACCAGTCCGAGGAGTTCACCGGCGATGAGATCGCCGTTCTGAACCGGCACTTCACCAACCTCGATCGCCCGGTGTTCGCGCTCATCAACCTCCCCGAGGTGGTGAAGGGGGCACTGTTCGCGCGCTACAGCCGCTCATCGAAGTCGCTGCGCCGGTTGTTCCTCGACGAGTTCGCCGGCGCTCTCGCCCTGCCTGCCGCCGGGGGCGGTGACGGCGAGGAAGGCGATGTCGGTCTCGATCGTGCCGAACGGCTCTACGAGAAGGTCTTCGTCGAGTACGGCGACGACTCGGTCGCCCAGCTGGGCGGCGTCCACCTGGCCTGTGAGCAGGCGTCCAACCTTCTCACCAAGCTGCTCGAATGGGGGCGCCTGGCCAGCTATCTGGAGCAGTCCACCCGGTACATCCCCTATGACGTCCGGGCAAACGGCCGTTTTCGCTACTACCGGGACCCCGGCATCCTCACCTCCCGGCTCGGCGCCCGGTACGTGGGCGACATGGACGAGATGTTCGACGCCTACTCGTCGCTGCTGCCGGTGCTCGGCGACCATTTTCGCCGGGTCCACCCCAAGGACGCCGACGATTCGGATTTCGTCTACCGCCAATCGATCCGGGCCAAGTCGTTCGACGCGCTGCGCGGCCTGTTGCCGGCCGCAGCACAGTCCAACGTGGGGATCTACGGCAGCGGCCAGGCCTACGAAGCGATGTTGTTGCGCATGCGGGCCCACCCTCTGCCCGAGGCGCGGGCCTATGCGGACGAGATGCTCTTCGAGCTGCGCAAGGTGATCCCGTCGTTCCTCAAGCGTGTGGACGTGCCGGATCGGGGCGGGGCCTGGAGCGACTACCTGTCCACCAACCGCTCAGCGATGAGCGGGGTGGCCCAGCGGCTCTTCGACGGGCGCGTGGACGCCGTGCCAGAGGCATCGGTGCGGCTGGTGGACTGGGACCCCGACGCCGAGGTGAAGATGATCGCCGCCATGCTGGCGCCCCACACCCACCTGAGCGACACCACCCTGCTCGACGAGGTGGCGGCGATGGGTGCCGCCGACCGTAAGTCGGTCGTCGCCGCCTATGTCGGTCAGCGCTCCAACCGTCGTCACAAACCCGGCCGAGGCCTGGAACGGGTCAACTATCGCTTCGAGATCGTCGCCGACTACGGAGCGTTCCGGGACCTCCAGCGGCACCGGATGATGACGATCGAGTGGCAGAACCTCACGCCCCATCACGGGTACCTCCGCCCGACCGAGGTGGATGACGCCGGTGCGGCTGCGGCCTACGACCAGGCGATGGCGACGTCGGCCGGCCTCCACGATGTGCTCGCACGCCAGTTTCCGGATCGGGCCAGCTATGCGGTGGCGCTGGGTTACCGGGTCCGCTTCACGATGAACCTGAACGCACGCGAGGCGATGCACCTCACCGAGCTGCGTTCGGCTCCCCAGGGGCATGCCAGTTACCGAACGGTGGCCCAGGACATGCATCGGGCGATCGCGGAGGTCGCCGGCCACCGCCTCGTCGCCGACATGATGAGCTTTGTCGATCACGGTTCGGGCGTGGAGCTGGAGCGCTTGGAGGCCGAACGTCGGGCCGAGGCACGGCGCGAACGGCCCACATCCTGAGCGTCGCAGGATTGCCGCAGGGCGGATTTTTCCCGCTGAGGTGGACGCCGCCGTTCCCAGGTTGTAGGCAATGCAGCGGCTCCGACCGGAGCCCGGGTCGGCGACGACGCCAGAGCTGTCTAGTATGCCGCCCGATGACCCGCTGACGTTTCGAGGATGCAATCCCCATGGCTGCCGATGACATCGATGAAATCGACGAGCTTGACGACGACGCCGGCGCCGTCGACGACGTTGACGAAGAGGAACTCGACGAAGAAGACCTGAGCGACGACCTCCATGTCGACGAGGATGACGATGCCGTCATCGGCACCGTCGACGACGAAATCGATGACGAGGACGAGAAGGCCGAGGGCGCCTCGAAGGCGGCCAAGCCTTCGACCGACGATGACGAGGAGGACGAGGAGGATCTCGGGCCCGACGACGTTGAGGCCGACCTCGACACGATCCTCAAGGGTAAGATCGCCTCGGAGGACGACCTCGACGACGACGACGAGGATGAGGACGAAGCCCTCGTCGTCCCGGTGAAGAAGACGGTCGCCGAACAGGCCGATGGCGTCACCGCCCGACAGGAAGGGGAGTTTTCCTGCCCCGGCTGTTTCATGGTCGTCCACCCCCGCCAGTTCGGCCGCCGGTCCAATCCGGTGTGTCCGTCCGGCGAGGAGGACTGCCCCGGTATCGAGATCGCCTTCGGGACGTCGTGAGCCCGGTGGGACCGTCCGGCTCGGAGGACAGCTCCGGCGACGTGCTCTTCGACACTCCGCTCGCCCGGCTGGCGATCGGCTCCGCCGGCGTCGTCGACCGGCTGATCACGCGCACCCAGGGCCAGGTTGCGCTCGGGTTGACGTTGGGACGCCTGGTCGGGGCCAAGGCGGGGTTGCCCGTGCATGCCCCGGTGGTGGCCATGCTCGACCGTCCCCGCCTGCACCCGGTGCGCTCGATGGCCCGCAGCTCGAACGTCACCCCGTTGCGGCCTACCGATCGCCTCTCGGCGGTTGGTCCCTCCTCGGACGTTGGCGCTGCCCAGGTCGCCGTCGCCGAGGAGCCTGCAGCGTCGGAACAGCCGCCGGTCCCGACGAGCGACGAGCTGGCCATCCCGTCCTACGACGAGCTGGCGGCCTCCCAGGTGGTCAAGCGACTTCCGGGCCTCGACGCCGCCGAGCTGGCAGCGATCGGCACCTACGAGCGCGCGCACCGTGGACGGCGAACGATCCTGACCCGGATCCGACAGCTGCAGTCCACCCAGTGACCGACGCGCTCCAGGTCCGTCCCATCGGTGACGCCGACGTCGCCGGGGTTGTCGATCTGCTCGAGCAGGCCCATCGCCATCAACTCGAACAGCGCGACGGCGAGATGTGGGCCACGGTCAACGCCGTTCCGGTGACCGAGGAACGCGTTCGTCACCGGGCGGAGCACGGCCTGGTGCTGGTCGGTACGGTCCTCGGCGTCCCGGTCGGCGTCGTTGTGGCGCGCCACGAGGTCGTGTCGGACAAACGCCTGGCGCTGATCGAAGAGCTGTACACCGAACCCGAGGCCAGAGGGGTGGGCGTCGGTCGTCGGCTGATTCAGGCGGTGGAGCTCTGGGCGAGAGCCACGGGTTGCATAGGCATTGAATCGATGGCGCTGCCCGGCGATCGTGACACCAAAAACTTCTTCGAAGCGGCCGGGCTGATCGCTCGCGCAATCGTGGTGCACCGCAGCTTCGAACCAACCCGATGATAGGCCTGGCTGCGGGCGACGGAGTTGTCGATCCTGTCGGCCGCCCCCAGCTGGCCGTCGGCGCCGTTGTGCAGAGCAGCGATGAGCTGTTGTTGGTTCGTCGGGGAACCGAGCCTCACATCGGGCGTTGGACCCTGCCGGGGGGACGGGTGGAGCGGGGCGAGCTCTTGGCCGAAGCGGTGATCCGAGAGCTTCGCGAGGAAACCGGAGTGGTCGGTGTGTGTAGCGACCTGTTGGGTCTCGCCGAGCTGCTCCCCGGGTTTGGAAACGACGATGATCCTCACGACGATCAGCAGGGTGTTGCCCGACCGGGAAACAACCACTTTGTGGTCGCCAACTTCGTGATCACGTTGCTCGACCCGGATCAGCGCCCGATCGCCGGCTCGGACGCGTCCGACGTCGCCTGGGTGCCGGTGTGGGATGTCGCCGAGATGGACCTGACACCCGGACTGGCGGAGTTTCTCTCCGAGCACCGCATCATTGACACGATCGCCTGATCCGACGATCACCCGCCCGGCGGCCCACCCGAAGGTCGACCGCCGAACGGGGACCGTCAAAACGAACGGGGAGCCTTAGCGGCCCTTCCAGACCGGGTCCCGCTTCTCGAAGAAGGCCGTGAGGCCCTCGCCGAAGTCCTCGGCGCCAAACATCTTGGCGATGCCGTCGTTGGACAGCTTCCAACCGGTCGCCTCGTCGGCCTCGGCGGCCTCCAGAACGATCTTGCGGCTCTCGCGAACGGCCAGCGGGGCCGCCTTTTCGATCTGGGCGGCCAGCGCAACGGCGCCTTCGAGGGCCCCGCTCTCCTCGGTGAGGGCGTTGACCCAGCCGAAGTGATGAGCTCGCTCGGCGGAGAAGTCGAGACGGCCGGTCAGCACCAGCTCCATGGCGATGTTGCGGGGCAACACACGGGGCAGGCGGAACAGCCCGCCGCCGGCGGCGACCAGGTTGCGCAACACCTCGGGGACGCCGAACACGGCGGTCTTCGAGGCGACGACCAGGTCGCAGGCCAGGACGATCTCGGTGCCACCGGCCAGCGCCGGTCCGTCGACCGCAGCGATCACCGGCTTGGTGCGTTCACGGGCGGCGAACCCGGCGAAGCCGCCCTTTTCGGTCATCATGGCACCGGGGTCGGTGCTCATCGCCTTCAGGTCGGCACCGGCCGAAAAGATCCAGCCCTTTTCGGTGCGGGCGCCGGTGAGCACGCCCACCCACAGGTCGTCGTCGGACTCCAACAGGTCGATCGCCGCCTCGACGCCTTGGGCGACGTCACCGTTGACCGCGTTGCGGGCCTCGGGGCGGTTGATCGTGATGATCGCCACATGGCCGCGGCGCTCCAGGAGCACCTTCTCGTTGCCCTCGATCACCGGAGCGGCTGTTGTTTCCTCGTTCGTCATCAGCCCAAGTTAGGGGGTGCGCGACGCTCGAGGCGAGTTACTCGTTGGCGGCGGTATCCGGGGCAGGTGACGGATCGCCTGCGGTGTCCTCGGTGGGCGAATCAGCGGCGGACGGCTCTGATGCCGAGGTCTCGGAAGTAGGAGCTTCGGGTGTTGCCGCTTCGGGTGCTGCCGCCTCGGATGCTGCCGCCTCGGATGCTGCCGCAGCCGTCTCGCTGGGCGTAGACATCTCGGTAGTCGCCGCCTCGGGAGCCGCTTCAGGACCATCCTTGGGGGTCGGCTCGGGAGCGGTAGCCGTCTCGCCGGTTGCCGGGGCGGGCTTGGCGCCCTTCGACGCATCCCGCTTCGGCTGGCCGCCCTTCGCCTGGTCGCCCGTTGGCCGCCCGCCCTTGGGCTGGTCGCCGCGACCGCCGCCGTCGCGGGGGCCCTTCTTGGGCTTGTCGCCGCCGGGACGGCGCCGTCGGGGCGGGTTCTTCGGCGCAGTGGACGGATCAACGCCGAACTTCCGTGCCAGCTCGGGCAGGCGGGCTGCCACCGCACGAAGGGTGTTGAGCAGTTCCTCGCTGGGCTTCTCCGGGATGTGGTCGAGCTCGACCAGCGCGCGAACCGGCGAGAACGCCAGCGCGTCGAGCAGGGCGCCCCAACGGTCGTCGGTCATGTTCTCGTCGACCGAGTCGACGACAGCGGTGGCGAGACGGGTGGCCAAGTCACCGGGAAGGGGTGCGCCGGCCTTCGGCGACCTGCTCGACACCCGCAGCGCACGGATCACGCGCCCGGCCTGTATCAGCGCCGAGATCTCTTCGGCCCAGGCGGCCTGCTCTGTCTCCACCCGGCTGTTGAGCGCGTCGCGCAGCTGCCCGGCGAGCGCACGGGTCTCCTCGTCGTTGGCGGCGGTGTCGCCGGCGACGACGACCGATCGCAGATCACGCAGATCGACCTCGTCGGCCTGGGCCACGGCGGCCTCGGCACGGTCTCGCCACTCCGCGGTGCGCAGTTGCTCCTGGAGCTGTTCGGCCAGACCGATCAGCGGTCCGGGCTTCACCTCGGGGCGTCCCTCGGCCTTGTTGGTCTCGTTCTGTTCCTTGATCGCAGTGCGAACGGCAGGGAGGCCACCGGCGACCAGCTGGTCGGCGACGGGTCGCTGCTCGTCGGGGAGAGCGGCCAGCACCGCGTTGCGATGCGTCTTGCCGGCGCGAAGCCGTTTGGCCTTGGGTCGGGTCGGCACCTCCGGGGGCGCCGGACGGTGCGGGCGATCGCCACGCCCTCGGCCGCGTGGGCCCTCGCCGTCGCGTCCGCCCTCGCGCCTGGCGCCCCGACCGTCGCGGTCACGGCGTCGGCCCCCGCCGCGCTCGTCCCGGTCGCGTCGGCCGCCACCGCCCTTGGCTGCCAGCTTGGTGGTGACCAGGTCGGTGGGATCCTTGGCGATCAGCTCCAAACGCTGTGGCTCCTTGCGCTCGCGCTTGGGGGTAGCGATCGCCAGCACGTCGATGCCGTCGATCGTGAAGTCGGCGTCGGCCTTCAGCTCATCGCCGATCTTCGTGCCCTCGGGCAGCAGCGACGCCGCCGCTTCGCCCTTTGGTTGCTTGGCGCCGGAGACCCTCCAGGTAAAGCGTTCGTCGCTCAGGCTGGTGATCTCGATGTCGAGTCGGCGTGACATGGCGTGGCCTCTCGTGGCGGTGGGGCGAACCCACGGGGTTGGGGGTGCCGGACGCAGATCATCCGGTCGACGGAGCACATCCACACGGGATGGGTTGCTCGGGGTCGTCGCTCTGTACGGGGCCCAGAGCCGACAAAGCAGCGTATCGGACCAGCAGATCAGCACTGAAGACGTGGCGTGACCGCCTACTCCCAGGGTTCGAACTCGCCGCCCCTGCTCGGCGTGTACGGCACCTCGAGCAGCAACTGTTCGACGACCTCGCTGAGCGCCGGATGGGGATAGATCACCGTGCGGGCCACGTCGTCGGCGGTGTTGCCCAGCGCCATCGCCTGAGCGAGCGGCTGGATCAGCAGCGAGGCCTCATGGCCGATGATGTGGGCGCCCAGGATCAGGCGTGTGTCCGGGTCGACCAGCACCTTGGCAAACCCGACTTGGTCCTCCATCGCCCAGCCGTAGGCGGTGGCGCCGTAGTCGCGGCGGCCGACCAGATAGGGATGGCCAAGCGCCTGAAGCGCTTCTTCGGAACGGCCCACCTGGGCCACCTCCGGATGGCTGAACACCACGTGGGGCACCGCCGACTCGTCGATGCGGCGCAGGTCGTCGGGGTGGGTGAGGTTGTGCCCGACGATGTCGGCCTCCCGGTTGGCCAGGTGCTTGAGCTGCAGCGGGTTGCGGATGTCGCCCAGCGCCCAGATGCCCTCCGCCTCGGTCGCCAGGGTGTCGTCGGTGATGACATACCCGTAGGGATCGACGGTCACCCCGGTGCGCTCGACGCACAGTTCGTCAGCGTTGGGCACGCGCCCAGCGGCCACCAACACCACGTCCCCCTCGACCGTTTGCCCGTCGGAACACTCGACGGCGATGCCGGCGTCGCTGCGGCGCACCGACTGGACGGTCACGTTCAGCCGGAGGTCGTAGCGGTGACCGAGCGCCTGGGTGAAGCGCCTGCCGATTTCCCAGTCCTCGTGCCCCAGCAGGCGCGGCGACCGTCCGATGATCGTCACCCTGGCGCCGAACGTGCCGAAGGCGTGAGCCATCTCGGCGGCGATGAACCCGCCCCCGATGATCACGAGGTGCTCGGGCACCTCGTAGATCCGCATGATCGTGTCCGAGGTGTGGAAGGGCACGCCGTCGAGGCCCTCGACCCGTGGCCTACGGGGGCGCGCCCCGGCGGCGAGAACCACCCGGTCGGCGCTGACCAGTTGGCTCAATCCCGACGGGTCGGTCACCTCGACGGTGCGGTCGCCGACGAAGGTGGCGGTGCCGCCGTAGACGGTGACGTGGTTCTGCCCCCGGCGGTACTCCTCACCGCCGGCGGCGATCGGGTCGATGCGGCCGAAGGTGCGGTCGCGGATCTCACGCCACCGCACCCCATCCAGGCTGAGGTCGACCCCGAGCGCCTTGGCCTCCTCGGCCAGGCGGATCACCGTCGCCGGGTAGATCAGCATCTTCGAGGGGATGCAGCCCCGGTTCAAGCAGGTGCCGCCGAACGCGTCTCGCTCGACCATCGCTACCGAGAGGTGTTCGAAGCGCTCGTCGAGAAACGTGTTGCCCGACCCGGAGCCGATCACCATCAGGTCGTGGTGGTTCGGCGCGGAGGCGGTTGAGGGGGCATCGGGGGTCACCCCCTCATCCTGCCAGGTGATCTCCGGCGATCGGCGATCACCTGGTGGGTTGAGCGCGGCCAGCGACGGGTACCGCCTGGCTGCCGACCCGGCCCGACGACAGGAACCACCCATGACCAATGCGCACGATCAACCGAAGGCTTCGTCGCTCGACCTCGGCCCCCACCCGGACGAGTCGATCGCCAAGCTGCGGTGGTTCAACCTGGCGATGGGTGGGCTTCACCTTCTCCAGGGCATCGCCATCGTCGCGCTGTCCAACAACTTCCGGGCCCCGGTCACCGGCTCGTTTCTCGACGGACCGCCCGGTACACCGACGCAATTGACCGAGCTGTTCTCCATCCCGTTCGGTTGGGGCGTCGCCGCCTTTGTGTTCCTCTCGGCGATCGCCCACTTCCTGATCGCCGGGCCGCTGTTCGGTGCCTACTCCCGCCAGCTTCGCCAGGGACGCAACGACTTCCGATGGATTGAATATGCGCTGAGCGCCTCGTGGATGATCGTGCTGATCGCCATGCTCACCGGCGCCAGCGACTTCGCTGCGCTGCTCGGGCTGTTTGGGGTCAATGCCGCCATGATCCTCTTTGGGCTGATCGCCGAACGATCGGGCCAGCCCGGCGGCTCGGGCTGGCAGCTGCCCTTCTGGCTGGGCACGCTGTTCGGTGCCGTGCCGTGGATCATCATCGCCATAAATCTGTGGGCGCCGGGCCAGGATTCGTCCGCACCGACGTTCGTGTACGTCATCTTCGTCACGATCTTCGTCTTCTTCGATAGCTTCGCCGTCAACTTCTGGCTCCAGTACCGCCGGGTGGGCCGCTGGCGCAGCTACCTGTTCGGCGAGACGGCCTATGTGGTGTTGTCGCTCGTGGCCAAGTCGTTGCTGGCCTGGCAGGTGTTCGCCGGGGCGCTCGCCTCCTGATCCCGACCAACCAGGCGGTGCGCGAACGAGAACGCGTTATCGTGCTCGCACTTGCACCGTGACGGTACCTCTGGGGGGATTGATGCAGCTGGCCTACACCGACGAGCAGGAAGCGCTTCGCTCGGAGCTGCGCGACTACTACGACCGGCTCCTCACCCCCGAGGTGCGCGAGGCGCTCCACGAGGAGGAGGGCGTCGGTCGGGTCCACCGCGAGATCATCGGCCAGATGGCCCGGGACGGCTGGATGGGCATCGGTTGGCCCACCGAGTACGGCGGACAGGGTCGAAGCCAGATCGAGCAGTTCATCTTCTACGACGAGTCGATGCGCTCGGGTGCCCCCGTGCCGATGCTCACGATCAACACGGTCGGGCCGACGATCATGAAGAACGGCACCGACGAGCAGAAGCGACGCTTCCTGCCCCGCATCCTGGCGGGGGAGATCCTGTTCTGCATCGGCTACAGCGAGTCCGAGGCCGGGACCGACCTGGCATCGCTGACGACCAAGGCCACCCGTGACGGCGACGAGTACGTGATTTCCGGGCAGAAGATGTGGACGTCGCTGGCATCGGATGCCGACTACTGCTGGCTGGCGGTTCGCACCAACGCCGAGGCGGCCAAACACAAGGGCATCTCGATGGTCGTCGTGCCGATGGACGCCGACGGCATCACGATCGAGCCGTTGCACCTGCTCAGCCAGCACGACATCAACCAGGTGTATTACGACGACGTGAGGGTCCGGGCCGACAACCTGGTCGGCGGTGAGAACAACGGCTGGTCGCTGATCGTCGACCAGTTGAACCACGAGCGGGTCACGCTGTGCTCCTCCGGGTTGCTCGAGCAGGCCTACACCGAGGTGCGGGACTGGGCGCTGTCCACCCGCAACGCCGACGGGCGCCGGGTGGTCGACGACGAATGGGTGCAGATGAACCTCGCCCGGGTGCGGGCCGGCCTCGACTATCTGCGGCTGATCAACTGGAAGGTGGCCTGGACCGGCACCCAGGGCACCCTCGACGTGGCCGACGCTTCGACGATCAAGGTGTTCGGCACCGAGTGGTACCTCGAGTCGTTCCGGCTGCTGATGGAGGTGCTCGGGCCGCGTGGGTACGTTGCCCGAGGTTCCGCCGGCGACCTGTTGGCCGGACGCCTGGAGATGAACTACCGATCGTTGCTCATCCTCACGTTCGGGGGCGGCACCAACGAGATCCAACGAGACCTGATCGCCATGTTCGGCCTGGGGATGCCCCGGCCGCTGCGGGCCTAGGGAAGGGGTACCCACGTGGACTTTGCCTACGACGAATCCGAACAGGCGATCGGCGACCTGGCGCTACAGGTGCTGACCGATGGCAGTGATCCGGCCCAGCTGCGGGAGCTGGAGCGACCAACGGACGGAACCGCGCCCGGCCCGCGCTTCGACCGGGCCCTGTGGGCCACGCTGGCCGACACCGGCATCCTGGGCGCCTGCCTGCCCGACGACCTGCCCGGCGGCGGGGGAGCGGGGCTCGGTTTGGTGGCGCTCGGCCGCATCTGTGAAGCCCAGGGTGCCACTGCGGCGGCTGTTCCGCTGTGGGAGACGATGGCGCTGGGCGCACTGCCGCTGGCCGGGCTGGCCGAGGGCGAGGCGCGCGACCGTTGGTTGGATCGCGTGGCCGCCGGCGACGCGGTGCTGACCGCCGCCTGGCACGAGGACGGCGGCGAACCCGACGCCCCGGGGTGTGCCCTCACCGGCAGGGACGAGGCGCCGCTGATCAGCGGGTCGAAAGTGGCCGTGCCCGCCGGGTGGATCGCCGATGCCGCCGTCGTGCCGGTGACCGCCGAGGACGGCGGGGTGGCGCTGGTCCTCGTCGAGCTCGACCACCCATCGGTCACCCGCACGTCGTTGCAAACGACGGCGGCCAGCCCGGACGCCAACCTGGACTTCGCAGATACCCCGGCCGAGCTGATCGCAAGCGGCGACGAAGCCCTCACCTGGGCCTGGCAGCGGGCGCTGGCAACCCAGTGCGCCCTGATCACCGGCGGGGTGGCACAGGCCATGGCAGTCACCGCGCAGTACACCAAGGATCGCAAGCAGTTCGACCAGCCGATCGCCGCCTTTCAGGCGGTGGCCCACCGGGCCGCCGACGCGTTCGTCGACACAGAGGGCATCCGCCTGACCGCCGCCCAGGCGCTGTGGCGCCTTGAAGCGGGCATGCCCGCAGCGGCCGAGGTGGCGATCGCCAAGTACTGGGCAGCCGACGCCGGCCAGCGGGTGGTGCATGCCGCCATGCACCTGCACGGGGGCATGGGCGTCGACCGCGACTATCCGGTGCACCGCTACTTCCTTCAGATGAAGGAGCACGAGCTGCAACTGGGCGGCACCAGCCGCAGCCTGGTCGCTCTGGGCAAGCTGATCGCCGCCGGGGAGGCCTGACCGGGCGCGGCGCCGCACCAGCGCCGACGCCGACGCCGGTACGATGGGCCGACATGCTCTGGCTGTTCGTCGTGCTTTTCATCGTGGTGCCGTTGGCCGAGCTGTGGGCCATCATCGCCGTGTCCGACATCATCGGTGGCTGGCCGACGATCGGGCTGTTGTTGTTCGACAGCCTGCTCGGCGCCTGGTTGCTGAAGCGCCAGGGCAGGGGAGTGCTCGCCAAGGTGGACGCACGGCTGAGGGCGAATCAGTTGCCCACCGACGAGCTGGTCGACGGCGTGCTGATCCTGTTTGCCGGTGCGCTCATGCTCACGCCCGGCTTCATCACCGACGCCGCCGGCTTCCTCCTGCTGTTGCCGTTCACCCGGGCTCCACTACGCGCCGCGCTGAAGCGCCGCTTCACCGTTCGGATGGGCCGAGGGTTTCAGTTTGTCTCCTCCTCCACCTCCATGGGAGGATCCATGGGTGGCCAAGGTGAATCGTCATTCGGGTCGGGGGCGCCCGCTGGCGGGCGGGTGTGGGAGGCCGAGGTGATCGAGGACGACCAGGAACTGCCCGGTCCCGAACAGAGTTGACCCGAACGAAGTTGAATGGCGTATGTGTCGGGACCGTGTACTAGGTTGCCCCTCGTGGAATACGGCTCCTCAGCGGGGAGAGCCGCAAACTCTTGGAGGAGCACCACATGTCATTAAGTCCTGGTACGTCACGTCGGCCCAACGCAAAGCGCCTGCCGCTTCGCCGGGCGGCGCTGTTCGCTCTGGTCGCTGCACCCTTGGGGGCGGCGACGCTCTCGTGTACGGCCGCCCCGGCGGAGTACTGGTCGCCGACCGGTCCGTGCGGGACGACCGATTCCACGGTGGTGCCTGCCGGCGTGACCTCGATGACCGTCACGGTCGAGGGTGCGAAGGGTGGCAATGCTGGGGCACAGGGTGGCTCACCCGACTCCGGCCTTGGTTCCCGCGGCGGCTCCGCAACGTCGACGTTTACGGTCACGCCGGGCCAAACCATCTCGGCCACGGTGGGCTGCGAGGGCGGTAACGGCGAGAACGCTCCTGCGCCCAAGGTGGATCCCTCAGCCGGCTGGAGCAGCGGTGGTGGCGCTGGTCGTGGCCACCGGGCAACCGGTGGTGGTGCGGCCAGCGGTGGCGGCGGCGCCTCCTCGGGTGTGTGCATCGGGGATACCTGTGACTCCAGCGCTGTGGCGTCGACCCTCGTGGTTGCCGGCGGCGGCGGCGGCGGCGGCATGTCCACGTGTGCCTTCCAGAACGGCGGCATTGGCGGCGCCGGCGGCAACGCCGGCTCGACCGCTGCCGGCGGAGGTTCAGGTCCGTCCGGGGCCGACGGTGGTGTCGGATCGAAGACGGGCATTGGCCCCACCCCAGGTGGCGGTGCAGGTGGCGCCAACACCAACTCGACTCCTGGCCCGAACGGCGTGTCGAGCCCTGACACCAGCCAGAGCGGCATCGGAACGTCGAGTTCCGGCGGCGGCGGCGGCGCCGGCTACCGAGGCGGCTCGCCCGGCGGCATGTTCCAGTACGACTTCCTCACTGCCTCGGCCCTGTGTCACGCAGGCGGCGGCGGCGGTGGCGGCTCGTCGTGGATCGCCAATTCGGGGAGCACGCTCTTCGGCACGGCAGCCCAGGACGCCGGTCGGGTCCTGGTGAGCTTCGCTCAGCCGGGCAGCTAATAGCCCCTGACGACGGCTCCTCATCGAGGAGCCAGGTTCACAACCGAGAAGTGCAATCGGACATGCCCTCCAGGATCATCCTGGAGGGCATGTTCGCGTCCGCCCTGTAAGGGACGTGGGCCGATGCTCAGCGACCGGTGCCGCTGCCGGGGGAAAGCGGGCGAAGCGAGGGTGCGAAGACGCCGCCGGTGGGGAGGTGGGACAGGTCGAAACGGTCGAGCGGCTTCGGGAACAGGTTGGGGATGTCCTCTGGGTCGATGAAGTCGTAGCCGGCCTCCTCGGTCCACCCGCACAGCTCGCGATAGGCGACAACGATCACGCGCCAGCCGGCGGCCTTGGCCGGGTCGCCGGCCACCCGTGCCAGGTCCTGGTCGGCCGAGCACACGAGCAGCGTTCCCGGCCGGTTCCGCTCGGCGAGCCGCTGCCCGGCCACGGCGACGATCGCGTCGTCGATGTCGCCCTCGTCCCGGTCCCGGCAGAACACGGTGAAGCCGCTCTGCCGGGCGGCGGTCACGAACGGGGCGACCTGGGTGGAACGAGCGGACACCACCGAAAGGAACAGCAGCGCCTCGACATCGTAGGGCGAGCCAGGTTCATTTTTCGAAGGTGACGGCGGCCTCTGGTTGACCAACCAGCGACTGAACGCGTCGTATTGGGGTCGCACGATGGTGTGATGGTCGGCTCCGGTCACCGAGAACAGCGACGCGTCCATGTTGGGCGCATCCCAGAGGCACACGGTCAACGGGCGACGCCGGTCGTGATGGTCGGGCACCGCCACCTGCGGCACCGGGTAGTCGCTTCCGTGAGCGACCACATCTTCGAGGTTGGGCTTACGCATAGGTTCTCCAGGCAATTGCGGCGACACCGGCCGCGCCACCTGGAAGGTGCCACCTACTCGTCGTAACGGCCCAACCTACCGGTCGGTGGGTGTGAGAAGAACGACAGGGGCGATTCGGTGGTGTGGCCTCTCGGCATCCTCGCCCCGACCGCCGGAAATCCTCGTTATGTCAAGTAGTGTCGAAAGCTCAGCTTCCCACTCTTCGGCGAGCGACCGAGCGCAGCGCCTTGAGCGGCTCTCCCATCCCCGGGTAGGCGGTCGCAACGCGAGCCGGCAGTGAACGGTTTCGACGGATCCAAGAATCGAGTGCCGGCCCGGACTCGAAACTGGAGATCAACGCGTGGCGGGGTTGATCGCCCCGGTGCACCACCACGTGCCACAGCCGCTGCGTGTCCACAACGAAGCGCGATCCGCGGTGCAAGGGAATCCGGATCTTGGTGGTCGGATCGGGGTACCCGTCAGCGTCGCTGTCCATCAGCATCATGTAGCTGTCGGGATTGTCGCTGAGCTCGAGCCAGGACCGCACGATCCATCCGGCACCGTCGGGGT
>Ga0073899_10001796_pt1 | contig 19470 bp, 16 predicted proteins | sample KloWWTmetaKNB5Ph_FD_88975 | JGI IMG/M metagenome (GOLD analysis project Ga0073899, IMG submission 88975) | Active sludge microbial communities from Klosterneuburg, Austria, studying microevolution and ecology of nitrifiers - Klosterneuburg... | ecosystem: Engineered > WWTP > Aerobic digester >... | reverse complement strand
CCAGCCCTGCGCCTGACCCACCGGTGAAGTGTGCAGCGGCACATAGTGGAAGGTGGCCATGTATCCGGCCGACCGCAAATGATCCATCAGTGCGCTCCGGGCAAAGGCATCCGCAGCGATCACATGGAACATGTGGTGGTTGCCTGTACAACCCTCAGGTAGGACGGGCAGGCGCAGCAGGCCGCGTGCCGCGAGCGGAGCCAGCCGGCGCGCATACCCGGCGCACAGCTCGCCGCGCTTCGCAGTAATCTGCTCACCGCATTCAAGCTGTCCGACAAGATAGGCCGCGAGAATGTCGGACGGCACGAAGGACGAGCCGAGATCGACCCAGGTGTACTTGTCGACCTGGCCGCGCAGGAACTGGCTGCGGTTGGTCCCCTTCTCGCGCAGGATCTCCGCGCGCTTTGCGAACCGCTCGTTGTTGACAAGCAGCGCGCCACCCTCGCCGCAGACGATGTTCTTTGTTTCGTGGAAGCTGTAGCAGCCCAGATCACCGATGGTGCCGAGCCAGCGTCCCTTGTAGCTCGCAAATACCCCCTGTGCTGCGTCTTCCACCACGAGCAGGCCATGACGACGCGCAATCGCCATGATCGCGTCCATCTCGCAGGCCACTCCCGCGTAATGCACCGGCCAGATCGCGCGTGTACGGGGTGTGATCGCGGCCTCGATCAACCGCTCGTCCAGATTGAGGGTATCTGGCCGTATGTCGACGAATACCGGGCGTGCACCGCGCAAGGCAATCGCGTTCGCGGTCGAAACGAACGTGTACGAAGGCAGGATCACCTCATCACCCGGCTTCAGGTCACACAGCAGCGCCGACATCTCGAGCGCTGCCGTGCACGAAGTCGTCAGCAGCGCATGCAAGGCACCGAATTTCGCCTGGAGCAGCTCCTGCGCGCGTTTGCCGAACGGGCCGTCGCCACACAGGTGACTCGAGGCGATGGCCTCGCGCACATAGGCCGCATCCGGGCCGATCGTACAGGGGCGATTGAACGGCAGCTTCACGTTCACGCGCGGACTCCCGTACGCATGGGCGAACGCTCCAGGTCCGCTTCAGCGACCTCGCGAATCACATACGCGGGGCGATCCATGCTCCGGAAGTGCATACGCGCGAGATACTCGCCAAAAATGCCGAGCGCAAACAATTGCGCGCCCGAAAAGAGCGTCACGATTGAAGCGAGGAACGCAAATCCCGGCACAGCCGAGCCATGCAGGAAATAGTTCACGAGCACGTAGCCCATGGTCGCGAAACCGACCAGCACGAACCCGAACCCGATGAAGCTCGCGACCTGCAGCGGAATGGTACTGAACCCGGTCATCAGATTTATGCCGTGGCGCATCAGCGCGCCAAGCGTATACCCTGAAACGCCGGCGGCACGCGGCCGGTGTGCGACCCTCACGGTTGCAAAGCGGGTCGTTGCCCAGGTGAGCAGCACGTCGATCGAAACCGACGGGCTTCGATAGTCGCGAAAGCCTTCCCGCAGCTGTGTGCGGAAAAGCCGGAATGCGCTGACATGACGCGCGGTCTCTGCTCCCATGGCGCTCGCGAGTGCCAGCTTCGTCAGCTGCGAGGCGAGGCGTCGCATCACACTGTGCCGCTCACGCTCGGGGAAGCCATATACGACGTCAACTTCTTCGGTCAGCGCCGCGAGGAGTTTCGGGATTTCCTCGACAGGGTGTTGCAGATCGTCGTCCATTGTGACGATCAGGTCGTGCTTAGCGGCGCGGATCCCGCACAGGATGGCATTGTGCTGGCCGAAGTTGCGGTTCATGCGGATCCCGCGCACACGTGAATCCGCGCGCGCAAACGCCGCGATCAGTGACCAGGAGCCGTCCCCGCCACTATCCTCCACGTAGATGATCTCGAACGCCGGCGCCAGCGCTCCGAGCGCGCCCATGAGCTGACGGTGCAGTTCAGGAAGTGTCTGCTCCCCCCGAAACACCGGAATCACGACAGACAGGGAACTCACGCCAGCGCTCCGTATTGCTTCTCGTAGTACTCGGTGTACGCTCCGGATCGAATTCTGTCGGCCCACTCGCGGTTTTCCTGGTACCAGCGCACCACGGCAGGGAGTGCGCTCTCCAGGTCGTGCAGCGGCCGCCAGCCGAGCTCACGCTGCAGGACCGCCGCGTTCATCGCGTAGCGCCGATCGTGCCCGGGCCGGTCGGTGACATGACGGACGAGTCTGGCAGAAGTACCCGCGGGCCGACCGAGCAATGCGTCGACCTCTGACGCAATCCGCTGCACGATGTCGATGTTGGCGCGCTCACAGGCGCCTCCCACCACGTAAGTGCGCCCGCCCTGCCCACCTTCCAGCATGGCGAGCAGCGCCCGGCAGTGATCCTCCACATGCAGCCAGTCCCGAATCTGCCTGCCATCGCCGTAGACAGGCAGCTCGCGCCCCTCGAATGCATTCAGGATCATGAGAGGGATCAGTTTCTCGGGAAACTGCCAGGGCCCGTAGTTGTTCGAGCAGTTGCTGATCATTGCGGGCAGGCCGTAGGTGTGGTGCCAGGCCCTCACGAGGTGGTCGGCAGCGGCCTTTGAGGCGGAGTACGGGCTGTTCGGCCGGTAGGGGCTCTCCTCGGTGAACGGGGGATCGCAAGGCTCCAGCGAACCGAACACTTCGTCCGTCGAGACATGCAGGAATAGCTGCCCTCCGGCGCGGCCCTGCCAGCTCGCGCGCGCCGCGTCGAGGAGCACCGCGGTGCCCTGGATGTTGGTTCGGATGAAGGGCCCCGCGCCGAGTATCGAGCGATCGACATGACTCTCGGCCGCAAAGTGCACCACACGATCGAACCGATACCTGGCAAAGAGCTCCTCCACGAGCTTCCCGTCACAGATATCGCCGCGGTGGAACTCGATTCTTCCCTCATCGACCAGATCGGCGATGTTCTCGAGATTGCCTGCATAAGTCAGCGCATCGAGCACCACGAGGCGCGCGTCGGTACGGGCGCAGGCGAGGCGCACGAAGTTGGCGCCAATGAAGCCGGCCGCCCCCGTGACGAGCCAATGGGTCATGCGAGTATCGCGTTATTGTTTGATAGCAGCAGTTCGTTGGCCTGCTGCAGGGACTCGAAGGTCCCCGCATCGGTCCAGCGCCCCGCGACAAAGCTGTACTGCAACTCGCCCCGTGCGATGTAGCGATTGTTGACGGCGGTAATTTCGAGCTCACCGCGTGCCGACGGCTCGATGTTGTCAATGATGTCGAACACTCGCGAGTCGTACGCATAACAGCCCACCACCGCGTGGTTGCTCTTCGGCGCCTTCGGCTTCTCTTCGATCTCCATGATCAACTTCTCGTCGAGTGCGGCAACCCCGAAGCGCTCCGGGTCACCGACCTCCTTCAGCAGGACGCGCGCGCCACGTTCCTGGACACAGAATGCATCCACGAATGGCGCGATCGAATACTCGAAGATATTGTCACCGAGCATCACGACGCACGGCTCGTCCGCGGCGAAACCGCGCGCGAGCATCAATGCGTGCGCAATGCCGCCCGCCTCTTCCTGCACGCGGTACGTGAACTCGCACCCGAAGCGCCTTCCAGACCCGAGCGAATTGACGACAGAACCCATGTGATGCGTAGAGGTGATCACCATGATGTCGGTGATCCTCGCGCCCACCAGCTGCCGCACGGGGTGCCAGATCATCGGTTCCCGGCCCACCGGCAACAGGTGCTTGTTCGTGATTTCAGTCAGCGGATTGAGGCGCGTGCCCAGACCGCCGGCCAGAATGATTCCCTTCATGACCTAATGCGCTTTCCTGATTCGTTCAGTCGCAGTGTCTACGATATTGCAGCAGCCCGTTCAAAACTGGAAGTAAATGAAGGGTTGCGTGTTGAGCGGCACCAGCAGAATGAGTAACAGCATGGCATGGCCGAGCGTCAGCATCGCTGGCCAGGTCGTCAGCTCGTCCGGTCTGAATGGCAGCCTCGCGACAGTCCTCGGTGCAAATTGCCACGCGGCGTGCCACAGCACGGCAAGCGACAGGATCACCAATGTTGGCGTGTGGTACCAGACGATGCCGTCACCCCCGGGCAGCAAGCCACGCAGGTAGATTCCCGTTGTTTCGAATGACGGGCTCCTGAAGGGAATCCACGCGAGACAACAGAACAGCAAGGTAGCGGCCCAGCCGACGAATACCCAAACTGGCGCGGCTGGGCCCGCTGGTTGCCCGCGCCGCTCGCGCCACCCGGTCCAGGCGCGATGAACACCGAGCGCCAGGCCATGCAAGGCGCCCCACAGTACGAAATTCCAGCTGGCGCCGTGCCATAACCCGCCAAGCAACATGGTGATGAACATGTTCACCTGGGTGCGCGTCGGCCCATGGCGACTGCCGCCCAAGGGGATATAGAGGTAGTCGCGCAACCAGGTGGACAGGCTGATGTGCCAGCGATGCCAGAAGTCCGAAACCGATCGCGCCAGATAGGGCATCCGGAAGTTCTCAGGCAACTCGAAGCCGAGTATCCGTGCCGCGCCGATCGCCATCAACGAATAGCCGGCGAAATCGCAGAATATCTGCATCGAATACGCGGCCACGGCCAGCCACAGGGTTCCCGCCGAATAGATTTCGGGCGAGCGAAAAACCTGATCAACGAATATCGAAAGATGATCCGCAAACAGGGATTTCTGGATGGCGCCGCCGATGAACAACTGTGTGCCGCTGACGAAATTGGGCCAGGTGATGCGCAGAGTACGATCAAGCTGTGGCAGGAAACTGGATGCCCGCAAAATCGGGCCAGCTACAAGCTGCGGGAAGAACGACACAAACAGGAAGAACTTGATCGGGTCGCGGCTCGGGCCAATCTTGCCGCGATAGAGATCGATCAGGTAACTCATGGTATGGAATGTGAAAAACGAAATGCCCACCGGCAACACGACATCGACCTGTTGCCACTTGCTCATATCGAAGAGCTGCGCGAAGTTCTCGCCGATGAAATTTGCATACTTGAAAAAGGCAAGCGTGCCGAGACTCAGGGTCACACTCAGCCAGAAATAGAACTTCTTTCTGGCGGGCGTGGTTGCGTTGTACATTGCAAGGCCAAGCCCCCAACCCCACAGCCCGTACATGAAAATCAACAGTACGTAGTTCGCGTTCCAGTTGCCGTAGAAAATGTAGCTCGCGACGAGCAGCATCCAGATACGCCCCTTCGCACTGCGAATGAGCACCATCAACACGAGCACGATCGTGAAGAAGATAAAGAACGTGATCGAGGTGAATATCATGGGGCGCGGCAGCTATCGACAAGTTCGGATCCCATCTCGTGAAGCAGATCCACGAGCGCATGGCCCATGGCTTCATGCCCTGTCACGTTCAGGTGCCCGCCAGGCAGCAGCGCGTTCTGGAAACCGAAGGGCGGTTCCCCGGTGCGGGCCAACGAGTCGATCAAATACGCGCCGGTGCCATACATTCTGACACCCGCAGCAGCAGCCGCACGAGCCGCCATGACTTGCGCGGCACTCGAAGTGGCCGCAATCCTGGCCTTTCGATGGGGCCCGTAATTGAGGCCGTTAACATAGAGCAGGGCGGCCGGCGCTTGACCGCGGAAACGACGAAATATGAAGGTGAGCACATCCTCTTTGTGAGGCCGGGGAGTCGCGGTGAGAACCGGTGTCGCTTGCGCTGCTCCTGCCCAATTGAAGTCCCGCCGCCAAGTCTCGAATTGTGCCATGGCATCTACGACCATCGGCTTGAACTGGGCTGCTAGCCGTGTCGCCAGAGCCGAGTGATTCAGGATCGGGCCAAAGACGCGTTTCAGTGTCTCTTGACCCTCCACCTGCATGACGGCATCCACAATCCTTCCCGATCGCGGATCGACGACGACGTTGAATCCTGGCAGCGTGATGTCGGTGTCCACGGCTCTTTCGCTGATCACATAGACGATCACATCAGGCCGCAGTTCGGGGATCAACCTTGCAGCCACCTTGTGCATGTCTCCGAGAAAGAGACCGTCGCGGCCGGCATTGACAACATCAAGATGCGGATCGATCCGCTCGGCCACCGACGTGAAGTTCATCTCCCGCCGGACTTGCAGTGCTGCAGTGTAGGAATCACCAATGACCAGCGCCCGGCAACGGCCATCCCGGGGGGCAATCTCGCGATCGTTCATCCCGCGGGAATTCAAATGCAGATGTGTGAACCCTTCCTTCGACTGGAACAGGTCGCTTTCCGGCCGATAGGCGTATCCGATATCCGGATCGTATGTCTGTGGAGAAGGGCCCGCCACGAACGCACGTACGAAAAGCTCGCCGCTGCCCAGCACGACCAGCAATGCCAGGAGGACGCGTACGAGAACGCGACCGAGTCCTTGCGGTGCGGCTTGCGCCGCACGAGCCCCCCGCTCCGTCACCTTTGCCCCGTCAGTTCATTGTTCGAAATGTTCAAACAGCCCCGGGATGTCTCCTGCCAAGATCTCGAACCACAAGCCCGAATGCCGAACGAGCCCGGCCTGCGTGAAATGACACCCATCACGCCATACCGGCCCGATCAGCTTATCAGTATCAGGGCCCGGCCGGATTCCCAATTGAGGGTGCCCCAGCCCGAGTTCAGTCTGCACCTGGTTTATTTCCGGGCTGCTCAAATCTCCGCAGCGAGTAGCGCGTGCAACATAAAATGGTGCAGTCGATCCCGAGTCCCGAATATGTCTCACCATGGCCAGGAAGGTCGCGCGGTAGGCCTCCCGATCTGTCTCGCGATCGCTCTCGCCCTGATGCCAAAGGATGGCATGCACGTGCAGTCCGGCGCGTGTGATCTCTGCGGTCAAGCGGTCGAATCGGCTTGACAGCATCCCGCCCGGCGCCCAGTCCTCGACCCGCGTGCCGCCAAGTCCGATCGGCGCAATGACCACACTTGCTGCGAGACCGCTCTCGATGATCTCGCGCGCGAGCGGCATCCACACACTGCCGCCGTCCCCGCCAGCACCGAGCAGGGGATCGCGGGCCTCGAAACACCTCCCGTCGAACAGGTTGAAGTTGTAGATACCCGGCGCAGGACCGAATCGGCCGTTGCCAGAATTGGCAGAATTGGACTGCCCGAACGTGACAAGTACGAGCGTGCGCGGTCCGATTCCGCGGCAGGATACCGCCCGACGATCGACGCTCACGTCGTAGCCGCCGTGAGGCGCCAGCCCTTCCAAAGTGCCACCGCGCAGTAGCCAGCCGAGATAGTGGTAAGGAAAGAGCTCGTACCGGTGTGAGACTACACCGTAGCTAAAGGCGCAGAGCAAAGCGGCCGTGAACGCCGTACCGGCGAGCACGAAGCGCCTCCATCGTCCAACTGTGCCCTTGGCCACGAGCCCCTCACCAGCGCCGCAAAAGATCGGAGCACGAGCGGCGAAACAGATAGTGGCAGGGTCGTGTCGAACCCCGCCCTTCCAGACACTCTACTTGGCCCTGCTCTTTTCGGCAGCCTCGGCCGCAGCAATTTTCTTTTTCAGACCCGGCAGCGGATATCCATTGTCATAGGCGACCTTGGCAAGCTTCCGTGCCCGCGTCAGATCACCCACGTCGACAAAGTACAATCCCGCGACGTAATTGATCTCCACGGACTCAGGCGCGAGACCAAGCGCCTCCTCATACTGTTTGCGCGCATCGTCGCGGTCGCCTCTCTTGAAGAGAAAGTTCGCGTAGATGACGTGCACCGCTGCGTCGTCCGGGCGAAAAGCGATGGCGCGCTCAAAGTAGCAATCCGCGGAAGGTATGTAATCGTCGATCTGAAATCGGCCGCCTTCGAGAGCGTAGCGGGCTATCGATTTAAGCGCTCGATGGTGATTTGGAAACGCGCGCAGCGTGTACTGCAGGTCACCAAGCACGGTGCCGGTACTTCCGCGCCGCAATGACTCGACATCAGGAGTGAAATGGAAGGCTTCGACTACTGGCAAGTTCGCCTGCTTGTTGACAGGGTCCCGGTAATCGAACGGGCCGAACGCGTTCTGCAGCCTTCCACAGCCAGGCACTTCCTGCGCAGAAACGCGCGCTCCCCAGGCTAGCGAAAGCAAGACGGCAGCGCCCAAAGCAGCCAGTTTCAATGACATCTCCAACTCCACCGCATCCGGCATCCCGGATCGCTCGAAAGCAATCATACATGTGACCTGCTGGCGGCAGGAAATCGACCTCGGCCGGCCTGCTTCACTGGGGGCCGCGCCCCGGCGGGTGGATGGAACATATATCTGTGACAGGAATCACAAGTGACATGCCACGCACATCGACAATGCCAGCAATAATGCAGCTTGCGCATGAGGTTGCTGCAGCGCCGTCGCTGTCGTTGCTTGGCGACATGGTCGATATGCGATGACGTCGATATAGTGTGCGTGATATCGCACTCGCGCCCATCGCATTGCGCGGGCACTTTCTGGAGATCGCAACATGTCCACTCGTAGGGACTTCTTGATGACGTCGGCCGGGCTGCTGGGGGCAACGATGCCGCTGACAGGCAGATCACAGGCGCTGCCCTGCCCGCCACCGCAGCTTTCCTCGGGCGGACCGAACTCCCCGACGACCTGTGCGCCGTCGACCATGCCCGCTTACATCGCGTCAATGTCGCCGTTTCAGGTTCGCGCGCTCTCCGGCACTTACGCGCCGGCCAATGGTTCGTCGACACTGCTATCCATCATGCCTGCGATGTGGGCCGGCAATGACAACATCATCAACCCGTGGAGCGGCGGCGCGAAGTCGACGACCGGAACGAAGATGTACGTTCATGGTGGCGGTCACAACGACTCGTCGAACAATGGGCTCTACAGCTTCGACTTCGCGGGAACGGCGCGGCCAACCGGGTGGGCCGTCGATTACGCAGGTCAGACTGGCGTGAGCACGGATATCGCGGTCGGCGCGACGGGCGCGCCGATCTCGGTGCATACCTACGACGGCATGGTTGACATGGGCCCGGCGCTCTACCGCATCGGCGGTTCCGCATATCCTCAGGGTGGGTTTACGACTCAGATGTTCCGGTATGACAAGTCGTCATCCGTGTGGACCCGTCTGCCAAATTGGGACTCAAGCCCACCGCAATTCGGTGGCATGGCAGTCGCGAATGCAGCGGTAGGGAAGATTCTTGCGCTCGAACGAACGGTTTCCTACACGGGCTATAAATTCTACCGCGTCTCGACGAACAACTGGGGCGCACGGGGAAACCTATCCAATCAGTGGCTCAATGATGGAGCGCTGGCCTACGATCCACAGACGAATGCCGGTTTGTGCGTTAGCGGGGGCAACGGCTACGGCATTTCCGCGTTTTCGCTCACGATCAACTGGTCGGCCGAGACGATCACGCAGACTGCGCGCTCAATATCGGGACTTGGCTACGGCGCGGCGCTGATATGGGATCCGACCCGCAGCGTGTACTGGTGCTTCGGCTCAGACGGCAACAACACAATTCTTTTTGAGATAAATCCGACAACATATGCAGTCACGCCGCACACGCTAACCGGCAATGCTCCGTTGACGCCGGAGGCCACCTGTCACGGCACGTTCGGCAGATGGGTGTTCATGGACTCGTGGCGCGCAATCGGCTCCGTTGCGAGCCGGTCGTCCCCTGCATTCGTGATCAGATTGCCCTGACGCGGCGACGTCCTCTGCCTGGCGAGCGACGGCGGGCCAACGCGGGCTCCCTTTGCGCGCGGCGTGGGCTCGCTCAGAGCGAAAACGGGTGTAAGACGCAGGCCCGCGAGAAGAGCCAGCAGCCACACCATGACTTCGGACTTCAGGAAATCGGCGAATTGCCCGCCGACGAAGACCACCGCGAGCCCGCTGCAGGTAGCTGCCATCACACTCACATCAAGCAGCGGGCGCTTTGTGCTGGCCCAGCGTCGTGCAACCAGGAAGGACTTCAGCACCCAAAGCCACAGCATCGAGAACAGGATCGCACCGGGGAAGCCCTGCTCCACCAAAGTGCTGATGAATGTGTTGTGCGACGATCTGGCGCCCGAGCTATCAAGGTACGATGCATCCAGATATTGTGAACTCAGCGTCGCAAACCCTCGGTGGCCGACACCCAGCGGGTGTGCGCCAAACATGCGTATCCCGGCTCTGATCTGTGCAATCCGCCCCTCGGCACTGTTGTCCAGCGTTTCTTCCTTGTTGACCGCCGCCTCCATGGTCTGCATGCGCGTCCAGAACGCCTCCGAAGCCACAACACCGAACCCCAGGACGCCAAGGAAGGCCAGCGTGTAGAAGAGCCGCGTGTTCTCCTTTGGCCGCAGAATGAAGATAGTCACCCCGCCCATGAAGAGCGCGAGGAACGCGCCGCGACTGCCTGTCATGACGACCATGTTGAGGATGAAAGGCACCGAGACGAGTGCCGCATAGCGCCGCCAGTCGCGTTTCACGAAGATAAGCATGGCGCCCGCAACGGCGGCAGTCGCGGCATGCATGCCGAGAGTGTTGGAATCGTCGATTCCCGCTCCGCCGACTCCGTCAAGCCTGCCCCCGGGCGCATCAGTACCGAGCGCGACCAGCCCCAGATACATGCTCCCGAGTACATGCGCGAGCAGGAAGTCGGCGGTCAGTAGCGGGGTGTCGATCAGCCGGTACACCATGAAGTAGACGATGATGAACTTGGTGAAAATGATCGCGCATTCCCGATGCAGGTCCGGATCGACAGCCCACGGGCTCTGGATCCAGAGCCAGAGGGTATATACGATGAGAAAAATCGCCGGAAACGTCTTGTACCAGGGCGTGCGGGCCGGATCCGGCTTCAGCCGCAAGATCGCGATCGCGGTAAAAACTGCAGCCAGCAGCGACCAGCGCAGGTCGGGCAGGCCCACCCCCCACCAGCGATTTGGCGCATCGAGATAGAAAACCGCGATATACGTGTACAGGCATAGATCGGATGGCGGAAGAGCGCCATTCCGATCCCGATGACGAAACACAACAGGAAGACGACTGCCGTCAGCGACATGGTGCGCCACCGAAATGCAGGGCAAGCCAACGCCTGCAATTTCCGTTGAACTCCTCGAGATGGCGCGCCCGCGAAAAGGTGTGGTCGGCCTCAGGCATATCGACGACTTCTACACCATCTCGCGCAAGTCCAAGTTTCCACTCGGCATCGGAACTGCAGATTGCGCGGAATTCATCGGCAGTCAGGTCGCGGCCACTCTGCACGATCAGCACCGGTCCCTTGAAGTACTTGAGCCCCGAGCGCATCGACCCGATAAACCCCGTTGCCGGTGACACAGGCCGCCTTGCCGCCCGCGCGAGATTGCCGAACAGCGAACGGGCAGACGCGAGGAAATCGAACCCGCCGCTCGCGAGTTTGCGCCAGAAATCGGCTTGAAGCAGCCTCGTCGCATAGTATCGCTTGACGACCACCGCGGCTTGCGATTGCCCGGATCGAACCCAGGGATTCATCAGAATCAGCCCCGCGACGCGCGGATCCGAACCGCAGTACATCAGTGCCGCAGAAGCCGCATCGCATAGACCGAGCAGCACGACGCCGCGCCGGGGGTGGCAAGTGGCGTCGAGTGTGTCGATGGCGGCGCGAATATCGTCGGAGATGTGTTCGAAACCCGAATACTCGCCCTCGCTGTCGCCCATGCCACGATAGTCGAATCGCAATGCAGGGAACCCTGCGGCCGCCAGCGCGTACGCGCTCGATACGAACTGCCGATGGCTGCCCACACGGTATTGGGGCCCGCCAACGATAATCAGAACCGCAACCTCGCAGCCATCGAAGCCGGCGCGATGCAGCACGCCGACCATCGCGCTCCCCTGACAGCTAAACACGAGGGGTTCAACGGCATCCTTCACGGGAATCATGAAGCCGCCACCAGCGCAGGGTTCGTCACGATTTCGGTCGCCATCCAGAATGGCTCTCCCGCCACTTGGGCATGCTCGATCCGACAACCGGCCGCGCGCGCCTGTTCGAGTGCCTGCTGCGTCGCGGGACTGAGCGGCCCTGCAGCGTCCGCGACCACCTCCAGCCAGCGAATCGGCGGGAAGGAAGCAGTGAGTTCGCTGTGCAGGTCGAGTGCAGCGATGTCCGCACACAACGCCCCCGACAAGGTATAGCCCGCCACATCCAACGCATCGCCGGATTTCAGGCGGGAGCGCAGGTCGGCGGCCGACTCGGCTCGCCCCTGCTCCATGCGCGATGCCATGACCCGGATGCGCAGGAACTGGTCGATCAGACGCGCACCACTGGTCACCGGCTGCCAGAAACCGATTCGCAAGAGATCCGGTTTTCTCCGGTGTACCAGGGCCGCGGCAAGCAATGCACCGAATCGAATCCCGAGAAGCGATGTAACGCGCCATCCAAGCGAAGCGCTCCACGCGATGGCCGACGCGAGGTCGTCGATCCAGCGCTCGATGCGAGCCTCGGCGAATTCCCCCTCGCTGTCACCGGTTCCGGAGAGGTCGATGCACAGCGTACCCCTGCCCTGCCTCCGCGCATGTTGCGCGAAATCGGTGATGATCCTGCGACTCTTGTTCATCTCCTCGGCGAACGGCGGCACGACAAGCGTGCATTCGCCCGTCGCGAGATCAGGCATGCGCAGCAGCGCAAACAGACGGCGCCCCTCTGCTCCGATGAACTCTGCGCGCATCCCGCCCGCGATCACTGCCCGAGTTTGTCGGCCAGGAACCGGGCCAATGTGCCGACGGTGGCGAAAGTATCCGCCGAGATTTCGTCGTCGTCGACCTGGATGCCGTACTGCTCCTCCATCGTCGTGATCAGCGTGACCACGGCCATGGAATCCAGCTCGGGTATCGCCCCAAGCAGCGGGCTGCCTTCCGAAAGACGATCCGCACGCTCACCGAGCTGCAGCGAGGTCTTGAGCAGGTTCCTGACGCCATCCAACTTGTCCAAATGACTTCTCTCCCGTCAGATCGATCCGACATATTGTAGCGGCCGGGACGACGCCAACCGTACACTGGTTCAAAGTTTGCTAAGGTGCACGAATTCACCGTTGAGTCGCTGTCGATGACGCATATTTTTGGATTCGTGGGCCGGTGGCCAAGGCACGACCCTGCTACCCTGCGCCTGCACGCACCGGCGGGCCTGGAAACCTTCGAAATTGCGCCTATGGGGGCGACGATTGCTGGCCGAAGTATCGCGCGCCACGGCAACCTGCTGGTAGCTGTCCGCGGGCAGCCTGTGTGGGCTCGCGGCGGCCGCTACAGTCGGGAGCACGCGGACAGCGAAGGGATCCTTGCCGCCTATCGCGAACGGGATACCGGATTGCTGGCAGAGCTGCGCGGGCGATTCTCGGTCGCGATTCTCGATGGCGACAGACGCCGAGCCCTGCTGGCCATCGACCCGATGGGCATCGAGCGTCTCTGCTGGGCCGTCGTCGAAGGCGGGCTTGCGTTCAGCGACTCTGCTGAAGCTGTCGCTACTTTCCCGCCTGTGAGTGCGCCGCTGCGCGCGCAGGCCGTGCATGACTTCATGCTGATGCACATGATACCGGCGCCAGATACGGCCTTCGAAGGCGTCCAGAAACTCGAACCCGGTGTGCAACTGGTTTTCGAGAACGGCCGCGCGAGTCTGAAACGATTCTGGACACCTGGTTTCGTCGAGCGCACGAATGAATCGTTCAACACGCTGAAATCGGGGCTGCACAGCGGGCTCGACGCAGCCGTTGCGCGCTGCGGCCCGGATTCCACCACTGGTGCATTCCTGAGCGGCGGCCTCGACAGCTCGACCGTGGCGGGGGTACTCGGCAAGGTGAGCGGGCACCCGGCACGCACCTTCTCGATCGGTTTCGGTGTCGAATCGCACGACGAGATTCGTTTTGCGCGCATCTCGGCCCGGCATTTCGGCTGCGATGCGACTGAATACAACGTTACAGCCGACGACGTCGTCTCGGCCTTTGACCGCATCGCCGCCGCCTACGATGAGCCGTTCGGCAATTCGTCGGCCGTCCCGACCCTCTTGTGCGCGCAACTCGCTGCGAAAGCAGGTATCAACCATCTCCTCGCAGGTGATGGCGGCGACGAACTGTTCGGCGGCAACGAGCGATACGCGAAACAGCAGATGTTCGAACTCTACGGTGCTTTGCCGTCATGGGCGAGACGCGGCGTCCTCGAGCCGCTGAGCCGCGTCATCGCGCCTGACAGCACAATCATGCCGCTCCGCAAGCTGCGCAGCTATGTCGATCAGGCGCGCATCCCGCTCCCGGAACGACTTGAAACCTGGAACCTTTTCTATCGCACGCCCCACGCCGGGATTTTTGAACCCGAATTTGCCAAGGGTATCGACACGCGGCGGCCGATCGAAAACATGGCGCGCGTTTATGGCGAGGCGCCGCAGTGCACGCTGCTGAACCGCATGTTGCACTACGATTGGCATTTCACACTCGCCGACAGTGATCTGCGCAAAGTCATCACGATGTGCGATCTGGCGGGCGTACAGGTGTCGTTCCCGATGCTCGACCAGGAACTCGTCGACTATTCCCTTCGCATTCCAAGCCGCATGAAGATGGAAGGCCGCGAGCTGCGTAGCTTCTACAAGCGCGCAATGGCGGACTTCCTTCCACAGGAGGTCATAGACAAGCAAAAGCATGGGTTCGGGCTGCCATTCGGCGTCTGGCTCAAGGACCATGCGCCCCTGCGTGAGCTGGTTTTCGGACACCTGAAGCGACTGGGAGACCGCGGCATCGTCAGGCGATCGTTCCTTGAAAAAATGACGGACGAGCACGCCGCCGGTGAGCCCGGCTACTACGGCTACGCGATCTGGGACTTCGCGATGTTTGAGGCTTGGCTTGCTGCCCACCGCCCGCGCGGCCTCTGATCAGCCGCGCGAACGGAGCGGACGCATCAAACTTGCGGGCAGGGAATGTACTGCTTCGAGAAGATGATCTGGTCGAAACGCTGCCAGAACGGGCTCATGTTCGCTCCGTTGTGGTAAATCCAGCACAGCATGGCGTTCCAGCCCGGACGCGCGATGCTGCCCACACTGTTCGCGCCACCGTCGTAGTGCGCCGGGTAGGTCGCGTCCCAGATCTTCGTGTATGTGGTCTCTCCCGCATGCGCAGCCCAGACCTCAAAGCGCGTTTCGTTCACGCCATTGCGGCCCGGGACGACGTGATACAGGAGGGTATCCCACCCGCCCGAGTAGGCCCACTTCGGGCTCACCGGGTTGCGAGTGCCCGTCGATACCTGCGCCAGCGGCGTGTAGTTGTAACCCTGATAAACGTTGTGGATGTTTGGCATCCCGACAGACTGGGAGCCTTCCCAATAGCCGCCATAGGTCACTAGTTCCTGGACCGTGTATGAGTCGTTCGTCGTCGTGAAGGATGTGAACTTGCCGACCGAGATGTTCCCGGGTGTCGTGCGGCGGGGATCCGTCATGACCCGGACCTGGACGTAGAAATCGTGGCCATCGTAGAAGCTGTTCTGGTCCGAGGGGTGACCGTACCAACCCGGCTTCGGGTTGCCTGACTGACCCCAATTGAGACCATGGGCACTCCCGTCGGTGGCCACATAAGTGCCGAGCTGGAGAGTGCCACCCGCCGCCGGATCGTCCTGACCACGACCGTTACTCGCGCCAGTAAGCGGTGAGAACGGACGCCACCAGTAGTTCCCATCCATCCCCGGCGAGTTGCGGGTCAGCTGCAGGTAGCCGCCCCCGTCGGCGCCGCCCGAGGGGATCCACTCCACGTAACGCGCATCTGCGTCGCCGACCGCCTGAGGGTCGTTACCACCGCGATAGCCACCGGTCCAGCGGAAGGCATCGACCTCGGCCTTCGAATCGAAATTGTGATGCCAGACGACTCCCGCGCCGCCGATGCGCGCCGCCCAGTCGGCTGCGGCAGATGGAGTGGAACACGGCGTCGTGGCCGAAGTACCGCCACCAGCGCCCATGCTCGGTGGCGGGCAGGGCCGGGTTTGGCCCAATCCAATAACCGGAATCGCCGCGCCCGCCATCGTGGCGGTCGTCACCAGAAAATCCCTACGCTTCATCAATTTGCTCCTGTGCCCGCGGGTGCGGCCGATGGCGCGATGAGAAGTTTCCTCCGTACAGCGCCATCCGTGAAAGCCGGCCAAACGCCTAAGTTAGTGAACCAGTCCACAAAATGCACGATGTCGCCAGAAGCAAACAGTTCGATGGCCGGGGACGGGCGGGTTCGGGCTTCAGCCGATGCGGATATCATGGCACCAAGGTCTGAATACATGCGCAAACTCTCCACTCTTGAATCGGGCTTGATTCGTGCGGGCGGCACCCTGTTGTCGCGGGGAGGCGCACAGGCGTCCCTGCTCGTCCTGATCTATCACCGGGTTCTCCCGGCACCCGATCCGATGCTCCCCAGCGAACCGGACGCCGCCACTTTCGCGCAGCAGATGGGCCTGCTGGCGCAGAACTTCGTGGTGCTGCCATTGCGCGAAGGCGTCGCGCGACTGCGTCAGGGGCGGCTGCCCGCCCGGGCGGTCTGCATCACCTTCGACGACGGTTACGCCAACAATTTCACCGTTGCACTACCGATCCTGCGTGAGCGCGCACTCCCGGCCACCGTGTTCGTCGCGCCCGCCTACCTTGATGGCGGGTGCATGTTCAACGATATGATTTTCGAAGCCTGCCGCGCCGCACCCGAGGAACTCGATCTCGCCGACTTTGGGTTGGGGCAACTTTCGCTGGCCGGTGCCCCGGAACGGATACGCGCCGCGCAGCAGATTGTCGACCAGTGGAAATACCTGCCGCGGCAGGTGCGTCAGCAACGCGCGGAACAGTTGGCCGAGCGCGTCGGCGCCGCCTCGCACACCGGCCTGATGATGACTGAACAGCAGGTCGCCCGGCTGTCCCATGAAGGTATTGAGATCGGAGCGCACACGATGACGCATCCGATTCTTGCGCAGACGCAACCGGACGAGGCTCGCGACGAAATCGTGCGGAGCCGTAGACGCCTCGAGGACATCATCGGCGCGCCGGTCTTCAGCTTTGCGTACCCCAACGGCAAGCCAGGGCGCGACTACACGCGGGAGCATGTGAACATGGTGCGCGAAGCGGGGTTTGAGCTCGCGGTTTCGACGAGCTGGGGCACCGCGACGGCGCAGTCCGACCCGTTCCAGATTCCGCGGATCGCACCTTGGGACCGACAGCTGCTGCGCTACGCAGCGCGCATGGTCAATGCATATCGCGAGCGGAATTTCGCCTGCGCATAGTGGCCATGAACCCAAGCACCTGATCGGCGACGTCGCTCCAGTTGCCGACGGGTAGCGCACCCGAAATAGCCTCGGGGTCCCATGCCCGACCGAGCACCGCCGCAAGGGCGCGCGCCGTCCCGGCCACATCACCGATTCCGACCAGCCGACCATTGACGTCATCCATGACGAAGCGCGGATTGTCGCCGGCCGGCGTCGTCACGACCGGCAGTCCGACGGCGAGAGCCTCGAGCACCGAGTTGCAGCAGCCTTCACGCTCGGTAGCAAGTGCAAAGACATTCGCCGCCTGCAGCCAGCGCGCGACCGCATCGGGCGGTACAGCACCGACGAAGGTGACGGCCGCCTCCACCCCCGCCTCACGCGCGATCTGCGCCAGCACAAGAGGATGGTCAGGTTCATAGGCGGGGCCACCGATGATCGCGAGGCGCGCATCGGGCCGAGACTTGCGCAACGACGCAAGCGCGCGAATGAGGACTGCATGCCCCTTGCCGGCGATCAGGTGCCCGACGCTGACGATCAGCGGTGCAGCGTCGTGCAGCCCGAGCTGCCGCCTTGCCGCGACCCGATCGCCCGGGCGAAACGCCGCGCGATCCACCGCATTGGGCGCCACGAGGAACTTCCCGGGCGCGACACCCACCTCGACGGCGATGTCACGCAGCGAATGGCTGACCGTGATGCAACCGTCCGCCTCACGCAGGGCCCGGATGAGTTGCGGCCGGATCCCGCGCGTGCGCAAGGCATCTACCTCCATGCCGCGCAACGTGACAAATACGGGAATGCCGAGGCGCCGTGCGGCGCGCACGCAGCCGACACCATCGGGGTAGCCGAAGTGCGCGTCGATCGCATCGAGCTCACCCGCTGCATGCAGGGCTGCGAGCTTCGGATAGACACTGCGCTCGAGCCATCGCGCATCGAGTGCTTTCAGGGCGCCTGGCAGATAGAACATCGGCGCGTGTTCGATCGTGACACCGCCCGCGTCGCGGGACGGCGCGCGCGCCCATGGGGACAGCGGTCGCAGGACCGGCAGGAAAGGCAGCGGCTGGATCACGCGCACGTCCGCCTTGCCCGCCATCGCCGCGAGGCGACGCAGCACGAAGGCACCGGCGGCCGGCGAATCCGGTGTTGGCAGTACGCGGCAGACGCTGGCGATCTTCATTCGCGGCGGCAGCGCGCGATTGCATCGCGGTAGGCGCGCTCGTAGTGAGCGACAGACCTCTGCCAGCTTCGCTCCGTCTCGACATAGTGCCGGCCCACGTCCGCGTCGCGCGGCCAGTCGGCGCGCCGCGCGAACAGTCGCGTTGCGACCCTTGCAAGGTCCTGCGGATCCCCGGCCTGGAACAGGCACACTCGCAGCGCTTCGGGAACAACCTCGAGATGGCCGCCGACATCGGAGGCGATGAACGCACGGCGCATCGCCATCGCTTCGAGCGGCTTCAGCGGCGTCACCGTTTCGGTCAGGCGAATGGAGTGACGGGCATAGACCAGCAGGTCCACCAGGGCGTAATACTGACTGACGAGGCCGTGGGGCACGCGGCCTGCGAAATGTACGCGAGCCTCAATCCCGAGGTCCGTGGCGAGATGACGCAACGACTCCTCCGCCGGCCCGCCGCCGACAAGCAGCACCTGCGCCTCTGGATGTGCCTGAAGGATCGCGGGCATCGCCCGCAGCAGCACATCGATGCCTTCGTAGCTGTAGTACGACCCGATGAACCCGAGCACCGGGCCGGCCCCCAGGCCCAATTCGCGCGCGAGCGCATCGCTCTTTCCGACCGTGCCGTCGAACGCTGCGGCATCGACCGCATTCGGAATCACGGTCACCTTCTCCGGAGCGATGCCGCGCACGAGGATGTCCTTGCGCAGGCCTTCACAAATCGTCGTGATCGCATCGGCCCGACGAAACACCCAAGTCTCGAGGCCGCGCGAAGCTCGATAACGCAGGCTTCCTTCTGCGGACGTACCGTGATCGACCGCTGCATCCTCCCACGATGCGCGCATTTCATAGACGACCGGCAGGCCGAGCCGTTTGCCCACCTTGAGCGCTGCGAGCCCATTGAGTGCGGGCGAATGCGCGTGAATCAGGTCGACATCCACGCGGCGTGCCACTTCCTCGACCCGCGCAGCGGTATCGAGAGATACCATCAACTGGTTGGTGACGGGCAGGCGCCGCAGAAGTGAGGCACCCGGCCGGGTACGATAGAAAGTCAGGCCGTCGACCTGTTCCTCATTCGAGCTCGCTCCGTAGTGCTTGGTCGAAGTCACTTGGAACGTCTCGTAACCGAGGCGGCGTTGCTCCTTCAGAATTGCGAGCGTGCGGAACGCGTAACCGCTCTGCAGCGGCACCGAGTGGTCGAGCACATGCAGGATCCTCAAGCCGCT
>Ga0073899_10001793_pt1 | contig 19484 bp, 10 predicted proteins | sample KloWWTmetaKNB5Ph_FD_88975 | JGI IMG/M metagenome (GOLD analysis project Ga0073899, IMG submission 88975) | Active sludge microbial communities from Klosterneuburg, Austria, studying microevolution and ecology of nitrifiers - Klosterneuburg... | ecosystem: Engineered > WWTP > Aerobic digester >... | reverse complement strand
TCGGTTCATTTTCCGGTCACGTCTAAGCATCAGGAACAAGGATCGCTGTTGTAATGGCTCATCGGACAGTCCCGGCTTCACAGACAACGCGCCGATTGGCATTTTCATCGCGTGGTGAGCGATTGATCGGGCAGGAGATGTTCCGGGTCATGGATCGGGCGCATGCGCTGGAGCGCCAGGGGCATCGCATCTATCACCTGGAACTCGGCAATCCCCGCATGGCTCCGCCGGATGAGATTGTCGACGGCACTGTACAGGCGCTCCGCGAAAAACAGCTGGGGTATGGGCCGATGGCCGGCGTGAAGGAATTGCGAGCCGCGTTGGCTGCTCGATACACCTCGTTGACGGGCGAGGCGCTGACCGACTCCCAGGTCGTGATCAGCCCGGCGAATCTCCTGATTCACCAGTTTTTGGACATCACCTGCAATCCCGGCGATCGCGTGGTGTTATTCACACCGGCGTTTCCCTCCTACTGGGCCGCGGCGGCGCATCAGGGAGTGCAGATCCGGCCGGTGCCGCTTTCTGGGCGCGACGGATATCACCTGACCCGACAGGCCATCGATGACGCGCTGGCTGCCGAACCAAGGGCGATTGTCGTCAACAACGCCAACAACCCCACGGGGGCCCTCTACGATCCGACGATGCTGCGCGCACTTGCGGCCCGTTGTGAGGAGGCGGGGATCTGGCTGCTCAGCGATGAGACGTATGCCGATCTGACCTTCGATGGTTCGTTCGCGACCCTCGCTTCGGCGCGCGCCGGATATGTCGTCGCGATGTCGTCCTTTTCAAAGGTGTGCTCGATCCCCGGGTTTCGAACCGGATATGCCTTGGCCCATGAAGCCGTCGCGGCGAAGCTCGCGCTTTCCAATTCAACCCTCTATTCCTGTCTTCCCCTGTTTACTCAACTGGGTTGCCTCGCCGGTATGAAGGTGCTCGATACGTATGCGAGCGAGGTTCGATCACGGGGCTCCCGCCTGATCGGATCCTGCCACGACCGCATCAATCGTTCCGGCATCCTGCATTGCCACAAACCGGAGTCCGGGTTTTATCTGTTTGTCGATATCGCGCGCACCGGACTCGACGACATGACCTTCTGCCGGCGACTGTTGGACGATCACCATACGGCGCTCACCCCCGGCCGTAGTTTCGGCGAGGCCTACGCGTCGTTCATTCGCATAGCCGTGTGCGGGCCGGAAGAGGATGTGCACGAAGGCCTCTCGCGTACGATCGCCTTTGCGCAACAACTGGGAGGTTGCCGTGTCCAAGCCGCTTGACGTGTTGCTGGTCACCCCGCCCAGTCGGGTGCAGGTGTATCAGGAGTTGAGCCGGGACTTCGCCGCCATCGAACCGCCGGTCTGGTCTGGTTTGATCGCGACCTTCCTGCGGCAACACAGCTGCTCCGTTGCCATTCTGGATGCCGAGGCAGAGGGGTTGAACCACCAGCAGACGGCGGAGCGGATCGCCGCCATCGCCCCGAGACTCGCGGTCTTCGTGATCTATGGGCAACAACCGTCCGCCTCCACACAATGTATGCCGGCCGGCCGGAAGGCGTGCGAAATCCTGAATACGCTGGCCGATATTCCCACGCTCGTGATGGGGACTCACCCGTCGGCCCTGCCGAAGCGCACCCTGCTGGACGAACCGTATACTTATGTCTGCCAGGGAGAAGGTCCTGCCACGATTCTCGGTCTGGTGATTGCCTTACGCGCGCCGCAACATTCGCTTCGCGAGGTTCCCGGCTTATGGCACATGGAGAAGGGTGTGCCGGTCGGTAATGCGCCGGCCCAATTGTTGACGAATCTGGACCGCGAGTTGCCGGGGCAGGCTTGGGATCTCCTCGATATGAGCCTGTATCGCGCCCACAACTGGCATTGCTTCGGAAACCTGGCGGTACGGGCACCGTACGCGTCGCTGCAGACGAGTCTGGGCTGTCCCTTCACCTGTTCGTTCTGTTGTATCAACTCGCCCTTCGGAACTCCCATGTTGCGGACCTGGAGCCCGGACAATGTCATTGCGCAGATCGACCGGCTGGTCCGGGATTATGGCGTCAGCAATATCAAGATCCCCGATGAAATGTTCGTGCTGAATCGGCGGCATGTGATCGGCATCTGCGATCACATCATTGAACGAGGGTACCGGCTCAATATCTGGGCCTACGCCCGTGTGGACACGGTCCAGGACGAAGTGTTGGCGAAACTCGCGCGGGCGGGATTTACCTGGTTGGGGCTCGGAATCGAATCCGGAAGCCAGCATGTCCGGGATGGCGTCGAAAAGGGCCGCTTCGGCGAACGGGACATTCTAACGACGGTCGACAAGATCCGCTCGTACGGCATTCATGTGGCGGCCAACTATATCTTCGGCCTGCCCGACGACACGATGGAGAGTATGCGCGCGACCTTGGATCTGGCCCTCACGCTGAATACGGAATGGGCCAACTTCTACTGCGCAATGGCGTACCCCGGTTCACCGCTCTATGCGCTGGCGAAGCAGAAGCACTGGGCGCTACCGGATGATGAAGGCGGCCCCGGATGGATCGGTTATTCGCAACATGCCTACGAGTGCTCTCCCTTGCCGACCGACAGCCTCACGGCCACACAGGTGTTGACGTTCCGGGATCGCGCGTTCATGGAGTATTTCACCCATCCGAACCATCTCGGCATGCTCCGGCAGACATTCGGAGCGCAGGTCGCCACCCATGTAGAGGACATGTGCCGGCACCGGGTCCGCCGTCGTCATCACGATGCGGTCACCGATGCAGTTGCGTAGCGACAGAGCGGGGAAAGGAGTGGTCATGATCAAGGTTGCGGACTTCATCATCCAGACATTGGCGGAGCGCGGAATCGACAAGATGTTCGTGGTGTACGGTGCCGCCAACGGTGACCTGATCGATGCGTTCACACGCACCGCCGCCACGGAATACGTCGCCGTCATGCACGAGCAGGCCGGCGGGTTTGCAGCCGAGGCCTATGCCAAGGTGAAGGGCGTGCCCGGTGTGGCCATCGCCACCAGCGGACCGGGCGGGATGAATCTGCTCACGGCGATGGGCAACTGCTTTTATGACTCCATACCCTGCGTGTTTCTGACCGGCCAGATCAATTCCCGGTTCCTCCGGCCCGATCCTGCAATTCGCCAGATCGGATTCCAGGAAACCGACATCGTTGCCATGGCGGCTCCTGTCACGAAGTACGCGAAAATGATTCTGAAGTCCGAAGATGTTCGGTATGAGCTGGAGAAGGCGCTGTGGCTTTGCCAGGAAGGACGGCCGGGACCGGTACTGTTGGATATTCCCCTTGATGTCCAAAAGACGATGATCGATGCCAAGAAGCTCATCGGCTTCGAGCCCCCGGCCGCCGTGAGTTTCGACCTCACGGTGGTGGATGAACAGATCTCCCGGTTTATCGCCGAACTCCAACATGCTGAACGACCTGTCATTCTGGTCGGCGGCGGCGTGCGCCTCGCAGGTGCCCAGGATGACGTACGCGCCTTGGGACGGCGGTTGAACGTACCCTGTTTTCCGACCTGGAATGCCTTGGACGTGATCAGCTCGGACTATGAGAACTACGGCGGACGGGTCGGCACGTACGGAGGAGCCGGCCGCAACTTCGGCATTCAGAACAGCGATGTGCTCCTCTCGATCGGCAGCCGCATCTCCGGCCGCATCACCGGCGGAAATGTCCAGAGCTTTGCGCGCCAGGCCAAGAAGTTCTTGGTGGAAATCGATCCGGCGATGGTGCAACGGAAGTTTCAGCAGGTGCCTTTCGATGTCAACATTCTCTGCGACGCGAAGGTGTTCACCCAACGCCTGTTGATCGCGTTGGATCGCCGCCGCAAACCGCTGCCGGACTATTCGGGGTGGACAGAACGGGTGATGGAATGGAAACGCCGGTACGACCCGGTCCGGCCGGAATTTTTCGCCCAGCGCGAGCGGGTGCACCCCTATGCCTTCATGCGCCGCTTATCCGAAAAGATGGGCGCCACGGATATTCTGGTCGGGGATTGCGGCGGCAATATCGTCGCCAGCAACCATGCCTTTGAAACCAAATACGGACAGCGGAATCTCACGAACAACGGCAACTCACCCATGGGATTCTCGTTTGCCGGAGCGATGGGCGCCTGGTTTGCCGATCCCTCGCGGCGGGTGGTCTGCACGATCGGCGACGGGGGCTTCAATATGAACCCGCAAGAACTGCAGACGTTCGTGAACTATGGCGTCAAAGTCAAAACGTTCATTCTAAACAACCATATTTACGGGATTACTAAGGCCTATCAGGAAACAAATTTCCAGGGACGAGCCGAGGCCTGCGGACCGAAGGGGTATCATCCGCCGGATTTCCTCAAGATCGTCCAGGCCTACGGCATCAAGACTCTCGCCATTGAAAACCATGTCGAGATGGACGCCAAGATCGAGGAGGCGCTGGCGTTCGACGGGCCGGTCGTGTGCGACGTCAACATGCATGAGTTCCATACCTATGAACCGAGAATCTTCGGATGGAAGACGCCGATCGAAGATATGTATCCCTATCTCCCGCGCGAAGAGTTCCGGGAGAACATGGTCATCGAACCGGCCGCGGGGTGGGAGAAGCCGGAAATGCCGGACGTCGTGCGGACGCAGCAGCCGTAAGGGGTGTGTGAGCGCCATGGAGGTGAAATGATGAAATCGCTTTTCACAGATTAACCGGGTGGTGTTGAATGAGAGTGCTCCTGATTCCTCCTACATACCGTTATACGACGCAATATCCCTCGTTTCTGGCGCCGTCGGATTTCTCCTGCGGGTTTGCCTATATCGCCGCGGCCTTAAAAGCGGCGGGGCATCAGGTGTTTGGCTGTAATCCCAACAACGCGCCGGGTTATGACTCTGCATTCGACATGGTCCACGACAAGATTGCGCGGGCCATCGCCGAAACCAAGCCGGATCTGATCGGCGTGGGGGGGATTTGCACGGACTATCCATTTTTGCAGGCTGCGGTGAGCATCATCCGCCATTACGCGCCGACCGTTCCGGTGCTCATGGGGGGCTCTATCATCACCTACGACCAGGAGTTCATCCACTCCGCGCTCAAGCCGGAGTATTCGTTGGCAGGCGAAGCCGACGAGACGGTAGTCATGCTCTTGAATGCGCTGGAGGGGCGGGGTGACCTCAACGCCATTCCCAATCTGTGTTATCGGCAAAATGGCCGCCTGGTCTTGACCGAAAAGAATTTGAAGTTCGGCGGCGATCTGAACGAGCTGCCGTTTCCGGACTATTCAATCTTTGAGATCGACAAGATGCTGGACGCCTCATGGGCCGCCAGGCCGCTGTACCGCTACAGCCGTAACAATCCTAGGATTATGCCCATCGTGTCGGCACGGGAATGCCCCTTTGCCTGCACCTTCTGTTTGCATGGGCATGGGGGGCGCGCCAAATACCGAGCCCGGACGACGGAAAACGTCATGGAGGAAATCAAACAACTATACGAACGGTATCCGTTCAACATCCTGATCGTCCTCGATGAATTGTTCGCCGTGAACAAGCAGAAGCTGGAAGAATTCTGTGGCACGTTGATCGAGTACCGGGAGCGGTATGGGTGGGACTTCGATTGGCTGTTTCAAACCCATGCGAACGCCCGGCTCAATTTGGAGGCCTTGCAGTTGGCGAAGCGGGCGGGGTGCACCTATTTCAGCTACGGATTGGAAAGCGCGAGCCAGCGGGTGCTCAAGAGCATGAAAAAAGGCACGCAGCCCGAGCAGTATGCCGAGGCGATCGCACTGGCAGACCAGGCAGAAATCGGCTTCGGCGGGAACTTCATTTTTGGCGATCCGGCGGAAACTCCGGAAACGATCTCGGAAACGCTCACCTTCTATCGGAAGCATTGCGCCGACATCCACTGCTATCTGGCAGCGATCCAACCCTATCCCGGCAGTACATTGTACGTTGCTTGCCAAGAGAAGGGGCTGATTCCTGATAAGGCGGTGTTTTACAAAACGATCGACCAAAGACTCTTCAATATGACCACCATGCCCGATGCGCAATGGGCTGGGTATGTGCGGGCCATCCATGCCTTCGAAGCGTTGCCGCTCTGTCGCACCGTGGATGTCAGCCGGATTGTGATTCGAGCGATCACCAATCCCCTGACGCTGAATGGAACCCGGCAGTTCTGGGAACTGTTCGCAGAGTGCCCGCATTGCCTTCGTGGTTTCTCCTATGTGGAGTTGACCGATCCGCAGCGTGTTCCCGTGCAGGGGCTACAAGTCGTTACAGGGTGTGCGCACTGCTCTAAGCGCATCCGCTTGAGTGTACCGGTCACAAAAGAGAAGGGCGTGATGGTCCCGCTGGAGACCGAATACGTGGTGGACGAGGCGCCGGTGGCACTGCCTTCACCGGGTCTTACTACGAAGAGATCGGTCGACGCGGGTGTCCCCCACAATGCCGAAGGTGAGGTGCGTGCGTTTATGGAGCGTTTGGTAGGGCTCTGTGAGCAAGGTGCCTACCACGATGCGGTGGCGTATTACGATGCCCGCCGGCCACAGCTTCTCCCGGATCCGGCGCTCGTTGAATTCGATCAGATGGTGTTGCGTTTACGCCAGAAATTGGCGGCCTAAGTTCCCGGGAGAGGCGGGCAGTTGATGGCACAGCCGAAGATTTTGCTGGTGCAATTGGAGTTTGCCACATGGGCGCAGGCGAAAGCCTGGTCCTACGTGGGCAATTTCGCCGTCGAGGACGGGCTTTGAGCCAATGGGTGCGACTGCGTAACTCTCCCTGCCCTCGCCCATGTCCCGGATACGTCGCCGCAGTCTTGGCTCCATCACGCCAAGTCGCTGCTCGCCGGTCAGCGGTTCGATCAGGTGTGGGTCTGGCTCGTCCACAATCGCTATTCTGAGGGGTTCTTGGAATGGGTGGCCGGCTTGGCCCCTGTGCGAGTCGGCGTCCTCATGGAGTCGCTGCGCTATAGCGAAGAGGACTGTCGGCGCTGGCCTCACTTAGGGGAGCGACTGAAGTTTGTGGAGGGGCAGGCACGGTATATGACGCATATCTTGGCGGCGGACGAGCGGGATGCTGAGGCATTCAACCAGGTGGGCCGTGCCCGCGCGGCCTTCTGGCTCCCGGCGGTGCCTGCCCGTTTGATCACGTCGACCATTGAGGCGCCGGTTCGCCATGAAGCGGCGTTTTATGGGGAAATTTATGGTGAGAGGAATACCTGGCTGGAACATCCGCGTCTGAAAGACCGGCTGGTTCATCCTCCGTCGGCCGAGACTGGAACGGAATTTCCTGCACTGTTCGATCGCTTGCACGGGCGAATGGCCGACCGGTTGCAGCGGGGGTGGCGGCCCGATCCGGAAGCGCTGACGGAGTATGTCGGCCATTGCCGCCAGTTGCGGGAGAAGATCTTTGCCAATTGGCTGGCAAGTCTGAAACGCTGGAGCGCGATCGTCAATCTGCCGAGTCTGTTCCAGTCGTATGCCGGGCGTGTGGTGGAGGCGATGGCGGCAGGACGGCCGGCGATTTCGTGGGAGATTCACGGCCGGCCTCTTACCAAAAGCCTGTTTCGGGATGGACAAGAGATTCTGTTGTATCCCAAGGACCAACCGGCCGTGCTGGCAGACCATCTCGCTCGAGTGGCGGGTGATGCCGGTTATGCGCAAGAACTCGCCGGCACGGCGCGCACAGAGCTGCTCCGAGCGCATACCGCGGAACATCGGGCGAGGCAACTGCTGTCATGGATTCAGACAGGGCAGGAGCCTCATTTCCAGCGCGAAGGCTCGACCACAGCAACGCCAGTGAATCCCGCGGCAGGAGTAGGAGAGCACGTGTGGGAACGCGGAGCCGGTGCGATCGAAACTTCTGCAACGCCTCGCACCACGGTGTATGTGCTGACGGTGGACGATCCGGCGTTTCAATCCTGCGTGGATGCTCTGCGCAAGCAAGACGGGCCACCGTTCAGGCTGGACATCATCCGGAACGTCAGCCCCTTCAGCGCAGCGGCACAGAAGATGATCGTGGATTGCGAAACTGAGTGTTTCATCCAGGTCGATGAAGACATGATTCTCCATCCCGATGCCGTCGCAACGATGGAAGGTATGATGCGGCGGGCGCCTGCCGATGTGGGCATGATCTGTTTTCATCTATTCGACGAGGATCGTGACCGTCCGATCCAAGGCATCAAGATCTATCGCACCGCAGCCATGAAGCCGCTGATCTTCCGGGACGTGAAAGCCAGCGAGATGAATCTGCTCGAACAAATGGCCGATCGCGGGATTCGGTGGGTGCTGCATCCGGATGTCGTGGGCCGGCACGGGACGGTGTATACGCCGGAGACGATCTATCGCCGGTATAAGACGATGTATGAGAAAGACATCCGGGAATGGAACACCCTGACGTCCGACATCCGGCGCAAGGCGGAGCAGTTTCGGGAGACGGGGGATCTTCTCGCGCTGTTTGCATTACTGGGTGCCGTCCACGGCATCATCGAAGGGCCTCGCTCGGTCGATCGTGAAAAAGATGCGCGAGCGTATGATCTGAAAGAACTTGACGTCTTCTCCCGTCTGTTCCGGCACACCCCGCCGGAGAGTCAGCCCTATGATCCAACGCGGAGCCGCACTCCCGTGGCGAATACGCCCTTGGCACCTGATGACGTGCGTTGGACGGCGGAGACGACGGTCGAGAGAAAACCTGAACATCCCACATTTCAAGACCATGCCTCTGCGCCGCAACTGCGGAGGGATAAGGCCGCTGCCGCTCGAATCCTCATCGTCACGCCCTATTTTTGGCCTTCCGTCGGCGGTGTGGAAAAGGTGGCGGAGAGCTTGGCCTTCGGCTTGCAGTCGCGAGGACATGCCGTCGAGGTCGCGACCTATGCGCTCGCTGAGCGCTCGGCGACGTCTCATCGTGGCATTCCCATCATCGACCTGACGTTCCCCGCCGACTTTGAAACGACCGACCCCTCTTCCATGTTGGAAGTGAAACGGTTGCTTAAATCGAAGAAGTACGAAGCCTGCATTCTGCTGGGCGCCCCGCTGCACCTGATGTTTTATGCCCCCCTCGCAATTCCGAAGGAATGTCCCATTCGCCTCATTCTTCAGCCCACGATCAACAAAGAAATCAATGAATCGTTACAGGGAAGCGAGCAGGGGCGCACCATGTTGTCACGACTGGGGCAACGGGTGGACGCCGTCGTCACGTTCGGCGGCGATGGATACGACGAGCGCTTCTTTCGAGATCGTCAGATTCCGACCTGTGTCATTCCGAACGGCACCCAGACGCTCACGCCTCATGATGATTTCAGGCAGCGCTACGGGATCGCCCGGGAGACATTTCTGGTAATCCACCTTGCCAATCTCTACAAGGTCAAAAATCATCCGGGGTTGCTCGATGCGCTGGACCATCTTCCGGATGGCGTTCAACTGGTGTTGATCGGGAATGACACGCATGAAACGGAGTATGTCGAGGCCGTGAAGGCCCGCCTCGCGGCGCGACCGAATGTCCGGCTGCTTTCAGGACTGGACTCCGCGGATGTGGCCTCGGCGCTGGCTGCAGCCGATCTCGTCGTGCTGGCCTCGCATGCGGAGGTCTCTCCTCTGTGCCTGCTGGAGGCGATGAGTCTCGGCCGGCCCTGGCTCGCCACGCCGGGCTGTGGAACGGCGGCTGAGCATGCGGGCGGGCTGGTGCTCCCCCTCTCGGAATTCGTCTCGGCAGTAGAGCTACTGAAGAACCATCCGGAGTTCTGCGCGGAGCTCGGACGCCTCGGCCGGGAGCATTGGGCGCAATCGCATGACTGGGCGTCCGTGCTGACGGCGTGGGAGGCATTGATCGAAGGGCGGCCGGTCTCCCATTCCTTTGCCACACCCGTCTCGATCGCTCAACGTCGGGACGCGCTCCGTGAACAATTCCGTCGTCTATCCGCACAACAGGAAACGATCGAAGCCTTGCCGTCTTATCGGCGGGACGCCGAAACGAAAGGGGTCGTGATGGATGGGGTGAATCATGCACCGACGAGCTCGACAGCCCGCCAAGCCGTTCCGGATTCCGCGCCGACGCCTGAAGAGCAGAAACAGCAAGATCAGTTTTACATCAACATGTTCGTCAACAGCCGGGGATGGTCGTCGCCGGATCCCAATCCCGACGAGGCGGCGCGTTGGAGCAAGATCGCCGGATTCTTGGAATATCTGCTACGGCGCGTACGGCAGACGGACCTGGATCGGCACCTACGAATACTGGATGTCGGGTGTGGGCGCGGTTGGCTGACGAATCTGGCGACGGCCTATGGCACATGCGAAGGCATCGAACCGGTGGCCGGAGTGATCGAGCACGCGCGACGCTTGTTTCCGCACCTGCGATTCGAAGCGGGCACCGCCCAGAACGTGCTCAGTCGGCCGGATTTTGCTCCCTACGATGTGATCCTCTGTTCTGAAGTCATCGAACATGTTCCGCACGGCCGGAAAGAAGCCTTTGTTGCGGAATTGGCCACGCTCTTGAAGACCGATGGATATCTCATTCTGACGACGCCTCGCGGAGAGATGTGGGAACAGTGGAAAACGATCGCGCCACCCGGTCAGCCGGTCGAGGATTGGGTCACGGAAGCGCAACTGCGCGACATCTTCACGTCGCAAGGATTTTGCGAACTCGGCCTCGAACGGGTGCACTGCGAAATTCCCTCGCTCCGGTATATCCCAGCACCGACACCGGCGGATTTCAATAAACTCAAGCTGGTTCCGATCTATCAGATCTGGGCCTGCCAACGTCGCGGTGCCTCTCCCGTTCCCTCTTTTACACGCCCACCGATGGTGTCGGTCATTGTGCCCACGTACAATCGACCGGACCGCCTGCAGGTCGCCCTCTCCAGTATTCTGGCTCAGACCTACCAGGATTTTGAAATCATCGTCGTCAACGACGGCACGGTGGATGTCGGCGAGGTCATAGCGTCGCTGAACACAGACGGTCGTATCATCACAATCCGGCACGATCGCAACCGTGGACTTGCGGCGGCCCGCAATACGGGCATCCGGGCGGCTAAAGGCACCTACATCGCTTATCTCGACGACGATGATACCTATCTGCCTGATCATCTGGAAACCCTTGTCAAGGCCCTTCAGGGCGGCGAGCACAAGGTTGCCTACACAGATGCCTGGCGTATCCATGAAGTGCGGCAGGGTGATCGGTACGTGGTGACCGGACGAGATGTGCCGTACTCCCATGACTTTAATTGTATCGATCTCCTGCTCTGCAACTATTTCCCAGTGCTCTGTGTCATGCATGAGAAGGCGTGTCTCGAACAGGTCGGTGTCTTCGACGAATCGCTGTTCGCGCACGAAGACTGGGATCTTTGGATTCGAATGGCGACGCTGTATCCCTTTCTCCACCTCAAGAAAACCACGGCGGCCTTCACCTGGCGTCGCGATGGCTCCTCGATGACCAGCAGCACGAGCGACGCCTACCGGCGCACGACCGAGATTATTTACAGAAAATACCGGCCCTATGCGGAGCTCATTGCCGGCGTCCTGGAAGCGCAGCAGAAGAAATTGGACGGCATGCGGGCTGACGCGAAGGCGAAGACGTTCGAGTGCTCCATTATCATTCCGGTGTGGAACAACCTGGCGCTCACCACGCAGTGTTTGACAGCCTTAGCCGAGGTCACGCAAGGCGTCACCTACGAAGTCATCGTCGTGGACAATCATTCGACGGACGAAACCCCCGCGTTTCTCGCCGGGCTTGGCGGCGACGTCACCATCATCACCAACAACGAGAATCTCGGATTTGCCAAGGCCTGTAACCAGGGAGCTCAGGCGGCCAAAGGTGCATACCTCGTGTTCCTGAATAACGACACCATTCCGCAGGCCGGGTGGCTCAGCGCGCTCGTCGATGAAGTGAAATTCCATTCGGACGTCGCGGTTGTGGGGAGCAAACTCTTGTACGAAGATCGGACGGTTCAGCACGCGGGCGTCGCATTCTCCCGCGAGTACCTGATGCCATACCATATGTACCCGGGGGTGCCGGAGAACGCGCACTGCGTCTCCCGCCGCCGTGAGCTGCAATGTGTGACCGCAGCCTGCATGCTCGTCCGCCGTCAGGTATTTGCGCAGGTGGGGGGATTCGACGAGGGCTACAGAAATGGATTCGAAGATGTCGATCTCTGTCTCAAGATCGGTGAACAGCAGTGGAAGATCGTCTATCAACCCCTGAGCACGCTCGTTCATTTGGAGAGCCGGACACCCGGTCGCAAAACGCATGAGGAAGAGAATACGCGCCGCTTCCGGGAGCGCTGGGGCACATCGTGGTGGATCACGGACGAGGATCGGCTGCACTTCGAAGATGGCTATGCTGTACATACACATCTCAAAGAGGGGCTGCTTGGGTACACGCTGCGCCTCATCACGGATCCGGCGGTTCGCGCGGAACGGACCCTGGTCGCCGATCTTCAGCGGGCGACGGCTTGCAAGGAGCAGGATACGATTGTGGCAGGGCTCCAACGCGTCCGCGAATGGCCTGCCGATGCATGGATTCTTCGTTGGGGAGCCTTACTGAGCGAGTGCATCGGCCATCCAGACCTGGCGCTTCCGTTCTGGAGACGTGTGCTTCCGCTGAAAAACGATCCTCAGGCCAGACTGGCTCTGGCGAAACAGGCGCTGGAAACAGGTGCCATCAAAGAAGCGGATGGGCATGTGACCGCGCTGCTGCAGGCTGAACCGTCACATGGAGAGGGGTGGCTCCTGCGCGGTATTCTCGCCATGCAGCTCAATGCCTATCACGATGCAGAGCAGGCGTTCGAACGGGCGAAAGCGTCAGGTGCGAATCTGCGCAAGGCCACGCTCGGCCTGGTCATGGCGGCGATGGGCGGCGACCGCGCTGCGGCCGCTTGGTCGCAAGTGATCGCTCTCTGCGCCGATGAACCCGATGATGAAGAATGCATGCACTGGTTGCTCAAATGCGGAACGATGCTCCAGCGTTGGGATGCCCTCGCGTCACGACTTTCCTCGTTTGTCGTCCGTAATCCCGGCAATATTGCTATGCGGTTTGCCCTGGCCGGAGTACTGTCGAGAGCAGGGCGCAGAGCGGAGGCACAACGGGAATATGACTGGTTGCGCGCCATGGCCCCGACGTTCGAGGGCCTGGACGAGTTGGCAAAACAACTGGCCGAATCCGAACGCCGCCTGGTGCCGAACCATGCTGCATGAGCACTCACCGGAACGGCGCAACCTGGTAATTCAACTGGCCCGATTGGGCGACCTGGTTCAAACGCTTCCCGCCATCGAGGCGTTGCAGGAGGTGTATCCGAAACACACGCTGGATGTCCTCTGTGCCGCCCCCTTGACCAGCGTCCTCGCCGGAGCCCATCGCCTGGGCCGTGTCATTCCCTGGGACGGGGCACAATGGCGGGCCTGGACCGATCGCTGGAGGGAGAATCCGATTCACACCTTACAGGCCATGCACGCCTATGTCGCCTCTCTCGGCGAGACTGCCTATGAACGGGTGTATGCGCTGAATCAGCATGCACGGAGCCATCTTATGACGCAGCTCTTTTCACGTCGTTCCTCGCGCGAGGACGAACAAGATCGCATTGAGGCGCACAGACGTCCATGGGCCGAGTATCTCCGGCATATCGCGACACACCGTGGGAACAATCGGGTGCATCTGGCCGATGCCTGGTGCGGCATGAGCGGCGTCCGGCCACGAGGTCGGGCGCCGCTCTTCCAGCCTCCGGCCGTCGATCTTCCCGACGACCTCGCTTCCATCGGTAAACGACAGGGGCTCTGGGTTGCGCTGGTCACCGGCGCGGGAGAGACGGATCGGTGTGTCTCACCGGCCACATGGGGCCGATGGACCAAAGAGTTTCTGACACAGACAGACGAAGGACAGGTCGTGCTGATCGGAAGCGGACGCGAGCGTGAAACCGGACAGGCGATTCTCGAATCGATTCCCACGTTGCTCCAAGGACGTGTCTGGGACGCGACCGGTCGCACAACTATCCCTCAGTTGATGAAGCTCCTCCACAAGTGCCGATGGGTGATCGGAGCCGACACCGGTCCGCTTCATTTGGGGTCCTTGATGGGCAGTCGGGCGCTCGGCTTCTATTTTTCCCATGCCCGGGTGCACGAAACCGGCCCCTATGGAGAAGGGCATTGGGTGTATCAACATGCCAGGCAGGCCCAGCCTGACAGCTGGCCCATCATGGAAAGCATCGCGCTGATCTGCGACGAGCAGCGTCGCGCCGCGGCAGACTGGACCCTCTGGAGGAATCGTATGGACCGCTGGGGGACGAGGTTCGATGACGGTTCAGGACAAGAGAGCGTCGAGGAGGCCCGCGCGACTGTCTGGCGAAAACTCTCTCCCACCCTGTGCGAATCGGTGGCCGCATGAATCTGCTCGACGACAACGTCGCCCGCTTGGCCGTAAGGAATGAACCCCTCGCTGCGGCAGTGAAGGCCAAGACGGGCGGAGCGTTCACGATCGAACCGGCGCGGACTGGCGTGCCTTCGGCACGACGGTCGGGCAGATGGATTCACAGCGCCTATGATCCGCTCCGCGAAGCGGAGACATGGGCCGAAACCCATGCGCCCGCCTGTCGGGAAGGTGAAACCGTCGTCGTGGCCGGCATCGGGCTGCTGTACCACGTTGAGGCGCTTCGGAAAAGATTGGCGTCGGACGTTGCGGTCGCGGTGCTGATCGCCGATCTCGACGAATTCCATGATGCCCTCGTCGCGCGACCCCTCGGATCGTGGGCCGACCACATCCTCTGGCTCTCAGGCACGCCGGTCGAGATCGCCGACCGGTTGAGCAAGACGGGCCGCCCCCTGCGCTGTCTGTCCTATGCTCCGGCCACTCATAGTGATTCGGACTTCCACCGCGCATTCGAGCAGGCCTTGTGTCGCGGAGTTGCGCGACAGACCGGCGGACAGCTGACGATTGCGCTGGTAGGGCCCATTTACGGCGGTTCGCTGCCGATTGCGCGTTATGTGAGACGGGCGCTGGAGACGCTCGGGCACAAGGTGCAATGGATCGATCACAGCGTACATGCGTCGAGTTACGAGGCGATGGGGGCGTTGAAAGATGCGCGCAATCGCCACCTGATGCAAGGTCGTTTGGCCGAAGTGTTAAGCCAATGGACCTTGGCATTTCTGGCCGAGTCGCCTCCCGACCTCGTCTTGTCGCTGGCTCAGGCCCCGCTGACCTTGCCGGTGCTCGAACATCTCCGGAAAAAGAAGTTGCTGACCGCCATGTGGTTCGTCGAGAACTATCGCCACCTGACCTATTGGCAACAGATGGCGCCGGGGTACGACTACTGGTTCGTGTTTCAACGGGGGGCCTGCCTCGATGCCTTCCGGCAGGCGGGTGCGCGGCAGGTCGGCTTTCTGCCCATGGCAGCCGACCCCGAGTTGCATCGCCCGATGGATCTGTCGGATGAAGAACGGCGCACCTATGGTGCCGATGTCTCCTTCGTCGGCGCGGGGTATCCGAATCGCCGGCGTCTGTTCCCGGCACTGCTGCACCGACCCTGGTCGTTCAAACTCTGGGGGAATGAGTGGGACGGGGCGGACGAGCTCCGCTCCGTCCTCCAGCTCAACGGCGCGCGGATCGATACCGACACCTGCATGAAGGTGTTCAACGCCACGGCGATCAATTTGAATGTGCATTCCACGACCGGTGCGAGCCTTGATCCGCAGGCTGATTTCCTCAATCCACGGACTTTTGAACTGGCAGCCTGCGGCGCGTTTCAGTTAGTCGATTCCCGGTCCCAGTTGCCGGACTTTTTCACCGACCGGGAGATGCTCTCGTTTCGGAACTTCGATGAAGTCCCCGGACTCGTGGGGCAATGGCTCGGAGATCCTGCGGCTCGACAGACCATGGCCGCTGCAGCCCGCACACGTGTTTTGAGTGCGCATACCTATGTGCATCGGATGCGGGACTTGTTGGGACATATCGGATTGTCCCAGCCCGATCGAGTCGGGGCCGTGCTGCGGGGAGACCGACAACAGGAAGCCCTGCTGGCACGCTGCGCCGAGGAGGCTCCGCTGGAATCGTTGCTCAAGAACTTTCCTGCCGGACAGCGGGTTGAGTTGAAGGATGTCGCCGCACGAATTCGCAGCAAAGGCTCGACCGCGACCCTCAAGCGGGAAGAATTGATGGTCCTGATGTTGGACGAATACAGGAGCGAGACACGCGATCTGTTATGAGCAAGGAAGTGCTTCTCATCAACATTACCCGGATGGGCGATCTCGTGCAGATGGGCACGTTGCTGCAACGCCTTCAGCACGAGTGGCCGGGAGCCGCCGTCGATCTGGTCGTGGATCAACGGTTCGCTCCGATCGCGAAACTCCTGCCTCATCTCCGACACATTATCGATTATGACTTTCATCGTCTGGTCGACGAGAGTCGCGCGCAAACGAAGGATGTCGTGACCCTCTACCGTGAGATGACAGGCTGGGCGGCGCCGCTAATCGAGGCCCGGTATGACCGCGTCGTGAATTTGACCTTCAATCGGCGTAGCGGACTGCTGGCCTCCTATGTCGGCGCCAAAGAGATTCGAGGCATCGCGGCTCCGAAAGACGGAGACGTGGCCATTCATAACCCATGGATGGCGTATTTAACGGATGTGCACAGTCAACGGCAGTTCAATCACTTCAATCTGGTAGATATCTACGCCTTGGGCGGAAGCGGTACCGGACCCTTTGCGCCCTTGTCGCTCGACATTTCTCCTGGCACGGCGCAATGGGCACGTGATTTTTTTGCGCCTTACGGGGGGCAACGGGTGCCGTGGATGGCGGTGCAAGTCGGGGCCAGCGATCCTATGAAAGCCTGGCGGCCTGAACTGTTCGGGCAGACCCTGGCCGCCCTGAGTCGGCAGACACCGGTCGGGTATGTGTTTATCGGGACGGAGAGCGAGCGGAAGGCGATCGAAACCGCACAGATGGCCTATCGACAGGCCGGCGGACGCGCGCCTCTCTGCGACGCGGTCGGGGCCACGACGCTGCCTCAGCTCGCTGCGGTGCTGGCCCAGGTCCGACTCCTGCTGACCAACGACACCGGCCCCATGCACCTCGCAGTAGCAGTGGGAACTCCGGTGATCGATCTCTCAGTCGGGCATGTCGACTTTCGCGAGACGGGTCCCTATGGGCCGGGGCATTGGATCGTCCAGCCGGATATGGGATGCGCGCCTTGTGGATTCGATCGGGTCTGTTTGCACCACGCCTGCAAGGATCGGCTGGTGCCGGATCAGATCGCCGGGCTGTGTCTGCATGTGCTCAATGGAGGCGCATTTCCAGAAAAATTAACCGGCATCAAGATTTATCGGTCCCGAGTGGATGAGGACGGGCTGGGAAGCGCGGATCTCTGTTCGGGTCGGGAAGATCCCTCCGTCGGCTGGTATGGCCGATTCTGGCGCCGATTCTGGTTCGAGCAATTTACGGGCCGCCCCAGTCTGGTACCCGTAGTTCCGGAGCCTCCGCCCGACTGGAATGAGAATATGGCACACCTGGATCGATTGATGGCTCTCGCAGCCGGCTTGGTCTCCAAAGCGGAGGAACTGGTGCGTTTGACCGCACGACGGCCGTTGCCTGTCAGTGCGGTGCAGCGATTGCATCGCGAAGAGAACGACGAGCGCCAGACCGTGGTGGCGATCAGCATGCAATCTCCGGCCACCGCATCACTGGCCGTGGCCCTGGTCCGGGATATCCACAATGACGACGGCAACGAACTCACCGGCATGGCAGAATCCCGTCTCGCCACGTATCGACGCTGGCACAAGAGGCTGCAGAAGGTCGCGACCGGCTTTCGTTCGTTCGCTACACCACAGGGGCTTGCCTCACGGGGGAAGCCCCGGGCCATCCCAATGGCACGGATCGGGTAACGGGATACGACACACGTTCGACATTCGACGAAAGGAGTCCGATCATGCATATCACCCTCGACGGCGAACAGTGGCACCTGCCGGACGATACGTCTCTCATGAACGCCCTGGCTTTTCTCAGCGACAAGGCCCATGCCCAACATCGCATCGTGACGTCCTTGACGGTCGGCGGGGGAGCCATCAGCGATCGCGATTTGGACCCGGCCTTTTTGAATCAACGATGCGGCGATGTAGGAGAGGTGTCCGGGCGGTCGCAATCGCTGCACGCCATCATTACGGACGCGAAACAGGCCATCGACCGGTTTGCCGCGCAGTTGCGAGCCGATGGCCTGGTCCTGCTCGGCCCGCTACGCTCGGGAACCGGGCAGGTGAGAACCATCGATGCCTGGCTCGGTCGTCTGGCGGATTATACGGAAATGCTGGAGGCCGGACAGATACAGGGCGTCGCAGGGCTGTCGTCCGCTCCGCTCCTCCCGTGGATACAAGAACTCCTCGGCGCGCGAACCTTCGCCGACCCCATCCGGGTCGCGGACCTGTTGGAGTATGAATTATTACCTCTGCTCGTTGAATCCAGTCAGGCTGCTTAGTGCTCATTGCTCCGCGATAGGACACCTCAACGGATGATGCCTTCCATTGCGCCCGTTTCCTGCGCTTCTCGGCGCTCTTAAGTCTTCCCGCGAGCCTACCGATAAGGGGCACAGCAATACGGTAACAAGTCGCAGCGGGGATGTGGCCACATCTCCACCAGGCCTGGTTATCACCACGTCGGCACGGATGCCGGCGACGTTCCGGTAGTAATGCGGAAGCTTCAGGAGGAAGTACGTCATGGCATTAGTCGTCAATACCAATATCGCGTCCCTGGCAGCCCAGCGTAACCTTGCGGTCAACCAAGCCCAATTGGGGCGGTCGGTTGAACGATTGTCGTCAGGTTTGCGAATCACCCGTGCGGCGGATGACGCCGCCGGATTGGGCGTGTCCGAAACATTGCGGGCGCAGATCCGCAGTATCAATCAGGCTAATCGAAATGCCGGTGACGGCATCAGTTTGACGCAGGTGGCCGACGGTGCCGCGGCAACGGTCGGCAGCTTGCTGTCTCGTATGCGTGAGCTGGCGACTCAGTCTGCCAGCGGTACGCTGGGAACGACCGAGCGGTCGTACCTGGATCAGGAATTTATTTCGTTGCGTTCGGAAATCGACCGCATCGCCACGACGACGGAATACAATGGTCAGCCGCTTCTGAGTGGAAGCAGCAACACGTTTGAGGTCTTTATCGGTTTCAAGAGTGGATCGGGCAATTCGTTGAATGTGGCGTTGGCCGATCTCGACGTCGCGGCGGTCGGATTGACCGGTGCGAGTGTGTCGACGGCTGCAGCCGCACAGACCATGCTTTCCAATATCGACAGCGCCATCAGCGCGGTAGCAACCGCCCGCGCGAATTACGGGTCGATTCAAAGCCGGTTCGAAGTTGCGATCCAGAACTTGACGGTCACGGCGGAGAACTTTACCGCGGCGGAATCTCGGATTCGAGACGCGGACATTGCCCAGGAGACATCTGTGTTCACGAAGAACCAGATCCTCACCCAATCCGGCATCGCGATTTTGGCGCAAGCCAACTCGTTGCCACAGCAAGCCTTGGCGCTGCTGCGAGGATAAGGCATCAGCCGCCGG
>Ga0073899_10001792_pt1 | contig 19491 bp, 17 predicted proteins | sample KloWWTmetaKNB5Ph_FD_88975 | JGI IMG/M metagenome (GOLD analysis project Ga0073899, IMG submission 88975) | Active sludge microbial communities from Klosterneuburg, Austria, studying microevolution and ecology of nitrifiers - Klosterneuburg... | ecosystem: Engineered > WWTP > Aerobic digester >... | reverse complement strand
CACCGGACAGGAGACGCTGGCCTGGCTCGAACGCGCCAATCTTTTCCTCGTGCCGCTGGATGACGAACGGCGCTGGTATCGCTATCACCACCTCTTCGGCGACCTGCTGCGCCAGCGCCTGCTGCAGAGCGATCCTGATGCGATGAACGCTCTCCACATCCGCGCCAGCCAGTGGTTCGAGGCGAATAACCTGGAACTGGAAGCCTTTCACCATGCCGTCGCTGCCCACGACACGGATCGCGCGGCGCGCCTGGCCGCAGGCCGTGGCATGCCACTGCTCTTCCGCGGCGCAATTGCACCGGTGCTCAACTGGCTGGCCGCGTTGCCACACGCCGCGCTGGATCTTCGCCCCGCGCTGTGGGTGATGTACGCATCAGCCCTGCTCTTTGTCAGCCGCATCGCTGGCATTGAGGAGAAGTTGCAGGCGGCGGAGGCGGCGCTGCAACATGTCGAACTTGATGCCCGGAGCCGTGACCTGATCGGCCACATCGCCCTGATTCGCGCCACCGTGGCAGTTTCACAGCACCAGGCGGAGACGATCGTCGCCCAGGCGCGCCGCGCGCTGGAGTATCTGCATCCGGAGAATCTGCCGGTGCGCACCGCCGCCACCTGGGCGCTGGGCTATGCCCACCAACTGCGCAAGGAGCGCGGCGCCGCGCGTCAGGCCTACACCGCTGCCATCGCCGCCAGCCAATCGATCGGCCATTTTATCATCACGCTGATGGCGACGATCGGCCTGGGCGCGGTGCAGGAGAGTGACACCGAATTGGATACGGCCGCGGAGACCTACCGCCGCGCCATCGATCTGGCCGGCGACCCGCCACAGCCGACTGTGTGCGATGCCCACCTGGGACTGGCGCGCATCGCCTACGCCCGCAACGAACTAGACGCGGCCGCGACGCACGCGCAGCGCAGCCTGCACCTGGCGCAGCAGATCGAAAAGACCGACCGTTTTATCTCCAGCCAGGTTTTTCTGGCGCGCCTGAAGCTGGTGCAGGGTGACGCCGCGGGGTCGATTGCGCTGCTGGCGCAAGCCGAACAGGCCGTGCACCAACACAACTTCGTGCTGCGCAGCGCGGAGGTGGCGGAAATGCAGGTGCTGGCGCTGCTGCATCAGAGCAACCGCATCGCCGCCGCCCAGGTGGCGCGGACGCACGCGCTGCCCGTCAGCCAGGCGCGCGTGCAGCTTGCGCAGGGCGATGCGGCGGCAGCATTGGTGCTGCTCGCACCGGCGCGGGAGAGCGCTGAGGCCAAGGGCTGGGCCGAGGAGCGGCTGCAGGCGATCGTGCTGCAGGCGATCGCTCACGCGGCCGACGGCGACGCGGACACCGCGCAGCGGCGCCTGGGCGAGGCGCTGGCGCTAGCCGCACCCAGCGGCTTTATCCGCCTCTTTGTGGACGAAGGTGAGCCAATGGCGCACCTGCTCGCCGCCGCACGCGGGTTGATGCCAGCATATGTGGACAGGTTGCGCGCTGCATTTGGTGATGAAGATGCGCTGCACCAGACCGCCGCGTCGGTCCGGCTACTGGTTGAGCCACTGAGCGCCCGCGAGCTGGAAGTGCTGACCTTGATCGCCGCGGGGCTGTCGAACCAGGCAATCGCCGCGCGGCTCTTCCTCGCCCTGGACACGGTAAAGGGGCACAATCGCCGCATCTTCGAGAAACTCCAGGTGCAGCGGCGCACCGAAGCCGTCGCCAAGGCGAGGGCATTGCGGCTCCTGCCCGATCATCGCTAAGGTACTGCTTGAAAAGTAACCACGAAAACGCCAAGTACGCTAAGCTGCACAAAGAAGCACCTGGAAGCCGTCTCTGCGATTCTCATCTTCGTGCCCCTTTGTGCCCTTTGTGACTTCGTGGTAGAGCTTTTCAAACAGCTTCTAAGAAAACAACACCTCGCGACAACACCAAAGTGTCTATCCCCCGACGCCCTGCCGCCGCTATACTCCTTGCATAGTCTGCCACCGATTTGTGTCAGATGTTCGGCGAAAACGTCCCCGGCACTGGGTCACAGGCTGCGCTCTTTGGGAACGCGCTTGACCAGTGCCGGGAACGTACAAACAAGAGAGCGCGCAATGGCGGACGAAGGCAACGCACAGAGAGCGCCGGAAGAGGCTGCGGTCTACTGCATCCAGGTCAAAGGGCAGTTAGGCGCCGAGTGGAGCGATTGGTTTGACGGCCTGGCGATCATGCCGGCGCCGCATGGCGACACGCTCCTGATCGGGCCGGTCGCCGACCAGAGTGCGCTGCACGGCTTGCTGCGCAAGGTGCGCGATCTGGGGCTGCCGCTGCTCGCCGTCAACCTTGTCGTCGGCAGCCAGGAGGGCGCCTTCCGTGATCCAGGGTGAGTCTCACAAAAGTAACTGGGTAGCTTGGTTTCATAGACCACGGATGAGGCGGATTAGGCGGATTCTCGCGGATTTTTCCGGAAATTATCCGGTTGTACCCGTCTAATCCGTCTAATCCGCAGTCTCAGTAGTTCACAATTTTGCCTCACACGGAGACACAAAGGCACAAAGTTAAAGATAGCGCCCTTTGTGCTCTTGGTGGCTTTGTGTGAGTTTCGTGAAGTACTGAGTCTATCTTTGTGATGGGTGTAGAGTTACCCACAAAATAGCTTATAACCGTTCAAACAGGAGCAGTAAAAATGATCAGCCGAGGAAAGAGCATAGAAACAATCGAAGCGAGAGCGTTGCTCTCGACATTATGGATAGTCGTGATGATCAACATGCTGAAGGCGGATATCCTTTCGTTGTATATCCCTGGGGCGCTCGATGAATTGATGAAATTTGCGGGCGCAACGCCGATCCCTCAACTCATGTTGAGTGGTGCAATCCTGATGGAAATCTCGACTGCAATGATTCTGCTTGCGCGCGTGTTGACGTACAGGATCAACCGGTGGGCGAACATCCTTGTAGCCATTTTCACGATTGCATTTATCGTCGGTGGCGGATCGACCTATCCCCATTACCTCTTTATCGCAGCGGTGGAAATTGTCTGCCTCTTGCTGATCATCGGGATCGCGTGGCGGTGGCCAAACCCGAATACGCAAGTTTGATTCAGCCGGATGGAAATAGAACGCGGATAACGCGGATCCGGCAGATATTTGCGGATCAGATCAGCGAAAATCCGCCCGATCCGCGCCATCCGTGTGTCATTGTTTAACCGAGCACACACTTACCGAACAGGAAAACACGATCAATGAAAGCAATCACCTACACCCAATACGGCTCGCCCGATGTGCTCCAGCTCCAGGAGGTGGAGAAGCCCACCCCCCAAGCGGGCGAAGTGCTGGTCAGGATTCACGCGGCGTCGGTCAATGCGTTGGACTGGCATCTGCTGACCGCCGACATCTTTGTGGTGCGGTTTAGCGAAGGACTCTTCAAGCCCAAGCGCAACCGGCTCGGCGCGGACATGGCCGGGCGCGTCGAGGCGGTGGGCAGCGGCGTGACGCTCTTTCAGCCGGGCGATGCGGTCTACGGCGACATCGAACCCTTTGGCAGCGGCGCGTTTGCCGAATATGCAGCGATTCCCGCAACGGCCCTGGCGCCCATGCCGCAAAACGCAACCTTTGCCGAGGCGGCGGCGCTGCCCGTGGCCGCGCTCACTGCGCTGCAAGGGCTGCGCGATGTTGGCAAGATTGCGGCCGGGCAGCGCGTGCTGATCAACGGTGCGTCGGGCGGGGTCGGCTCCTTCGCCGTGCAGATCGCCAAGGCCTTCGATGCGGAGGTCACCGCCGTGTGCAGCACACGCAACGTGGCACAGGCGCGGGCGCTTGGCGCCGACCACGTCATCGACTACACCCAGGCGGATTTCACGCAGAGCGGCCAGCAGTACGACTTGATCCTGGCGGCCAACGGCTACCACTCGCTCGGCGCCTACAAGCGCGCGCTGGCGCCGGGCGGCGTCTATGTGATGGCCGGCGGCAAAACGCGGCAAATCTTCGAGGCGATGTTGCTGGGTGCGTGGTACTCCAGGGGCGGCGACAAGAAACTGACCAACGTCATGGCGCACGCCAGCGTGCCGGACCTGCGCGTGCTCAACGAGTGGATCGAGGCCGGCAAGCTCAAGCCGGTTATCGACCGCTGCTATCCGCTGCACCAAACCGCCGACGCGCTCCGCTATCTTGGCGAAGGGCATGCACGCGGGAAGATCATCATTACGGTGACGGACGATGCCGCCACGGGCCGGAGCGTGTGACATGGACGCCATTCAACTCAAGCTGACGGCGCTGTGGATCGCACTGATGCTGGTCTATCTGCTGGGCGACGTGTTGCGCATCTTCAGCGGCGACTTCAAGCCCGGCGAGATCATGGGCATGCAGGCGTCACAGGTAATGTGGCTGGGGATCGCGATGCTGATGGTGATTCCCATCGTCATGATCGTGCTGACGCTGACGGTGGGGCAGCCGGTCAACCGCTGGCTGAACATCATCGTGGCAATCTTCTTTCTGTTGTTCAATCTTGTAGGGCTGCCGAGCTATGCTTCGTGGTACGACCGCTTCCTGCTCGGGGTGAGTCTCGTGTTCAACGCGATGACCATCTGGTACGCGTGGAAGTGGACATCATAAGGAGGTCGATAGAACTATGAAAGCCATCGTCTACACGCAGTATGGGCCACCCGATGTTCTCCATCTCCAAGAAGTAGAGAAGCCGGCGCCCGCGGCCAACGAGATCCTGGTCAAAGTGCACGCCACGCCGGTGAACTATGGCGACCTGATCGCGCGCAACTTCGGCAACACCCCGATGAACGAGTTTAATATGCCGGCGCCGCTCTACTTTCCGGCGCGCCTCGCCTTTGGCTGGAGCAAGCCGAAGAAGCCGATCCTGGGCAGCGAGTTTGCCGGCGTGGTCGAGGCGACCGGCGCAAGCGTGACCTGCTTCCAGCCGGGCGACGCGGTCTTCGGCTATCGCGGGCAGAGCATGGGCGCCTATGCAGAGTATCTGTGCATCGCCGCGGATGGCATGGTGGCGCCCATGCCGGTCACCCTGAGCTTCGCTGAAGCGGCGGCAGTGCCCTACGGCGGACTCACTGCGCTCACCTTGCTCAGGAAAGTAGCTATCCAGCCAGGGCAGAAGGTGCTGATCAACGGCGCCAGCGGCGGCATTGGCGCAGCGGCCGTGCAGCTTGCCAAGCACGACGGGGCTGAAGTCACCGGCGTGTGCAGCACCCCACGCGTCGCCTACGTGAAAGCGCTCGGTGCAGACAAGGTGATCGATTATACACGCGAGGACTTCACCCGCACTGGAGAGCGCTACGACCTGATCTTCGACATCCTGGGACGCAGCTCCTTTGCCCGCTGCAAGCAATCCCTGACGGCGCACGGCATCTACTTGCTGGCCAGCTTTAAGATGAAGGCTGTGATGCAGATGTTGTGGACAAGCATGGCCGGCGACAAGAAGGTCGTCTGCGCGCTATCCAACGAGCAGCCGGCCGACCTGGTTTTTCTGAAGGAATTGATCGAGGCGGGCCAGTACGAGTCGATCGTCGACCGCACTTTTCCGCTGGAGCAGGCCGCGGATGCGCACCGTTATGTCGAAGATGGGCGCAAGCAGGGCAATGTGGTGATTGTACAATGCCAGGCAAAGCTGGCAGTACTGTAGTGCCGCCAAGGGGACAACCAGTAAGACACTTCAACAGATCGAGCAGGAGCTTAGCAATTTACCACTGGCCGACAAGCTGCATCTGCTTCAGACGCTCTTTTTCTCTCTGGCCCATCTTTGGCCGGCGATTGAACAAACGCCTGGCGTGGTAGGCGGTGATGCATGCGTCATGCGCACGCGTATCCCCGTCTGGGCGTTGGTGCAGTATCGTCGTCTGGGCTGGAGTGACGCGCAGATTTTGGAAAACTTCCCCACCCTCCGCCAGGCAGATCTGGCCCAAGCCTGGGCGTATGCTGCGACCTATCCGACGGAGATCGAACGCGCCTTGCGCGAGCAGGAAGCGGCGTAACGACAATGGCGCGCCTCTATGCCAACGAGAATTTCCCCTACGCCGTCGTGCAGGAGCTGCGCAGGCTGGGAAACGATGTCCTGACTGTCGCTGAAGCAGGCAACGCTGGGCCGCACCATCTCTGAAATGGCTACCGCTTTCACCTGACATTCTGCACACCCCTCAGTTTATCGCTATTATGAGATCAATCTTCTCCCAGCCTTGTCGGTCGCTACTGTACGCACCCTGCTGCGTTCGATCATGGTTTGCCAGACGCGGGCACGCTTGCTATGATTGAGAAAGCAGGAAGGTATCGCGTTCCATCCATCCATCCGTTTTCCTCTCTGGTTCCGGCTTACCGGGTTTTGGAGCATACAATCATGAATCGCATTGTGATCAACGCCGACCTTGGCCAGCACACGATTAGCCGCCACATTTATGGTCACTTTTCCGAACACCTGGGCAATTGTATTTACGGCGGGTTTTGGGTGGGCGAAGAATCCTCCACAAGCAACACGCGTGGCATCCGTAACGATGTCGTGCAGGCCTTGCGCACCACCAATATCCCCAATCTGCGCTGGCCTGGTGGCTGCTTTGCCGACGAATATCACTGGAAAGATGGCATTGGTCCGCGCGAAAAACGCCCTTCCATGGTCAACACCCACTGGGGTGGCGTGACCGAAAATAACCATTTTGGCACGCACGAATTTATGGATTTGTGCGAACAGTTGGCCTGCGAACCCTACATTTGCGGCAATGTAGGCAGCGGAACAGTGCACGAGATGCAGCAGTGGGTGGAGTACATTACCTTCGACGGCCAAAGCCCAATGGCTGATCTGCGGCGCCAGAATGGGCGCGAGCAGCCCTGGCGGCTGAAGTACTGGGGTGTGGGCAACGAAAACTGGGGCTGTGGCGGCAACATGTCGGCCGAATACTATATCAACGAGTATCGCCGCTATGCCACCTATCTCCGTGACTTTGGGGAGAATCGTCTCTACAAGATTGCCGGCGGCCCTCATGATGGGGATACCCACTGGACCGAGGTGTTGATGAGCCAGCTCAAGAACCAGGGCAATCGCTGGCTGGCCGCTGGCTTGTCGCTGCACTATTACACCCTGGGCGCCGCCTGGCAAAACAAGCTCACCGCCACCGGTTTTGGCGAAGATCAATGGTTCCCGGTGCTGCGCGATGCACTCCGGATGGACGAACTGCTCACCCGTCACAGCACGGTGATGGACAAATATGACCCGGAGCAGGAAATTGGGTTGATTGTGGACGAATGGGGTACGTGGTATCAGGTGGAAGCCGACACGAACCCAGGCTTTCTTTACCAGCAGAACTCATTACGCGACGCGCTGGTCGCCGCCATTCACCTGAATGTCTTTAACCAACACTGCGACCGGGTTCACATGGCCAACATTGCCCAGACTATCAACGTCCTGCAGGCCATGATCCTGACTGACCCGGCGAGTGCAGACGGAGCTGGGCGCATCTTGTTGACGCCCACCTACCATGTCTTTGAGATGTACAAGGTGCATCAGGATGCCACCTTGCTGCCGCTGGACATCCAATGTCCTGAATACAGCTTCGGCGGGTCCTCACTCCCAGGCGTCAGTGGCTCCGCCTCGCGCAACGCGGACGGCGTTGTTCATGTGACGCTCGCCAACCTGAATCCCAACCAGCCCGTAGAGATGGCTTGTGAGCTACGCGGCCTGGCAGGCAAACAGATTACCGGGCGCGTACTGACAGGCCCGACGATGGACGCCCACAACAGCTTCGACCAGCCCGACGAGGTGCGACCCGTGTCCTTCAACGGTGCAATACATACCGAGGCTGGCATCACGCTCAAACTGCCGCCCAAGTCCGTAGTGGTGCTTGCGATCGTCTGACCCAGCCAGGCTGGGGCCAGAATTTCAAGGGTTCTGGGGCTCATCATTTTGGATAATGCTCGGATGCTGCCCGACGTGCGCGGTTTCGAGGGACAGGAGGCAGAATGTCTGTCTGGCGTGGGAGATGACGGATAATTCCGTGTTCTCGCACCCAGTTCACACTGCCAGGATGGTCAGGGAATGGGGCGGAAGAGACGTCACGCCGGCAGAGAACAGCAACTCTACCTGTTGGGGCGCGACACGGGCGGGCGCATCGATGTCGTTGAAGGCGTCGGGGCTGTCGCCGCTGAGCACTGTCGCTTGATAGGCGCCTTGCAGGGGTGCGCCCGCAAAGTGGATTTGGCACATCAATTCGCTGGCGGGCAAGCGATTGACCAGGGCCAGCCGCCATCCCTGCTGTGTATCATTGCAGGTGGCAACGACGTCCAGCGACGGCACGGATGATGAGCCGTGCACAAACGCATCACAGTCAACAAAGGCGTCAGCGATCCGGCTGCCAAGCAGGTTGGCATACATGGCGAGCACGTGAAAGGTTGTGCGTCGTACAACGCCCGCAGGATGCACAAAGAGCGGCCCGCGCGTGTTCACAATAGGCGCCATGTTGGCCATCCATACCGTGTCTGCGTGGCGCAGGCAGGTGTTGAGAAAACCGGCGGCAAAGACGCCATCAGCCATGGTATAGGTGGCGTTGATGTCGTTGCGGTCGCGGGCCTGGATGGCCGCCGATGAGTTGCCATCTGGGTGGTGCCAGCCACGCAGGTTCCATTCATCGAAGGCGATGCCCAACTTCCCGGCAAAGCCGGCCACCCCGATGATCTGTTCGGTCAGACGAATAGCATCCTCGACCTGGCCCGAACGCACGACACAGGTAGCGTAGTCGCTGGGTTCATCTTTCTGCCAGAGAGGATCGTAGTAACCGTGGATCGAAACCATATCCAGGTATTTGCCGGCATGGCGCAGCAGGTTAAGCGTCCAGTCCACATCGGGCAGGGCGGCGGCCAGCAGCCGGATTGAGGGATCCACGCGTTTCATCATCTTCGCTGACTCGGCCACGAAGCGGCCCCATTCTGCGGCTGTCTTGGCGCCTATCTCCCAGTCACCGTAGTTCTCGTTGCCGATCGACCAGTAGCGGACAGCGTGTGGCTGCATGTGACCGTTTGCCTGGCGCAGTTTTGCCCAAGGGCCAGCTGCGGGCAGATTGCAGTACTCGACCCAATCGCTCATCTCTTCTGGCGCACCGGCGCCGGCGTTGGTGCAGATGTAAGGTTCCGCCCCGATTTTGTGACACCACGCGACAAATTCGTCGGTGCCAAATGTGTTGGGATCTTCGACGCGCCAGGCTTTGTCAAAGGCTGGCCGGCGCTGTAGCCCGACGCCATCCTGCCAGTGATAGGCGCTGACAAAGCAGCCTCCGGGCCAGCGCACCACCGGCGCCCGCAATTCGCGCAGGGCCTCGATGACGTCAGTGCGAAAGCCTTCCGCATCGGCCAACGGCGAACCTGGGTCGAAGACGCCACCGTACACCTGGCGGTGAAAATGCTCCAGGAACTGGCCGAAGATCATTGGGTTATAGGGCTTACTTCCGCGATATGGATCAACATAGACGGATGCCGAGAAAGTCATCCTTGCCTGCTTTCCGGGCAGTACGCGCCCCATTCGCTAGCCATACAAATAGCACTTCACTGTTCGTTGCTCAACCTGCACGTCGGGCGGATCAGCCTTGCGGCAGATGTCCATTACATGCGGACAGCGGCCCGCGAACTTACAACCCACCCTGCCGTATTCCTTCACTTCGGTCGCCCCAAGGTCAATGTGCGCGGCCCATGCCGCTTTTTCCGTGGGCTGCGGTTTCGGAATCGACGCCTTTAGCAATTGTGAATAGGGGTGGAGCGGGTTATCCAGCACCGCTTCAACCGGGCCGGATTCCACAACATACCCACGGAGCATGATCGCGATCCGATCACTGATGTAGTACGCTGTGGCCAAGTCATGGGTCACATAAATAACACTTACCTGTTGCTCATCGCGCAGCTTGCGGAACAGATTCACAATTTCCATACGTAGCGAAGCATCAACCATCGAAACCGGCTCATCGGCCAGGATCAGCCGTGGGTGCGGGATCAACGCCCGGGCGACCGACACGCGCTGGATCTGGCCGCCGGAGAGTTCGTGGGGATAGCGCTTGGCCACTTCATCCAACGACAGCCCCACGTTATGGAGTGCTTCATCCACGATAGGGGCCGCCGCCCGCTGGTTCGGCGCCATCCCGAAGTTGATGGCGGTTTCAAACAGGTAAGTATCGACGTGTCGCAATGGGCTGAAGGTCTCAAACGGGTTCTGGAACACCGGCTGGACCTTCTTCATAAACTCTTTGAAATCGCTCCGCTTGCGGATGGTTGCTAGATTGCGGCCTTCGAAAAACACATTGCCCGTTGTGGGGTCCAGGTCGCGCAGCAGCAGGCGTGAAAGCGTGGTCTTGCCGCTCCCACTTTCACCGGCCAGGGTGTAAATCTCCGGTTTATCGCGCTCTAGCGAGAACGATATGTCATTGACGGCCACCATGCGCGTGCCACTAAATATATTGCCGGTATGAAACTCGACGGTGACATGTTGAACATCGAGCAGCTTGGGTTCTGTGTTCATTGCGAGCCATCCTTGACCAGGTGACAGGCCACACGATGGCGCGCGGCGACCTGGAGCATCTCGGGTACGTCCGTCCGGCAGATATCGATAGCAAGCGGGCAGCGCGGGTGAAAACGGCAGCCGGCCGGCGGGTTGGCGAGGTTGGGCGGCGCGCCTTTCAGACTGGCTTTGGTCGATCGTTCCCCGATCACCGGCAGCGAGCTGACCAGGTGTTGGGTGTAGGGATGGAGTGGCGCGGCAAAAATGTTCTCGGTCGGGGCTTCCTCCGCAATCCGGCCAGCGTACATGATCATCAACCGGTCGGCGACATTGGCGTGTACGGCGATATCGTGGGTGACGAGCAGCACGGTATTGCCGCTTTCGGCTTGGATTTCCTTGATGGTCTGCAACACCCCGCGTTGCACCACCACGTCCAGCGCTGTGGTGGGTTCATCGGCGATGATCAGGCTGGGGTGGAACACGGTGGCCAGGGCGATCGCTACGCGCTGCCGCATGCCACCCGAAAGCTGGTGCGGGTACGCGTCCAGCACGTCGTCAGTCAAGCCCAGCCGGTTGATGTGCGCCTGGGTCTCGGCGAGGAATAGCTTTTTGTTGGTAATCGGCTGGTGCGAATCGACGATGTCTTCGAAGGTCTTTATCACCTTGCGCACCGGGTTCAGCACGCTCATCGATCCCTGCATGACGTACGATATTTCCTTCCAGCGGATGTTCTCCCGCAGTTCAGCCTGAGAAATCTTCAGCATATCGATTTCGTAGGCGCCGAACTGAAAGTTGACGCTCCCCGCATGCGCCTTCAGCGGGGGCTTGATCGAGCCGGAGATCACCTTAATCAGCGTCGTCTTCCCACAGCTCGACTCGCCCGCCACTCCATAAATCTCGTTGGGATAAAGTTCGAAGGAGACGCCGTCGACGGCGCGCACCGTCCGCGAGACTCCATATACCTCGGTCTGGTAATAAGCGCTTAGGTTCTGCACGCTCAGTAAGGGCACGGGTCAACCTCCAATCAACCGTAAACGTGTTCGCGGATCGGTATATTCGTTCAGGCTCGAGAAGAGGAGGTGCAGACCGAGGAAGAGAACGATGGCCACCAGCACCGGCGCAGCGATCCACCACCAAACGCCGGCCACCAATGCGCCGTGCTGGTTGGCCCAGAAGAGCGCAGTGCCCAGAGTCGGCGTGCCCAGGTCCGTGAGACCCAGGATGCTCAGCGTCACTTCCATGCCAATTGCCCAGAGCATGTTGTTGATGGTAGTGGCGAAGACGATGGGCATCACAAAGGGCAGGTGCTGGTGGCGCGTGATCCAGAATGGGCTGACCCCGGAATAGATCGCGGTGCGTGAGAACGAGCGCTCCTTCAAGCTCAGCACCTGCGAGCGGATCAGGCGCGCATCCCACGGCCAGCCAAACAAGCCCAGGATGATGCCCAGGAACAGCAGATTCATCTGGTCGCGCAGCAGGAAGCTGAGCAGGATTAGAATGGGCAGCAGCGGTATGACCACGAAGCTGTCGTTGAACGCCATCAGCCCCTTGTCGATCCCCCCGCCCCGGTACCCAGCGGTCAGCCCGACGAAGATGGCGATGATGCGCGACACAATTGCCGCCACTGCCGCGATAAGGATCGAGTTGCGCACGGCAAATGTCATCCACCAGAAAATATCCTGACCGCGCGAGCTGGTGCCGAAGATGTGTTCCAGTGAGGGGGGCAAGTCCATCGCAGTAACAAACGTTTTGTTTGGATCCTCGGCCGAGACGAACGACAAAAGCATCATCACTGCCACGGCGCCCAGGAAAACACAAGCCACGCGGAAGCGGCCGTCGTATTTGAGTAGATCGCGAATAACTTTGAACATAGTTCGAGCTCCTATTGGTACCGCACCCGCGGATCGAACAGTGGATAGATCAAGTCCATGATGAAGACGCAAGTGGCAACGCCGATGATTGAGTAGATGGCGATCCCCATAATCAGTGAATAGTCGTTCCTGTAAATGGCCTGAACGGTTAGCATCCCCATCCCTGGGTAGCCAAAGACCACCTCCATGATGAGGGCCCCACTGAAGACGGTCCCGAGCGACAAGGCCAGTCCAGTGAGTTGCGGCAGCAATGCATTCCGGCCCACGTAATGGTAAAGGATTTTGTTCTCTCTAATCCCGGCGGTTTCGGCATAGACTACATAGTCCTCGGAGATAATATTGGAGGTGAGTGACTTCATGCCGAGAAACCAGCCGCCAAACCCGATGAGGACCAGTGTGAGAAACGGCAGCGCCGCATGCCAAAGGTATGTCTGCGCGAACTCGAAGGAGAGATTGGGACGCGTCCCGACCGGGTAGGCGCCGCTGAATGGAAAGATGGGTATAAAGTAGGAAAACACCACCAGCAGAACCAGCGCCACAACATAGTATGGGATCGGGCGCACCGCCTGGCTTAGCATATCGATTGCAAAGATCATTTTGTGTTTGGGATAGTAGCTGCTCAGGACACCAAAGAGGTTGCCAAGGATCCACGAAACGATCACGGCGCTTAACAACAGGGCCAGGGTCCACGGCAATGCCCGGCCAATCAACTCGGTGACCGGCGTTGGAAAGGTAGAGAGAGAGGGTCCAAGGTCGCCACGAAGCAACCGGCCCCAGAACGCCAGATACTGCTCGAACGGGCTGCCGGACAGCCCGTACAACTCGGTCAGCGCAACGCGCAGGCTGGCGATGGCCGCTGGGTCGACCGCCGAGCCACTCGACGTGATCATGCTGATCTGTGCTTCAACCGGGCTGAGGGGCGAGAGCCGGGGAATAATGAAAACCGCCGTGATCCCGATAAAACAAACGGTGAGATATTGAAGGATTCGTGGAAACAAATAGCCTAACAAAAACTTTCGCATTGAGAATCACTCCGCAAAAAAAAGCCCCTCCACAGCGGATGTGGCTAACGTAACCGCTGTGGAGAGGAAGCACGTAGTTAATGCTCTTCTGCCTCGATCATCGCGTACGATTCCTTGCCCTGGACCAGGTCGCGGCAGAATCTATGCAGCGGCAAGACTATGCCCCCTGTGGCTTGACCTTGACGTACATATACTTGGTATTGGCCCAGTTCGGCACCGGATCGGTGTAGGGATCTTTCGAAGTCGGGAAGCCTTGCCAATACGTTGTATCACACACGGTGAAGACGTTGTAGGCCATCAGCGGGGTGATCGGCATCTCCGCCGCCGCGAGCTTGATGAATTCCTGACCGAACTCGATGCCCTTTGGGTCGTCGAAGCTGACCTTCTGGATGCTCTCAATGATCGCGTCGAGCTCAGGGTTTTTCCAGCGCATGTTGTTGCTGCCCGCTGACTGTTCACCGCTTGGTCTGTAGAACTTCGAGTGCCAGGACGAAAGGAAAAAGGAGAGGTCAGGATGCCCACCCCAGGTCTCAATCGTCCACGCCAGGTTGGCGCTGTAGTTACCCATCTGCATGATTTGCCACGGCGCGGCTTGCGAGTCAAGCAGGGTGTCGATGCCAAATTCCTTCCAGCACTCAACCACCATGCTGGCGCAGCGGTTCATCGTCGGGTTAGATTCATTCATGCTCATCAGCGGCACTTTGAATAGTGTCCCATCCGGCAGCAGCCATTTGCCCGAGCCGTCACGCGTCATGCCGGCGTCCAGCATCAACTGCTCGGCGGCCGCGAGATCGTACTTCCACCAACCGGCGCCGATAGACTTCTTGATTTCCGCAGGATCTGTGGGCACCAGGTCGCCCAGGGTCTTGCGCGCCTCTTCGGCGATGCGGTTGCCGGATTCTGGGTCAAAGGCCTTGTACGGTGTGCCGCCGACATCGATCGTGAACTCATTCAACCAGCCTTCCAGCGGTTCGAAGTAGTATTGGGGATACATGCCGGTGGGCGGCACATGGATTGCGGAGATGGTCGCGGCGCCGCGGTACGAGGCCATGGCGACGCGCACGATATCGATCGCCAGCGTCAACGCCCAGCGCACTTCCTTCTTGTCCAGGCCGGGCTTTTCATTGTTGTAAATGACAGCCGGGAGTGTTGGATCGGGATGCGCCCAAGGGAACGACTCGAACCAGCCTACGGAAGTCGGGCTGTTCTTCGCCAGGGTGATGCGGCCTTCAGGCGTGATATCGTGGATCACATCCAGTTCATGCGCCATCTGGGCGATGACACGCTTGTCGCTTGGGCCAGGGTCGATGTACATCGCGTACTTGGGCCCGGGTTCGCCAAAGCGGCCGAGCGAGGTTCTCTGCCAGTCTTCGCGGCGCTGCCACAGGTACCAGGAACCGTTGGGATCGAAGTCCTTGAGCGTATACGCGCTGAGGCTGACCGGCGGATTGAACTTGAACGCCAGCGGGTCGGCCTCCTTTTCAAAGATATGCTTGGGCATCATGAAGACAGCCCCCCAGCGCACGGTGAAGAAAGCGTGGAAGCGCGAGTTGGGTTCCTTCAGGGTAAAGACAACCGTATACTTGTCAGGCATCTCCATACTTTCGATATTGCCGTTGAAGGTGCCGGAGGAGTTAAACCCTGGAATCTTCATCTGGGTGTCGACGGTATAGTAGAGGTCGTCCGCCGTGAACTCCACGCCGTCGCTCCAGTAGAGCCCCTCGCGAAGTTTGACCGTCATCTGGGTGAAGTCGTCGTTGTAGATCGGCTTCTCAGCCGCCAGCGCGTTGTCCCAAACGCCATCGATGCCCGCGTCGGGGTCGATATACCACAACGCATCGAGCCCGATCTGCTGCAGGCCGGTTGAAGCGGTCATACTGCCGGGCCGCCAGCGGTTAAAATCATCTGCCGGCGTGACGCGCCCGGTTGGGTTTTCCAGGATCAGGGTCTCGCTGCGGAGCACACCCGGCTGGATTTCCTTGCCCGCGTCTGCCGGCGCCGCGCCGGGCGCCGCGCCCGGTGCGCCTCCAGTGGTGGGGGCTACGCAGGCGGAAAGTGCTGCAGTGGCGGCAGCAAATACGGCTGCTTGCTTCATGAACTCACGTCTCGTACTCAAGTGTTTTCCCATCTTTTCCTCCAAAGGTGAGCGAGCATGACATTGATTCAATGGCGCCGGCGCCTACCGGTGCTGTTCAAAGTGACTCCAATGGAAAATCCGAACTTGCTGGCCCGCGGTGGGCAGCTAGTAAACACCAACACATAACGATAATCTGTGATTTGCGGGAACAGATCATCTACATCGAACAATATGCAATTGCGTTGCTGCCAAAGCGCTCCAAGACAGTTCGCAAAAATAAGATTTGTGGGACTTACAGAAGGATGATCTGGCAACTCATCGAACGCACCCTGCAACACATCTATCATCTGCTTCAATGAGAGAAAGTCCACGTCCTAGACCCTTTCTGCCTCTAGCCTATTCACTTCTCTCATTCTCACTCACCCCAGCAATTCGTCAAATTGAAAATTGTTGGCAATACTTTATAGTGCTTGACGGCAAGAAAGGGAATGACTAAACTATATTGAATTATTTTAGAATTGTCAACACCCTTTTTAGATAGATTTCTACTAAAATTTTCTAATAGCCCAGCGGCGCAATACCGCCCAAGTTTGATGGATCATTCAATTGAGCAAGCGGCCTTCCCTTCATGATATTGCTGTCAGTACAGGCGTCTCAGTTTCGACTGTATCGCTTGTTCTCAATGATCGACCTGGCATTTCAACTCAGACCCGGTCGCGCGTGCTTGAAGCTGCCGCCAAACTTGGCTACGAGCTCACACCTTCTGTCCAGAATCAGCAAACGAGCAATACCATTGGCTTACTGATCGAACAGGGTTCGATGCACGCATTGTTGGATATTTTCTATGGAGATATCATTCGCGGCTTTCAAACTGAGGCGCAGCGGCTTGGCTACCAAGTGCTGTTGCACATGTATGACCGGCACAACGAAGGTTTGGACGCGATACAATCCAACCTGGCAGAGCGCGTGCAAGGGCTGATCATTGCGAATGACGGCGACATCACGCCGGAAATGGTTGTACAGTTGGAGGACGCAAACATTCCGCTCGTCCTGATCGAGAATCACGTTGAGGGGCATCGGCTCCCCAGCATATTGGGCGACAACTTCACCGCCGGGTACACGGTCATGCGCCATCTGCTTGCACTGGGCCATCGCGACATTGCGATTCTGCGCGGTCCTGGGAAATATAGCAGCTTGGTTGACCGGTTACACGGTTGCCTGGCGGCCGCTGCTGAATCGGCGCTGACAATTCCCGAGCAGTTTCTGCCGCCTCCTGTAGTTGAGCACCCACAAAAAGGCTACATGCAGATGAAGAGGATTCTTGCGCTGCCGCAGAAGCCGACCGCAGTCGTCGCTATCAGCGATAAGACCGCGTTCGGCGCTATGAGCGCCATCTGTGAAACTGGCCTGTCGATCCCGGATGACATTGCCATTGTTAGCATCGACAACGTCGCCGACAGTCTTTATACTCACCCACCCTTGACTACCTATCACATTCCTAAACGTGATATGGGCGTGCTTGCTATGCAGAGACTACATCGCATCATTCAAGGAGAAGCGGAGATTGCCGTGAAGAGCGTCGTTTACGGAGAGTTGATCGTGCGTGAATCCTGCGGCGCCTTGCATTAACATAAATCTATTTGATTCCTTGACAGACCCATGCCGCCCCTGTATACTGCACACGTGTGCAAGCCCCCTCTAGTTGCTGCGTCGAGGTGAACTTGTCCAAAACACGCAATCCAGAAAAAGCCATGAGCCGCAGACCTATCTCGATCCAGGATATCGCGTCCGCGGCCGGCGTCTCCCATTCAACTGTTTCGCGCGCGCTGCACAACAGCGACCTGATCCGGCCCGAAGTGCGCCAGCGCATCCAGCAGCTAGCGCAGGAGATGGGCTACACCCCCAATGCCGTGGCCCAAAGCTTGAAAGGTCAGCGCACCAATACCGTGGGGCTGATCATCGCTTCGATCTCCGACCCTTTTGCCGGGCGCGTGGTGCGCGGGGTCGAGGAGGTCGCGCAGGCGCATCACACCAGCCTCTTCCTCAGTCTCTCACACAATGATCCGGAGCGCGAACTGGAGATCATCGAGACTTTTCACCGGCGTCGCGTCGACGGCGTGATCAGCGCCAGCGCTCAGATGGGGGGCGCCTACGTCGAGCGCCTGGCGCAGATCAAGATGCCGACGGTGCTGATCAATCAGCAGGCCGAGTCTGAGGCTGACCGGCTGCACTCTGTGGACGCCGACGACTACGACGGCGCGCGCCAGGCGGTCGAGCACTTGCTGGCGCTGAGCCATCGCAAGATCGGCTACCTGGGGGTCGGCAACCGCAGGCAGTCAAACCGGCGCCGCTTTGCCGGTTACTGCGATACGCTTTCGGCAGCCGGGATTGCGGTCGACGCGCAGTGGGTGCGTATCACACCGACGGTGAACAATGTCCATGCCGACGATGTGCTTGACGGGCAGGCGATGTTGCCCGCGCTCCTGCCAACCGGCGTGACCGCGGTCTTTTGCTACAACGATCTGATTGCCGTTGGCGTATTGCTGGCCTGTCGCGAGCGTGGCATTGCAACGCCGGCGCAGTTGAGCGTAGTCGGCTATGATGACGTTGATATTGCCCGTTATGTCACGCCTTCGCTGACCACCATCCACCAGCCAAAGCTGCGGCTAGGCGAGATGGCCATGCAGATGTTGCTCGACATCCTGGAAGGACGACCGGTGCAGAGCCGGGTGCTGGCCAATGACCTGGTCGTGCGTGAAAGCACTGCCTCGCCCCGCCGCACGCCGGCAATTTTTGGGGATTGACAACCCGTTCCGGCTGTGCTACTGTATGCAAGGCTGTGCACACGTGTGCACTATCTCTATCCCCAAGTTAATTTGATCCATTTATCCATGCGCCGCCGTGTGCATCCAATTAGCTGACGCCGACTTCTGCGCTGCCAATTTGGGCGCCGATCCGGGTCGACGGTTGGCGCTTGATTCTATCGGAGGATTTGTATGACGATCTCTAGCCCGCTGCTCAAGACCGTTGCGACGCCGACCGACTATTGGAACGATTCCTGCTCGATCGAAGAGCTGACCTACGCCATCGGCCACGGCGCGGTCGGGGCGACGACCAATCCCAACATCGTGCTCAACGTGCTCACCAAAGAGATGCACCTGTGGGAGGATCGCATCCACGCCATCATCGCCGAGAACCCGACCTGGACGGAGGCGGAGGTTTCGTGGAAGCTGATCGAAGAGATGGCCGTGCGCGGCGCCGACCTGCTGCAGCCCACCTGGGAGCGCAACGGCGGGCACAAAGGCCGCCTCTCGATCCAGACCAACCCCATGTTCTACCGCAACTGCGAGGCGATTGTGGCGCAGGCGCGCCATTTCAACACGCTGGCGCCGAACATGCAGGTTAAGATGCCGGTCACGCGCGCCGGCGTCGAAGCTATTGAGGAATCGACCTATCACGGCGTCAACGTCAACGCCACCGTCAGCTTCACCGTGCCGCAGGCCGTCGCCGTCGCCGAAGCGGTCGAGCGCGGGTTGAACCGCCGCGCGGCCGAGGGTAAGGACGTAAGCAATATGCGCCCGGTCTGCACGATCATGATCGGCCGCACCGACGACTGGGTCAAAATAGCGGCCAAGCGCGATGGCAACGCCATCGACCCGGCCTATCTGGATTGGGCCGGGATTGCCGTCTTCAAGCACGCCTACCGCCTCTGGCAGGAGCGCGGCTACCGCGTGCGCCTGCTGGCCGCCGCCTATCGTCACCTCGGCCACTGGTCGGAGCTGATCGGCGGCGATGTGGTGCTCACGATCCCTTACGAATGGCAGCTCAAGATCAACGCTTCTGACATCGAAGTGAAGGAACGGATGCAGACCCCGGTCGATCCCCAGATCGTCGAGGCGCTGTACACGATTCCTGATTTCCGTCGCGCCTACGACCCCGACGGCATGACGCCCGTCGAGTTTGAAGGGTACGGCGCCACCGTGCGCACGCTGCGCACCTTCATCGCCGCGGTGCACGACCTGAACGGCGTAATCCGGGATTTTATGCTGCCGAATCCGGATGTGGAGTAGAGATTAGGAGATT
>Ga0073899_10001791_pt1 | contig 19499 bp, 14 predicted proteins | sample KloWWTmetaKNB5Ph_FD_88975 | JGI IMG/M metagenome (GOLD analysis project Ga0073899, IMG submission 88975) | Active sludge microbial communities from Klosterneuburg, Austria, studying microevolution and ecology of nitrifiers - Klosterneuburg... | ecosystem: Engineered > WWTP > Aerobic digester >... | reverse complement strand
TCGAGCGCGTTCAGATACTGCCGTTTGCCTAGAAACTGCTGTCGTCTCTTGTCGCTAAAGTCCATGGTTATGCCTCAGCGCCCGCGGCCAGTGTTGGGCGGCTTGTTGCCAGCGCGCTGGTTTACGACGCGCTCGATATCATCGTCGAGCCACTCGCGCGTCAGCTCATGCACGTTGTGCGTATTGTCAGGAAGAGCGCGGCCTGCCATTGCAGAAATCAGCGCTTCAGCGTGTGTTGCCCCTTGGGGCATCGAGAAGAACAAGACGTGGCGGCTGTAGGCCCTGTCTTTGAGCTTCTTGAACGTCTTCAGGACCGCTTCTTCATGACTCACGGCTCTTGCCACTCGAGCAGCAATCCATCCATGACTCATCTGCGTGACTTTGCCGTTTTTCTGTCGCACTGTGTCGGCCTCAGTCGTCCTGGCGCGCGATCCGAAGCGTCCGCCGCGTTGCTTGCCTCCGACTGGCGCGTTGCGGTGGGGTGGTTCGTCATTCTTATCCCAAGCCTCATCCAGCAACTGCCCCAGGCCCTTGGTCGGGTCGACACTGGCCTTGGCCTCGACGATGGCATAGGGGCGAGGCCCCTTCTCGGTGCGCCAGACGGCATCGATGCCTCTGCCGCGCACGTTCAGCGGCCACAGCTGCACCAGCACACCGCCGTCGTTCATCTTGGCGATGTTGATGTGGCCCTGGTCGTGACCCACGCGGGCGGTGGCGTACCAGCCCTTGACGTCCTGGCAGTGGTAGTCGGCCATGTGTTCGCCGAACACGCCCAGCGCGCGGTTGCCCACATCCTTCAAGCGCTGCATGCGCTGGGTGGCGCTGTTGGGGGTGGTGTGGGCGGCGGCGTCGGAGTGCTGGCCGCGGGCCTTGCTGCCCTCGCCCACCTGGGTGGCCGGCTTGGCCGGTGGCGCGCCGATGCTGGGCTTGGCCGCGCCGGCGCCACCGGCGCTGGTCTTGCGCCCGCGCGTGAACCAGTCGTCGACCTCCTTGCGCAGCGCAGCGGCCTGAGCGGCGATGCCCGATCGTATGCGCTGCACGCGGCGCTGCACCTCGGGCGATAGCGACTTCTGTAGCGCCCCACTGGCCAGGACTTCCTCCAGCTTGGCCACGATGCGACCCGGGTCGAGCACCTGGCGCACCAGCTGCTCCGGGTCGCCGCTGTGGTAGCGGCGCACCAGGGCCAGCAGGTCGTCGATGTTGAGGGTGCCGCTCTTGACAGCGCGCGCCCCGCGCTTGACCGCGTCGCCCCCGCCGGGGATCAGCCCGACCACGGCGGTGACCAGGTTGAACCAGGCCATCTGGCTGTCGGGGGCGTCGCCGACCTCGGCCAGGCCCTTGATGATGTCGCGCGCGTCGATCACCTGGCCGAGGATGGGCACGCAACCCAGCGCGGTCTCGGCCAGGATGGCCCATGGCGCATTGTTGTCGCCACTGACAAAGCGCAGGGCTTCGTCGCGCACGCTGTCGAGCCACGCGCGCCCGGCGCGTGTGCCGCCCGCGCCGTGCGATCGCGGTGCTGTTGCGCTCATAGGAATACCCTGCGCCGTGCGGGCTGCGGGATTCGCGCTTGGGAGCGGCCCGGCGCGCTCACTGGACTACCCCTGCGCCCTGCGGGCTGCGGGACTCGCGCTTGGGAGCGGCCCGGCGCGCTCACTGGACTACCCCTGCGCCCTGCGGGCTTCGGGACTCGCGCTTGGGAGCGGCCCGGCGCGCTCATGGCGCCTCCCCCTGGAGCTTGCGGCGCAGCGCCTGCTGTGCCGCCTCGTCGAGGTAGTTCCACAGGTTCTCGCCGCTGCCGTTGTCGTGCTGGCCGTTGAGCTCGATGTGCAGCTCGCGCTGCTCGGCGCTGGCGGACTCGGCGTAGAACTGCTGGGCCTGGTCGAGGTGGGCCTCGATGCGGGCGATGGCTTCGTCGTTGTCGGCGCCGCCGGAGCTGAAGGTGTTGGCCGGCATCGTCACTCGGGGCTGGGGTGCCTCGGGTTGCTCGCCGTAGAAGACCTGCGCCTTCAGGTTGGGCACGCCGGTCTCGGTGGCATGGCCGGCGTCGTCGAGCGTGCCGCTGCGCCGGCTGCCGTCTTCAAACACGACCACGTAGGGGCAGCCCGCCACCGGCCGCAGCCACTCGTCGTGCAGGTTCAGCTCCAGGTCGAGCGGCGGCACCTGCGCACTGCCCTTGGGCAGCGCCGGCAAATCCACCGCCGCCCCACCCGGTGGCATGAACTCGTGCGTGGCATGGTGGGCCGAGTACAGCCCCGGCAGCGTGAAAGTGATGTTGCCGCCTTCGAGCACGATGGAGCTGTGGCCATCGAAGAGCTCGATGCGCTGGGGGGCGTCGACGGTGATGTCCTCGGTCACGCTCACGACGGTGAGCTCCTGGTCGGCCAGCACCTGCAGCGTGTCGGTGTGGGCGCGCAGGCTGACCGGGCCGTTGGCGGCGATGAGCTGGGCGCCGTGGTCGCGCGTGTACAAGCTGCTGGTGCGGCCGCTGACGCTGCTGTGGGTGTGGGCCGCGCTCAGGTGCAGGTCGTCGTGGGCCAGGACGGTGAAATCCTGGGCGGCGTGGGCGGCGATGTGAGCGGGGGTGGCCAGCGCCAGCGCGGCGGAGCTGTCGAGCATGAGCAGCGGATCGGCGCTGGCGTGCACGGGGTCGGTGTCGTTGCGCTGGGCGTCGGCCTGCAGCGCGCGCTGGCCGCCCACGGCGCCGTCGTGGCGGCCGCGCTGGGTGGGGTCGGCGGCATCGACCTGGGCTTGCACCGCGGCGCCGGCGTCGTGGCTGGCCAGGCCGTGGGCCTGGCCGTGACGGGCCGCGCGGCTCAGGGCCTGGCCCAGCTCGCGCGCTGCGCGCAGGCGGCCCACCGACTCGTCGGCATCCATCTGCGTGGATTGCGCCGAGCCATAGCTGCCCGCGCGCGCGGTGCTGGCCAGCAACAGCCCCTTGTGGGCGCGCACGCTCGCCCAGGCCTGGGTGGCCAGCTCGAAGCCCGAGCCGCGCCAGGGGCCGCGCTGGGCGCTGCTGCTGGTCTGCTGGATCAAGTGGCCCAGGCCCACCTCGGCCAGGGTGTAGCTGCACAGGGTGCGCATGCGCAGCTGCGCGGTGGCATCGTCGATGAGCCACTGGTTGCAGCCGGCGTGGTCGAGGTGGTGGGTGTGCAGGCCGCTGATGACCCCAGGGTGGTTGACGCCGGAGTCGACCCCGGCGGACCACGGCGGCAGGTCCTGGCCGTTGTACAGCGCGCCCAGCACCACGGGGCGGTCGATGTCGCCTTCGACGAAGCCCACCGCCACCTCGGTGCCGATGCGTGGGGTGAACGCCGCGCCCCAGTTGGCGCCGGCCGCCGGCGAGGCCACCCGCACCCAGGTGCCGCTGGCATCGGTGCCCGGGGCGTTGCCATCGGCATCGGGCGAGCGGGCGTCGTGGCCCAGGCCGCCGGGCAGCGGGCGGCGCCCGCGCTGCCACGGGAACTGCACCTTCACGCGCAGGTCGCGGTCGGTGGTCAGGGGCTCGCCTTCGATGCCGACCACCAACGCCGGTTGCAGGCCGGGCGCGGTGGGCTTGCGGCGCAGTCGCGGCACCGGCACCGCCACGGCCGGGCAGGCATGGAAGTGGTTGCGATAGGTGCCGTGCTCGAGCTCGGTGGCGTGCAAAAGCCGGGCGGCTTGTGCGCCCAGGTTGTTGGTGACATGGTGCTCGATAGCCAGCAGCGTGAACGCGTTGTCGGCACGGGCGTGGCTCACCCAGGCGTCGACCGTGCCGCCGCTGGCGCACGCGCCGTACAGCGGATGGTCGATCAGCTCGAACTGGCGGCCGACCTCGAAATGGCGGGCGCTGCCCTGGCCCTCGAAGCGCTTGATGTCAAGCTCGAGCGCCGTGAGCGCCAGCTCGGCGGCGCGCTGGGCGTGCTGGGCGTCTTCGTAGCGGTAGGCCCCGGCGCCGTCGTAGTGTTCGAGCTCGGGCACATCGCCCACATCGAGTGCCGTGGCGGCCTGGCCCGTGGTGCCGGCCAGGTGGCGGTAGTTCCAGGAGCCCAGCGTCACCGCATGGGTCTGCATGCGGCGGGTGGCACCGAAGGCGGTGATGGCGTCGCGCTGGCCCTCGAGCCGGGCCGTGGGGTGCTGCATGGCGAAGCGCACGGCGCCCAGCTGCGGACGGCGGGCGCTGCGGTCGGTGACCACCAAGGCATGCAGCGCGCTGGTGGCGCTGGCCAGCGGCGCGCCCGAGTCGTCGTGCTCGTGGTGGTAGGTGAGCCCCTCCTCGGCCAGCAGGCGGCTGACGAAGTTGAAGTCGGACTCGCGGTACTGCACGCACAGGCTGCGCTGACGCAGGGTTTCGGTGATTTCGAAGCGGAAGTTGGCCTGGGGGTAGTCGGCAAACACCGTTTCGCAGATGGCGCGTGCATCCATGTCCTGGTAGACGAAGCAATCGCGCCGCGCCTTCAGGAACGACAGCCACGGCCGCATCACCAGCCGATAGCGGGCCAGGCCGCCATCGGCGCCCAGCTGGGCGGCCTCGAAGACGTAACCGTGCCAGGGCTTGTACGAGCCATCGGGCTGCAGCAGGCGCAGCGACATTTGCTCGCCGATGAGGCGCTTGAGCTCGAAGTACGCCGATGTGCTGATGCAGTCGACCGCCAGCTCGAACGGCTGGCCCAGCGCCTCGTGCAGCGTCAGCCGCTCGGGCAGCAGTGCCAGCCAGGGCAAGGCCGTGCTGATCTGCAGCATGCGGCCCTGCTGCTGGTAGGACGCGGTGAAGTCGAGGCGGTCGGCCCAATCCGCCATGTGCGCCATTTGGGCCAGATCGGCCAGTGCCGATGCTGTGGACATGCGAGCTCCCTGGAGTGCCGGGCTGCGGTTGTCGGCGACAGCCGCCCCGGATAGGCTGCACCCATCGGTACAGGTGAGCGGCCGCATTGTCCCGATCGAAACGGGGATCGTCACCCCCCAATATCGCAGTCCGATCTGTAACCGATTGTTCGCTCACCCCTTGCGTTAGGTGTTTGCGCGGGTGGCCGCAGCGCACACAATGCGCGGCCTCGCCCTGTTGGCGATCGACACCCCACTGCCATGCCGACCGATCCGCTCCTGCTGCCCATCAGCGACGCCCGCCGCTGCGGCGACGACCTCACCTTCGGCCCGGAGTTCGACGCCATCGCCGAGCTGCGCCGCGAGGATGACGCGAGCCTGCCGCTGGGCGACTGGAAGGAAAAGGGCAAGGAACCCAAGGTGGCCGACTGGGAGGGTGCGGCCGCGCTGTGTGAGCAACTGCTGCGCACCCGCAGCAAGGACCTGCGGCTGGCGGCCTGGCTGACCGAGGCGCGCACGCACGAGCAGGGCATGAGCGGCCTGGCGGGCGGCCTGCAGTTGGTGCACGGGCTGATCGAGCACCACTGGGACGGGCTGTATCCGCTGTCGGACGGCGACGACCACGAGCAGCGCACCGGCAGTCTGGCCTGGTTGCTCGCCCGCACGGTCACCTTGATGCACGTGGTGCGCGCCCAGGCGTCGCAACCGGTGCGCCGCGACGCCGATGCCGCGATGCAGGCGCTGCTGGCGTTGCAGCAGGCGGTCGATGCCCGCCTGGGCGCCGACGGGCCGAGCTTCATGCCAGCGCGCGAGGCCCTGGCCGGGTTGCTCGCCGATCTTCCGGCCGATGCCGATGAGCCAGCCGGCGCCGCGGCTGCCGGGGGCACCGATCTCGAGCCGAACGCGCCGGCCGGCGCGCCAGCGGCCTTCGGTGCCGCGCCGCAGACCCGGGCCCAGGCGCTTGCGCAGCTGCGCCAGGTGGCCGAGTACTTTCGCCGAACGGAGCCGCACAGCCCGGTGGCCTACCTGGCCGACAAGGCAGCGCGCTGGGGCAGCACCGATTTGCATAGTTGGTTGCGCACGGTGGTCAAGGATGGTGCGTCGCTCGCCCAGCTCGAGGACTTGCTGGGTGTGCAGCCACCCGCGGCCGGGTGAGCCCGCGGGCGCGCCACGATCAGGCCAGCAGGCGGAACTCGATGCGCCGGTTGCGTGCGCGGCCCTCTCGGGTACCGTTGTCGGCCACCGGCTTGTCGGGGCCAGCGCCTGAGGTGACGAACGCTGCTGCCGGGATACCGCGCTGCACCAGGTAGGCGCGCACGGTTTCGGCCCGGGCCTGGGAAAGCACGAGGTTGTTCTCGCGCGTGCCGTCGCTGTCGGTGTGGCCGACGATCTCGAAGCGTCGACCGCTGAGCGTGTTCAACACGGGCAGCAGGTCGTCCAGCACGCGCTGGCCGGTCGGCGTGAGCTGCGCGTTGCCGGTCTCGAACTCCACCACCCGGTTGGCCATGACCTGGTCGATCGCCTGCTGACCGCTGCCGTGCACGCGCAGGGCATCGTGGACGTGGTAATGCGGCGACTCCAAACGGGACTTCACGCCACGCAGCACCTGGTCGCGGGTGGGCTCGCTGTCGACAGCGCCCACGAGTTCGATCGCATGGCCCTCGATCTTGATCTGGCCCTGGCTCACCCGGCGCAGGTCGGGGCTCAGCAGCTTCTGCACCTGCTGGGTCCATTGGGGTGGGGCTGCCAGCGCGCCCACGCCGAGCTGGTCGACCACCCGCTCGGCACCATAGAGCTCGCGCACGCGCGACAGGATGGCCACGCGCGTGGCTTCGTCGGGAACGGTGCCGGACACCACCACCTTGGCCGGCGGGGACCCGGGCGCAGCAGCAGCGGGCGCCAGCGCGGGCGGCGGTGCGACGGGTTGGGCGGGTGCAGTGCCCGCAGCGAGTCCAGCCAAACACAGCGCGGTCAGCCATGTCAGTCGGGATGGACGGCACGGCGGGCGTGCGAATCGAAGCGGGATGTTCATGACGGAGTGGCTCACCGGCGCTCAGGCGCCGAGAAAGGCTTCGGTGAAGGTGGATCGTGCCTGCGCCAATGACAGTTGCGACTGGTGCAGATAGCTCGACAGCTTGCGCACGGGGCCCTCGAGGCTGGCGCCATCGTCGACCCAGTCGGGTGCGGCCAGGTCGATGAAGTGCTCGCTGCGGGCCTCGAAGTCGAGCAGGCCGTGCAGCAATGCCGGGGAGTCGCCCGAGAAGCCCAGGGCGAGGCTGGGGCCGCCCGGGCGCGCCGGCTGCGGCAGGAAGGCCGCCATCTCGAAGTCACCGCGCGCGAGAAAGGGCGACACCATGTCGATCCACAAGCTCGCCACCAGCGGCTGAAGCACCGGATCGGCGGGCAGCGGCAATTGCACGCCCTTGGCGAGCTGGTGGACGCCGCTGCCGGGCACCGGTTCGAGCAGCAGGCCAAGCGCCAGCAGCGCGCGCCGCAGATCGCATGGGCGGCCCTCGGCATGCAGGCTCTGCTGCAACTGGCCCAAGGTATGGACTTCGAGGAACTCGTGGTACTGCGCCAGGAAACGTCGCGGGTCGGACTCGAGCCGCGCCGGTGCCTGGCACAGCGCATTGAGCCCGGGCACCACATCGGCTGCCGCATGGGCTTGCGCGCAGGCCTGTGCCAGGTGATCCCAGACCGGTTGCAACGCCAGCGGTGCCAGCCGCATGAATGCCAACGGTTGATCGACATCGGCGCGGCCGGCGGTCACGAACGGGAAGCGCCGCCCCGAGGCATCGCGGCTGGCCAGTAAATGGCCAACGACGATGGCGCGGCTGCGCACACCCAGGAATGCAAAGTGCGCGACGCCGGCCTGGTCGTAGTGCTCCTTCCAGCGCGGATCGCGGGCCATGCGCTCCAAGCCGTGGGTGAGCCACTGGTCGAGGCGATCGGTCAGGCCCAGGGCATCGCCGTTGCGAACGAAGTCGCCGCGCGCGGGCAGCTTGCCGAAGTACACCAGTTGCACGTCCACCGGCCGGCTCATCGGTTGCTCCCGGCGGTGCTCATGCCCGCGGTCAACGCCGTGGCGGGTGCGGTGACGGCGACAGTGGCGGCCGGCGCGCCGTCGCGGCCGACGACCGCCGCCGGCAGGCGCAAGCCGCGCAGGCCACCGGCGCCGCCGGGAGCGGCGGTGGTGGTCGTGGCGGCGGTCGCCCCGGGCTGGCTGATGACACGCAGATGCAGAGTCACCGAAGCGCCGTCGTGGGCCCAGGTCATCTCGTGGCTGCCGTCTGGCAGCTTGCGACGCTGGGCAGCCTCGAACATGCGTTGCAAGCCGAAGCGGCCGGGCACGTTCAGCAGTTCCACCGTGCGTCCGTCCAGCGTGACGCCGGCGATGCGCACGCCGGGTGTCCCCGTGGGGTGTGGCCAGACGAAGGAGCTCCAGGCCGCAGCGGTGTTTCGGTAGCGCAGTACCTGACCGTCGATCTCGACGGTGTACTCGGTGAGCCCCGGCGCGCCCTGGGGCAGCACCTGGAAGCTGGTCTGGGCGGCTGCCGCAGTGGCCGCAGCTGACGCCTGAGCAGCCGCCGCGCCGTCCAGCGGGCCAACCCAACCGGCGAAGGAGCCGCTGAATTCGGGGCGCAGCGTCACGCCCATGTCGAGCCAGGTGCGTGGCGCCACGGTGTCACCGCGACGCACGACGAGCGGACCCAGTGTGTCGCTGGCAAAGCGCGCCACCGCGCCCTCAGGCCCGAACACCTTGCCGATCTCCTGCGGAACAGCCTCGACGCGCGAAGCGGTGTCGAACGGGTACTTCGGCGCCAGCGTGCGCAGGAAGGGCTCGTGCACCTGGGCAACCCAGGCGCGGTTGATTTCGGTCTCGGCAGGCGGCACCAACACGGCGAAGCTCTGTACGAGCGGGCGCACCAGCAGCGGGCGCAGCGCGGTCCGGTTGGCATCGCTCATGCCGGTGAGCATTTGCTCTTCCACCAGGCGCACGGCGTCGACCAGTTCCGAGGCACGGCCCTCCAGCGTGGCGGCCATCAACTTGTGCGAGGCGGGACCGGGATCGCCCTGCGCCTTGATCTGGTTCAAGCGCGACCGCACCTGGCCCAGGGCCTTGAGGTAGTCGTTGACCAGCGGCGGGTTGCTGTCGCGCTGCGTCATCCACTTGTGCAGCGGCGCGAACTCCCGACCGATGGCACCCATGGGCACGCCGTTGCTCTGGCCACTGACGTCGACACGCACCTCCACCCGCGAGGGCGCCATGCGCAGGATGCTCTGCTTGAACCACTCGACGAAGCCCCGCTGGACGTGGCCCATGCGCTCGTTGAAGACGGTGGGGTTGTCCCAGGCGGTCTGGTCGTGCAGCGTGGCCAGCAGCTTGCGGATGGGCGACTGCGCCGGATCGCCCAGTCGATTCATGTGCTGGACGGCACTGTCGAAGCTGCCGAAGTCCACGACCGCGATGCCCTGCACGAACCGTCGCCACTCGTGCACGTATTCGGCCTTGTACAGCTCGGTGAGCGACTTGCGGATCTGGTCGGGGCTGCCTTCGAGGGTGAGGTCGTCGCGGGCGGCCGTCTGCAGCACCCAGTCGGTGCTCTGCAGCTCGCCCTGCGCGGCTTCCTTGAAGGCCTTCTCGATGTAGTCGTCCCAGGCCTGGCGGGTGAACGTGCCCGGCACCACGTAGCTGCCGGCCACCGACGCGCGCCCCTGCTCGCCGACGATGGCCGCCACGGTGACCTGCGGAAAGCGCGTGGAGGCGCGCGCCTTGACTTCGGCGTATACGCGTTCGCGTGCCGGCATGCCGCGCATCACCTTGCGCAGGCTCACGCGGGTCTGGTCGACGAGCGTGAAGTTGTTGTCCAGCGTGGGAAAGGCGGGGTCCTGCAGGTTCTCCATCGCGAAGGACAAGAGCGTCTCGGCACGGCGCTGCAGCGCGTCACCGGGCGTACTGGCGCGCTGGCTGTCGAGCCAGCCGCGCCAGAAGCGTGCAAGCTGGTCCTTTAGATGGCCAGGCTCCATGCGCTGGCGTTCGGCGAGCATCAGGTAGGTCTTGAGCGCGTTGTACGCGTCCTCGATGTCGGTGGCCGACGCTTGCACATAGCGCGACGGCACGGCGGCGTGGCCGGCCGCCGGTGCGCTGGCCGCCGCTGGCGCTGTCGTGCCGGCGGCGATCAGCACGGCGGCCGCGGTGGTGACCGAGGGCGCACCCGAGACCGGCGGGCGCGTCAGCGGCTGCAGCGCGTCGGCATGGGCGTTCACTTCGCCGAGGTAGCCTTCGATGGCGCGTGCGACGGGCTGCAGCATCACTTCGCGCAGGCCGGCGTAGTACTCGAGGCGCAACGAGCGCTCGATGGCCTCGCCCTGGTAGAGCCCGAAGCCCAGGCCCCACGGCCGGTCGCGTCTCCAGGTGCCCAACTGCTCGATGCGGTACTGCAGCACTTCCATCGCTTCGAGCCGCGACGCCAGGTCGGTGCGCTCGGCCTGCAGGCGCACGACCTTGTTCAGGTCGGCCTGCACGTCCTGCATCAGCTGGCGGTTGCCCAAATAGGCCCAGCTCCACAGCCCCAGCAGCAGGGCGAGCCCACTGACTGCTGTGGCGAATGTGACCAGTCGCAGGCGCTGGCGGGCACGGCTGGCGTAGCGCCGCACGAGCTGGCGGTCGGCGAAGATCACCCGCTGGAACAGGTCTTTCAAGAAGAAGCCGTGGTCGGCAACCACGCGTGCCGTGGTGCGCTCCTGGCGGGGCATGAGTGCGAACTGCCGCGCCACTTCCTCACTGGCGCGGCTGGTGGCCGAGCCTTCCTGCACCGCGCTGGTGAAATAGAAGCCGCGGAAGACAGGGCGGTACTGGTACGGGTTGTCCTCGAACAAGGTGGCCACGAAGGCCCGCAGCGCCGGCTGCACGGCCGCGAACTCGAGCGGGAAGGTCAGCAGGCCGGTGGGCAAGGCCTGGCCGCGCTGCAGCGACATGCGTGCCACGGCGATCTCCTTGAGGCCCTCGCGCAGATGCTCGAAGTGCTCGTCGAACAGCGCCACCGCATCGACCTTGGCGTCGGCCACGTACGGCAGCGTCGCGCCCCAGACCCGGTCGCGCTCGGCGCGGTCGAAGTCCTCGAAGAACTCGGCGAAGCCGGCGATCAGATCGGCCTTGGTGAACACCAGGTACAGCGGCGCGAACACTTCCAGCCGCTCGGTCAGCTCCTGGACGCGCTGGCGCAGTCGCTTGGCGAGCTGGATCGCGGCCTCGGGCTTGCCCTGGGAGAGCTCGGCCACGCTGGCGGCGATGACGATGCCGTTGATCGGCGCCTTGGGCCGATGCTTCTTCAACAGGCCCAGGAAGCCCAGCCACTCGTCGCGGTCCTCCTCGTGCACCGAGTAGCGGCCGGCGGTGTCGAGCAGGATGCCCTCGCTGGTGAGGAACCAGTCGCAGTTGCGCGTGCCGCCGATGCCCTGCACCACGACCGCCTCGCCACGGCTGCCGTCGGCGGCCAGCGGGAAGTTCAGCCCGGACTTCACCACCGCTGTGCTTTTGCCCGCTGCGGGGTTGCCGATCACGACATACCACGGCAGTTCGTACAACGCCGCCGAACCGGTGAGCTCGCCCAGGCGCGAACTGCGGATGGTCTTGACGGCCGTCAGCAGGCGATCCTTGATGGCCACTGCCGGTGCGCGGTCTTCAGCCCGTATGGCCAGCGTGGCTTGTTCGGCGTCGTCCTCGATCGCGTCTTCGAGCTTGCGAGCCGCGCGCACGGCCAGCCACTTGCGCACGCCCCACACCAGCAACCACACCAGAGCCACGCTCGCCAGCGCCACAGCCGCCCACACCAGGGCCACCTGCAACTGCGCCGCACCGATGAACAGGAACGCCGCCAGTGCGGCCAGGCCCAGCACGCCGAGCATGCGTGGGTCAAGGAGGAAACGCCAGAAACGGTTCATCGTCGGGCCTCCGGGGCCTTCGCAGTCGGGGTGAGGGAGGGTGCTGCGGCGCCTGCGTCGGAGCCGGCAGGCACGGGGCGCAGCAGCAGCGCCAGGCGCCAGTGAGCGTCGCCCAACGACAGTGCCAGGCAGGGCTGGCCATCGGTGGCCACGCGGGCCGCGGCAGCGGCCACCACCAGCAGCGCACCGGCCGGCCCATGCGCGGCGATGGTGCCCAGCCGGCACATCTGCTCGGCCGGGTCCAGATGCGGCAGCGCCTTGAGCGTGGTGCCGAAGAGTTCGGTCGCGCGTGGCGTGTGGGCGTCGGCGTCGCAGATCACGGCGGCCACCAAGTCTGCGGCGGTGGCGCCCGCTTGCAGTGCCTGCCCCAGCACATCCGCCAGCACTTGGCTCGAGACGGCCCCTGCTGCCTCGATGGGCTTGTCGCGGCGTGCCAGTGCGGTCCGGTGCAGCAAGGCCAGCGGCGGTGCATCGGGTTGCGGCGATGGGGGCGTGGCGGCTGCCGGGGGTGCCCGGTGCGTGCCGCCGGCGGGCGGTGCTGGAGGTGGCTCTGGCGGGGACAGCACCAGCGCTGCTGCGGCCTCGCCGGGTATGGCGCCGCGCGGCTGCAGGCCCGCGTCGAACAGCCGGCGCTCGCTTTCGAGTGCGGCGATCGCCTCTTCGGACAGGTCGCTGTGGCAGCCCAGCATCAGCAGTCGCATGTCCTCGCGCTGCCGCGCAGCGGCCAGCAGCAACCGATCGGTTTGCGCCCAAAGCTCGATGCCATCGCAGACTTGAACGCTCACGTTGGTGCCCACCTCGGTGGCCGCCCAGTGCTGCGTGATCCGTTCGCGGGCCCACCCAGCGGCCCATTCGCGCAGCGGCGGCTGCCACGGCGTCGGCAGACCCAGCCACACCCGCAACCAACGGCCAGGCGCCGGCGGTGGTGCAGGCTCTGCCGTCGCCCACGCCGTGAGGCTGTCGAGTGCCTGCTTCAGCGCCGGTTCCAGGGCTGCCAGCGCCCGCACGACGTGGTCGGGCACGGTGGCTGCCTTGTCAGTCGCATCGTCGTCGCGTGTTGGCCCCGTGTCGCCAGGGGGAGCCGATGCGGCAGCGTTGGCGCGCAGTTCCTGCAGCGCAAGCCGCACGTCGTCCAATGCCAGGTCCGTGATGCGCGTGGACAGCACGGGCAACCCCTCGGCGTTCACCAGCTCCGCATCGAGCGCGGGCAGGGGCTGGCCCTTCATCCCGGCCTGCAGCAGTGCCTGGGCATCCTGCGCGCACGGGCAGTTCAGGTGGGCCGCATGAAGCCGCCAGGCCCAGTACCGCTCGGCCTCGTGACTGGCGGACGCAGCGGTGGCGGCGCCCGCCGATCCCACGTCGCCCGCTGCCGCGGCGGCTCGTGTGGACTCGCGAGCGGCCGCGCTGCGCCAGGCCCACCGCAGTGCCCAACCGAGGGCGAGCACGACCAGGGGCAGCACCAGCAGATACGCCACCAGGTCGGGAGCGGCAACGTCACGCCCGGTCGCCTGCCATCGCCACAGCACGGCCAACCAGACCACGCTGCACACGGCCACGATCCAGGCGAGTCCGCGAAAGACACCGTTCATCGCGGCTGTCTCCGCGCGTTCATAGGTGATCAATCGTCGGGAACTGCGAGTGGTACAGGACGGCGCCACACGCTGTCACATCGCCGTTGCGGGCGACCGGCTTGCCGTCGATGATGCAGGTCGGGTCGCCGCTGGCGATGTAGTTGGTGCCGTGCCCGGGCACCGGGCAGGTGACGGCATCGCCCAGCCGGGCGATCGGGATTCCGTAGTGATCGGTGGCGGGTGCGCCTTCGATCACGCGACCGCCGTGGCTGTGGCGATCACCGAGCAAAATGACGGGACGGGTCATGCGATCTTCCTCATGGCGTTCGAGTTGGCGGGGACTGCGTGGTGGGCGCTGCCGGGACGGGTCGGGTCGACGCGGCCACACGGGCTGCCGCCAGCACGTCGGGACGAGTGAGCTCGAGGTGGCCCCAGTCGCGCAGGCTGCGCCAGTCGCCACCCCAGGTCAGGCCCACCGATCGGGCCAAGGTGCCCGTGTGTTCATAGCCGCGCATGGCCCATGGGTCAGTCTCGGAGATGACGATGCGGCCATCGCGCAGGAAGGCCACGTCGGCGGCCAATCCGAATTGGTGATAGCTCTCATATGCACCCACCTGCGTGACCTGCGGGCCCAGGCGTGCCAGCTCCGCCTGTCGCTGCGGGCTGCGATAGCCTTCGATCAACACGGCTTCGTAGCCGTGCTGCTCCTTCAGCAGACGGAACACCAACAGCAGCCGTCTTCTGAACTCCGGCTCGAGCAGCTCCCACTGCCGGCTGGCGGTGCGGGTCAGCGGTCTCGCCATCTCGACTTCCGGCGTGCTGAACAGTTCTGGCGGCAACGGCGGCGGTGCCACCAGCTCTTCGCCCCGCAGCAGTGCGGCGATGTGCTCGTCCACGGCACGGGTGGCGGTGTGGTCGTAGCCGTCGAACCGCCACCAACTGCGCACGCCCAGGGCGAGACCGGGCACCAACACCAGCAGCGCCAGCGCGCAGGCCAGCGGCACCCGCCAGCGGCCCAGCCAGTCCATGAGGCCGCGCATCGACATCCCGGCGCCGGCACGGGTGCGGCGCGCACGCGTCTGCACCGCCGCCGCTGCGCGCAGCGTCGCCGCTCGGCTGCGCAGCCGCCAGCGCTGCGCGTGCGCGATCGCCGCGCTGCGCACCGGCGGCAGCAGCAGCCAGGCGAGCAACGCGGTCATCAGCAGGAAGTAGAAGACGATGCCGTAGACCATGTTTCGGTTGACCCCTGTCGCGCCCAGGCTGCATGCTGCGTGCATTGGAAGCTATCCACTTCTAGAATGCCGCCAGCCACCCGGTGCCGACCTACGGCTCCGACCCGCCCCTGCCCGTCAAGGAGCGCGCATTGTCCAGTACCTCGCCCCCGCCGCCAACGCCCGATCGACGCGTACCCAGCCTGTTTCCGCCCTCGCCAGGCGTCGACAGCGGTGCCGAGGGTGCCCGCATGCTCCACGGATTAGGGGTTGCGTCCGACGGCAACCCCCCGGTAGTCCGCCGAAAGTGGCTGATTGCCGTGTTTGTGGCCCTGTTGGCGGGTGTTTCCTGGCGCCTCGCTGCCGAGGTGTCCATCCCTAACATCGCATCCCTAACTTCAAGTCCGCGGGTGGGGGCTGCGGCGGCTGAGTCGGGGCCCGCGCCGGCCCTTTCTTCATCCGCTGCGGCCATGGCAGCGCCTCCTTTGGCTGCAGCATTGGCACCCGCAGCGGGCATCGCGCCCGTGGCGGCTGCCGTCGGCGAGCCGGCGGCGTCCGCCGGGTCCGTGGCCGAGCCCGCTGCGGTGCCTGCAGCGCGGTCCGATCTCCAGGCGTCAGCAGCGCCGGTCGACTTGCCGGCCGCGCCGTCAGCCCCGCCAGCAACCGCGCCAGCAACCACGGCGCGCAGCTCGGCTGTTCGCCCGACAGACAGGTCAGTGGGTGTGCGGTCCGCACGCGTTCTGCGCACGCCGAAAACAGAACCCGACCCCGACGTGGCGTTGGTGGCGGCGCTCATCGCGCACGCGGCACCGCCGGCCGCCGCGCGCCGCTCGAAGGGCGGCCCAGGAGCGCTCACGAGCGCGATCGCCACGTCCAAGAGGCCAGCCCGCCTCGAACATGCGCCGGCCCCGGCCCAGAGCGGTGCGCCGCGCCTCAGCGTTGAGCACCAGGTGCGCCGCTGCCAGCGCCTGGCCACCCCGGGCGACGCACTGGGCTGCGTTCGGCGTTCGTGTGCGCGTCACTGGGGGCGCCATGCGGCGTGCCCGCAGAAGCTGCAGCCGAGGGCGCAGAGGTACGCCGTTGCCGGGTCACTCTCGTAGAGCGTCTTTGGGAACGACGGGACTGCACGCTCCTCGCCGCGTTCATCTATGGCACTGAAGCGCCCTCAGACGCGCGGCGCAGGCGTGCCCGCCGCTTGATCACCGACGAACTGCCACAGTGTCGAAGCCCACATCGGGTTGTCGATATGCGGCAGTGTTTCGCCCTGGCGGAAATGGCGCCGCGTGCCGCTGTGCACGGCCGCGTACCACCAGCCCTCGCGCGGGCAGGGCTGGCCGTTGTTGCATTGCAGCCATTGCACCATTGCCGGCGGCTGGCCGGTGGGCGGCCGGTAGGTCAGGTAGTCGGTTTCCTCGGCGGGGACGCTGCCGCCGCTGTAGCGCGTGTCGCGCCACAGCAGGCGCCAGCGCACGGGGTAGTCCTTGATCGCGTCGCTGGCGAGTCTGGCCGACTCGTCGTAGGTACGAATCATCTGCGTATTTCGCTCGTACTCCTGTTCGCTGACGGTCTCCAATGCGGGCGCCCAGGTCGCGAGGTAGGCCATGCAGTACGTCTGGCCACGGTGCGCGGCGTCGGATTCGACGACCCAGATGCCGTGCTCGGGCACGGGATCGCCACTGCGGATGACCGGGGCGTCAGGGTCGGGCTCGGGCAGCGGCGCCAACTCGCCCGGGGGCACGCCGTAGGGGATCTTCAGCGCCAGGGCGGCCGGGTCGCCGTATTCGACTTGCCAATTCCAGGGCAGCGACACCCAGTCGCGGCGCAGTCGATCGGTATGCTGGAAGACCGCGCTTGCAATCAGCATGTCATACGCGCGCTCAACGTTGGCGAAGGTGCCTTGGCTGGCGCCGCGGTGCTTCCCACGCCGATAGCCGTACGGCTCCATGTCCACTTCTTCAAACCGGCGCGAGTACAACCAGCGGCCGAACTCGCTGCCGCGACCCAACAGCTCCGCTCCTCCCCACAGATCGCCCTTGCGTACGGCCGCGAGCCCGTCCTCCAACTGGCTGGCATAGCCCCAGAACATCCGCAGGTTCTGCTCGTCCCAGTCGGTTACCTGGTAGCTGGCGACCGGCTTGCGATAGAAGTCGCGCTCGTAGTCTTCACAGAATTGCTTGAACAGCCGGAAGGCTTCGGCGTACCAGGTGACGCTCGAGTACTTCTTGGTGAGGTAGAAGGCCTCGCGTTGCTTGGTCTCGTAGTCCATGGTCGGTGTTGTGCTTCTGATGGGGGGCGGCACAGGGGCAAGTCTGATCGGTGCTCAGTGCCCGTGCGAGTCGGACGATGCCGCGCGCACGCCATGTGCGGCGGCGTTGGCCGCGGCGGCCAAGTTGGCCGAGGGCAGCGACTTCGGCTCGATGCTGTCGCGGGTGAGCTTCTGCGCGCTTGCGCCGCGATCAATGAGCTTCGCGCCCACACATCGGCCCTGACCCACCGGAACCCTACTGCCGCTCATCCCACTGCCAGATCGTTGCGCCGTAGGAGCTGTGGGAGTCGGGCATGACCTGGCCGTGCTGGAAGTGGCGCCGGGAGTCGGCTGACGCGGGCGTGAACCACCAGCCGGCTTGCGGGCAGGGATTTCCGGCCTCGCAGCGCAGGCGGATACCGGCCGCGAACGGATCGGTCGCGCCGGGTGTGCCGCCGCCGCTGTCGGCGACGCGCTCGACGAGGGCCCAGGTGGCGTTTTCGGAGCGGCGATCGAACTGCCCGGTCAGTGCCGCGTCGGCGTAGGGCACGGGGACATCAGCTTCGAGTGCCACACGGCCCTTGATCAAGAACTGCGCGCAGGCGCCACCGGTGTCCGGCAGGTACACGCCGCTGCGCTGAATCCACTCCCCTGTCTTGACCTTGACCGAGTCGTTGACGCGGTAGATCGGCCAGGAGGCGGGCGGGTCCAAAGGGCCGCGTGATGGCGGGTCGTAGTCCCATGTGAGGTCGCCGGCCAGCCAGGTGCGCTGTTCGGTGTGCTGGATGTTCCTTGCGCGACGACGGCATCGAGTCTCAAGCTCGTCCCATCGCTGCTGATGTGTCTCGGCCATCCACTCGATCGAGTAGTCCCGCTGAATGGCGACGAAGTCGTTGCCGACCGAGCTGCCAAGCGATTCCATGTCGCCGTGCGAAATGGCGATGCAGCTCATGTTCAGCCCCTGCAAGGTGGCTCGAATGTTCGGCAGCACGCGCTGGCCCCAAACGACGTCCGGCTGCATCCACAGCGGCCGAGCGCGGTAGTCCGGCGGCAGGTTGGCCATGAACTCGGCCAGCGCCAGCTCGGTGGTCTTGACCAGCGCAGCAAAGTCGTCGCGCAGCGGCTCGAAGTGCGCGAGCGAGCTGTAGCGCTCGAGCAGGAAGATCTCTTGGGGAATCAGGGTTGCGGCCATCGTCTTTATCAGTCACGCCAGTTGGTTCGCAGGATAGGCACGCCGACCAGACCGACCTGGATGTCGCCTTCGTCGTAACCCCAGCCGGTGAATTGGCGTTGGCCGAGGTGCGGGCGCCCGAGGTCGCGCGGGTTGACGACGACTTGCTCGGCGCCGCCGGGTATCCAGTAGGTGTTGCCTTTGCCGTCCGCAGGAACAGCCTTGTTGTTCTGCCGTAGTTGTTGCGAAGCCGCCGGCCCTTTCCACGCCGGCAGGCCCGGCCCCGGCGGTACCGTGTAGGTGGTGAACTCGCCGTTGTGGTTCCAGTTGCGCCACACCGCGAAGCGCTCGCGCCATTCGGCTTTGCTGTGGAGTTTGTCGAACTCGGCCTTGGTCATCCAGCAGATGCTGTTGTCGAGGCTGCCGGGGTCCAGCACACGGTAGAGCACTGTGCCTGGCGGTAGCATCACTGGCGTGGCGTCGTGAAACGTCTCGAATGCGCCCTTCAGCGGGTTGGCGGCCGCGTCGCTGATGTCCGGAAACCCCGGCGGCGCCACGGGTGCCTTCCGCATCGCCGGATGCCGCGCGTTGGCAGCTACCTCCACCCACGTCGGCTTGCTCGCCAAGATCGCGTCGACCTCCGCATCGAGCACCGTGCGTTTGAAGTTGTGCGGATTGACCACGTTGGTCGAGGCGGAGTATCGCAGCCGGTGCTCGACGTCCAGGCGCTGCGCCAGGCGGTTGATGTAGTCTTGCGCGGGCTTGATCGCCTCGGCCAGCATGCGGTCGGCCTGCATGCGCACGCGCTGCACCGCCTCGAGAAGCTGGCCGGCCTGCGTGCGCATCGCCGCCGAGCCAAAGCGCTGGACGATGCCCAGCAGCTTCTTCAGCGCGCCGATGCCGGTGTCGAACGCGGCGGTGAGCTGGCCCACGCTGAGCTTGGCGGCGAGCTTGCGCAGCTCGCCGGCCAAGTACTTGTAGGGCGCATCGATGCGCAGTGCCGACAACGTGGCGCGCACCGCCGGCATCGACAGAAAGTCGTTGAGCTTGACGATGCCGGCCTCGACGAAGGGCTTGCTGGCTTCCCAGAACTCGCTGTCGGCGGCCGCATGTCCCAGACGCAGTGCGTTCTTGCGGCCATAGGCGAACAGCACTTTGAAGCATCCCTTGACGAAGCTGCCCAGAGTCGGAAACAGCCCGATCAGCGTGAGCACCAGCGCGAACCAGGCCCACTTGTTCGTGCTGTCGTCGTTGATCTTCTTGCAGTTGGCCACGATGTCGCGCACGTCGCAGATCTGATCGACGAACGGGATCATCGACACCACGGTGCCGGTGACGGCCTGCGCGGTGGTCTGTTCGTCGGCGAAGTCGCCTTGCAGCACCACCCAGACCCATTCGGCCACCGCGCGGGCCTTGTCCTTCAAGCCGTCGATGGTGCCGCCGGGGCTGGGCTTGAACCAGGCCAACGCGCTTTGCAGCTCCTGGCTCATTGCCCGGCCTCCTGCTGTGTGGCACCGACGAGCTCGTCCAGGCTCGGCCACGGCTCATCGGGC
>Ga0073899_10001790_pt1 | contig 19516 bp, 16 predicted proteins | sample KloWWTmetaKNB5Ph_FD_88975 | JGI IMG/M metagenome (GOLD analysis project Ga0073899, IMG submission 88975) | Active sludge microbial communities from Klosterneuburg, Austria, studying microevolution and ecology of nitrifiers - Klosterneuburg... | ecosystem: Engineered > WWTP > Aerobic digester >... | reverse complement strand
GCGGGATTTCGGGGCTGGAGTCCATGCGCCCATGCTAGTGCAGTGCGCTCGAAGCGTTGGACCGACGATCCTCTGCACGGTCCGCTTCATCGATGCTGGAATTCACACCGACGACCAGCAGGCGTTCGCGACTGACGGCAATTCGGCAACCTGCTTGCTGTGTCCCCGGACGATGTGAGGACGGCTGGCTCAGACAGACTCAGGGATTGCGGCGCGGCAAAATCGTCGCCACACTTCGCGTGTGCTGCCACGCTTCGACCCGCGGCCACCGCGCCCGGCGCTGCGCCGGCCCGATCAATCGCCAGGAGGAACCCCATGCAGCTGTTCCCGCGCCGCTGGGCTTGGGCCACCATGCTGGCACTGATCGCGATTCCGCTGGCGCAGGCGGCGTCGACGGCCAGGGTCGCGCTGAAGGAAGTGAACGCGGCTGCGCAGAAATGGCAGCCCGACGCCGTGCTCACTCACGTCTCGACGCTGAGTGCCAAGGCGGACGGTAAGGCGAACTCGTGGCTTTACAACTTCTACTCGGTGAAGGCCAGGAAGAGCGCGATCGTCACCGCGCGCGACATCAGGGTCGAGATCGAGCCGGACGTGCGAACGACCTCGGTCGATCCGATCGGGGAATTCATCGACAGCGACAAGGCGCTCGAGGCCGCGCGCAAGCACGGCCTGAAGGCGAACGACTCGATCGCGATGGGCCTGACGCTGATGGGCAAGGCCACCAGCCAGCCGCGCATGCTGTGGTCGATCAGCGTGATGGGCGAGAGCATCCTGTCGTGGTCGATCGACTCGAAGGATGGCTCGCTGCTCCACAAGGGCGAAGTGAAGCTGAAGTAGCCGCAACGGCGGTCGATGTCGCCGAAGTGATCGCCACGCCGTGGCGGGAGAGGCGTCCATGAATGATGCGGTTCCCCCGCAGCGGCCCCTTGGCCCTGCAACGGCCGCCGGCGAGACCGGCACTGGCATCGCCGACCCGCCGCTGCCGTTCACCGGCGGGCGCATCCCGGCGTCCGAGGACGAGCGAAAGCTCGTCGAGCGGCGCGTGATGACCCAGTTCTTCGTGGCGCCGGCGCTGTCGATGGCGGCGCTCGTCGCCGGTTTCCAGCTCGGCCGGCCACACTTGACCGCGCTCGGGGTGATCGGCCTGGGCCTCGGCGCCCTGTGGATCGGTGCCCTGGCCGTCGGCGAGCGGCGGCTGATGTTCATGCGCGGGGGCATGATGGTGCGCCGGGAATGCCGCTACTTCGTCTACGAGGGCCTCGCCGCCGTCCCGTACGGGCTGGCCGTCCTGGTGTGCGGTGCGTGCCTGGTCGCGCCCGCCTTGCTGTTCCTGGGCGGCACGAGCCTCGAGCAGATGCGTGCCGCGGTCCTCGCGCGACCCAGCGTCGCCTTGATACCCCTGGGGACCGTGCTGCTGTTCCACGGGATGGGGTTTCTGATCGGGTTCGTCCACCGCGGCGGCTCGAAGTGGCAGCGCGCATTCGGGATGCTGATCGATGCGCCCGCGCGCTTGGGCGGGCTGATCCTGATCGCCTGGGCCGCGGCGTTGCTCGCGATCGGCGGGGTCGAGTGGCTCAGACCGGGGCTCTTCGACCAATGGTTCCGGTCGATCTTCGGCCATCCGTGGCCGTACCGCTGAGGCCGACGGCCGCACCCCCACCGAAACGGAGCCAGGGCCAGCCAGAGCTGTCCTGATGTACCTCGATGTCGGCCTGAACCTGAGGTTGCCACGGCAAGATCGCCGATGTCAGCATTAGCGCCAGTATTCCAACGGACCCACCGACTGCCGGGGGTGGCAACCCATAGCCATGCATCGCTGCTCAAACAAGTCCTCGTACCGCCGCGATTGACAGCCTTGATGCAGTCATCCGCGCGTGCAGGTGCGGACGCACCACCGCCGCGAGCAAGCTCGACCACGGAGTCAGGGCTCCGCGTTGTCGGAACGACATCGGAAGCAGCAGCATCGCTGTTGAACCTCGAAGCCGAATACGAAAGGCCTGGCTCAGCCAGGCTTTGATGCGTCACTGGCGTCGACGCCGACACCGGCGCGGCCGACTTGGAGCTTCGACCCCTCGTCCCGCCCCGTGGCATAGGCACCCGTGCCACGCCGGCGCGTGTGGTCTGCAACAGTCACTGCAGGCGAGCCATCGCCGCCGGGTCCTGCTGCACGTCGCGCACGACGATCGGCAGCTCCGGCCGCTCGCGCCCAAGCTGTCCCATGACGGTCTTGGCACGGCCGCAGGGCGGACAGCCCTCGGGTACGAACAGCTCGATGGGGCTGGCATCGGCTGCGCCGACGACAGCGAAGGTCGCGGGGCCGACGCCGAGCACGACGGCCAACTGCAGCAGGCAGCCCAGCACGTTCGCGCGCCGCGCGCCGAACGCAGTCGTCGATTGCAGGAACAACTTCGAAAGTCCGGTCGTTTGCGCGGCGAGTCCATGGACCCGGCGCCAGGCAGGCTTGCGTTGGCGCAGACTGTCGATCAGCCGGATGCTCGTCAAGCGCGTGGATCTTGACCGCGCGCAACCCGGCCGGCGGCCCGGGCGCCATGCCGCGGCGCTTCGGCCGTTCAGACCACCGCCAGCGCCTGCTCCAGGTCGGCCAGCAGGTCGTCGATGTGCTCGATGCCCACCGACAGCCGGACCATGTCCACGCTGACCCCGGCCTTGGCCAGTTCGTCGGGGCCGAGCTGGCGGTGGGTGGTGCTGGCCGGGTGGCAGGCCAGAGAGCGCGCATCGCCGATGTTGACCAGCCGCGTAAATAGCTGCAGCGCATCCTGGAAGCGCGCGCCGCCATCGCGCCCGCCCTGCACCCCGAAGCTGACGATGCCGCTGGCGCGCCCGCCCATGGTCTTTTTCACCAGCGCATGGTCGGGGTGGTCGCTCAGGCCGGCGTAGTTGACCCAGCCCACCTTCGAATGCCGCTTCAGGTAGCCGGCGATCTTCAGCGTGTTGTCGCAGATGCGGTCCATGCGCAGCGCCAGCGTCTCGATGCCCTGAAGGATCAGGAAGGCGTTCATCGGCGACAGCGCCGCGCCCATGTTGCGCAGCGGCACGACGCGCGCGCGGCCGATGTAGGCGGCCGGGCCCAGCGCCTCGGTGTAGACCACGCCGTGATAGCTGACGTCGGGCTCGTTCAGCCGCTTGAAGCGCGCCCTGTGCTGCGCCCACGGGAACTTGCCCGAATCGACGATCGCGCCGCCGATGCTGTTGCCGTGGCCGCCGCAATACTTGGTGAGCGAGTGCACGACGATGTCGGCTCCCAGCTCGAAGGGCCGGCACAGCGCCGGGCTGGGCACGGTGTTGTCGACGATCAGCGGGATGCCGTGGCGGTGCGCGATCGCCGCCAGCGCGGCGATGTCGGTGATATTGCCCAGCGGGTTGCCGATCGATTCGCAGTAGATGGCCTTGGTGCGCGCGTCGATCAGCGGCTCGAAGGCATTGGGCTGGCGGTAGTCGGCGAAACGCACCTCGATGCCCAACTGCGGGAAGGTGTGCGCGAAAAGGTTGTAGGTGCCGCCGTAGAGCGTGCTGGCGCTGACGATGTTGTCGCCGCTCTCGGTGATGGTCTGGATGGCGTAGCTGATGGCCGCCATGCCCGAGGCCACGGCCAGCGCGCCGATGCCGCCTTCCAGCTCGGCCATGCGCTGCTCGAGCACCGCATGGGTCGGGTTCATGATGCGCGTGTAGATGTTGCCCGCGACCTTCAGATCGAACAGGTCGGCACCGTGCTGCGTGTCGTCGAACGCATAGGCCACGGTCTGGTAGATCGGCACCGCCACCGCCTTGGTGGTGGGGTCGGGCTTCTGGCCGCCGTGCACGGCGATGGTTTCGAGTCTCATGGGATGCTCCGGGTAGTCTGGCGCAGCACGCGCGAACAGGCCGCGCAGTGTAGCCAGCCCGATACCGATCGAAGATTCACCGATCGAAGACTCGGCGCCCTGGGGTGGCAGGCCGCCGACAGCGCACGGCTGGTTGCCGCCTATGGGCTCTGTACGGCCTCACGCGCCGAAGGGCAGTCAATCGCGTCGGCCCAGACCGCCAGCGCCAAGCCCACCTGCGGCGCCCGGCACAGCGCGACGAACAGCCGGCCGGTGGCCGGCATACCTACGGCCCGGTCAGCACCTGGGTCTCCCCCAGGCGCAAGTCATGGTAGCCGGCACCGAAGTTGCGGCGGAACAGCTCGATCATCTCGTCGCTGCTGTCGTGCGGGCTCAGCGACACCCATTGCACGCCGGCCGCGCGCAGGCGGTCGATGTCACGCTGCACGTCTTCGGGCGTCGGCCCAGGGCCGCTGCCGTAGGTGGCCCAGCGCTGCGTGTCGACACCGTTCATCATCCAGCGCCCGCTGGGGATAGGGTAGTGCAGCCCGCCGATCACGGCCTCCACGGGCTCGCCGAACATCTGCGCCGCACGCGCCAACAGGTTGGGCACGCCCTGGTGGCCGCAGCCGACGATGAGCACCACACCGCGGCCCTGCACGCGCACGGCCAGCGCCTGCTCGTCCACCGGGCCCATCGCAATGGTGGTGTGGATGGCGCCGGTGGAGGCCACGCCCGGTGCCAGCGCCAGCGGCTGGTCGGCCACCGTCGCCGCCAGGCCGGGGTAGGTCATCGCCACGGGAACGATCACGCGCTTGCCGGCCAGGTCGACCGGCTGCATGCCCAGCGCGAAGGTGCGGGCCCGTGCATTGGCCAGTCCACCGACGTGATCCATGTGATTGTGCGTAATCAGCACCGTGTCGACCTCGGCCAGGTCCACGCCCAGCGTCTTCATGTTGGCCTGCAGCGGCGACGGGTCGCTGGACTGCATGTTGGCGCCGACGTCGAGCAGGATGGTGCTGCGGTCGGTGCGCACGAGGTAGCTGACGCCGGGTTCGCCGCGCAGCGCCGAGTTGCTGGTGCCCCATTCCACCAGTGGCAGCACCTCGAGCCGCCGCGTGGTGCCCAGGTCCGCGAGGCGCGGCACGGGCGGCACGGTCACTGCAGGGTCGGTCGGCGTCGACGGCGTCTGCGCCCAGACCGGGAGCGCAGCGCCCAGCAGACCGATTACTGCAGCCGCCAGCAGCGTGCGCCGGGTTGGATGCAGATTCAGCGTGACTTGGCGGTTCATGATGTGTCGGGCGTCGACATCATCTCGACCGACGCCCTCTCCTTTGGTGCCCACTGTCTGCCGCTTGGGTCCGGAACCAGTTGCGCACGATCAATCCAGCAGCGCCACCGCCTGCCCTTCCGCTCGCGATCGAAGCAGTGTCCGCGCACGTCGTGCACGTCGTGCACGTCGTGCACGTCGTGCACGTCGTGCACGTCTCGCACGGCTCGCAAGGCTCGCACGGCTCGCACGGCTCGATCCTCATCGCGGCGACGGATCACCTGCCTTCAGGCCGCGACGGCCCGACCACACCGGACCCCACACTGAACGCGTCCATCCCGCTCCGGGCCCAGGCCGTGCCGGCCACGACCGAGCGTGCCTGGCAGCTTCAGCAGGGTGTCTCAGGTACCGCCGCGCAGGCAGGTCGCGCGGCACCTTGAGCGCTTCGGCTCTCGTTCGGGTCCATCGCAGACTCGGCTTGGCGCCGGCACCAACCGCCATGCGCGCGATCGCGACGCGCTGAGCCAAGGTGGTCTCGGCCCCCGGCTTGGGCAGGACAATGTGCCCAAACCCGGCAAGCGTGCGCGTGAGGCACCCGTTGCGGGCGCACTTCAGCAGCGCGCTCACGGCAGCCCACCAGCCGCTACAGTGCCGCCATGAACACCACCACTCCCCACCCCGACGGCCTGGCCTGGGCGCAGCGCCTGGTTCGCTTCAACACCGTCAGCCACGCAACGAACCTGCCGCTCATCGAGTGCATCGCCGACCACCTTCGCTCGCTGGGCGTGGCGCTGCGGCTGACCTGGGACGAGAAGCGCCGCAAGGCCAACCTCTTTGCCACGCTCGGCGCGGGCAAGCCGGGCGGGCTGGTGCTGTCGGGCCACACCGACACCGTACCCTGGGACGGCCAGGACTGGCAAACGGACCCATTGGCGGCCGAAGTGCGCGACGGCCGCCTCTACGGCCGCGGCAGCGCCGACATGAAGGGTTGGATCGGCCTGGTGGTGGCGCAGACCGCCGCCTGGCTGGAAGCCGACCTGCCCTTCGCGCTGCACTATGCCTTCAGCTACGACGAAGAGGTGGGTGGCTTCGGTGCGCGCCATCTCATTGCCGACCTGCGCGACAGTGGGCTGGCGCCGCGGCTGTGCATCGTCGGCGAACCCACGGCCATGGTGCCGGCGATCGCGCACAAGGGCGTGCACCGCTGGCGCTGCTGCGTGCGCGGCAAGGCGGCGCATTCGTCGCTCACGCCGCAGGCGGTGAATGCGGTGGAGGCGGCGGCGCGGCTGGTGGCGCACATCGCCGATATCGGCGACGAGCTGAGGGCCAAGGGACCTCGTCTGGCCGGCTTCGACGTGCCCCACTCCACCGCGGCGGTATGCGTCATCGAAGGCGGCATCGCCGACAACGTGGTGCCCGAGGATTGCCGCTTCCACTACGAATTCCGCGACCTGCCGGGCAGCGACGCCGCCGCCATGCAGCGCCAGGTGATCGCGCGGGCCGCCGCGCTGGAGCCGGCCATGAAGGCGGTGGACCCGGCCAGCGGTTTCCGCTTCGAGTCCATCGCCGAGATGCCGGCCTTCCAGGCCCGGCCCGACGAGCCCGCGGTGCGGCTGGCGCAGGCACTGGCCGGCAGCGGGCAGACCACGCTGGTGGCCTTCGGCACCGAGGCCGGACTGTTCCAGCGCGCCGGCCTGTCCACCGTGGTCTGCGGCCCGGGCTCCATCGCGCAGGCGCACCAGGCCGATGAATTCGTGAGCCTGGAGCAGCTCGCGCGCTGCGAGGCCTTCCTGCGCGGCATCGGCATCCATGCCGGCCGCTGGCTGGCCGAGCCGGCGCTGGCGAATTGATCCCCGAGGAGCCGACATGCTGCTGACCACCGACGCCCGCGGCGTCTTCCCCATCGCGCCCACGCCCTTCTTCGAAGACGGCCGCATCGACACCGCGTCGGTCGACCGCCTGACCGATTTCTACCTGGGCATCGGCGCCACCGGCATCACGGTGCTGGGACAGTTGGGCGAGGCGCCCAAGCTCGAACACGCGGAAAGCGTGGCGGTGGCGCGCCGGATGATCCGCCGCGCAGCGCAACTGCCGGTGGTGGTGGGCGTCTCGGCGCCGGGCTTTGCCGCCATGCGTGCGCTCACGCACGAGGTCATGACGGCCGGAGCGGCGGGCGTGATGATCGCGCCGCCACATACCTTGCGCAGCGACGACCAGATCGTCGGCTACTACCGGCAGGCGGTGCAGGCCATCGGCGCCGACGTGCCCTTCGTGCTGCAGGACTATCCACTCACCTTCTCGGTGCAGATGAGCCCGGGCGTGATCCGGCGCATCGTGGACGAGTTGCCTTCTTGCGTGATGCTCAAGCACGAGGACTGGCCGGGGCTGGAGAAGATCGGCACGCTGCGCGGCTGGGAGCGCGAAGGCGCCCTGCGCCACATCGCCATCCTGTGCGGCAACGGCGGCCTGTTCCTCGACTACGAGATGGAACGCGGCGCCGACGGCGCCAATACCGGCTATGCCTTCCCCGACATGTTGTGTGACGTGGTACGGCTCTCGCAGGCCGGCCAGCGCGAAGAGGCGCACGACCTGTTCGACGCCCACCTGCCCCTGCTGCGCTACGAGCAGCAGCCGGGCGTGGGCCTGGCGGTGCGCAAATACGTGCTGATGCGGCGCGGCCTGTTGGCCAGCGCCAGCCAGCGCCAGCCGGCTGCGCCGCTGACGGCCGCCGCGCGTGCGGAGGTGGATCATCTCCTGCAGCGGCTGGCGCGCCGCGATCCACGGGCCCTGCTGCTGCCGGTCTGACGCCCCAGCGGCGCCTGGCGAAAGAAGTCGACGGATTTCAGGCCACAGGCACGGTGGCCGGCGCCACCCGCACGGCGCAGTATTTGAAGCCGGGAATCTTGGCCACCGGGTCGAGCGCCGGGTTGGTCAGTTCGTTGATCGCCGCCTCGGCCCAGCAGAACGCCACGAACACCGCACCGGGCGGCATGCCGGCGTCGGCGCGTGCAAAGAGCTCCACCTCGCCACGGCGTGACGTGAGCGTGATGCGATCGCCCGCCGCCACACCCAGCCGCGCCAGTTCCTGCGGGTGCAGCAGCGCCACTGCATCGGGCTCGATGGCGTCGAGCACGCTCGAGCGCCGCGTCATGTTGCCGGTGTGCCAGTGCTCGAGCTGGCGGCCGGTGATGAGCACCAGCGGATAGTCGACGTCGGGCTGCTCCTCTGACAAGTTGCCCGAAGGCGGCACGAATTGGCCGCGCCCGGTCGGCGTGGGGAAGTGCTCGCCGAAGATCACGCGTTCGCCCGCGTCGCCTTCGTGGTGGCAGGGATAGGTGACGCTGCCCTCGCGCTGCAGCCGCTGCCAGGTGATGCCGGCGATGCTGGGCATGAGGTGGCGCATCTCGTCGAACACCGCCGCCGCGGCATCCGTGCAGTCCTGTGGTTGGGCGCCGTAGGCCGACCAGTCCAGCCCAAGTTGTTCGGCCAACGCGGTGAGAATCCACAAGTCCTGCCGCGCCTCCCCGGGCAGCGCCAGCGCGGCGCGGCCGATCTGCACCGCGCGGTCGGTATTCGTGAAGCTGCCGGTCTTCTCGGCGAAGGCCGACGCCGGCAGCACCACGTCGGCCAGGCAGGCGGTCTCGGTGAGAAAGATATCCTGCACCACCAGCAGTTCCAGGCTGGCCAGCGCCTGCCGCGCGTGGTTGACGTCGGGGTCGCTCATGGCCGGGTTCTCGCCCATGATGAACATGCCGCGCACCTGGCGTTCGAGCATGGCGTGGATGAGCTCCACCACGGTCAGGCCGGTTTGCGCATCGAGCGCAGCAGCTGGCACGCCCCAGGCGGCGGCGAAGCGCTCGCGCGCGGCGGCGTCGGTGACGCGCTGGTAGTCGGGGTACATCATCGGAATCAGGCCCGCGTCGGAAGCGCCCTGCACGTTGTTCTGGCCGCGCAGCGGGTGCAGACCGGTGCCGGGTCGGCCGATCTGCCCCGTCGCCAGCGCCAGCGCGATGAGGCAGCGTGCGTTGTCGGTGCCGTGCACATGCTGGCTGATGCCCATGCCCCACAGGATCATCGACGCGCGGCTGGTGGCATACAGGCGCGCCACCTCGCGGATCGTCTGCGCTTCGATACCGGTGAGCGGCGCCGCCCATTCCGGGCTGCGATGGCGCACGTATTCGCGCATCGCGTCGAAACCCAGCGTGCGCCCGGCGATGAAGCGTTCGTCGGTCAATCCTTCGGTGACGATGACGTGCAGCATGGCGCTGAGCAGCGCCACGTCGCTGTCGGGCTTGAAGGGCAGGAAATGCCGCGCGTGGCGCGCCAGTTCGTTGCGCCGCGGGTCGATGACCACGAGCTGCGTGCCGCGGCGCACGGCATTCTTGATCCAGCTCGCCGCCACCGGGTGGTTGACCGTGGGGTTGGCGCCGATCACCAGCACCACCTCGGCCTGCGCGACGTCCATCACCGGGTTGCTGACCGCCCCCGAGCCCAGGCCTTCGAGCAGCGCGGCCACGCTGGACGCGTGGCACAGCCGCGTGCAGTGGTCGACGTTGTTGCTGCCGAAACCCAGCCGCACCAGCTTCTGGAACAGGTAGGCCTCTTCGTTGCTGCCCTTGGCGCTGCCGAAGCCGGCCAGCGCGCGCGGGCCGTGCTCGCTGCGGATGCGGCGCAGCGCGCCGCCGGCGTGGGCCAGCGCTTCTTCCCAGGTGGCCTCGCGGAAATATCGCATGGCGGTCGCCGGGTCAGCCACCGCATTCGCGTGCTTGGGTGCATCGGTACGGCGGATCAGCGGTGCCGTCAGCCGTTGCGGGTGGCGCAAGTAGTCCTGGCCATAGCGGCCCTTCACGCAGAGCCGGCCGTGGTTGGCCGGGCCGTCGCGGCCTTGCACCTGCAGGATGCGGTCGTCTTTCACGTGCAACGTGACCTGGTAGCCGACACCGCAGTACGGGCACAGCGTATCGACCTCGCGGTCGGGCCGTTGCAGCGCGGCGCCCGAAGCCGCGGCCAGCGCCCCCGTGGGGCAGGCCTGCACACATTCGCCGCAGGCCACGCAGGTGGACGCGCCCATGGCGTCGGCGATATCGAAGACGATGCGCGCCTGCTGGCCGCGAAAGGCCAGGCCGATGACGTCGTTGCCCTGCTCGTCGCGGCAGGAGCGCACGCAGCGCGTGCACTGGATGCAGGCGTCCAGGTTCACGGCGATGGCCGGGTGTGAGAGGTCGGGCGCGATGGGCTCGCGCGCAGCGAAGCGCGACGGGCCGACACCGAGCCTGGCGGCCCAGGCTTGCACCTCGCTGTCGCGCCGCAGTGGCTGCGAAGGCAGGTCGGACTGCAGCAGCTCCAGCACCAGCCGCTGCGATGCCCGTGCCCGTTCGCTGTCCGTCTGCACCTCCATGCCGGGGCTGACCTGTCGGCAGCAAGACGCAGCCAGCACCCGTTCGCCCTTCACCTCCACGACGCAGGCGCGGCAATTGCCGGCCGGGTCCAGCCCCGGCGTCCAGCACAGGTGCGGGATGGCGATGCCCTCGCGCTGCGCCACTTCGATGATGGTCTCGCCGGCGCGTGCGCTCACGGCGCGGCCGTCGAGCGAAAAGGCGACCGTGGCCGCCGTTTCCTTCAGCAGCCGGGCGCGTTCGGCGCGCGTGACGGCATTCACGGCGCCACCTCGTGCGCGAAGTGCGCCAGCACGCCGTCGACGATGTTCGGCGCCGCCTGACCCAGGCCGCAGATCGACGCGTCGCGCATCACCTGGCCCAGTTCGGCCAGCAGCGGTGCATGCCACACCGGCTGCGCCATCAGCGCCACCGCCTTGGCCGTGCCGGCGCGGCAGGGCGTGCACTGACCGCAGGACTCGTGAGCGAAGAAGCGCATCACGTTGCGCGCCGCGTCCACCGCGCGGTCGTGCTGCGACAGCACGATAACGGCGGCGCTGCCGATGAAGCAGCCGTAGGGCTGCAAGCTATCGAAGTCCATCGGCACATCGGCCAGCCGCGCCGGCAGGATGCCGCCGGAGGCGCCGCCGGGCAGATAGGCATAGAGCTCGTGGCCAGGCTGCATGCCGCCGCAATATTCGTCGATCAGTTCGCGCAGCGTGATGCCGGCCGGCGCCAGCTTCACGCCCGGCTGTGCGACGCGCCCACTCACGGAAAACCGGCGCAGACCGCTACGGCCATGGCGGCCTTGCGCCGCAAACCAGGCGCTGCCGCGGTCGACGATCTCGCGCACCCAGAACAGTGTCTCCACGTTGTGCACCAGCGTCGGCCGGCCGAACAGGCCACGCTCAGCCACATACGGCGGCCGCAACCGCGGCAGGCCACGCCGCCCTTCGATGGATTCGATCATGGCCGACTCCTCGCCGCAGACATAGGCGCCGGCACCGCGGCGCAGTTCCACCGCCGGCAGGCCCGGTACCGGCGGCTGTGCCTGCAGCCGGTCCAGTTCATGCAGCAGCAGCGCGCGGCAGCCGGGGTATTCGTCGCGCAGGTAGATGAAGACCTTGTCCACGCCCACCGCCCAGGCGGCGATGAAGACGCCTTCCAGCAAGCGGTGCGGGTCGCGTTCCAGCAGCCAGCGGTCCTTGAAGGTGCCGGGCTCGCCTTCGTCGGCATTCACCGCCAGCAGCCGCGGCGCCGGCTGCTCGCGCACGATGCGCCATTTGCGCCCGGCCGGGAAGCCGGCACCGCCCAGGCCGCGCAGGCCGGCGCCCTCCAGCGCCTGGATCACGCTGTCGGCGCTGCGCTCGCCCGCATGGCATTGCTGCAACAGGCGGTAGCCGCCCTGCTCGATGTAGGTGTCGAGGCCGATGTGGCCGGTGACGACTTCGGTGCTGCGGCCGGCCGCCAGTGCTTCGGCCACGGCCTGCGGCGTGGCGTGCCGCACCGGAAACTGGTGCACCACGACGGCCGGCGCGGTATCGCAGCGACCCACGCAGGGTGTCGGGATCACGCGCACTTCGCCGCCCAGCAGCCCCGGCAACCGCGCCAGCAGATCCTGTGCGCCGGCCATTTCGCAGGCTAGGCCGTCGCAGACCCGTACCGTGGTCAAGGGCGCAGCCGGCACCCGGCCGTCTGCGCCTTCCTTCACCACCTCGAAGTGGTGATAGAAGCTGGCCACCTCGAAGACCTCGGCCTGCGACAGCTTCATCAGCTGCGCCAGCGCGGCCAGGTGCGGTGCCGGCAGGCAGCGCAGGCGGTCGTTGACGATGTGCAGGATCTCCACGAGCCGGTCGCGCCGCAGTGGTTCTGGCCCCAGCCAGCCCTGCACCTGGGCCAGCACGGCCGGGTCGACCTGCCTGCCTTTGGGCTGCCCGCGCAAGCGTCGCCGTTCGGCGTCGACGCTGTGGATGGGAATCATCGGCTGGGCCACGGCGCGAGCCTACCGCAGCCGACCATCGCTGTGCACCTCCCTGACGCGGCGGTGGCGTTCGCGTTGCCCGACCCGCCGCCTAGAATCGAATTCATGCCGCGCAAGCTCTTCGTCACCACCGCCCTGCCCTATGCCAACGGGCCGTTCCACATCGGCCACATCATGGAGTACATCCAGGCCGACACCTGGGTGCGTTTCCAGCGCCTGCAGGGCCACGAGGTGCATTTCGTCTGCGCCGACGACGCCCACGGCGCGCCGATCATGATCGCCGCCGAGAAGGCCGTCCAGACGCCGCAGCAGTTCGTGGCTGCCATCGCCGCCGGCCGCAAGCCGTATCTCGAAGGCTTCCATATCGCCTTCGACAACTGGCATTCCACCGACGGCCCCGAGAACCACGAACTCGCGCAAAGCATTTATCGGGCACTGCGCGCCAACGACCTCATCGAGACGCGCACCGTCGAGCAGTTCTACGACCCCGAGAAGGGGATGTTCCTGCCCGACCGCTTCATCAAGGGCGAATGCCCGAACTGCGGCGCGAGCGACCAGTACGGCGACAACTGCGAGTCCTGCGGCGCCGTCTACGCCCCCACCGACCTGAAGCATCCGCGCTCGGCACTCACCGGCGCCACGCCCGTGCTGCGTTCCAGCGAGCACTTCTTCTTCCGCCTGTCCGACCCGCGCTGCGTGGCCTTCCTGGAAGACTGGACGCAGGACGGCCGCCTGCAGCCCGAGGTGGCGAACAAGGTGCGCGAATGGTTCAAGCGCGATCCCGAGGGCCGCGTCAGCCTGGGCGACTGGGACATCAGCCGCGACGCGCCGTATTTCGGCATTCAGATCCCCGACGCGCCGGGCAAATATTTCTACGTCTGGCTCGACGCGCCGGTGGGCTACCTGGCTTCGCTGAAGAACTGGTTCGGCAAGATCGGTATCGACTACGACGCCTACCTGGCCGACCCCGCGCTGGAACAGGTGCATTTCATCGGCAAGGACATCGTCACCTTCCACACCTTGTTCTGGCCGGCGATGCTGAAATTCAGCGGCCGGAAAGTCCCCGACCGGGTGTGGGTGCACGGCCACCTCACCGTGAGCGGCGCCAAGATGAGCAAGAGCCGGGGCACCGGCATCAGCCCATTGAAGTACCTGGAGCTCGGCCTGGATGCCGAATGGTTGCGCTACTACATCTGCGCCAAGCTCAACGGCCGCGTCGAGGACCTGGACTTCAGCCCCGACGATTTCGTGGCCCGGGTCAACGCCGACCTGGTGGGCAAGTACATCAATATCGCCAGCCGCGCCGCGGGTTTCCTGAACAAGCGCTTCGGCGGCCGCCTCTCGGCCGACCTGGGCGTGGAAGGCCGCGCCCTGCTCGACGGCCTGCGCGCGCAGGCCGAGACGCTGAAGGACCTCTACGAGGAACGTGAATTCGGCAAGGCGCTGCGCGAGGTGATGGCACTGGCCGACCGCGTCAACGAATTCGTCGACCGCGTCAAACCCTGGGAACTGGCCAAGCAGCCGGGCCTGGACGCCGCGCTGCACGACGCCTGCTCGGTGTGCATCGAGGCCTTCCGCGTGCTCACCCTCTATCTGAAACCGGTGCTGCCGGCGCTGGCCGCCAAGGTGGAAGCCTTCCTGAAGGTGGAGCCGCTCTCGTGGGCCGACGCGGCGCGGGCGCTCGGCCACCACACGATCGGCGAATACCGGCATCTGATGCAGCGCGTGGACCCCAAGCAGCTGGAAGCCTTGTTCGAGCCGCCGGCCGAGGCGATGGACGAGGCGGACGCGGCTCCGGAAACCCGGCCCGGCGGCGAAGCGCTGGCCGCCGAGATCAGCATCGCCGATTTCGCCAAGGTCGACCTGCGCATCGCGCGCATCGTGGCCGCCGAACGCGTGCCCGGCAGCAGCAAGCTGCTGCGGCTGACGCTGGACGCCGGCGAGGACCGCCTGCGCAATGTCTTCAGCGGCATCGCCAGCGCCTACGCGCCTGAACAACTGGTCGGCAAGCTCACCGTGCTGGTGGCCAACCTGGCACCGCGGCAGATGAAGTTCGGCCTCTCCGAAGGCATGGTGCTGGCCGCCAGCCATGCCGACGAGAAGGCGCACCCCGGCCTGTACGTGCTGGAGCCCTGGCCCGGCGCGGTGCCCGGGTTGCGTGTTCGCTAGCGCGCGAGCCGCGTCCAGGCGCAGCAACGCGGCGCAACCAGGCCCCAGCCCCTACGCGGCGGGTTTGCGCTGGCCGCGTTGGCCGAGCCGGCGCCATGGCAGCGGCGAGGCGTCGAGCCGGGCCATGCGCGTCAGCGCCCGGGCCGCTGCGGCCCGGGCCTGCGGCTGACTGGCCACCACCCAGCCGACGGCAAACCAGGCCCGCGCGTCGGACTGCGCGCAGGCGCGGAAATGCGTCTCGGCAGTGTGCAGGTCGTTGAAATGGCCCAGCGCATCGAGCGCGGCGCACGCGGCGCGATGCAGCCGCCGCGCCGGCTTGCGCGCCAGCAGAGGCATCAGGAACTCCAAGCCGTAGCGGAAACGCTTGAGCCGCTTGCGCGTGCGGTGCTGCTCTTCCACGCTGGCAGCGCCGAAGCCCTCGGCGTCCTTCATCACGCGGCGCCAGGCACGGCGCACCACGCGGCGCGCGGCGGCGTCCAGCGCGGCGCTGCCGCCGTCGTCGACGGCTTGCAGGGGGGGCAAAGAAACCGCCAACGTGCGCAGCAACAGACCGGTGAACTCCATGCCGCGAACGATTTCGCCCGGGCCGCCGTCGGCCACCGCCGGCATCGCGTCGAAGGGCGGCGCGCCTGCGGCCTGCAGCGCGGGTTGCAGGCCGTGCACCAGCACGTCGCTGTCGCGCGCCGCACCCAGGCGGCCGAAGGGTTCGCGCCAGTCGGCTTCGAGCGCATGCGCGGCTTCGGCGTCGCCACCCCATTCGGCAAACCAGCGCAGCGCCGAGCGCAACCGTCGCAACGCCACGCGCAGCTGGTGCAGGTGTTCGGGCGCGTCGGTGCCGGCGGCGATCTCGGCGGCATTCGGCAAGGCCTGCGCCAGCGCCGTCTGCAGCACCGTGCACCAGGCCTGGCGCGGCCCGGCGCCGGCCGGCAGTGCGGCGGCACCGGCCTTCACGGCCGGCACCTGGTCCTGCCCAAGCGCCAGCCGGAAGCCGCGTTCGGACTTGGTGCGCACGTCCCACCACAGGCCGAAACGCGCCACCCAGCGCGCGGCCAGCGCCGGCAGCGCCGCCGGCGGGCCGCTGACGAGTTCGAATTCGATCTCGTCCACCGCCACGCTGCGGCCGTCGGCGCTGATGCGGCCGTGGTCGTGCGCGATCTCGATCACGGCGCCGCCGTGGCGCACACGGCGGTGCAGTCGGCGGATATCGGTCCGGTAGAGCGTGCGCAGTTCGGCGCTGCCTTCCCCCGCCTGGGCCAGCGCCACGGCGAGCAACTCACCCACCGGCGTGCCGGCATGGCGCTGCGGGTCCAGCGCCGGAGTGCCGCGCTGCGGCGGCAGCCGCACCTCGTGCTCCAGCCGGCGCATGAGGCCGTCGCCGCGGCCCTTCAGCGTCTGCACCCAGACCCGCCCCTCCTTGCGCAGACGCAGCGCCAGGCCGGCGGCCGCCAGGCGCTGGTCGGCGGTATCGGCATACAGCGCCTGCAATCGCACCGTGCGTGCCGACGCCGTCGCCATGGCACGCCGCAGCGCGGCGCTGCGCGCCGGGGGGATCTGGAACTTGAGTTCGGTTTCCACGGCGTGGACGCTACTTGCCGCCGCCGGCGATCTCGCGCGGATCGTCACCGATGGCGGTGCCCAGCACCTTGCCGTCGGCGCCGAAGGTGACGCTGAAGAATTTCGACTGCTGACCGTCCTGCTTGAAGCGCCAGTCCCAGATCTCCTCGTTCTTCAGCTCGTAGCGCTTCACCTGCGCCGGCCGGCCGAGCAGCTTGCGCACGGCCTGCCGGTCCAGCCCCGGTTGCACGCGGGCGAAGTTGTCGGGGTTGAGCAGTTGCCGCAGCGAACTCATCTTGCCGTCGGCGCCTATGGTGATGACGTAGTTGGTCCAGCCCTCGGGTTGGCGCGGGTAGTCGAAGACGCGCGAGCCGTCGGGCTGCGTGGTGATGGTGACGGGGTCGCCGAACTGCTGGCGCACCTGGACCTCGGTGGATACGCCTTCCTCCAGTTGCGCCACGCGCTGTGGGTCGCAACCCGCCAGCCACGGCAGCGACAGCAGCACCCCGGCCAGCAGGCCGGCCACAGCGGCTCTTCCCCAAGGCGATCGCGTCAGTTCCATGCCAAGCCCCCGGCTAAAATCAGCATCGTCGCATTCTGCCCCCGCCGATTCGGCCGCCGCCATGCCTTTCCTCTGGAAGCCCTACAAGTCCGACGTCACGAACTTCATCGAGGAGCTGAAGGCAAAGAAGCCCAGCCTCGAGGACGAACAGCGCGCCGGCCGCGCCCTGTTGTGGGACCGGGCACTGGACCGCAGCGCACTGGCGGAGTGGAAGGACGCGAAGGTGCCGCAGCAGCCCTACGTCTATCAGACCAAGACTGGTTCCTGAGCCGCCGGCCTTGGACACGCCCGAACTCGCGGCCGCCAGCGGCGACATCCTGCCCGAAGCGGTGGACCAGGTGGCCGTTGCGCGCCTGTACGGCGAGCCGCTGTTCAGGCTGCCGCACGACCTGTATATCCCGCCCGACGCGCTGGAGGTCTTCCTCGAGGCCTTCGAGGGCCCGCTGGACCTGCTGCTCTATCTGATCCGGCGCCAGAACTTCAACATCCTCGACATCCCACTGGCCAGCGTGACGCGCCAGTACCTGGACTACGTGGAGCAGATCCGCCGCCACAACCTGGAGCTGGCCAGCGAATACCTGCTGATGGCGGCGATGCTGATCGAGATCAAGTCGCGCATGCTGCTGCCGCCGAAGAAGAGCGCCGACGGCGGCGAGCCCGAGGATCCGCGCGCCGAGCTCGTGCGCCGGCTGGTGGAGTACGAGCAGATCAAGCTCGCCGCGGCCAGGCTCGAGCAGCTGCCGTTGATCGGCAGAGACTTCCTGCGCGCCCAGGTGCACATCGAACAGAGCCTGCAGCCGCGCTGGCCCGACGTCGACGTGGAGGACCTGCGCCAGGCCTGGCGGGACATCCTGCAGCGCGCGCGGCTCACCCAGCACCACACCATCACGCGCGAACAACTCTCGGTGCGCGAGCACATGAGCCTCGTGCTGCGCCGGCTGCAGGGGCGGCGCTTCGTCGAATTCCACGATCTCTTCGACACCACGCGCGGCATGCCGGTGCTGGTGGTGACCTTCATCGCCATGCTCGAGCTGTCGCGCGAGCATCTGGTGGAGGTGACGCAGGCCGAGGCCTTCGCACCGATCTACGTGCGGCTGGCCTACACGCCGAGCTGAGGGTCGGCGCGCGGCATCGGCGCCTTCAGTGCAGGTGGCCGCTGCCGCCGGGCCCGCGCTTGGATGCGCCAGGAATTCCCGCCCGGCCTTCGGCATTGGCCAGCAGGTCCTTGCCGCTGACACCGGCGAACAGCGCCGCCGCGCGAACCTTGATCTCCAGCAGTTCACTGGGGCTCACCGAATACTGGCCCGTGGTGCGGTTCACGTCGATGCGGAATTCGACGTCCTTGCCCTCGTTGGACAGCATGCCGCTGGTGAATTCGTAGTCCTCGCTTTCCCAGGGCAGGCCGCGAGCATCCGCGTCGTAGTCCTGGTAGGCCACACGATGGATCTCGCCGCTGGCGAGATTGAGTTGGCCCGTCGATACGATGACCTCATCGCTCAGTTCGTCGGAAATCGTGATCGGCACTTTGAGGTCCACGGCGCTCACCTTGCTGTTCAAAGACGACGATTCTGCACGCCGCGCCATCGCACCGCAGGCCGGTGTCAATGCGCCTGTTCCCAGTTCGGTCCGACGCCCACTTCAGCCAGCAGCGGCACCTTCAGGGCCGCCACGCCGGCCATCAGCCGCGGAATGGCCTCCCGCGCCCAGTCCAGTTCGGCATCGGGCACTTCGAGCACCAGTTCGTCGTGCACCTGCATCACCATGCGCGTGGCGCGCTGTTCGCTGTCGAGCGCGCCCTGCACGGCGATCATCGCCAGCTTGATGAGGTCGGCGGCCGTACCCTGCATGGGCGCGTTGATGGCCTGGCGCTCGGCGCCGGCGCGCAGCGGGCCGCTGCCGGCGTTGATCTCGGGCAGCCACAGCCGGCGGCCGAAGACGGTTTCCACGTAGCCCTGCTCGTGCGCCTTCACGCGTGTCTCGTCCATGTAGCGCTTCACGCCGGCGAAGCGCGCGAAATAGCGATCGATGTAGTCCTTGGCCGCCTTCTGCTCGATGCCCAGATTGCTGGCCAGCCCGAAGGCGCCCATGCCGTAGATGAGGCCGAAATTGATGACCTTGGCGTAACGCCGCTGCTCGGAACTCACGTCAACCACGGGCACGCCGAAGACCTCGCTGGCCGTGGCGCGGTGCACGTCGATGCCCTCGGCGAAGGCGCGCAGCAGTGCCGCGTCCTCGCTGATGTGGGCCATGATGCGAAGCTCGATCTGCGAGTAGTCGGCGCTCATGAGCACATGGCCCGGCGGCGCGATGAAGGCCTCGCGCACGCGCCGGCCCTCGGGCGTGCGGATGGGGATGTTCTGCAGATTGGGGTCGTTGCTGGCCAGCCGTCCCGTCACTGCCACCGCCTGCGCATAGTTGGTGTGCACACGCCCGGTGGCCGGGTTCACCATCAGCGGCAGCTTGTCGGTGTAGGTGCTCTTGAGCTTGGCCAGGCTGCGATGGTCCAGGATGCGCGCCGGCAGCGGGTAGTCGGCGGCCAGTTCCTGCAGCACGTCCTCGTTCGTGGACGCGGCGCCGCTGGCCGTCTTCTTCTTCACCGGCAGGCCGAGCTTGCCGAACAGGATCTCGCCGATCTGCTTCGGGCTCCCCAGGTTGAAGGGCTGACCGGCGATGGCGTAGGCCTCGTGCTCCAGCGCCACCATGCGCTCGGCGAGTTCCTGGCTCTGCCGCGCCAGCACCGCGGCGTCGATGAGCACGCCGTGGCGTTCGATGCGCTGCAGGATC
>Ga0073899_10001789_pt1 | contig 19521 bp, 11 predicted proteins | sample KloWWTmetaKNB5Ph_FD_88975 | JGI IMG/M metagenome (GOLD analysis project Ga0073899, IMG submission 88975) | Active sludge microbial communities from Klosterneuburg, Austria, studying microevolution and ecology of nitrifiers - Klosterneuburg... | ecosystem: Engineered > WWTP > Aerobic digester >... | reverse complement strand
GCTGCAGGCCCAGGGCGTCCCCGACCCCCTGGCGCTGTCCCACTTCGCGTTCGGACCCGCTGGCTTTGACGCCCTGTCCTGGGGGCCAGGTGGCGCCGCGCCCTGGCTGATCCTGATCGGCGTGCTGGTCAACGCAGCCGCCCCGCCGCTCGGCTCCTGGCTCGCCGACGCCTACCCCGAGGCCTCCGAGAGCGGCACCGTGTTCCTCTCGGCGTTCACGACCAAGACCGCCGTCTACGTGCTGATGCTGCTGTTCGCCGGCACCGAGCTGCTGATCTACGTCGGCCTGGCGATGGCCGTCTACGGCATCGTCTACGCGATCCTCGAGAACGACATGCGGCGGATCCTCGCCTACTCGATCGTCAACCAGGTCGGGTTCATGGTCACCGGCATCGGCATCGGCACCGCGATGGCCCTGAACGGCGCGGCCGCGCACGCCTTCGCCCACATCATCTACAAGGCCCTGCTGCTGATGTCGGCCGGCAGCGTCCTGTACATGACGGGCAAGCGCAAGTGCACCGACCTCGGCGGCCTCTATCACTCGATGCCGATCACCATGATCTGCGGCATCGTCGGCGCGCTCGCCATCTCCTCGTTCCCGCTGACCTCCGGCTTCGTCACCAAGTCGATGATCAACCAGGCCGCGGCCGACGAGCACATCGCGCTCGCCTGGTTCGTGCTGACCGCCGCCTCGGCCGGCGTGTTCCTGCACGCCGGCATCAAGTTCCCCTGGTTCGTGTTCTTCCAGAAGGACTCCGGGCTGCGCCCGCCCGACCCGCCGTGGAACATGCGCGCGGCGATGATCTTCTTCGCCGTGCTCTGCGTCGCGCTCGGCGTGCCCGGCATCTACCAGCCGCTCTACGCGATCCTGCCGTTCCCCGCCGCCGCCGGCGAGACGCTCTACGTGCCCTACAGCGGCGCGCACGTGATCAGCCAGCTGCAGCTGCTGCTGTTCTCCGGCCTCGCCTTCTTCGTCCTGCTCCCGGTCCTCAAGCGCACGCTGACGATCACGCTCGACGCCGACTGGTTCTACCGCCGCATGTTCCCCGGCCTCTGGAAGCACCTGCTGCGCCCGGTGTTCGCCGCGCTCGGCGAGATCCGCGACGGCATCCTCGGCGGCATCCCCAGCGACGTGAAGCGCGTCGTCTACTCCCCGCCGCGCGAGGACTCGGTCCTGCGCGAGTGGGGGCTCGACGGCGCGATGCTGACGATCACCGCCATCCTGTTCCTCTGCCTCGTGCTCAGCTTCGTCGACGGACTCTGAACACGAGCTCGCCCGCGCCTCCCGATGGGGCGCGCGGGCGCCGGGCTACTTGGCCGGGGCCGCCTTCTTCTTCGCCTCCGCGAGCGCTTCCTTCGCGAGCTTGTCCTTGGGCTTGAGCCCGCTGGCGATCTTGTAGGCCGCCTCCGCCTCGGTCCAACGACCGAGGCCGGCGAAGGCGTGACCGCGCAGCATCTGCCCGTCGAAGCTCTTGGGGCTGACCTGCACGAGCTCCTCGGTGAGCGGCAACAGCTCGTCCCACGACTTCAGGATCCGCATGAGCTGGCCCTCCATCACCATCGCGGCGGTGAACGGGCCGATCACGTCGCGATTGTCCGGCCACACCGCCAGCAGCTGGCGCAGCATCACCGCCGCGTCGGCCCCGCGCTTCTCCGCCAGCGCCTGGGTGGCCTTCGGCAGCAGATCATCCGCGGCCTTGCGGCGCAGACTGGCGAGCGACTCGTTGTTCGGCTCGAGCGCCGCGAGCTGCTTCAGATGCTCGGCGAGGTTGTCCCCCTTCGGCTCGGTCCAGCGCCGCTCGGTGAGCGCGAGCTGGGCCCGCGACACGATCACCGCCGGATCGTTGGTCGCCGGCACGTGCACCACCGGCTCGGGCTCGGGCTGCGCGTCCGCGACGGCGTCCGGCACCTCGCCCTCCGGTCCCGACTCGGCCGGTACCCCCGAGACCTTCGCCGTCGCACCCGCGGAGCCAGACGGCGCCGGCCCCCCAGCGAACAGCTGCGGGCCGAGCAACACCGCGACGACGACGAGCGTGCCCGCGGCGACCAACCACAACCAGGCATTCGAGCTCGGCGCCGGCGCGAGGTCCTCCTCGGTCTCACGCGAGGCCCTGCGCGTCGGGGCCGGCTCCGGCGCCGGGGCCGGCTCACGCACCACCGGCACGACCGTGGCCGCCGAGCGCTCCCCTGCATTGCCCCGCAACCCCGAGCTGCTGGCCTCCGCCGGCAGCGGCGCGCGCATCGAGGTCGCCGCGCTCTCGGGCGGTGGCGGGAGCGGCAGGTTGGACGAGCGCTCCGAGTCGTCGGCACGCAGCCCGCCGGCGGCGGCCAGCGCCGCAGCCACGGCGCTCTTGACCGGCCGCGACGTCGGGCTGTCGAGCGCACGCAGCAGATCGACCTCAAGCACACGCATCGACGGCGGGCGCTCCTCGGGTCGCCGCGACAGGCAGCGCGCGACCACCTCGGCGAGGCCCTCGGGCACATCGCTGACGAGGTCGTTGACCCGCGGCGCATCGCGGGCGCCCTTCTGGATCAGCACGTCGATCGCGTTGCGGCCCTTATAAGGCAGGCGACCGGTGACCATCTCGAACAGCACCGATCCGAGCGCGTAGATGTCGGAGGCCGGGTTGGCCTCCGCGCCCGCGGCCTGCTCCGGGGCCATATAGTCGGGCGATCCGATGATCAGCTCCTGCTGCGAGCTGCTGGCTGTCGGCTCGCTGTCGACGTGCGAGCAGATGCCGAAGTCGACGACCTTCACGAAGTCGAGGTCGCCCTCGAGGGCCACGAGCACGATGTTGCTCGGCTTGAAGTCGCGATGAATGATGCCCGACTCGTGCGCCGTGCCCAGCGCGCGGCACACCTGGCTGGCGACGTGCACCGCCCGGCCCGCCGAGATCCTGCCCTCCTCCTGAATGATCGCCGCGAGGCTCTGCCCGTCGAGCAGCTCGGTGACCGCGAACACACTGCCGTCCTCGAGCTTGCCGATGTCGAAGACCTGGGCGATGTTCGGGTGCTTGAGCTCCTGCGCCGCCTGGGCGTCGCGGATGAAGCGAGCCATCACCTCCGGGTCACGCGCGTAGATCTCCGGCAGCACACGCAGCGCACAGGGCACCCCGCGCTCGGTGTCACGAGCCCGGTAAAGCGCGCCCATGTCGTCGAAGGCCTGCAGGTCCTCCACGCGATAGCGGCTGGCGACGATGCTTCCCCATCGCTGCTCGGCCTCCTCGCGCGTCGACGCAGTGGCCCGGGCTGCTTGCCCGCTGAGAAGCCCCATGTCCTCGTTGTCGCCCATCCTGCTCTCGCTTGCTGCTCGCCGACCGCGGCGGGGGATGTCCATGGAGTCGGAGAGGCTGATGGCGTCCTGCCCCCGGCCTTGCTCGCGAACCCTGGAGAAATCTTCGCGAACGTAGCTCGCGTAGTCCTGAGTCTCAAATTTGTGGTCTTGCGCGAAGATGTCGCGCATCCAATCGCCGACCCGGTCGGTGTCGCAGGCCGGGAAATTCCGCGCCATCAGCTCCGAGAGGCTGGCGCGAAATCGATCCGCCGTCTGAAATCGCAGCTCTCGCTCGGTCGCCAGCGCCCGCAAGACCACCGAATCGAGCCCATCGGGGATCCCCGGGACCAGCTCGGAGGGCGCCCGGACCAGCGGGTCCCGGGCGGCGGCCAGCGCCGCGCTGTGGCTGCGAGCTCTGGCCGGGAACAGCTGCCGCCCCGTGAGCAATTCCCACAGCACGATCCCCGCCGCGTAGATGTCCGCCCGCAGATCGACCGCGTGCCCGCGCGCCTGCTCCGGCGAGAGGTAGTTGTAGCGGCCGAACACCCGCCCCGGATCGGTGACTTCGGTGCGCAGGGCGCTCTTCGCCAGGCCGAAGTCGGTCAGCTTCACCTCGCCCCGGTAGCCGACCAGGATGTTGGGCGGCGAGATGTCACGGTGGACCAGGCCCAGGCCCATCGCGTCGTGCACGTACGACAGGCCGCGCAGCAGCTCGCGCACCACGAACACCGCGATGTCGACCGGGATCCGCCGCTGCAGCTGGGCGCAGCGGTTCCACACCGCCCGCAGGTCCTTGCCCTCGACCAGCTCCATCGCCAGGTACAGCTCGCCCCCCGCCGAGCCGACATCGAAGACCTGCACGAGGTTGGCGTGGTTGAGCCGCACCACCACCCGGGCCTCGTCGAAGAAGCGCCGCCGCAGGTCGCCGCCGTCGCCGTCCGCCAGCAGGGTCTTGACGACGCACAGCTTCTCCATCCCCCCCTGCTCGCCCGCCGCCGCGAGGAACAGCTCGCCCATCCCGCCCCGCGCCATCTCGCGGAGCAGGACGTACTTGCCGAACACCCGGGGGAACTCGCTGGCTCGCCCGGGGACCGCTGCCGCCTCGTCGTGCACGCCTAGGGCGCCTTGTACACGATGTCGAAGCGCCGGACGATCGCCCCCTCGGCCCCGGACCCGGCCTCCGGGACCTCGATCTCGCGCCGCTGCGTGCCCGCGCCCGGCGCCCGGATCACCAGCGCGTAGCTGCCCGGCGCCACGTCCTCGGCGCGCACCGCCCCCTCCGCGTCGGTCCGCGCCCCGGAGAACGGCCCCCCGTCGACCTGCGCGCCGCTCACCGCCGCGCCGTCGTCGTCGCGTCGCAGCTCGACCACCAGCGCCGGACCGCTCGCCGGCCGCGTGCCGACCAGCTCCAGCTGCGCCCCGGCCTCGACCTCCGTCGCGGTCGCCAGCACGGCCCCGTCCTGCAGCGCCCGCAGGTCGTAGCCGCCCTCCCCGATCGCCGTGAACCGAAACGTGTCCCCCTCGACGAGCGCCTGATGCACCTCGTAGCTGCGCAGCCGCGAGCGCGCGAGGACGCGAGCTCGCGGATACGCCTGCCCCTCCGGGTCCAACAGGGTCCCGGTCACCGGCGCCAGCGGCGGGAGCAGCGTGATCGACCAGTCACCCTCGCCGAGCTCGACCGGCCGCTCGACGCTGCGATAGCCCGGCGCCCGCGCGACCAGCACCAGCGCGTTGTAGGTCGGGACCTCGAGCGCGTCGCCTGGCTCGCAGCGCCCGCTCGCCTCGCCGCAGGGGTCGCAGGGCGGGCGCTCGACGCGGGCGAAGTTGAACACCCCGTCGGCGTCGCTGGCGGTGTTGCGGGTCGTGAACGGCGGCAGGGCCATCGGGTCGTCGTCGCGACCGCGGCGGACCATCAGCGTCGCCCCGGCGACCGGCTGCCCGCCGGGATCGAGGACCGTGCCGGTGATCCGCTCGAGCGGCCGGGCGGTGACCGTCTGCTCGGCGAGGTTGGTCTCGAACACCCAGGGCTCGCGCGGCAGCAGGCTGGTGTGACGAAACTCGGCGCAGACCAGGCCCCGACAGCCCGGTCCGACGAACTCTCCCTCGGCTCCGACCTCGATCGCCCCGCCATCGATCGGGAAGCTCTGCTCCGCCAGCGGCCGCAGGCAGTGCAGGATGACCCGGCCCTCGGTCACCGGCATGCCGTCGAGGTCGACGATCCGCCCGCGGACCTTGCCCTCGCCGCTGCGGTCGAGGTCCCGGCTGCCGACCCCGAGGCTGCCACTGCCGTCCGCGGCGGCCGCGGCGGGTGAGCGACCGCCCCGCCGGCCGGCTCCGGCCTTGCCGCTCGGGGCGGCCTGCGTCCACCACCATGCCAGCAGCAGGATCGCCAACAGACCGAGCAAGCCGAACTTCAGCCGCAACTCCGCTCCTCCCGCTCAGGCCAAGAATGGTTGCATGATCGCATCCACCGCGGCCGCGGCCTCGAGCAGGACCTGGTCGATCATGCCGTCGATGTCGGCCTGGACCCCTGGCAGCTGGTCGCTGGCCAGGTTCCCGTCGCTGCGCGCCAGCGCGTAGACCTTGAGCTTGGGCTCCGTCCCGCTCGGTCGCAGGACGATCCGGCAGCGCCGCCCCGCGCCCGCGAGCTCGAAGCTCAGGACATCGCCCGGCAGGTCGCGCGTCGCCGATCCTGTGTGACGCAGACGCAGGCGGTCGTCGACCTTGATCACCGACAGCCCCGCGAAGCCGAGCGGCGGCGTCGCCCGCCAGGTCTCCATCACGGCCGCGATCGCGGCCCTCCCGGCGACCCCTGTCGCCATCAAATTCGCAGTCTTCTCGCGGTGATACCCGTAACGGCACCAGATACGCTCGAGGTTGTCGAACAGGGTCCGTCCCTCGGCGTGGGCCACCGCGGCGCACTCGGCCAGGAGCAGCGCGGCGATCGCCCCGTCCTTGTCGCGGATGTCGTCGCCGCGGATGTAGCCGTGGCTCTCTTCGCACCCAAAAACCAAAGTCTTCTCGGGCTGTTCAGCCATCATCCCCGCGTGATGCTTGAAGCCCACGAGCAGATCGTCGACCACATCGAGGCCGTGCGCCCGGGCCATCGTCGCGAGCAGCGGGCTCGTCACCAGCGTCGTCAACACCCAGCCGTTCGTCGGCAGCGCGTGCTGCAACTGCTTGAGCACGTGGTCGAGCATCAGCACCCCGAGCCGGTTGCCGTCGATCGCCACGAAGTCACCGCCGGGCCCGCGCGCGCACGCGCCCAGACGGTCGGCGTCCGGGTCGGTCGCCAGCACCAGCTGGGCCCGCTTCTCCTCGGCCAGCGCCACGGCCATCGTCATCGACACCGGCAGCTCCGGGTTGGCCGAGACCACCGTCGAGAACCGCCCGCCGTCCGGGTCGCACTGGGCCGCGACCAGGTGGACCGTCAGGCCGCGGGCCCGCAGCACCGGGGCCACGCTGGTGTGCCCGACCCCATGCAGCGGCGTGAAGGTCAGCGAAAAACCGCGCGCCTCCAGCGAACCGGGCACCACCCCCTGGGCGAGCACGTGGTCGTGGTACGGCGCGTCGGCCTCGGCCTCGACCTCATCCGGCCCGATCACGTGGATCTGCGACCGCTGCGCCTCGGCCAGCGGGGGCAGCTCGGTCACCCCGAGGATCGCCCGCATCAGCGCCGCGTCGCGAACGCCGAGCACCTGCGCCCCATCCGGCCCGTAGATCTTGATGCCGTTGTCCTGCGGCGGATTGTGACTGGCGCTGATCACGATGCCGGCCCCGCAGCCCATGCGACGGACCAGGAAGGACAGCTCCGGCGTCGGCCTCGGCGAGTCGAGCAAGATCACCGTCAGCCCGGCGGCCGCGCACTGCTCCGCCGCGACATGGGCAAACTGCCGCGAGTGCATCCGCGTGTCGTACACGATCGCCACCTGCGGCGTATCGCCCGCCGCCCGCATCGCCAGCGCCAGGCCCTGGGCCGTCTCGCGCAGGACCACCGTGTTCATCCGGTTGGGCCCGGGCCCGACCTTCCCGCGCCGCCCGCCCGTGCCGATCGGCAGGACCTGCGAGAACGCGTCCAGAAGCTCGGCCCGCGCCGCAGCCGAGCCTGCTTCCACATCGGCGAGCAGGGCGCGCAGCGCCGGTCGTTCGCTCATGTAATGAGGATCGTCGAGCCACCGGCGTACGCCACGCTCGGTGTCGAGAGGGAGACCCAGGTCCTGAAGGCTTGCTTCGGTCACGGGCGAAATCCTACCGCAAGTCGCAATGAACTTGCTGCGCGGTGAAATCATCTCCCGGTTGGGCCCGTTCCATGGAACACTCAAGGGCTACCGGTTGTCTGTCTGACCACTTGAGCAAGGGCGGGTCCACGTGCACGACGATCATCGCAATAATTCCTCGAATGGCGCGGCGCACGGGCGTGCGGCGCGACCTCTCCTCCAACGACTGCGGCCATTTCTGCGCCGCGACCTGCGCCCGCGGGCGCTGTCGGCGGTGGTCGCGGCGACCCTTTTGAGCGGACTGACCTGGCTGGGTACCTCGGCCCTCACCCGCATGGACAGCCCGGCGGCCCAGGATGTGCGCGTCGCCCTCGGTATGGAGGCCCCCTGGGAGGTCTGTGACGGCCCCGGCAAGCCCATCTGCTCCTTCGACGACCGCGAGCAGACCGCCGTCGACCGCGAGTTCATGAGCCAGCAACGGATCCGCCTGGTCGTCCTGAACGAGCTCAGCACCCGCGTGACCCGGGCCCTGGACAACCTGCGCCTCGCCGAGGACATCCTCAAGACCCAGGCCGTCGACCTCCAGGGCGACCTGCTCGGCGGTCGCAAGGACCTCGCCGACCTGCTCCTGACCACGATCGACCTGCGACCGCTGACGCTGCGCGACGAGGACCTCCAGCGCACCTCGAGCATGCAGATCGCCGCCTCGACCTTCGACGTCAAGGACGGCAAGATCCTCGGCCATCAACACGCGCTGCTGGCCGAGATCGAGGCCCAGCGCCGCACCCTGCAGGGCCACGCCGCCCGCCTCGACCGCCTGACCCGCCGCGAGGGCGAGTTCCCGATCGACACCGCCGGCACCGACCGCCAGGCGCTCTGGGCCGACCTCTTCAACAGCGATCCTTATGGCTCGGGGGGCGAGCTCGCCGGCTGGGTCCTCAGCTCCGGCGGCCTTCCGACCGTCACCCAGAGCCTCGCCGGCCTGGCCCAGTACAACAGCCAGGCCCTCGCCGAGGCCGTCTTCAACCAGGACGCCCGCGTCTGGCAGAGCGCCTTCACCGAGCCGATGGCCGAGTTCACCGCGGTCCTGAAGCCCAGCGTCCGCTACCGCTCCCCCGTCGAGGACGGCCAGCGCTGGCAGCTGCTCGGCTCCCTGCTCCTCGGCTTCGCCTCCTTCATGCTGCTGCTGGTCGGCCCCGTGATCACGGCCACGCACACCGCCCGCGAGCGTGAGGCGGGCACCTTGCCGGTCCTGCGCATGACGGGCCTGTCCGCCGGTGACCTGGCCCTGGCGATGACCCTCGGCCCGAACGTCTTCGCCATGCTCGGCGGCGGCCTCCTGCTGCTGATCAGCACCGTCATCCTCGGCCTCACCGTCGGCCCGGCCGCGCTGCTGATGCCCCTCGCCCTGCTCGTCGTGCTCTCCGCCGCCACCCACCTGACCGCGATCGGCATCGGCGACGCCCTCGGCCACCGCGTCAACGCCCTGCTGGTCGGCGCCCTGATGGCCCTCGGCATCGCCGGTAGCGGCATCATCGGCGGCGTGCTCGTCGGCGCCAGCATGGCCAGCGCCGGCCTCCTGCTCGGGCCGCTACCCTCGGTCCTCGGCGGCGCCATCGGCCTCTCCGGTCTGCCAAGCACCGCCGACCTCGTCGTCGCCTCCGACCCCCAGCTCGGCCCGACGATCCTCGGCTACGCGGTCCTCACCCAGGTCATGGTCGCCGGCATCTGCCTGCTCAGCTGGCGCCGCCGCGTCGAGCAGGCCTGGGCCCCGCTGTTCCGGCCCGCCGAGGGCATCGCCCTGGCGATCGCCAGCATCGGCTGCTCGGCCCTGACGATGGTCGACCTCTCGGCCCGCATCAACACCCAGAGCTTCGACAGCCTCAACCTCGTCACCTTCCTCGCCAGCGCCTTCCTGCTGCCCCTGCTCGGCTGGCTGCTCGTCGCCAGCCTGCGCCGCCCCGCCCGCGCCCACGCCGTGCCCAGCCACGTCGAGGCCCGCAGCGCCTTCCTCCGCTTCCAGGGCGTCCTGGCCCTGACGATGCTCGCGGTCGGCATGGCCTACAACAACGTGATGGCCACCAGCGGCCTCAGCGGTGAGCAGTCCGAGGTCATGTGGGCCACCCTGGCCCAGATCGTCCTCATCGCCGAGACCGCGGTCGCCGGTCTGCTCCTCAGCTCGCGCCGCCGCGAGGGTCGCCTCGGCATCAGCATGGCCACCGGCGCCCTGCTGGTCGTGCAGATCGCCTTCGCCGTGCTGGTCTATCGCCTCGAGGTCGGCCACGTCGCCCTGACCCACACCCCCGGCCTGCCCTTCCTCTACGGCATGGGCGCCTCCCCCTACTGGATCGCCCTGATGATCCTGGTCTGGGGCGCCGGCTTCGGCCTGATCCTCACCGCCCTCCTCCGGGAGCGCGACCGGGCCCGCGCCGCCGCGACCGCCGAGGCCGAGGAGCCCAACGAGGACGGCGAGACCGGCGACGCCGGCGACCGCCGCGGCCGCTGGCTCCACTGAGCCCTCCAGTCGCCCCCGCCTGCCCAGGCCCGAAGGTCCCGCCTTCGGGCCTGTGGCCGTTTAAGCCCGTGCCCCTTCGAGCCCGATCCCGCTTGTCACCCGGCGAGCCGCGCGGTACGAGGTCGCGCCATGCCCTGGTTCTACGAGCCGTATAACGACATCTCCGCGATCGGCATCCACATCACGGACCTGCTGCACCACGAGCAGAGCCCGTTCCAGGACATCAAGGTCCACGCCACGACCGGCCACGGTCGCCTGCTGCTGCTCGACGACATGGTGATGCTGACCGAGCTCGACGAGTTCGTGTATCACGACCTCATCACCCACGTGCCGCTGTGCATCCACGCCGACCCGCGGCAGGTGCTGGTGGTCGGCGGCGGCGACGGCGGCACCGTGCGCGAGGTCCTCAAGCACCCCGGGGTCGAGCGCGTGGTGCTCTGCGAGATCGACGAGCGGGTGACTCGCGTCTGCCAGCAGTGGATCCCCTCCGTCGCCGGCGCGCTCGAGGATCCGCGCGTCGAGCTCGTGTTCGCCGACGCCGTCGAGTACGTGCGCCGGCATACCGGCGTCTTCGACGCCGTGCTGGTCGACTCCTCGGAGCCGATCGGTCCGGCCGCGGGCCTCTTCGAGGGCAGCTTCTTCGCCGACCTGCGCCGCGCGCTGCGCCCCGGCGGCATCGTCAGCGCCCAGACCGAATCCCCGTTCTACGCCGCCGAGACCGTCCGCAACGTGTTCAGGGAGATCCGCGGCGTCTTCGCGCAGGTCCACGGCTACATCGGCAGCATCCCGACCTACCCGAGTGGTTGCTGGACCTTCGCCCTCGCCAGCGACGAGCGCAGCCCGGCCATGCTCGACGAGCGGCGCGCCGCGGCCCTGCGCTGCAAGTACTTCAACCTCGGCATCGCCCGCGGGGCCTTCGCCCTGCCAGAGTTCGCGCGCCTCCTGGTCGAGCCGACCTGAGCTGGCCCGAGCCTGAACAAGCTCTGCGGGGTCGGCGCGGCGACGACACCGACGCCACGACACCGACTCCCCCGACGACACCGCTCGTCGGGTGCGCCGCGCCGCGAACAGCGGTAGCCTGCGGCATGCGCTGGCCGGTCCTGCTCCTCGCGCTGCTCCCGGCCGCGACCGCCGGGGCGGCCGGCGTGCGGGTCCCGGCCGACCTGTCCGAAACGCCAGGTCGACACCTGGCCACCGCGCCGCTCGGCTGGACCGGCGTCGACGCCCCGCCGCAGGCCGTCGGCGCGCCGCACATCCTCTACATCAACTTCGACGGCGCCGTGCTGCGGAGGGGCTGCGGCAACGACTCGCGCCACGACTGCAGCAGCCTGGCCGACCTCTTCGACGGCTACGTCGGCCCCTTCGTCGGCACCGACAACCGCCGCCTGGCGATCGTGCAGGCCGTGCGCAAGGACCTCGCCGACTTCGGCGTGCGCGCGGTGACGACCCGTCCGCCCGCCGACACGAACTACACGATGGTGCTCTACGGCGACCTCGGCGAGCAGACCTTCGCCGGCATCGCGCCCTACATCGACTGCGGCAACCTGTGGGCCAACGACACCTGCTTCGCCGGCGCGTTTCAGGGCTCGAACATCGGCTCGACGATCATCTTGCAGGAGGCCGCGCACACCTGGGGCCTCGAGCACGTCAACTCGCCCTTCGACAACCTGCACCCCTTCGTCGCCCAGGCGACCCCGCGGTTTCAGGACCAGTGCAACAAGATCGTCGCCGACACCGACCTCGTCGAGACCAGCGGCGTCTGCAACCAGGTGCACCAGCAATTCTGCGAGGTCGGGCATCAGAACAGCTACCAGGAGCTGCTGTCCCTGTTCGGCCCCCCGAGCCCCGACACCCAGCCGCCCACCCTCGAGATCACCAGCCCGCAGGACGCCTCGATCCACGTGCTCCCGACCACCCTGCGCCTGCAAGGTGAGATCGGCGACGACCTCGCGCCGCAGGTCTACCAGATGACCGTCACCAACCTCGGCGCGACCGTCTTCTCCGGCGAGGTGCTCAGCCTCGACCTCTCGCTGAAGGACCCCCCGCCCGGCGACTACGACCTGACCGTCACCGTCGTCGATGGCGCCGGCAACGCGGGCAAGGACTCGGTCCGCTTCACGCTGCTCCCCGAGGGCAGCGAGGATCCCGACACCGACAGCGCCGCCGACACCGACACCGACACCGATAGCGACTCCAACAACGGTGACGGCGGCTGCCGGACCCTCGCCGCCCCGCCCGGCCTGCTCGCCCTGCTGCTGCTGATCCCTCGCCGCCGACGCGGCCGCTGACGCCCGGACGGACCGCCAACGGACCCGCGGGTCGCCACCGCGCACGCGGCTGGCGCCCCGCCGCCGGCCGCGCTAAGAGTGTCCCCCGTCATGCCTCGCCTGCGGATCGCCGTCCTCCTCGCGCTGCTCGGGCCTCTGCCCGCCTGCCCGCAAGCCACCGGCCCGGGCCCGACGAAGGTTGAGCGTCACCCCGCCGTCGTCGACGACCCGCGCGCCGTGAACGCGACCGGAGATCTTTACGCCGCCGACGACAAGCGCGGCACGCCGGTGTCACCGCCGCCACCGCCCGCGAGCCCGGGGACCGGGCGCCCCGACGAGACCAACGGCACGTGTCGACTGTACGCGCCCGAGCTGACCGACCCCGAGTGCTGCGAGCGGCAGCTCGGCTTCGACGTCGAGACCGTCAAGCGCGCCTGCGGCCTCAAGCTCTACCTCGGCGAATCCTTCGAGGGCAGCTGCGGGTTCTACTTCCTCCCGGACGCGGTCGCGGCCGGCACGCCGACGATCTGGTTTCGCCTCTCGACGCTCCAGGGCGCCACACCGAAGCAGGCCGCCGACGAGCACGTGACCTACACACGACAGGTCACCAGCGACCCGAGCTTCTCCGCCAGCCCGATCCCGGGCATCGAGGGCGCCTACTGGAGCGAGCGCGAGGGCCTGCACTGGGCCTTCTTGCCCGGCTGGTCGGTGGTGCGGCAGTTGACCTGGAACGACGGCAGCTGCAGCCCCGAGGGCATACAGACGCTGCTGCGGGCCCTGGTCGCCGCCCCCGAGATCGCCGCCGGCACCGGCCGCGTCGGCCTTATCCCGGTCGCCGACCCGCCCCCGACCGTCGTGCCTGACCCCGGCCCGGCCGCCGCGGAGACAACACCCGCTCCCTCACCCATCGCATCGCCCGCGCCCGCCCCCTGAGCGAGGGCGAGCCAGGGCCGCGGGCTCACTGCGGGCTCACTGCGGGATGACGGTCCCGACCCCCGCGCCCCACCAGACGACGCCCTTGTTCCCGAGGTTCGTGACCACCTTGGTGACCGGGTCGACCTTGATCATCTGGCCGTTGGAGTTGAAGGCGAGGATCAGCCCCTCCCACCCGGCGAGCCCGTAGATCGCGTTGTAGCCCTGGGTCACCGCCAGCTCGCCCGTCACCTTGCCGTTGAGCGGGTCGACGGTGACGATCACCGTGCTGTTGACGCCGGCCTTGTTGACCGCCGCGAAGGTGCCGACGCCCTCGATCGAGAACGCGTCGCCGGCCGAGGTGTAGCTGGCCCCGTAGGTGCCGAGCTGCTTGGCGGTGACCATCCCGCCCTTGATCGTCAGCTGCACCCAGGCGCCGGGGTTGGTGATGCCGATCAGCGTGTCCTTGTCGACATCGATGATGCCCGCGGGGAGCCACGTCAGGCCGTTGTAGCTGCCCGGCAGGGTCCCGAGGTTGAAGCACTGCGCGGTGCCGGGGTTGCACACGTAGAGCCGGTCGAAGGTCACGCCGTAGAGCACGCCGTTGCGGTCGATCGCGACGTCGGTCATCTGGTGGCCGCCGCCGTCGTTCGGCCACTTGAAGGCGCCGACGTTGCCGACCACGTAGGTCTCGACATCGACGGTATAGAGCGTGCTCGACGAGTGCGCGTAGATCTGCTTGGGCACGACGACGCCGGGCTGGCCGGGGTCGTCCGGGAAGACATCGGCGACGTCCGCGATCCCGTCGCCGTCCTTGTCCTCGTCGCACAGGTCGCCGTAGCCGTCCTTGTCGAGGTCCTTCTGATCCGCGTTCATCAGATCCGGGCAGTTGTCGTCGACGTTCGGCACGCCGTCGCCGTCCTTGTCGTCGTCGCAGACGTTGCCCACCCCGTCCTTGTCGAGGTCCTCCTGGCCCGGGTTCGACCCCTGCGGGCAATTGTCGGCCTCGTCGAGCAGCTTGTCGTTGTCGTCGTCCGGGTCGCAGACATCGCCGATGCCATCCTCGTCGGTGTCGAGCTGGTCCGGGTTCGGCTCGTCCACGCAGTTGTCGACGTCGTCGGCCGCGCCGTCGCCGTCACCGTCGGGCCCGGGCTCGCCGGTCGAGCTGCTGCCCGGCTCACCGGTCGTGCTGCTGCTGGTGCCCGCGCTCGGGTCGGTGTCCGCCGTCGTGCCGGCGTCGGTCGTGCCCGAGCTCGTCGCGCCCACGCCCGAGCTCGCCGCCTCCGTGTCGGACGAATCGGAGCCGCCAGTCGTGGTCCCCGGCTCGCTCGTCGGGTTGGTCTCGCTGCTCGGCGAACCGGTGGTCGGCGCGCTGCTGGTCGACAGGGCGGTGGCATCGCCCGAGGATGGGCTGCTGTCGGAGCTCTGGGTCTCTTGCCCGTCCGGGGCGGCCGAGGAGCAGGCGGTGAGTACGGACAAGCTGACGGCGGTGAGTAATGAGTGACGCATGCGTAAAGAGCCTCTGCGCCGACAATAGCCGATCCCTGGCCGCCACGGTCAACGCCGGGCCAGGGCGATCAGGGCAACAACTGTCCCAAGAGACAGCCGTCCTCAGCCCCCAGCGGGCCGATCCGCGGAGTCCGCGCAGGTCCGCAGGTCGTCATCCGGCGATGCAGCACTTCGGATGCCCCTCGGTGCCGCACTTGGGATCGTCGACCTCCTCGACGCAGAGGCCGCAGCACTTGGGGTGCCCGTCCTTGCCGCACAGCGGGTCCTCCTCGATCAGCACGCAGCCCTTGCAGCTCCAGCGCCAGTTGTCGAGCAAGGCGAGGGTCGCCTTGCTGCTGTCGCCCATGTCCATGATGGCGATCGCGAAGGTGAAGGTCTCGCCGGGGCTCACCTTCCAGTTGATCGTCACCCAGCCGGTCGAGCCGTGGCCCTCGAAGCCGGTCCCCGCCAGCGCCGGGTCGGCCCCGACGAAGCCGCTCTTCTCCATCTCGCCCGCCAGCGCCGTGACCGTGAACGGCTGACCGTCGAGGAAGGTGACGTTGCCGGTGTAGGTCTCGCTGCTGACCCAGCCGATGAACATGTCGTTGAACTGCTTGCCGACGTACTCCGGATACTCGCTGGAGAAGTAGGCGACGTCGAAGGCGAAGCCGTAGGTCCCGCCCGGCACCTTGACCTCGAAGCTGCCCCACAGCAGGTCGTTCGGGTCCTTGTTGCCGAGCACCCAGTTGGGGTCGATGCTGTCCGAGCAGTCGTTGACCCCGTCGCAGCCCTGGAACGGCGTCCCGCCCTGACCGCCGTTGCTGCCGACCAGCGGGCTCATCGGCGCCGGCAGGGCGTCGGGCGCGTCGGGGTTGAAGTTGTTGGCGTTCGTGGACTGCGGCTGCTGCTCGACGAGGGTCCCGTCCGGCTGCAGCGGCGCGAGCTGACCGGTGCTGATGACCAGGAACTTCTCGCCCTCGTGCGGACGAAACATCAGCGCGCCGGGCATGTTCGGGTCCTCCGCGGTGCCGAAGCCCCGCGCCGCCCGATACGCCACCGTCTTCGACTTGAACTTCGGCATGGCGATCGGGATCGTGTTCGCAAGCGCGCCCTCGCAGCCGAGACCGAGCACGTGCCAGGGGTCGTCGCTCTTGTCGTCGCAGACCAGCAGCAGACCGGGCGCCTCGCACAGCTCCCCGGTGGTCGAGTCCTCCGCGCTCGTCCCGGTGGTCCCCGGCTCGCCGGTGGTGCCGCCGGTGGTGTCGCCGCTCGTACCGGTCACCGCGTCGGTGCTGCTCGCGCTGCCCGGGCCCGTCGTCGGCGCGCCCGTCGAGCTCCCGGTCGAGCTGCTCGTCGAGGTCGGCTCGCCCGTGCTGCTCGCCACGCCCGTCGACCCCGCCGTCGCGCTCGTCGTCCCGCTCGCGCCGCCCTCGCTCTCGCTCGCGCTGCTGCTCGCCCCGCCCTGACACGCGGTGACCATTAAGCTGCTCGCCAGTGCCACCTCGAGAGCTACGTGTCGCATGGTCCCGGCACAATAACCGAGAGCCGCGGCCGCGGCCCACCAGATCCGACGAGATCCGGCGCGATCCGACCAGCGGACGATCCGGTGCCCGGCCGGCTCGGCGAGATTGCCGGGGCCACGCCGATCACGGTAGCCTCTCGGCGATGATCACCCGTGCCCGCCAGGTCCTCGCGCTCGCCTGCGCCGCTCTCGTGCTCGCCTGCGGCGACAGCCAAAACTCCGGCTTCTCGGCCTCCGGCCCGACCAGCCTCACCAGCGTCGGCCAGACCGGCGACACCGCGGGCACCACGGCTCAGCCCACCGACCCCACCGGCCAGCCCACCAGCGACGACACCGTCACCACCAATCCGCCCTGCGCCGAGCTCACGCTCTGTCCAGGCACCACCGGCACCACCGACGCCACCGACGCCACCAGCACCACCGTCGACCCGGGCACCACCCTGCCGGCCACCTCCACCGACCCCTCCGCCGCCTCCGGCATGGACACCGGCATGACCACCGGCATGGACACCGGCGACTCCGACGACCCCTGCGACGGCGCCGGCGACGGCAGCTACTGCGGCGCGACCCTGGGCGGCTTCGCCGACCACAACAGCGTCTATCAGTGCCTCGGGGGCATGACCGCCGACGCCTCGCCCTGCGCCGCCGGCTGCGAGAACGGCAAGTGCAAGCAGGTCGACCAGGACCCCTGCGCCTCGGCCCAGAGCGGCAACGGGGCCTACTGCGGCGGCACGCTGATGGGCGGCGACGCGGCCTCGCTCTACAACTGTCAAAACGGCGGCACCGCGGGCAAGCAGGTCTGCAGCGCCGGCTGCAAGGTCAACCCGCCGGGGATCGCCGACGCCTGCAACCCCGAGGGCGATCCCTGCCAGGGCGCGAATTCGGGCGACGGCCCGTACTGCGGCGGAAACCTGCCCGGCGGCGACGCCAACGTGCTCTACAACTGCAAGGGCAAGCAGAGCGTGGGCAACGAGACCTGCGCCGAGGGCTGCCAGCAGAACCCGCCCGGGGTGCCCGACGCCTGCAAGAAGCCCCAGAACGGCGGCGAGTGCTGCCTCGACATTCCGCCGGGGGTCGTCACCCAGAACTACAGCGCCTGCGGCCAGGGCGGCAGCCACTACGGCATCGATTATGGCACCGCCGTCGGCACCCCGATCTACGCCGGCATGGCCGGCACCGTGGTCGCGTCGGCCCTCGGCTTCCCCAACTGTTACAATAACGGCTGCGCCCAGGCCTGCTGGAACGCCTTCAATTACGTCAAGCTCAAGGCCGATTGCGGCGACCCCGACAACGCCAACAACGACCTCTACATCTACTATCTCCACATCGACAGCCTCGCCCCCGGGGTCGCTAACGGCACCCACCTCGACCAGGGCCAGCTGATCGCCAAGAGCGGGAACTCCGGCTGCTCCTCGGGTCCGCACATTCACATCGAGACCGCCTCCGTCGCCAAGGGCAAGAACGCCGTCCTCAACACCTGCGCCAGCGTCGACCCCGACACGCGCTACTGTCCGTGAGCCCGCACCGGCCACGCCTCGCCCCGTCCGCCCTCGCCTCGTCCGCCGGCTCAACCCCGTGCTCGCCCTGCTCCTGCTCGCCGCCGTGATCACCGCTGGGCCGCCCTGGCGCCGCCAACTCGGCCTGGGCCTCGCCGCGCTGCTGATGCTGTGGCCCCTCGGGATCTCCGGCGGCCCGCTTCTGCGCGGACTGCTGGCTCTGGCCAGCTTCTGGGGCGCCGCCCGGATCCTCGACCTCGCGCGCATGCGCGGCCGCCTCACGCCGGTCCAGCGGGCCGCCTTCGTCGTCGCCCTGGTCGACACTCGCAACCTCCGCTGGTCGCGTCCCCGCCTCGACCTCACCGCCTTCACCAAGCCTGCGGTGTGGCTCCCGATCGGCCTCGCCGCCTTGTGGGTCGCGGCCCGGACCCACGAGCACCCGCCGCTGCGCTGGACCCTCGGCGTGCTCGTCGTCTACGCCCTCGGCGAGGCCCTGGAGGGCCTCCTGCGCGGGATCCTCGGCCTCATGGGCGCCGAGACCCCGCCCCTGCACCGCGACCCGATCGCGGCCCGCTCGCTGCGCGAGTTCTGGGGCGAGCGCTGGAACCTCGTCGTCAACCGCTGGCTGCGCACGCACTGCTACCTGCCGATGGCCCGCCGTCGCCGCCCCGCGCTCGGCCTCGGCCTCGCCTTCCTCACCAGCGCGGCCCTGCACGCGTGGTTCATCGGCGTCGCGCTCGGACCGGCGATGGCCGCGAGCATGGGCCTCTACTTCGTGATCGAGGGCCTGCTGCTGCTGATCGAGGGGCCCCTCGGCGTCGCCCGCTGGCCCGAGCCGCTCGGCCGCCTGTGGATGCTGGCCGGCACCGTGCTGCCCTCGCCCCTGTTCGTCGAGCCGATCCTTCGCCTCGTCGCGGGTTGAGCGGGCGGCCCTCGAGCGCGCCCGCGCGAAATCGTGCTGCCCCTTGAGTGCCGGCCGGCCGGGTGCGATATCGTGACGAGCCGGGTGTCCGACCCGGCTCCCGGAGCTCGCATGTCTCGCCTCCCCTGTCTCCTCCTGTTCGCCCTCGCCGCTTGCGGTGACCCTGCCCACGACACCGCCGCCGCCGGCAGCAGCGGCCCTGGCAGCAGCAGCGGCCCGGCCGAGACCGGCGGCCCGCCGACCACCGGCTCCGGGGATCTCACCGGCACCACGGACAGCACCGGCGGCGCGGAGGGCGGGCAGACCACCGGCGCCGACCCCTCGTCCGCCGGGTCCACCGCCGACGATCCCGCGACGTCCTCCTCGAGCACCGGCGACGCCACCACCGGCGACACGAGCACCGGAGATCCGCCGCTCGAGCACTTCCTGCTCGGCATGGACGTGCAGGACGTCTCGCCCTCACCCGCCTTTCTGGCCAAGAACGTCTACATGGGGGCCTACGGCGCGCCCTACACCCGCGGGCCGGCCCAGGGCGTGCACGACCCGATCTACGCCCGCTCCTTCGCCATCGAGGGCGAAGGCGGCGGCCTGGTGATGAGCATCGTCGACCTGCCCGGCATGGGCAACCAGATCACCCGCGAGATCCGCGACCAGGTCGCCGCGATGACCGGGCTGAGCCCGGCGCAGGTGCTCGTCAGCACCACCCACAGCCACTCGGCGCCCGATCTCATGGGCCTGTGGGGCGGCATCCCCGGCGACTATCGCACCTGGCTCGTCGACCAGGTCTCGGCCTCGATGGCCGCCGCCTGGCTCGCGCGCGAGCCCGGCACCTTGAAGGTCGCCACCGCCAAGGCCCCCGCCAACAACCGCCGCGGCTGGGGCTTCACCGACGACGACATGACGATCCT
>Ga0073899_10001788_pt1 | contig 19523 bp, 18 predicted proteins | sample KloWWTmetaKNB5Ph_FD_88975 | JGI IMG/M metagenome (GOLD analysis project Ga0073899, IMG submission 88975) | Active sludge microbial communities from Klosterneuburg, Austria, studying microevolution and ecology of nitrifiers - Klosterneuburg... | ecosystem: Engineered > WWTP > Aerobic digester >... | reverse complement strand
TCGAGGCGCGGCCGGTGTTCACCGCCTACGTCGAGCGGCTCGAGCAGCGACCGGCGCTGCAGCGCTCGATCGTCCGCAACGCGGCCGTCGCCGCCGAGCACGGGCTCAAGTTCGGCTGAGCGATCCGCGGAGCTGGTCGCGTGATAGGCTCGCGGCCAATGCGCTGGCTGCTGCTCGGCCTGCTCGGCCTGCTCGGCCTGCTCGGCCTGCTCGTGCTCGGCGTGCTCGGCTGCGCCGTCCCGCGCACGCACGGTCGCTTCCTCGCCGCGGTCCCGCACGCCGACGCACCGCTCCCGCCGCGCACCAAGATCTTCCTGGTCGCGGGCGGGACGGATGTCGCCAACTTCGCCGCCGAGGTCGTCGCCCAGCGCCGCTTCTGGCGCGCCCGCGGCTACGCCTCCGACGAGATCGCCTGCTACTGGGCCCACCCGGCCGCCGCCGCCCTTCGCGGCGACCGCTCGCAGTACAGCGAGCTCGCCGCGGAGCTGCGCGCCTGCTATCCGGCCTCCCCCGCGCTCCTGCGCGAGCACCTGCTGCAGACCAGCCGCCGCGCGCCGCCCTTCGTCTACCTGTACGTCAGCAGCCACGGCCGCGAGACCCTCCTGCCGCCCGGACCGACGGCCGACGGCGGCATGCTCTCCCACGAGGTCGCCCTCCTCGATCAGCCCGTGATCCAGCTCGGCGGTCGAGACGGACGCGGGTCAACGACCGCATCCGTGATGCTGGACCTCCGCCGCGGCCGCGACCCCGACACCCTGCTGTTCTCCCCCCGCGTCCTGCGCGACCTGCTGCTCGGCTTCCCGGCCGCGACCCGCAAGCTCGTGGTCCTGCAGGCCTGCCACAGCGGCGGCTTCCTCTCCGACCCACGACCCGCGCGCCAGGCCGACACCCTCGCCACCGTGCCGGCCCTGACGGCGATCGCATCGGCCCGCCTCGACCGCACCAGCTTCGGCTGCGACTCCGGCGCGCAGATGACCTACTTCGGCTCGGTCTATCTCCGCGTGCTCACGGCGCAGGTCGGCCCTGCTCACCGCGCCCTCGACGATCGTCGCATCGACTGGGTCGCGCTGTTTCAGCGGCTCAATACCGACATCACCGCGCTCGAGCGCCGCGTCGACGTCCAGCCCTCGCTGCCGCTGCTGCTGCGGACCCCGTGACCGCGGTCAATCGCTCACGTGCGTGGCGATCCACCCGGCCGCGTCCGCGATCGCGTTCGAGTCGGGGTGCGGCGCGCGTTGCAGACCCTCGAGCCCGCTGCGCGCGAGCCGGAGGATCTCGCCGCGCAGGGCCGGGGTCATCGCGCCAGTGGCGGTCGCCTGGGCCCACAGCGCGCGGGCCATGGCGAGCTGTGCGGGCCCGAGGCCGAGCTCGTTGCCCGGGCGCGTCGCGGTCTTCAGCGCCCGCTGACACAGCCGGAGCGCGGCGTCGTGCAGCCCGAGGCGACTCGTCGTCGCGCACTCGCCGATCAACGGCTCGATCAGCGCCACCGCCGAATCGCCGTGCTGCCGCTCGCTCAGGGCCAGCGCCCGGGCGAAGCCGGACTCCGCCGCCGCCAGCCGCCCCTGCGCCAGCGCGACCTGGGCCAGGCCGAGCTGCACCTCCGCCCGCGCCGCGAGCTCCTCGCCCGACATCGTCGCCATGACCTCCTCCGCCAGCGCGTAGTCGGCCGCCGCCGCAACCAGCTCGCCCCGCCGACGCTGCACCCCGGCGCGCGTCAGATACACCCGCATCAGCGAGGGGTCGGTCGCCGGCAGCGCGGCATGGAGCAGCTTCGCCGCCCGGTCGAGCTGCGTCGCCGCCTCGTCGAAGGCCCCGAGCCGCGCCTGCGCCGTCGCCAGGTCGAGCAGCAGCCCGCCGACCTGCGGGTGCTCCGGGCTCAGGCTGCGCTCGCCCAGCCGCAGCGCCAGCGCCAGCTGCGTCGCCGCCTCGGCGTTGCGGCCCCTTCGCAGCAGCAGCCGCCCGATCGCGTGCAAGGCCTGCGACTCGGCCCGACCGTCGTCGCTGTGATCCACCAGCAGCGCCGTCAGCCGCGGCCACAGCGCCGCGGCCTCGTCGTCGTGGCCGCGCTCGCCGAGCACGTCCAGCAGCAGCGTCAGGATGGCGATCTGCAGCTCGTCGTTGCGGCTCGCCTCCGCCGCCGCCATCGCGGTGAACAGGCTGCGCTCGGCCGCCGCGGCGTCGCCCCCGGCCAGCTCGAGGCTCGCCTGGCGGTGCAGCGCCTGGGCCTGCAGCGACAGCCTGCCGGCGCCGCTCGCCGTCAGGGCCACCCGGCGCGCGACCGCGAGCGCGCCCTCGAGATCGCCGAGGCGGCCGCGCACGCTCGCGCGCTCGAGCTCGATCCGCGCGGCCTGATCCGCGGGCTGCCAGGCGCTCGTTGCGGCGGCGCAATTGCGGGGCGGGGGCAGGGCCCAGGCCGCCTGCAGCGCCCGCTGGACCGTGCGCGGCTCGGCCCGGATCAGCGCGTCGCTCAGCTCCTGCAAGCCGGCGAGCTGATGGCTCAGGCACGCGAGCTGCGGCTCGATCGCGGCGCGCCCGGCCTCGTCCTTGATCGGCGCGCAGGTCGAGCTCAGCTGCTCGCGCCAGCGCCGGGCGTGGGCGTCGAGCACCTCGGTGACGCGACGCCCGGTCGACTCGGCCGCGGGCACCCGCGAGCGGGCGAACGCGGCGGCGACCGCCTCGCGGCGCGCGGGGCTCCAGCTGTCGGCGAGGGCCGCGTCGGCGTCGCACAGCGCGAGCGCGGGGGAGGGCGCGACCGGGGCGTCGCGGACCAGCTCGCGGGCGGCGATAGCGACCAGCCCGGCGAGGCCGCAGGCGCCCGCGATCGCCAGCCAGCGCCTGGCTGGGGGCCGCGGGTCGTCGGCGAGGCGCGCGAGCAGGTCGTCCATGCCGCGGTAGCGCTCGCCGGGCATGACGGCGAGGCCGCGCGTCAGGATCCTTCTCAGCCAGATCGGGACGTCGCTGTCCTTTGGGACATCCTGGATGCGCCCGCCGAGCACCGCCTCGCGGACCACCGCGACCCGCTCGCCGAGGAAGGGTCGGAGGCCGTAGAGGCCCTCGAAGAGCGCGACGCAGAAGCTGAACTGGTCAGTGCGGCCGTCGGTGGGCTGGCCGAGGTACTGCTCCGGGGCCATGTACGCCGGCGTGCCGGTCATGCCGCCGGTCCTGGTGATGCGCATGTCGAGCATGCTGCTGCCCGACATCGACTTGATCGCGTTGGCGTAGGTGTCGGGCCGCGCGAACATGCCCGGGCCGCCGTCCGCCCGCGCGAGGCCGAAGTCGACGACCCGCACCCGACCCTCGCCGTCGATCAGCACGTTGTCGGGCTTGAAGTCGCGGTGGATGATCCCCGCGCGGTGCGCCGCCGACAGGCCGCGACCCGCCTGCATGAACACCCCGAGCACCTCCCGCCAGCCCCGCTTCTCCGCCTTCATCCACTTCGTCAAGGTCATGCCCTTGACGAACTCCATCGCCAAGAACACCTGGTCGTCCAGCGTCCCGACGTCGTAGATCGCCACCACGTTCGGGTGCGAGAGCTTCGCCATCGCCTGCGCCTCTCGCAGCAGCCGCGCTCGCCCCGTCTCGCGCCGCATCTGCCCCACACGCGTCCGCAACACCTTCAGCGCGACCTTGCGGTCCAGGTCCGGGTCGTACGCCGCATACACCACCCCCATCCCACCCGAACCCAGCCGCTTCAACACCGTGAACCGACCGATGTGCGACGGCACCGCCTCCGACTCCGGCGTGACCGGCGGTAACACCCCCTCCATCGGCGTCGGCGCCGATGCCATCGGCGTCATCCCAGGTGTGTCCCCAGGCTCCAGCTCCGCCTCCAAAGGCCGCGCGCGAGGCGACGACGCCGCCTCGTCTGCCGCTCGCGGCGGGTCGCCGGTCACCGGCGTCAATGGAGTGGCGTACGCCACGCTCCACCCTAACACGCCGCCAGCCGTTGCCGATGCCCCGCCGACTCCGCTAACCTCGCCGCCCATGCGCTCGCCTCGCCCCGGCCCCTCTGCGCGCTGCGCCGGCCCCTCCGCGCTCGGCCCCTCCGCGCTCGGCCCCTCCGCGCTCGGCCCCTCCGCGCTCGGCCCCTCCGCGCTCGGCCTCGCCGTTCGCCTCGCGCTCCGGTGTGCCCTCGGCGCCGGGGTCCTGGCCGCCGGGTCCGCCGCCTGCGCCACCAGCCCGGGCGCCGCCGCGGCGCCCGCCCGCCGCAACGCCGCGGAGCGCCCGCCGCCGTTCGCCAGCGCGCCAGACTTCTCGGTCCCCGACGCCTCCGGCGCCCCGCGCGACCTCGCCTCGCTGATGGGCCCGCGCGGCCTGGTGCTGGTGCTCTACCGCGGCCACTGGTGACCCTTCTGCCGCATCCAGCTCGGTGAGCTGCAAGTCCACATCGAAGAATTTCGCGAGCTCGGCGTCGGCGTCGCGGCGGTCTCGGCCGACGGCCTGGACGACGCGCTGCGGACGGTCGAGCGCCTGCGCCTCGGCTTTACGCTGCTCAGCGACCCGCAGGGGCGGCTGCTGCGGGCCTATCAGCACTGGGACGAGCGCGCGGGCATCGGCGAGGCTGGCACCTTCATCATCCGTCCCGACCGCAGCGTGGTGTTCTACGAGGACGACGCGGAGCGCTTCTATCGCCGCCCTCGCACCGCGCGCCTGCTCGAGGTGGCGCGCACGCTATAGGGCGCGCCGGCGGTCGAACGGTGGCGCGCGCGCTGTAGACGCCGCCGCACACCGCTGTCATGCTTGGCGACGATGGCACGCAGCAGCATGACCCGAAGACTCGCCTCCCTCGCCGCGATCGGCGCCCTCGCGGTGGGATCCTACAAGCTCGGTACGGCCGTGTTCGGCGAGGCCGCCAGCGCCCCGCGCCTGCACAATCAGGTGTGGATCGAGCGCCTGCCGACCGACGACCGCGACATGATCCACCACCTCGTGCTCGTCGACGACGAGGGCGAGCGCTTCGGGGCCTTCGGCAAGAGCTTGCAGTGGCGCCACTTCATCGAGCTGTTCCGCTGGGCCCGCGAGGACGCGCGCCTGACCCTGCTGCTGCCCCAGGAGCGCAAGCGCCTCGACCTCGGCGTCAAGGTCTGGGCGTGCGCCGGTGAGGCCCCCGCGCCCTTCGAGCTGTGCCTCGAGCTCAGCAACAAGCGCAAGACCATGAAGTACTACTCCCGCCGCGACTGGTCGCTCGACGGCGCCGACTCGCTCGCCGCCCTGACGACCGCCCACCCCGAGCTCGCCCAGGTCCTCGAGCTGCCCACCGCCGCCGAGGTCCCGGCGCTCGTCGACGCCGAGTTCATCGCCGTCGACGAGCCCTTCGCCGAGTAGGCCCGCGTGGTCACCGTCGAGCTCTACGGCCTGCCCCGCCTGCGCGCCGGGGCCGAGCGCTGCGAGCTCCCCGCCGGGCCCCTGCACGCGCTCCTGGGCGCGCTCGCCGGGGCCCTGCCGGGCCTGGTCCCCGACATCCTCCGCGACGGCCGCCTGACCGAGCACGCGCTGATAGCGATCGACGGTCACGACCTGATCGTCGAGCCCGACACCGCGATCGCCGACGGCGCCGTGCTCGTCCTGATCTCCGCGCAGGCCGGCGGCTGAGCGTCCGCTCGACATGTCCGCACGGACATGTCCCCAAAAACATGTCATCGGCGGCCCGACCCGGCGCTACACTCCCGCCGATGCGCGGCAACTTCGGCCAGATCCTGCTCGTCGACCTGCACGGCGATCGCGTCCACGTCGAGCGCGCCGCGCTGCCCGAGTCCGTCTATAGCGACTACATCGGCGGCGTCGGCCTCGGCGCCTATCTGCTGTGGCACTACGCGCCGAAGCACGTGCACCCGCTCGCCCCCGAGGCCCCGCTGATCTACAGCTTCAGCCCGCTGCTCGGCAGCCCGCTGACGACCACCGCCAAGTTCGCGCTGCTGTGCAAGAGCCCGCTGACCGGGAGGATCTGCGACGGCCTCAGCTCCTCGCGCTTCGCACTCGCGGCCCGACGCCTCGGCGTCGACGCCGTCGTCATCCGCGGCGCCCTCGCCCGGCTCTCGCACCTGCACCTCGACGAGGACCCCGCGCGCTGCCGCGTCACCCCGTGCCCCGAGCTCGCCGGCTGGTCCGCGGCCGCCGTCGCCGAGCTGTTCCAGAGGACAGGTGTCGGGCGCCACGTCTCCGCGATCGGCCCCGCCGGCGAGGCGCTGGTCCGCTACGCCACCGTCTCGAACGACGGCCGCCACGCCGGTCGCGGCGGGGCCGGGGCGGTGCTCGGGGCCAAGCGGGTCAAGGCGATCACCGTGCGCGGCGTGGCCGTCCCGGGGGCGGCCGACCCGGCCGCGCTGCAGCTCCGCGCCCGCGAGCTGGCGCTGCGCAGCCAGGGGGTGACGACCGACAAGTATCGGCGGCTCGGCACGGCCAGCAACCTCGAGACCTTCGACCGCCTCCAGATCCTTCCGGTGCGCAACTTCCAGGGCGTCTCGCTCGGCAAGGCGGCCGCGCGCCGCCTCGCGCCCGAGGGCCTCGCGGCCGCCGCCGCTCACACCCGCGAGAGCTGCGCCGGCTGCACGATCGGCTGCGACCACCGCTACGGCGGGACCCGCATGGAGTACGAGACCCAGTTCGCCCTCGGCCCGCTGTGCGGCGTCGAGGACCCGGCGCGCCTGCTCGCGGCGGCCGCGGCCTGCGACGAGCTCGGCCTCGACACGATCTCCGCCGGAGGCACCCTCGCCTTCGCCATGGAGTGCGCCGAGAAGGGCCTCGTCGACTGGCCGCTGCGCTTCGGCGACGAGCTCGCCCCCTGGCTCGCGCGCATCGCCCGACGCGAGGGCCCCGGAGACTCCCTGGCCGAAGGGACACGTCGACTCGCGGCCGCGATCGGTCAGGGCAGCGCCGCCTTCGCCTGCCACGTGAAGGGCCTCGAGCTCCCGGGCTACGAGCCCCGGGCGATGCAGACCATGGCGCTCGGGCTGTGCGTCGCCAGCCGCGGCGCCGACCACAACCGCAGCAGCGCCTATCAGGCCGACCTGCGGCCCGGGGTCGACCGCTGGCACGCCGACCCCGCGCGCGCTCCCGCGCTGGTGATCGAGACCGAGGACCTGGCGGCGCTGCTCGACTCGCTGATCCTCTGCAAGTTCCTGCGTGGGGCCGTCCCGGAGCCGTGGCGCGAGGGCGCCGAGCTGCTGACCATGGTGACGGGCGTGGCCCACGACGCCGACGCGCTGCATCGCGCGGTCGCCCGGATCGCCGAGTTACGCCACCGCTTCAACCTGCGCGAGGGCTGGACGATCGCCGAGGACCGCCTGCCCGACCGCTTCTACGACGAGCCGCTGGCCGACGGCGCGGCGCTCGAGCGCGGCGGGCTCGCGGCGCAGGTGGCGGCGTATCACGCCGCGCGCGGTCGCGGGGCCGACGGCGCCGGCCCCCCGATCCACGAGCCTGGACTCACGGGCCCGTGATCGCCGGGCGCGGAAGAGATGCCTTGCGCACCCGCGAACTTTTTGGGTATGGCGACCAGGTGTCCAGCTTCGCCGAGACCCAGGGGATCCGCGTCGTCGTCCGCTCGCGTTACGTGCACGAGCAGTCGCAGCCCGCCCGCTTCGTGTTCGCGTACACCATCAAGATCTCCAACGAGGGGCAGGCGCCGGCGCAGCTGCGTCGTCGCCACTGGATCATCACCGATGCGAGCGGCGGCGTGCGCGAGGTCGAGGGCGAGGGCGTGGTCGGCTCGCAGCCGCTGCTGCACCCCGGCGAGTCCTTCGAGTACTCGGGTGGGTGCGTGCTCGAGACCCCGCACGGGGCGATGCACGGCAGCTACATGATGCTGCGACCCGACGGCCGCTGCTTCGAGGCGCGCATCGAGCCCTTCGTCCTGGCGATCCCCCAGGCCATGAATTGACGGCGTGATCTGCGTAGCGGCGCCCGCACCTGCCACCTGCAGATCGTGCCTCGCCGGGGCAGCCCGCTGCCGGGCTCTGCAACCCGCTTGTCCTTGATGAGCGCTCGCATCGATGGTATCGGGTGCGTCACCATGAACCTTGCTTGTACTTCGATCATGACGCGCGCGCGTTGGGCCGCGCAGCTCGTCCTCTCCACCGTCGTCGTGATGTCCGGCTGCACTGAAGAAGGCGGCGACACCGACACCGACGGCGCCGCGACCGATGCGACCGACGCGACCGACGCGACCGCCGCGAGCGACCCGACGACCCAGCCGACGACCGGCGAGGGCGAGACCGGCGGCTCGTCGAGCACCGGCGCCGCCGAGGCCGTCGACTACGTCATGGACATCCAGCCGATCTGGGACACCAAGTGCGTGGCGGGCTGTCACACGCCCGGCGGCAGCGCGCCCGGCGGGCCGATGCTCGGCGCCGATGTCTCGTACGCCAACCTCGTCAACAAGCAGGCCGTGGGCGTGGCGCTCCCGCTGGTCGCCCCCAGCGACCTCGACGGCAGCTACCTGTGGCACAAGCTCAACAACACCCAGGGTGACCCCGACGTCAACGGCGTCGGCCTGAGCATGCCGCTCGGCTCCACGCTCGACGCGCCCACGCTCGCGCTGATCGAGCAGTGGATCTCCGAAGGCGCGAAGCCCTGAGCCTCCGCCATCGCTGACCTCTCACGCCGCGGACCTCCGCGGCGTTTTCATGCGCTTGATGCTTGTTCTCGCGCGTCTCGGTCTGTACTAAAATCGCGCACTCGACCGAGACCATATCCTGTGATTTACCCGAAAAACTGCGCCCTCAACGTCCTCCTCTGCCTCCCCCTGCTCGCCTGCACCGCGGACAGGGACGACACCGACACCACCCCGGCGACCGTCACCGATGCCAGCGCGGGCACCGGGACCTCGACCAGCACCACGACCGCGACCGCGACCGACGCGACGACGATGCAGCCGACGACCGGCGAGGGCGCGACCGGCCAGGGCACGACCGTCAACGCGACGACCGGTGAGGCGACGACGGGCGAGGCGACGACCGGCGAGGCGACGGCGACCGCGGCGACGACCGGCGACGCGACGACCGGCGCGGGCACGACCGGCGAGGGCACGACTGGAGAGGACACGAGCACCGGCGAGCCCGCGGGCCTGAGCTGGGCGCTCGATGTCTACCCGGTCACATTCGCCAACGCCTGCGTCTGTCACGAGAACGGCGCGGGCGGTTTGACGATGACGAACGCGGCCGACTCGTACCCGAATCTGGTGGGCTTCCAGGCCTACGGGTCGGGGCTGAAACGGGTAGAGTCTGGGGATCCGGACGCCAGCTTCCTGCTCTACAAGCTGCGCGCAACGCAGGAAAAAGTCGGCTTCGGCAAGCCGATGCCGATGATCGGGGATTTTCTCCCCAAAGAGAAGATCGACCTCATCGAGCAGTGGATCCTCGAAGGCACGAAGCCCTGAGCGCGGACCTCGCCCCATCGTCACTAATCACCTGAGAATTCTCTGAAAGTAGGTAGTCTGATGAAGCTCTCCACAATCGCAACCCTCGCCCTCCTGCTCGCCATCCCGGCCTGCGGCGAGGACAAGGATGACACCGACACCGACGTGGCCGCCACCGAGGCCGCCACCGAGGCCGCCACCGAGGCCGCCACCGACGCGACGGCCGGGACCGACGCGACGGCCGGGACCGACGCGACCACCACCGCCGGGACCGACGCCTCCATGACGGACGCGACCACCACCGACGCGCCCACCACGGGCGAGCCGACGACCGGCAGCGCCGGCCTGAGCTTCGCCACCGATGTGTGGGCCCCGATCATCCAGCCCAACTGTGGCTGCCACGCGGCCAGCCCCTCGGGCGGCCTGCTGATGGGCATGGACGCGGCCAGCTCCCTCGCCTCGATGGTCGGCGTGCCCTCGATGAACGGCATGCCCTTCGTGACCGCCGGAGACCCGGACAACAGCTACGTCCTCCACAAGATGCGCGGCACCCAGGTCGACGCCGGCGGCGCCGGCTCGCAGATGCCGCTCGGCGCCCCGGCGCTCGACGCGGCGACGCTCGACGCGGTCGAGGCCTGGATCCTCGACGGCGCGAAGGAGTAGCGCCCGAACAGCGCGAGCGGCCGCCCCGGAGGGGTGGTCGCTCGCGCCCCGAATTTCAGACGGCCGCGCTCAGGCGCCGGCCGACGGTGTCCCAGCAGACGTTGGCGAAGAAGTCGTCGAGGTACGCGGGGCGGTCGGTCGGCTTGCGATAGACCGAGAACGCGTGCTCCCAGACGTCGAGCACCAGCAGCGGCACGGCGCCCGCGGGGTGGCCGACCTCGTGCTGGTTGACCCAGTGGTTCCAGATCTGCCCGTTCTTCGGGTCGAGGTAGGTGATCGCCCAGCCGACCCCCGGCATCTTGGCGACGCCCATCATGTCGGCCTTCCACGCGTCCACGCCGCCGAACTGCTGCTCGACGCGCGCCGCGAACTGGTTCTGGTCGGCCTTGAGCGACCCGCTCGCGCCGAGGTTGTCGAAGTAATACTCGTGGAGGCGCATGCCGTTCCACTCCCAGCCGACCCGACGCTTGAGCTCCTGGAAGCTCGAGTCGCCGGTCTGACCCTCGTTGCCCAGCTTGGCCAGCTTGGCGAGGATCGCGTTGGTGCGGTTGACGTAGCCGTTGTAGAGCTTGAGGTGGACCTCGATCTGCTCGTCCGTGATGCCGTGCAGGCCCTTGAGGGCGGAGTAATCGTTGGCCTTGTACTCGATTGGGGTGTGGGTCGAAGTCGCCATGCGCAGCAAGGTAACACCCCCCGCGCGCCGCGCTGACTCCAGACGCGTGCTCCTCGCCGCAGGGGCCCGGGTGCGAATGCGCTCGCCGACAGTCCGCAGGTCGCGCGATTGAGGCCGCCACAGGCTTGACACTCCGGGCGCCCGGATGCTTATCTCCCGCCTCCCTCGAAGGCCCCCATGTCGCAAGTCTGCCAGGTTACCGGTAAGCGCCCGCTCTCGGGCATGAACGTGTCCCACTCGCACATCCGGACCAAGCGCCGCACGCTGCCGAACCTGCACGCCAAGCGTTATTGGGTCCCCAGCGAGAACCGCTTCGTGTCGCTGCGCGTCAGCTGCCACGGCATGAAGATCATCGACAAGCGCGGCATCGAGATCGTGCTCGCCGACCTCCGCGCCCGCGGCCAGAAGGTCTGAGCCGGCCCCGGAGCCAGCACCGAAGGCAGGTGCGCCGTGGCCGAGATCATCATCCCGTTCATCGTCTTCTCCTCGATCTTCGGCTCGGCCATCGCGCTGCGGTGGCTGAAGTACACCCACGAGCTGCGGATGAAGCAGCTCGAGCGGGGCAGCGGTGACGGGCCCCAGCTCAAGGCGCTGGAGGCCCAGCGCGACGAGCTCGAGCAGCGCCTGCGCAACCTCGAGACGATCGTCTGCAACGTCGACTTCGAGCTCAACGCCAAGCTCAACCGGCTGGCGACGCAGAGCCTCGCGGCGCTGTCGTCGGGGCCGAGCGCGGGCCGACCGGCGGTCGCCGCCGCGGTCGACGAGGCCGGCAGCCTCGCCACCGGCACGATCCGCGGCGGCACCCGCGTCGCCGGTCGCTTCGTCATCGAGCGCCTGCTCGGCGCCGGGGGCATGGGCGCCGTCTACCTCGCGCGCGACGAGCAGCTCGGCGAGCAGGTCGCCCTCAAGGTCATCGCCGGCCTCGCCCTGCTCGACCCGAGCGCCGCCGACCGGCTGCGACGCGAGACCACCCTGGCCCGCAAGATCTCGCACCCCAACGTCGTGCGTATGCACGACCTCGGGGAGGAGCACGGCCTGCTGTTCGTGTCGATGGAGTACGTCGCCGGCGAGAGCCTCGCCGCCCGCATCAAGCGGCTCGGCGCGATCCCTGCGAGCCAGCTGCGGCCGCTCGCCCTCCAGCTGTGCGAGGGCCTCGCGGCCGCCCACGCCTGCGGCATCATCCATCGCGACCTCAAGCCCGCCAACATCCTCATCGACGCCAATGAGCGGGTGAAGCTGATCGACTTCGGCATCGCCCGCTCGGAGCTCACCGCCGGCATGACCGCGACCAACATGGTCATCGGCACCCCCGACTACATGGCGCCCGAGCAGGTCAAGGGCGGGGCCCTCGACGCTCGCACCGATGTCTACGCCCTCGGCGCGGTCCTCTATCACGCGCTGACCGGCCGCCCGCCGTTCCCCGGCGAGACCCCGATCGCCATCGGCCTCGCCCACTGCCAGGACCCGCTCGTCCCGCCCCGGCAGCTGCGCCCCGAGATCCCCGCGGCCTGGGAGGCGGTGCTCCTGCGCGCCCTCGAGAAGACCCCGGTCGCCCGGTGGCCCAGCGTCGCGGCCCTGCAGGCGGCGCTGGACGTCGGCGTCGGCGAGGCCCCGACCTGGCAGGGCCCGGCCCCGACGGCCCGGCTCTGAGGCGCGGGTCGCTCGTCTCGTCGGCGATCGACGCGGTCGTTATTGCGCTATCGTGGCGTGATGCGTACGAGCCTCTTCCTGGCGGTCGCGCTCGGCACGAGCGCATGCAGTGGTCCTGACGACGCGGGCACGAGCGCGGGCAGCAGCTCGGGCACGTCGGGCGAGCCGGTGAGCACGGGGTCGGGCTCGACCGCCGGCGTCACCACCACCGGCGAGCCGCTCAGCACCGGCGACGCGTCGGAGGCGGGGACCAGCGGCGCGGTCACGAGCACAGGAGCGGGCGAGAGCAGCGACGGCGAGAGCAGCGGCGGCGAGAGCAGCACGGGCGAGCCGCTCGTCTGTCCGCCCGCGGCGCTGGCCGCCGGCGATCACACGATCCAGGTGCTGCACGCGGGGCTGAAGCGCAGCGCCCTGGTCCACATCCCCGCGAGCGCCGACCTCGCGGCCAGGACCCCGCTGGTCCTCAACTTCCACGGCCTCACCTCGAACCCCGAACAGCAGGTGTTCTTCTCCGGGATGAACGCCAAGGCCGACGCCGAGGGCTTCATCCTCGTCTACCCGGCGGGCGTGCAGAGCTCGTGGAACGCCGGCGCCTGCTGCGGCGCCGCCATCGACCAAAACATCGACGACGTCGGCTTCGTCCGCGCCCTCGTCGCCCAGCTCTCGGCCACGCTCTGCATCGACGAGCGCCGCATCTACGCCACCGGCATGTCCAACGGCGGCTTCATGTCCCATCGCCTCGCCTGCGAGGCCGCCGACCTGTTCGCCGCCGTCGCCCCGGTCTCCGCCGTCAACGGCATGGAGACCTGCACCCCGAGTCGGTCGGTCCCCGTCATGATGTTCAACGGCACCCTCGACCCGCTCGTCGCCTACAACGGCGGCGGCCTGTTCAAGAGCGCCCAGCAGACCTTCGACGACTGGGGCGTCCGCGACCTCTGCGGCGACGCACCCAAGCCCGGCAAGAGCAACGGCGCCGCCTCGTGCCTGCAGCACGACCTGTGCGACGCCGACGTCTCGGTGGTGTTCTGCACCTTCGAGGGCATGGGCCACTGCTGGCCGGGCCAGGCGTTTTGCCCCTTAGGGGCGGCGAGCACCGACCTCTCGGCGAACGACGAGATGTGGGAGTTCTTCAGCCAGCACGCGCTGCCCTGAGCGGGCCTGCGCGCGCCCCGACGGGTGGCTGGAAGGGCGCGTCAGTGTTAGAGTTTTCGCCCTCATGGCCTCGAGTCTCTTCGCTCTCCTGGACGACATAGCGACCCTCCTCGACGACGTGGGGGCGATGGCGAAGGTCGCCACGCAGAAGACGGCCGGGGTGCTGGGCGACGACCTCGCGCTCAACGCCCAGCAGGTGACGGGCGTGGAGCCGGAGCGCGAGCTGCCGGTGGTGTGGGCGGTGGCCAAGGGCTCGCTCAAGAACAAGGTGATCCTGGTGCCGGCGGCGCTGCTGATCAGCGCGTTCGCCCACTGGGCGATCACGCCGGTGCTGATGATCGGCGGCGCGTACCTCTGCTTCGAGGGCTTCGAGAAGCTCGCGCACCGCTTCCTGCACAGCAAGGAGGAGGAGCAGGCGCGGCACCAGGAGGTCGTCGCTGCGGTCGCCGACCCGGCCGTGGACCTGGTCGCGTTCGAGAAGAAGAAGATCCAGGGCGCGGTGCGCACCGACTTCATCCTCTCGGCCGAGATCATCGTGATCACCCTCGGCACCGTCACCGACGCCGCCTTCGGCATGCAGGTCGCCGTCCTGGTCACCATCGCCGTCGTGATGACCGTGGGCGTGTACGGCCTGGTCGCCGGCATCGTCAAGCTCGACGACCTCGGCCTGCACCTCACCAAGCGCGGCGCCGCCGTGACCCGCGTCCTCGGCCGGGGCATCCTGTTCACCGCGCCCTACCTGCTCAAGCTCCTCAGCATCGCAGGCACCATCGCCATGTTCCTGGTCGGCGGCGGCATCCTCGTGCACGGCGTGCCCGCGCTCGAGCAGGCGATCGCCCGGTGGACCCTGGGTATGGGCGGCGCGGCCGGCCTCGTGCAGATGCTGGCCAGCGGCCTGGTCGGGCTCCTCGCGGGCGCCGCGGTGCTGGTCGTGGTGCTGCTGGGCCGCAAGCTCTGGTCGGGCATCCGCGGCAAGTGACGCTCGAGCCGGGCCGCGCGAAAACGGACATCGTGGGCGCGATCTTGGTTATGCTGCGCGGACATGCGCCCTCTGTTTCTGCTGTCGTTTCTCGGGGCCCTCGCGTGCAGCGCGGTGGGGTCCGGCGATCCCACCACCTGTGTCCCGGGCGAGCAGCGGGCCTGCAGCTGCCCGGGCGGCCTGTACGGGGCGCAGATCTGCGCCGACAGCGGTGACCGCTTCGGCGCCTGCTTCGGCTGCATCACGGGCGACAGCACGGGCGCCCAGGAGGACAGCGGGGAGCCAGGCACCACCGCCGGGCCCGGCGGCAGCAGCGGCGGCAGCGGCGGCGGCAGCTCAGGGGAGGTCGAGGACAGCAGCGGCGGCCCGGGCAGCAGCGGCCCGGGCAGCAGCGGTGAGGCCGAGACCGGCGTCTCGCCGGAGCCGCCGCCGCCCGCGCCCGACGAGTACGACGTCGTCCTGCAGGTCGCGAGCGAGCACCCCGACTGGCTGCTCAACTCCTGCGTCGACGCCGGGGGCAACAATGAATTCCTGTTCGAGGTCGTCCGCCGCCTGCGCCAGAAGGACGAGCGCTGGGGCCTCAACTGGAAGCGCGGCGTGATCGGCGACATGTCCCAGGACGTCGTGGATTACCACTACGGCGACGGCCCCCACGAGGAGAGCACCGAGGTGAACATCATCGACGTGATCGTGGGGCACTGCGGGGACGACCCGCAGGCGGGATGGCTCGACGTGACGCAGGCGACGCTCGACGCCAACACCGTCGGGATGTGGACCCTCGCCGGCCAGGACCTGTGAGGGCCGGCGAGGGACCCAAGGAGCGAACCGGCTAGTCGATCAGCTGGAACTCGATGCGACGATTGCGGGCCTTGCCCTTCTTCGTCGCGTTGGTGTCGATCGGCTCGTCCGGGCCGAAGCCCTGCGACTCGAGGCGGGCGCCGTCGATCCCGCGGTCGATCAGGTACTGGCGCACCGATGCGGCGCGGCGGTTCGACAGGTCGATGTTGTGCTCGCGCGCGCCGTCGGAGTCGGTGTGGCCGCCGATCTTCCAGCGCGTGGTCGGGAAGTCGGTCAGCACCTTGACCGCGCGGTCGAGGGTGACGCGCGAGCGCGGCTTGATCGTGTCCTTGTCGACGTCGAAGTAGATGCCGGCGATCACGCCGCTCATCTTCTCGACCGCCTTCGGGCGCTCGTCGGGGCAGCCGTCGGCGTCGTCGATCTGGTTGACGGTCTCGGGCACGTCCGGGCACTTGTCGAGGCGGTCCGGGATCCTGTCCTTGTCGCGGTCGGGGCAGCCCTGCAGCTCGCGCGGCCCGGGCTCCGCCGGGCACAGGTCGACCTCCGCGGCCGGCACCGGCTGACCGGGGTCGTAGAGCGTGTCGCCGTCGCTGTCGATGAGCGGGCAACCCTGGGTCTCGCGCGGGCCCGGCTGCTGCGGACAGGCGTCGACGCTCTCCGCCGGCACACCCCCCTGGCCCGGGTCGTAGAAGCCGTCGCCGTCGCTGTCGATCCACGGGCAGCCCCGGTTCTCGCGCGGGCCCGGCTGCTGCGGGCAGGCGTCCTCGTCGGCCGGGATGACGCCCCGCTGGCCCGGGTCGTAGAGACCGTCGAGGTCGCTGTCGATCAGCGCGCGTGAGGGCGCCGGATCCTGGCGCTTGCCGAGGCGCAGCGAGACGCCGAGCAGGACCTCGAGGTTGTTCGAGCGCGCGTTGCCGACGCCGACCGCGGTGGCGATGTTGTCGACGATGTCGAGGCGCAGCGCCGCCCGCTGGTTGATGTAGAACTTCACGCCGCCGCCGATGTTGAAGGACGGGTCGATGTCCTTGCCGAGCGCGGACGACGAGATGCCGAGCATGCCGATACCGGCGCGCAGGAACGGCGCGACGCGGTACGGCAGCTGGAACAGGAGCACGGGGCGCAGGGCGTACATGGTCGCCCGGCTGCCGTCCGCGACCTTGATCGGGATGAGGCCGCCCTCGAGCTCGATGCCGAGGAAGCTGGCCGGGTAGTAGCCGGCGCGCAGGCCGATGTCGCCGCCGACCTTGGCGAGCGGCTGGTGGCCGTAGTCGGGCAGCTCGAGCTTGGGGGCGTAGAACTCGTGCTTCGCAGAGGGCAGGAAGATGCCGCCGTAGATGCCGAGCTCCCACGAGTTGCGGGTGGGTCGGTAGCGCTTGATCCACGGGGTCTGGGCTTCACCGGAGGTCGCGACCGCGGGCTCTGCGGTGGTCGAGAACGTGGCCGTCGTGGGTTCTGCTGCAGCTGCAGCGGGCTCGGCCGCGGGTGCTGCGGCCGGGGCCTGTGCATGGGCGACGCCGGTGCCGAGTGTCGCCGCCAGGAGCGCGCCGAGGGTCGAGAGGAGGGGGGCCGTCTTGGTCATGATCGTCTGTCCGTGTGCGAGGTTCGGGGCCTGTTAGTTGCACTTCGGGGCGAAGCCGAGGTCGTCGGCGGGTTCGGCGAGGTCCGGGAGCTGCGTGAAGTCGTTGCTGCCGTCGAGCGCGATCGAGAGGAGGGACATCTGGTCGCAGGACAGCGCCTGCTTGGTGGTCGGGTCGTACTCGAGGCCGCTGCCGAAGGCCTGGCCGGGGAGGTCGGCCAGGCGGGTGGTGGTGCCGTCGGCGGGGTTGACGACGTAGATGCCGGTCGAGCCGGAGTCGGCGACCAGCAGCCGGTCCTCATGGCAGTCGAAGGCCATGCCGCAGTCGGCGACGTTGAGGGTCTTGCCCTCGAAGGTGAGCGGCTTGGTCGAGGCGAGCGAGCCGTCGGCGTTGAAGGTGAGGAACTGGTCGACCTGGCCGTCGACGCCGTAGAGCGCGCCGCTGCGGTCGAAGCCGACGCCGCAGATGCTCTTCTTGTGGGCCATCGGGAACGCGGTCGGCACGCCGGCGCCGCAGTAGTTCATCGTCACCAGCTTGTCGCGGAAGGCGAGGGCGGCGACGATCGAGCCGTCGACCGGGTTGACGGCCACGCTGGTCGGGATCCACGGGTTGAAGCCCATCACGTCGACGGATGCGTACTCGCTCAGCGCGCCCGAGGCGAGGTCGACCTCGAGCAGCGCGCCGGTGCTGATCTCGGCGGTCAGCAGCACGTTGTTGCTCGGGCTCAGCAGCGGGTTGTCGTCGTAGCAGTCGCTGCCGGAGACCACGCCCGGCTTATCCGGCTGGCCTTCGCCGTGGCCGTCGCCGTCGCTGTCCTGCATGCACTGGTCGGGGCTGTCCTTCTCCGCGGCGCCCGGGAAGGTCATCGCGTCGCTGTCGTCGCAGTCGGTGCCGGCCTCGGCGTCGGGGCTGGTCGGATTGTCGTCGCCCCAGTCGTCGCCGTCGGCGTCGGTCATGCACGCGTCCGCGTCGTCGTTGGGCGCGGCCCCGGGGAAGGTGTTGGGGTCGCTGTCGTCGCAGTCGGGGAACGGGTGGTCGGCCGGGTAGGAGTCGCAGTCGACCAGCGCGCCGTCGCCGTCGGCGTCCAGGCAGGCGCCGCACTCGTCGAAGGCGTTCTGGTTGCCGTCGTCGCAGTCGGTGCCGGGCATCACGCCGCCGGCGCCGCCCTGGCCAGGCGGGTCGTCGTCGCCGTAGTCGTCGCCGTCATCGTCCTTCATACAGGCGACGGCGTCGTCCTTGGGCGCGGCGCCGGGGAAGGTGTTGGCGCCGGCGTCGTCGCAGTCGGTGCCTGGGACCGGCTCACCGGGACCACCGTCGCCGGGGGGGTCGCTGTCGCCGAAGCCGTCGCCGTCGGCGTCGGCCATGCACGCGGTCGGGCTGTCGTTGGGCGCGGCGCCGGGGAAGGTCTCCGGGGCGGCGTCGTCGCAGTCGTCGTCGTTGTTGACCGAGCCATCCGGTGGCGTATCGCCGGGGGGCACGTTGGTGCACTTGTCGGGGTCGCCGAAGCCGTCGGCGTCGGCGTCGACGCACCACAGCCCGCTGTCATCGCCGGTGGTCGGCGAGTCCGTGGCGCTCTCGCTCTCCGACTCGCTGGCGCTCGCGGTCTCGGTCTCGGTCGCGGTCGCGGTCTCGGTCTCTGTCGCCGACTCGGAGAGCTGCGCGACGCAGGCCGGGTCCTGCTGCCAGGCGAGGCCGTCGTCGGTGCACACCTTGCCACAGCCGCCGGTCAGCGCCGCTCCGAGCAGGAGGCCGAGCGGCAAGCAGAGCGCTGTCGCGTGGCGACGACGGAGGATCAGGCTGTCATGGGTCGTTGGGGGGGCGGTCTTCATCCCTACTTAATCCTGGCCAGAGAGGCGGGCATCGTAGGGCGCAGCGGACGCCATTGGCAAGGAATGCGGTGAACTCAGCGAGTGCGCGATTTTGCGCGCGCCCTCCGGCCGCTCAGGTGTGCTCGCGGGTCGCGGAGAAGCGGACCTCGGGGAACCGCTCCTCGACCTTTTGCAGGTTCCAGCGATTGGGGGCCAGGTAGGCGAGGTCGCCGTGGCTGTCGACGGCGAGGTTCTGCTGGTTGCGGGTGTGGAAGTTCTCCATCAGCTTGGCGACCTCGATGCGGGTCTTGCCCTCGGTCTTCGGGGTGACCCAGCGGGCGGTGCTGTACTCGACGCCCTCGTAGTCGGCGTCGACGTCGTACTCGCTCTTGAGGCGATGCTTCATGACCTCGAGCTGGAGCTGGCCGACCGCGCCGACCACGAATTGGGCGCCGAGGAACGGCTTGAACACCTGGATGGCGCCCTCTTCTGCGAGCTGGGTGAGGCCCTTGGCGAGGCTCTTGGCCTTGAGGGGGCTCTTGAGGAGGACCCTGCGGAACAGCTCGGGGGCGAAGCTGGGGATGCCGGTGAAGCGCAGGAGCTCGCCGTCGGTGAAGGTGTCGCCGATCTTGATCGTGCCGTGGTTGGGCAGGCCGATGATGTCACCGGCGTAGGCGGCCTCGACGATCTCGCGGTCGCGGGCGAGGAAGGTGGTCGCGTTGCCGAGGCCGACCTCGCGGCCGAGCCGGCAGTGAAACGCCTTCATGCCGCGCTCGAAGCGGCCCGAGCAGACCCGCAGGAACGCCATGCGGTCGCGGTGCTGCGGGTCCATGTTCGCCTGGATCTTGAACACGAAGCCGCTGAACGG
>Ga0073899_10001787_pt1 | contig 19530 bp, 14 predicted proteins | sample KloWWTmetaKNB5Ph_FD_88975 | JGI IMG/M metagenome (GOLD analysis project Ga0073899, IMG submission 88975) | Active sludge microbial communities from Klosterneuburg, Austria, studying microevolution and ecology of nitrifiers - Klosterneuburg... | ecosystem: Engineered > WWTP > Aerobic digester >... | reverse complement strand
GGAGAGTGAGGGCCGAGGTGAGGATCGCGATCGGGGAGTTCGCCCACGAGACGAACACGTTCCCGGCCGGCACGACACCGGTCGAGGCGTTTCAGCGCCGGCACTGGCTGACGGGCGACGAGATCGTGGCCGGGCATCGCGGGGTGCGCGATAGCCTGGGCGGGATGCTCGACGCGGCCGAGCGGCTGGGGATCGAGGTCGTGCCGACCTTCGCGACGAGCACCGAGCCATCGGCGACGATCGCGCGGGCGGCCTACGACGAGATCCGCGACCGGCTGCTGGCGGGCATCCGCGCGGCCGGCGAGATCGACGCGCTCTGTCTGGCGTTGCATGGGGCCGGCGTGGCCGAGGGGATCGACGACCTGGAGGGCACGCTGCTGGGCGAGGTTCGCGCGGTCGTCGGGCCGGACCTGCCGGTCGTCGTCACGCTCGACCTGCACGGGAACCAGACGCCGGCGATGGTCGAGCATGCCAGCATCCTGCTGAACTGCCACCTCTACCCGCACACCGACATGTATGAACGCGGGATCGAGGCTGTCGAGCTGGCGCAGCAGATCGTCGAGGGGTCGCTGAAGCCGACGATGCACATGATCACGCTGCCGATGACGATCCCGCCATCGACGACGATGCTGGGGGTTGCCAAAGATATCAACGAGCTGTGCTGGGAGTGGGAGTCTGGTCCCGGAATCGTGGATGTCTCATTCGTCCATGGCTTCCCGCACACCGACATCCCGAACATCAACGTGACCGTCGTCGCAACGACGAACGACGACCGGGCGCTGGCCGCGCGGGCAGCGACGGCGGTCGCGCGGTCGATCTGGGAGCGGCGCGGCGAGTTCCTCGTCACGCTGCCGGGGGCCGAGGAAGCGGTCCGGCAGGCAATGGCCGGCGACCGGCAACCGGTCGTGATCGCCGAGGTCTCCGACAATCCCGGCGGTGGCGCTCCGGGCGACGGCACACAGCTGCTGCGAGCGCTCCTGGCGGCCAACCCGGAACGCGCGGCCTTCGGCTTCATCGCCGATCCTGAGGTCGCGCAGCAGGCGCACGAGGCTGGGGTTGGCGCGGAGATCGACATCCGGCTCGGCGGGAAGAGCGACGATCTGCATGGCGCCCCGATCGAGACACGCGCCTATGTGAAGTGTCTGACCGACGGCCGGTTCGTCTATACGACACCGATGGGCGCCGGTAGTCAGGTCGACCTTGGGCCAATGGCGCGGCTGGTGATCGGCAACGTCGACGTGCTCGTCTCGACCATCCGGACGCAGACGCTCGACGCCGAGGTGTTCCTGCTGCACGGCATCGACGCGCGGCGCTACGACATCGTCGCGCTTAAGTCGCAGCAGCACTTCCGGGCCGGCTTCGTCGACATCGCTGGCGAGATCATCCGCTGCGACACAGGTGGATCGACGACGTCGAATCTCGACGCGCTCCCGTTCCAGCGCGTTGCTCGCCCGATCTGGCCGCTCGAACGCGATGTCGTCTGGGGGTGACGACCGGACAGGAACGACCCCCTTGCTCGATCCTGGGCAGGGGGGTTGGCGGCAGGAGGCGTCCTGCTATCAATCGAGTATTCGCTACGCGTGTGGAGTGCGATCCACTTCCTGCCAGTTCGCCGCCCGCTCCATCTGGGTGACCTTGCGGACGTGGATCGCGTGCTTACCGCCCCGTGTGACCTGTAACGATGGCTGGAGCTCGTAGTAGACGTAGTCGCCCGCCACGACCGGATCGTCGTAGGGACGAACCGCAAAGCTGACATCCGCCGAGCCATCGTCGGGCAGGATGAAGCCGATATTCGCGTCCGGATCGTAGAACGTCACCTTGCCCGATTTCCGCGCGAGCTCTTCCAAGCGACTATCCATCGACCTGCCACCCCTGTTCCTGCACAACGAGCGATCGGCGCATCGATCTGACATAGCATACCCGAACAGGGGCTGTCCTCAGGCCGGTTCCAGCCACTCGATCGCGACCTTCGCAGCGCCGTGGACACTCGTTACCCGTAGCAGGCTGTCGCCGGCATTGCTGAAGCGATGGGGTATCCCCGCCGGAACGAGGACAATCTCGCCGGGTCCGGCCTCGACCGTCTCGCCGCCAATGACGAACGTGCCACGTCCCTCGGCAATGACGAAGACCTCCTCGTAGTCGTGGCGGTGCAAGCGTGGGCCATCGCCCGGCTGGATCTCGCCGAGCATCAGCGAGATCGTCTCCAGCCCGTGCTCGTCGGCATTCATAAAGCGGGCAACGACGCCGGGGCTGCCGACCTGTCGCGGCTCGAGGCTGTCGCGCGTAATCTGATAGTGCATCGCGGGCTCCATCCAGTAATCAGAAAGCGACACATCTTCGCAATCATACAGGGTCGAGCGACGGAGAAATCGGTCAGTGTTCGACTGGCCGGCGTGGTCCGGTTACTCCTGCGGCGTCCAGGACGTGATCGATCACGCGCTGCAGCTCGTCGCGCTCGGTTTGTGCGAGTGGCTCGAGGAAATGGGCAAGCATCTCGCGACGGCGTAGACGCCACTGTTCGACCTGCGCCTTGCCCGTCTCCGTGAGGCTGACGCGAACGATCCGCTCGTCGTCGGCGCAGCGCTCACGAAGGACCAGACCATCGCGTTCCAGCCGTTTGCAGGCGGTCGTTGTCGAGCTCTGCGAGATGCCCAGGGCGGTCGCGAGCTCGCCGATGCTCGATCGGCCGCGCAGATTCAGCTGGCGCAGCAGCCAGTATTGCTGGGCGGTGATTTCCCCCTGCTCGACGGGATTCGATAGCAGATGCAGCTCGCGCCAGAACATCAGCAGGCTTTCGGTCAGCCGGTCAGTTGGCATGCTCTGGCCCTCCTTCTCGCCGATAGTATATTGACAGTGAATGGTACTCGGGCGCACACTAGTTCGGCATTATTTCGCATCGCCTGGTTTGGAGCACGACGGAATGGGACGAGCGACACAAGAGGCAGGATCGACATCGGCGGAGGGCAGCGCCAGTGAGGAGTCGGTCAGTCCACGCTCGATCCTCATCTTCGCCATTGTCTCGCTCGCGCTGCTGATGTCCAGTATCGACTCCACAATCGTCGCCGTCGCCCTGCCGAACATGATGAAGGGGCTGAACACAAACCTGATCTGGATCTCCTGGGTCATCACTGGCTACAGCCTGACCCAGACGGTGATGATGCCAATGGCCGGCAAGCTGAGCGATGATTTCGGGCGCAAGCGGCTGTTCCTCGGTTGTGTCGTTCTGTTTACCGCCAGCTCGCTGCTCTGTGCGATCGCGCCGACCGTCCAGCTGCTGATCCTGTTTCGTGTGCTGCAGGCAGTCGGGGGCGGGGCGTTTCTGCCCTCGGCGGCCGGCATCGTCAGCGACGTCTTCAGCCCCAGACATCGCGGCACGGCGATCGGGCTGTTCACCAGCGTCTTCCCGCTGGGCGGCATTATCGGGCCGAACGTCGGGGGCTGGATGATCGACAACTTCGGCTGGCGCTTGATCTTCTCGGTGAACGTGCCAATCGGCGTCGTTCTGTTTGCCACCGGCATCGTCTTCCTGCCGGCCGGCGGGCGGATCACTGGCCGGCGCAGCATCGACCTTATCGGCGCCGGCGCATTCGCCACCGGCGTGGTAGCCCTGATGTACGGCATGAGCGTCTGGGGCACCAACGTCAGCTTCGAGTGGCAAGTTGCGGCGTGGATGGTGGCTGGCATCGTCGCGCTGGTTCTGTTCGTCCGTCACGAAGCGCGAACCAAAGATCCGATGATCGACCTGCGGCTGCTGAAGCAGCGCGCCTTCGTCGCCGCGAACCTCTACAACTTTCTCTATGGCGGACTGGTGTTCGGCTTCTTCAGCTTCATCCCACTCTACGCAACCCTCGAATACGGTATGACGGCCAGCCAGGCCGGATTCATCCTGACCCCGCGAGCAATCGCGATGATCAGCCTGTCAGCGATCTCGTCATTCCTGCTCATCCGCTTCGGCTATCGCATCCCGATGATCCTCGGCATCACCCTGATCAGTATCGGTCTGTTCGTGACCGGCCGAGGGATTCACGACCCGACGATCTTCGGCTACCACGTCAGCAACCTGGTGTTCCTCTCGATCACGATCGCGATCACCGGTCTGGGCGTCGGCATCGGCGGTCCTGCCGCGAACAACGCCGCCCTCGATCTGATGCCCGACGCGGTTGCGCGGATCACGGGCTTGCGTGGCATGTTCCGCTCCAGTGGTGGCGTCCTTGGCACAGCCGCGATCGTTCTTGCCCTGGCTCACTTCGATGACCAGGGTCGCGGGCTGGAGGTGATCTTCACCGCGCTATCGTTCCTGATCCTGTTGATCATCCCGGTTGTCTTCCTGATCCCCGACACCGCGCGGAATCGTCGCAAGGCTCATGGGAGGGCGGAGAGTCAGGCCGGCCAGGTTCAGGTGCAGATGGCAACTGATGACTGACGTGCTCAGTGGACATATATCCTCATCGTTGTATGAGGTTATAGTCGTTATCAGTAGGGGTTGTGGATTGTGTGGATAACTGCCGGGAGCCGCACCGGGACGGCTGAAACAGGCGGGACAGCCCGTCGGAGAACTCGTCCACATCTCCCCAGCCGGCGGCAGTGACTGATCTGTCACCGGCCGGCCATCCGCAGAGCCGGCCCGTTTGTCCACCATTGCCCCCGGCAACTATCAACGCCAACCCTCTGTACGTACACAGCGATTGACGGTATTGTCCACAGCTATCCACATTCCGGCATCAGGTTATCCACATCGGGCAGTGTCTGGGGATCGTGGAACGGGGGGAGTTGACTGGCAGTCAGTCGGGAGAACGAGCGCTGCCGGGCAACATCAGGCGGGGCTAGCTGACCCAGCCGGATTGTCGCCAGCGAGGTGAAGCGCGGCGTTGATGCTGATGATCAATGTGTCGATATCGAATGGCTTCTCGATAATGCCGTCGGGCAGAAGGTCCGCGATCGTCTCGAGGAGGATGAAGCCGGCCGACATCGCGATCACCGGGATGGCGGATGTCCGCGGGTCGGCTTTCAGCTCGCGCACGGCGTCAATCCCATTCATCACCGGCATCATCAGATCCATCAGGATCAGCGATGGCGGGTTATCGTGGACCATGCGGAGCGCCTCCTGGCCGTTCGAAGCGGTCTGTGGCGCGAACCCTTCGTCCTCCAGTAGCGCCTCGAGGGCGGACCGGATCGTTGGGTCATCATCGACAATCAAGATGTGCGACGCGATAGTAGTGTCACTTTTCACGTAACGGAACGACTACTGTCTCATCTGCTCCATCACATGGAACAGCGACGTCCAACCCCCACCACGGGACATCGCAGGGTGGATCGCAAGAAGCAGGCCAGCCGTCGTTCGACACACGCATTCGCCGAACGTGTACGATCGGGGGAACGTTGATTGTTCGACCTGTCGTTGTTGGGGGGTAGGTGACAACACTGAACGGGATCGGGGCTCCGCTGCTGGCCGCGAGCGCGCCGGGATGGCTCGTATCGGCGGTGATCGTTGTCATCGCGATCATCCTGGCGATTACGACCGTGGTGCTGATGCTGATTCGTCCGCGAACAGTCGAGGCCGGCGACGATGGCGTCGTCCGGCGGACGGTCGATCCGATGCTGATACTTTCGGCGCTGGTCGTCGTTGGGCTGGCAATCGCTGCCTGGCTGTTGCGCTGACGCGATACTGGCGCTGGTGGCACGCAACATGCTCTACAAGATAGCGACGACGGCGCCCCCACGCCGGCGTCCGGGATCCGAATGGATCCTGACGCACACATCCTCCTACCCCATCACCCCTCCCGAGGCGGCCCTCTTCAAGGGCCGTCTCACCTTTCTATGACCCTGGATCAGCCGTTCGGAATTCCGGCTCATCGACCCGGTAGTCCCGGATGCGCGGGCTGGCTGCTGCGACGCCGGCCGCGATAAGGATGCAAGCGACCCCGCCGGCAATCACGGCTGGCTGCGTGCCGAACAGCTTCGCCGTCAGTCCTGCCTCGAAGTTGCCCAGCTCCGGACCGCCGCCAGCGAAGACGGTGTGCACCGCCGCTATGCGCCCGCGAAGCGGATCCGGCGTCGCCAGCTGGCGGATCGTGTGGCGGAAGGTCATGCTGACCGTGTCGGCTGCCCCCGAAGCCGCCAGGGCCAGCAACGCGACCCGGAAGCTGGGCGCCGCGCCGAAGATAGCCACTGCCACCCCGTAGCAGGCGACCGAGAGGATCACCATTCGTCCCGGGCGTCGGGAGACTGGCAGCGCGGAAAGCACCAGCCCGCCGACCACTGCCCCCGCCGCCGGCGCGGCGTAGAGCAACCCGAGCCCATCGGCCCCAACCTTCAGAATCTCGCTGGCGAAGATCGGCAGCAGCACGAGCGATGCGCCGAACAGCGTCGCAAGGAAATCGAGCACCATCAGCGAGAGGATAACCGGGTTCTCGCGGACGAAGCGCAGCCCCTCCAGCACCGCGTCGATGCCTCCCTGCGCGCCGAGCGGCACACCAGGCCGCTCGCGCATGGCCAGCAGCGCCAGAATGACCGCGCCGAACGAGACAGCGTCGATCGCGTAGGTCGTCGTCAGGCCAAAGCTGGCGATCGCCAGCCCGCCGAGCGCCGGGCCGGCCACCGCCGCGATGTTGCTGGATACGATATTCAGCGTAATTGCCTGGGCCAACCGGTGGCGTGGGACCAGATTCGGGATCAGCGCCTGGCGGGCCGGGTCATCGAAAACATCGACCGTCGCCGTCAGCACGGTTACCACGTAGATGAGGCCGACCGACGCTCGGCCGGTCCCGGTGGCGATCGCGAGACCCAGCGAGAAGAGCGCCAGGAGCGCCTGGGTGATCAGCAGCAGCCGGCGTCGATCGCGGGCATCGGCGAACGTCCCGCCAATGAGCGCGAAGGTGATCGTCGGGAACGCCCGCAGCAGGCCAAGGATGCCAAGGTTCAGTGGCGAGCCGGTCAGCAGATAGATCTGCCAGCCGAGGGCGACGATCTGCATCTGGGTGCCGACCGTCGAGACGAACTGGCCGGCCCAGAGCAGCCGGAAATCACGATGCTTCAGCGCCGCGGTTGCCCGCTCGCGCTCGGCCGGCCGAGCGCCGTCATCGTCTGAACGCACGATCAAACACCCCCGAGTCCGCCGTCACAGCCTGCGGTGACCCTCGCTCAACGGCGTTCCGGAATGTCGCGGTGAACAGCTGGGCCCGAATTGAATACCGACGCTTGTATCACGGACGCAGGATCTGGCGCAATAGACGCGCGCGACCGCCGGCCAGCGATGACCCGACGCATGGACGCGGCCCTCATCTTGCAGTGCAGGAGGCGTGGCCGGTGACGCCCTGGACCTGTCACAGATTGACATGTGGCGACTAAAACACTATGATTCTCGTGATGCTTGGCATATGAGCCATGCGAAACAGGGCTATATGGGCCGACTGGCCCGCCGAGTCATCCGAATACGGGAGATGGAGAACACGATGAGCATCCAGCGTTGGGATCCCTGGCGAGATATCGTCTCGCTCCGCGAGGCCATGAACAGCCTGCTCGAAGAGTCGTTCGTGCGGCCGCGTGCCGGCATGGTGGCGATCACCGGCGGAATGGCGCTCGACCTGTCGGAGACAGATGAGGCCTATACGATCAAGACGACCGTGCCGGGCGTGAAGCCGGAGAACGTCGATATCTCGATCCTCGGCGACACGCTCCGGATCGTGGCCGAGGTCAAGGCCGACGAGGAGCGCGACGGCGAGAAGTGGCTGGTCCGCGAGCGACGCTTCGGCCATTTCGAGCGCACGGTGGCGCTGCCGAGCAACGTCAAGGCCGACGAGGCGCAGGCTGACTTCGACAACGGCGTCCTGACGATTATCCTGCCGAAGGCGGAGGCAGCCCGCCCGCATCAGATCCAGGTGCGCCCGGGTGCCTCGGCCAAGGGAGAGCAGCCGCAGGAGATCACGGTCGAGAGCGAATAGCTCGAGGGAGACAGTCCCACGCAGCGGGGGGCGGCAATCGCTGCCGCCCCGTCGCCGCGTGTGTTGCCGACCTGATAGGCTAGGCGGGTTCGGCTCTGTGGCCTCTCGACAGGAGCAAGACGGTTCGTGATCCTTGGCGGCATGCATCTGTTCGATAGTCTGACTCCGGTTCTCAGCCTCACGATGGGCGACATACTCGTCACTGTTCGCGAGATCACCAGCGGAGACATCGGTGGCTGGCTGCTCGGGCTATTGAGCGACACTGTTCGCTCGATCCTCCGGATCGTCATGATCGTCGTCATTTCCCTTGTTCTGATCCGCCTGCTGCGTGTGACCATCCGGCGGATCGTTACCGGCGTGCTCTCGGCCCAGACCGAGCCGACGCCGGCGCAGCACCAGCGCGCCGACACGCTGGGCCGGGTCACCGAGTCGACCGGGCGGGTGATAGTCATCATCATCGCGACGATGATGGTCCTGTCGAACCTGGGCTTCGATCTGGCCCCGCTGATCGCCAGCGCCGGCCTGGCCGGCATCGCCATCGGCCTCGGCGCGCAGAGCCTCGTCCGCGACATGCTCAACGGCTTCTTCATCCTGTTCGAGGACCAGTACGGCGTTGGCGACTTCATCACCGTCGGCGCGCATAGCGGGACGGTCGAAGCGATCGACCTGCGCCGAACGGTGCTGCGGGCGATCGACGGGTCGCAAATCGTCGTCCCCAACGGCGAAATCCGCGTGCTGGAGAATCAATCCAAGGGCTGGTCGCGCGCCGTCCTTGCCGTCCAGGCAGCCCCGAACGCCGACGATGCGCAGGTTATCGCGACGCTGAACGAAGTGCTGGCCGAGGTTCAGAACGATCCGAAGCTGAACGAGCGCATTCTGGAGCCGCCGCTCCTGTTGGGGATCACCGCGGTCACCGCGATCGGTGTGACATACAGCATCCTGGTCAAGACCGAGCCGCTCCAGCAGTGGGCGGTCGAGCGCGAGCTACGCGCGCTCATCCGCGAGGCGTTCCGCGTCCACGACATCCCCGTGCCGCTCGTCACGACGACCCTCCCCGCCACAGAAGGCTGAGCGGGGACATCCAATAGAATGATCGACACGACGAGGGCTTGCGGTAGCTGCTGACGTGCTACGTACCGGGAGATCTGCATCTGGCGCGTTCAGATTGTCGATCTCTCCCGTTTCCGTGTCATCCTCTTCGTCGTCGAGATCGGCCTTGACTTGGTTGTCAGGGTTGTGCTGTGGTTGACGTGGCAGGCTGGCACGCGATTGATACGCGCTGCTCGTCCGTTGACGCGAGCTTGATATGCGGCTGGGCATACGCTCCTTCTGTGCCGAAGCCACGGCGGACGTGTGTGCCACCGGGGCGGTACGGTAAGGAGGTGGTCAAGATGACAGGTCGCGTCATCTCGCGGGACGAGCGGGCGAACTACGCTATCGCCATCCTGATCGCCGCGGCGCCGGTCATCGCGACAATGTTCCTCTGGGATCTGTTTCAGGGGGTTATCGTCGTTACGGCGTTCGCCGTCGGCTACACTCTGCGCCCGCGGCACACGTGGGTCGTTGGCGCGGGGGTCTACATCATCCTCCTGGCGACGGTGCTCGCCTTCTGGGCGATCGGTTTCGACCTGCCGAAGGCGACCGAGGAGCAGACGCTCGGCAACGTTATTTTCAGCGCAGTGATGTTCTTTCCCTATCTGGGAGTGGTCGTCGTCTTGCCGGCCTGGCTCGGCCGGCGCTTCGCTGAGCGTCGATACATTACCCACGCCTGACTCCGCCGTTGCGCACTCGTCGGGTACACTGACGCCCATCCGATGAGACTCAGCAGCGGAAGGGGCACCACCCTCGTGCCGACAACGATTACCGGCCTGACGGCGCATGATGTCCGATTCCCGACCTCCAGAGCGCTGGACGGCTCGGACGCGATGAACCCGGACCCGGACTACTCGGCTGCCTACTGCATCCTCCACACCGACGGCGCCCACGAGGGGCACGGCCTGACCTTCACGATCGGACGCGGCAACGAGCTCTGCGTCGCGGCGATCGAGGCGTTGCGACCGCTGGTCGTCGGACGGACGCTGGAGTCGTTCGCCGCCGATATGGGCGCATTCTGGTCGCACATGGTCGGCGATAGCCAGCTGCGCTGGGTCGGGCCGGAGAAGGGCGTCATTCACCTGGCGACCGGCGCGGTGGTCAACGCCGTCTGGGACCTCTGGGCCAAGGACGAGGGCAAGCCGCTCTGGAAGCTGGTTGCCGACATGACGCCGGAGGAGCTCGTCGCCTGCGTCCCCTTCCGCTACATCACCGACGCGATCACGCCCGGCGAGGCGCTCGACCTGCTGCGCAGGGCGGCCCCCGGCAAGGAAGACCGCAAGGCGGAGCTGCGCCAGACCGGCTACCCGGCCTACACGACGTCGGCCGGCTGGCTGGGCTACCCCGACGACAAGATCCGCGCGCTCTGCCAGGAAGCGATCGCCGACGGCTGGAATTACGTCAAGCTGAAGGTGGGGCGCGACCTGGCCGATGACATCCGCCGCTGCCGGATCGTCCGCGAGGAGATCGGGCCGGAGCGCAAGCTGATGGTCGACGCCAACCAGGTCTGGGATGTCGGTCAGGCGATCGAGTGGATGACCCACCTCGCGCCGTTCGACCCGTGGTGGATCGAGGAGCCGACCAGCCCGGACGACATCCTCGGCCACGCGGCGATCGCCCGCGCGGTCGCGCCGATCGGCGTCGCCACCGGCGAACATTGCCACAACCGGATCATGTTCAAGCAGCTGATGCAGGCGGACGCGATCTCCTTCTGCCAGCTCGACGCGGCCCGGCTGGGCGGGGTGAACGAGGCGCTGGCGGTGCTGCTGCTGGCGGCCAAGTTCGGCGTGCCTGTCTGCCCGCACGCCGGCGGCGTCGGGCTGTGTGAATACGTCCAGCACCTGGCGATGATCGACTACATCGCGATCAGCGGGTCGATGGAGGGCCGCGTCGTCGAGTACGTCGATCACCTCCACGAGCACTTCGTCGATCCGGTCAGCGTCCTCGGCGGCCGCTATCTGCCGCCGGAGGTCCCCGGCTACTCGGTCGAGATGTGGCCGGAGTCGATCGCCGCCTACTCGTATCCCCACGGTGGGGCGTGGTTGCAGCTGGATTGACCGATGGGCGCGTCTGCCCGGTGGCTTGTGTGTCGTGAAGCATGGGGGTTGTGGCGATGGTGACGGGGAACACGGGGCCGATTGCGGCAGCGCCCACGCGGGGAATGGCGCGGCGTTGGCCGTGGCGCATCTGCATCGTTCTTGCGGCTGTGCTCCTCTTTGTCGGCAATCTTGGCCTGTGGGCCTATCGGACTACCTCCGATCAGACGGTCTTCGTTGATTCGACGCAGAAGGTGTTCGATCGGGAAGATGTGCGAAACGCGGTGGCGACGAAGATCGTCGATCGCATGCTGAGAGATTCCCCACGCATCCTGCAGGGCTTTCGCGACACACTCGTGCCGATCGTGGCCGGCATGCTGAAAAGCGCGCCGTTCAAGGGCGTGCTGGCGGAGATCGTGATCCAGCTCCATCGAGCAATCGTCACTGGCGAGCCGATCAACGTCACGATCAGCTCACCAGAGCTGCAGCAGATGGTTGTCTCAGTGCTGCAGGTGATTTCGCCCGCGGACGCGGCGACCCTGGCGCAGGACGATGCGACCCTCACGTTCGAGCTGTTCGCGCATACGGACCTCCCCTCATATCAGCGGGAACTCCAGACACTGCGCTGGACGGGCATTATTGGCGGCGTGGCGGGACTACTGCTGCTCGCGCTGCCGCTGGTGGTCCGGCGCGATCGCTGGTCGGTCTGGCTGGCCGGCCTGGCGCTGATCGGCGTGTTCGTGGCGACAGCTCTCTTCGTGCTGATCGCCGGGCGCGTGATCGACCTGCAGATCATCGACCTACCGACGCGGACGATGGTCAGCGGTGTGGCCGACGAGCTGTTCGAGCGGCTGATCTCGCAGTCGCTGATCGTGCTCGCTATCGGGGTCGTGCTGTGTGTCGTCGGCCTCGTTCGCTGGCCAGGTGGCCGGGCGGGGCAGCCGGCAGCAGCCGCGTAGCCGGGCCGGCCGCGACGCCCGTCGACTGTATCGGCGAGATTCGCGTCACGCGAGACACGTATCGACAAAAATGGCGCGTCGTGCCGCCTGTCGTCTGCTATCGTATCGCTACCTACAATTCTGCACGGTGATCGCAGGATCAGAACGGGTATGGTATGCCGCGCATCTTCGACAACATCAAGCAGGAGCTCTTGGAGGCCATTCGCTCGACCCTGTCGCAAGCCAATGGTATGGATATCTCGGTCGGCTATTTCAACCTGCGCGGATGGCAACTGATCGACGATCTCGTCGAGACGCTGCCGGTGAACGGCGCCGCGCCATGTCGTTTGCTGGTGGGAATGACACTCGCGCCACATGATGAGCTGAGACGAGCCCGGAGACTCAAGCCGGAAGAGGCGCCTGACCAGCAGGAACTGGCACGACGTCGCCGAAAGGTCGCGGAACAGTTCCGCGAGCAGCTAATTTTCGGTAGGCCGACGAACCAGGACGAGGACGGGCTTCGCCGCCTCAGCGCGCAGCTTCGAGCAGGAAAGCTGGTGGTCAAGCTCCATCTCGATCATCCGCTGCACGCCAAGCTCTATCTGTTTCGCCGCGATGATGCCGACAACCCGATGACGGGCTACGTCGGCAGCAGCAACCTCACGATGCCGGGGTTGTCGTGCCAGGGCGAGCTCAACGTTGACGTGCTCGATCATGATGCTTGCGAGAAGCTGCAGAAGTGGTTCGACGATCGTTGGAGTGATCGCCGGTCGCTCGACATCACTGACCTGTTGGCCGACATCATTGACGAGAGCTGGGCGCGCGAGCAGACGATCCTGCCCTATCTCCTCTATTTGAAGATGGTCTACCATCTCTCCCGGGAGGCGCGCGAGGGCCTGGCGTCGTTCCAAATCCCTAGTGAATTTCAAGACATCCTGTTCGAGTATCAGGCGGCGGCGGTCAGGATCGCGGCCCACCATCTCAACAAGCGTGGCGGTGTGATGATCGGAGACGTTGTCGGGCTCGGCAAGACACTGATGGCGACGGCGCTGGCGAAGATCTTCGAGCAGGACAGTGGCGTCTCGACACTGATCATCTGCCCCGCCAATCTCCAACAGATGTGGCGCGACTATGCGAAGCGATATGGATTGCATGCCGAAGTCATGTCGTATGGCAAGGTGGAGAAGGATCTCGCGAAGGTTCCGGCGCGCTTCCGACTCCTGATCATCGACGAGAGTCACAACCTGCGCAACCGCGAGGGAAGCCGCTACGCGGCGATCCGTGACTACATTCAGACGAGCGATAGCCGGGTGATCATGTTGACGGCCACGCCGTACAACAAGCATTACGACGACCTCGCCAGCCAGCTGCGGCTGTTCGTCGACCCCGAGGCGGACATCGGCATCCGGCCGGAGGCGTATCTCCGGGAGATCGGTGAGATCACGTTCTCCCAACGCCATCAGGCCTCGCCGCGCTCGCTGGCGGCCTTCGAGCCGAGTCTCTACGCCGACGACTGGCGCGAGTTGATGCGGCTTTTCCTCGTCCGGCGAACCCGATCGTTCATTATCAACAACTATGCCCTCGCCGATCCCGCGACCGGCCGCAGATATCTCCCCCTCGAAGGCGGCGAGCGATCGTACTTCCCGGATCGTAAACCGTTGACGATCGAGTTCCGTGTCGACGAGAACGATCCCGACGACCCCTATGCCCGCCTCTTCGCCACCGATATCGTCGAGATCATCGATAGCCTCTATCTGCCGCGCTACGGACTCGGGAACTATGAAGCGCCAATAGTGATCTCCCGGCCGACGCCCGCCGAGCAGGAGCAGCTGGACAATCTCTCTCGCGCCGGCAAGCGCCTGATGGGCTTCTCGCGGACCAACCTGCTCAAGCGGCTCGAAAGTGGCGGCGCTGCATTCCTGCAATCGGTCGACCGGCATATCCTGCGCAATCATGTCTACCTGTACGCCATCGAGAACGGGCTCGACCTGCCGATCGGCACGCAGGAGCCGGAGCAGCTCGATCCCGGCGAGACCGATGTCGACGCGATCACCAACGATGATGAGGCAGCGGTCGAGGAAGAGGCCACCACAACGACCCGGAATGACGCGGCCTACCGACGGCGCGCCGAGGAGATCTATCGTCAGTACGCCGGCCCGTGGAAGAAACGCTTCAAGTGGCTGCGCCCTTCCCTCTTCGACAAGGAGCTGCGCCGGCATCTCGACGATGATGTACGGGCGCTGATGAAGATCCTGCGTATCGCTGGCGAGTGGGATCCCGCCCGGGACGAGAAGCTGAACGAGCTGACCCGGCTGCTGACACGGACGCATCCATCGGAGAAGGTGCTCGTCTTCACCCAGTTCGCCGACACCGCCGACTATCTCGCCGAGCAGCTTCGCGCACGCGGCATTGCCAGCGTCGCTGGCGTCACCGGAGACTCCCAGAACCCGACGGCGCTCGCCCAGCGGTTCAGCCCGGTTGCCAATGATAAGCGCGGCGAGATTGGCCCCGGCCAGGAGCTCCGCGTGTTGATTGCCACCGACGTCCTCTCTGAGGGGCAGAACCTGCAGGATTGTCATATCGTCGTGAATTATGACCTGCCCTGGGCGATCATCCGGCTGATCCAGCGCGCCGGCCGCGTCGACCGCATCGGCCAGCAGGCGGAGGCGATCCTCTGCTACTCCTTCATGCCCGCCGAGAGGATCGAGGATCTGCTTCGGCTGCGGGCGCGAGTGCTGCGGCGCCTGCGTGAGAACGCCGAGGTCGTCGGCAGCGACGAGGCGTTCTTCGGCAGTGGCGACGAGAACCGCATCGTCGTTGACCTGTACAACGAGAAGGCCGGCATCCTCGACGACGACGCCGACGACGACACCGACCTGTCCTCACGGGCGCTGGCGATCTGGAACAACGCGATCGAGGCGGACCCGCGGTTGAAGGGCATCGTCGAGAGGCTGCCCGACGTGGTCTATTCCTCGCGAACCCACCAACCCACGCCGGAGAACCCTGATGGCGTCCTCGTCTACATGCGCACGGCCCAGGACTACGACGCACTGGCGTGGGTCGGGCGCGACGGTGAACCGTTCACCGAGTCGCAGTCGCGCATCCTGCAGGCGGCCGCCTGTCATCCAAACACACCAGCCGCGCCGCGCAACGATTCTCACCATGAACTGGTCGCAGCGGGCGTCGCGCGGATCACCGACGAAGCGATGGCCGAGGGCGGCCAGCTTGGCCGCCCCTCCGGCGCGCGGTACAAGACCTACATGCGCCTCAAACGCTTTATCGAGGAGAATGAGCGCACAGTGTGGGTCACCGACGAGCACCGGCGCGCTCTGGCCGATATCTATCGCTACCCCTTGCGCAACACGGCCACCGACACCCTGAATCGGCAATTGCGCGCGGGAATCGTCGATCAGAAGCTGGCCGAGCTAGTCGTCGACCTGCGGCGTGACGACCGGCTCTGCGTCATCCATGATGACGACGAGGACGAGGACGCCGAACCACGAGTCATCTGCTCGCTCGGCCTGTGGGGAGGGAACCAGCCATGAGCGTCGACATCAACCGCATCCGCAGGCGCGTCCGCGAGTTCGATCTGCGAGGGCTATTCATCGAGGAGCTGGGCTGGGACTACGATCGCGCGAAGTCGTTCGAGGCCGAGGGCTGGACGCTGCAGCCAATCGCCCAGAAGCGGGGCTTTCGGGTGTTCCACTGTGCGTCGCCGGATGATGATATGCCCGACCGCGCGATGCGGCAGAAGATCGACGGGCAGGTGGCAAAGAACGTTGCGCTGGAGCACCTGATCGTCTACACCGACGCCGGCAACACCCAGCAGGTCTGGCAGTGGGCGCTGCGCCAGCCGGAGACGCCGGTGAAGTACTTCACCGACCGGTACGAGGCCGGCCAGAGCGGGCAACGGCTGGCCGAGAAGCTCCAGCGGCTCCACGTCTCGATCGACGACGAGGACCGGCTGACGATCATCGATGTCAGCCAGCGGGCCGCGCAGGCGTTCCGGCGCGACAAGGTGACCAAGAAGTTCTACGACCGCTTCGCGAAAGAGCGCGAGGAGCTCCTGCCGAAGATCGAAGGCATCCCGGTCGAGGACGACCGCGACTGGTACGCGTCGATCATGCTGAACCGGCTGATGTTCGTCTATTTCGTCCAGCAGAAGGGGTTCCTCAACAACGACCCGCACTACCTGCAGACGAAGCTGCGCGAGGTCCAGCAGCGGCAGGGGCGCGACCAGTTCTACTCGTTCTACCGCGAGTTCCTGCTGAAGCTGTTCCACGAGGGGCTGGCGACCCAGCCGCCGCGCCCGCCGGAGATCGAGGCGCTACTGGGCGACGTGCCCTACCTCAACGGCGGCATCTTCGACCAGCACCAGATTGAGCTGAACCACCCGGACATCCAGATCCCCGACAGCGCGTTCGAGCGGCTCTTCGACTTCTTCGACGACTACCAGTGGCACCTCGACGACCGGCCGCTGCGCAAGGACGACGAGATCAACCCGGACGTCCTCGGCTATATCTTCGAGAAGTACGTCAACCAGAAGCAGATGGGGGCCTACTACACCAAGGAGGACATCACCGAGTACATCTCGAAGAACACGATCGTGCCGTTCCTGTTCGACGCGGCGAAGAAGGACTGCGCGATCGCCTTCGAGCCGGGCAGCGCGCTCTGGGGGCTGCTGCAGACCGACCCGGACCGCTATATTTACGACGCCGTCCGCAAGGGAGTCGAGGTTCCGCTGCCGGCCGAGATCGCGGCGGGGGTGAAGGACGTGGCGCAGCGCGGCGGCTGGAACCGGCCGGCCGGCGAGGACTACGCCCTGCCGACCGAGACCTGGCGCGAGCACGTCGCCCGGCGGCAGCGCTACGAGGACATCTGGCAGAAGCTGGTCGGCGGCGAGGTGTCGTCGATCGACGACCTGATCACCTATAACCTGAACATTCGCCAGTTCGCCCAGGACGTCATCCACCACGCGGAGGGGCCGGAGCTGGTGCGCGCGTTCTTCAAGGCGATCGCGAACGTCTCGGTGCTGGATCCGACCTGCGGCTCCGGCGCGTTCCTGTTCGCGGCGCTGAACATCCTCGCGCCGCTCTACGATGCCTGCCTGGAGCGGATGGAGGAGCTGGTCGCCGAGCTTGACCACTCGGCCGAGGCCCACCGGCCGGAGAAGTACAAGGACTTCCGCGCCACGCTGGCCGAAGTCGGGAAGCACGCCAGCCGCAACTACTACATCTTCAAGAGCATCATCATCCAGAACCTGTACGGGGTCGACATCATGGAGGAGGCAGTCGAGATCTGCAAGCTGCGCCTCTTCCTGAAGCTCGCCTCCGAGCTGGAGGCCGGCCAGACCCCCGAGCCGCTGCCGGATATCGACTTCAACATCCGCGCCGGCAATACGCTGGTCGGCTTCGCGACGATGGACGAGGTGCGCAAGGCGGCCGCGATGGACGCCCGCGGCAATATGCGCCTGCCGATGCCGGAGGACGAGGCGGCCATGCGCCAGCTGGAGGAGCGCGCCGAGCTGGCCGATCGCGCCTACCGGCAGTTCCGCGAGCAGCAGACAACCTGGGGTGGCCAGATCGGCCCGCGGGCCAAGCTGGACCTGCGTGACCGCCTGCGCGACCTCTCGGCCGAGCTGGATCGCTACCTGGCCCGGCTCTACGGCATCCACCCCGAATCGAGCCGCTCGCCGCTGGAGTACGAGCAGCGCTTCAACCAGTGGCGCGCCAGCCACCAGCCGTTCCACTGGCTGGTTGACTTCTACGGGCTCATGCACCGGGGCGGGTTCGACGTGATTATCGGGAATCCGCCGTATGTCTCGGTCAGGAAGATCTCGTATCTTAAGCCGTCCAACAACACAAGTCGGTATTCTGACATTTATGCATATGTGGTGATGCGCTGCCTCGAGCTGGCAGGGTCGCGTGGTCGATGCGGGATGATCGTTCCGCTGTCGCTCACCTTCAGCGAGGATTTCGGGTATTTGCGGTCGTCACTCAGCGAGTGGGGCCGCGGGTGGTACTCGTCGTACGACAACATCCCGGCTGCGCTCTTCAGCGGCGTTAGCCAACGCTGCACAATCTGGCTCGGCAGTCATGGCGAGAGCCAGATGTTTGTTGGCCCAATGCATCGTTGGCGCGCTAAGTACCGGCCCAGCCTGTTATCTACTATCACGTACACACCCATAGCAGTCACGCACGTACACACGTTCGGGATACCGAAGGTCGCAGGTGCCACGCTGCAAGATATTCTGACTCGCCAGCGGTTGTATGCGAGACCAGGCCCCCTCTATACACGCGACGATCCGCTCGCCACGCACCGGCTGATGTTTGCACCCTCGGCTCGTAACTTCATGTCGGTGTACGCAGAGCGTCCTCCGACCCTTGGCGTGGTATCGCTAGACAGGACCTCTTCAAAGAGTCCTGGTGTCCTTCGATTCCGTTCTAGCGATACGCGCTTTGCGGCACTGGCCTCCACGCTTGGTGAAACGGGGTTCTGGTACTGGCTCACCAGAGGTGATGGCTTCGACGTTACAGGGTGGTTACTCTCCGACTTCCTAATGGCGCTGAATGCGGTTCCAGCCGAGCATTGCGCGCTACTGTGCCAGCTTGGGGAGCTGCTGCATGAGCGGCGTTTCGAGGCGCTGGTGTTCAAGAAGAACGCAGGCAAGTTCGTCGGCAACTTCAACTATCGAGGCATGCCGGAGGTTACGCGGCGAGCCGACTTGGTACTCCTCGCTGGGCTTGGGGCATCGCGAGATGAGGCAGAAGAGTTATTCGACTATGTTCAGCGCACCTTGGCGATCAACGAACAGGCCGGTGAGAAGGGCATCCCCGATTCGATCAAGGCGATGTTCCCGCCGCTCCCTGTGGACGAAGACCGTCATCGATCCGTGTTCCGCGACGCGGACGAGCTCATCCAGCAGCATTACGGGTTCACGGACGAGGAGCTGGACTTCATCATCAATTACGACATCAAGTACCGGATGGGGCGCGCCGGGCTGGCGGCGGGCGGCGATGCGGGCGGGGACGAGTGAGCGCTGGTGATGGACACTGAGCAGATGCGGCAGCTGATCGCGGGTGGCGAGTCGTTCACCGTCGAGTTCAAGAGTGACAAGCAGCGGCTGTCGGATCGTGATCTGTGTGAGAACGTCGTCTGTCTGGCGAACGCCGACGGAGGTGTGATTCTCGTCGGCGTCGAGAACGACGGCCGAGTGACGGGAGCAAAGCCCCGGCACGACGGAACGACCGAGCCGCGCAAGCTCCAGGCGATGATCTTCAATAACACCGTCCCGTCGATCAACACTCGCGTCAGCGTCCATCGCATTGATGACGCTGACGTGCTGGCGGTCGAGGTCGATGCCTACCCCGCGATCTGCGCGACGAATGATGGGAAGACCCTGCGCCGGGTCGACGGCATCAACGGACCCGAGTGCCGGCCCTTCTTGCCCCACGAGCACGCGAGCCGCCGTAGCGACCTGGGCTTGCTTGACTACTCGGCGCAGCGAGTCGACGGCGCGACCTG
>Ga0073899_10001785_pt1 | contig 19547 bp, 14 predicted proteins | sample KloWWTmetaKNB5Ph_FD_88975 | JGI IMG/M metagenome (GOLD analysis project Ga0073899, IMG submission 88975) | Active sludge microbial communities from Klosterneuburg, Austria, studying microevolution and ecology of nitrifiers - Klosterneuburg... | ecosystem: Engineered > WWTP > Aerobic digester >... | reverse complement strand
TGTGCTCCTCGCCGTCGAGGGTGATGATCGACATGTCGCCCGCGATCGCGGGGCGGACCCCGTAGCGGCAGCAGTACATCTCGGAGTCGCGGCTGACGGTGAACACGTCCTCGTGGCGCGCCGCGATGAAGAGGTCGTTCTTCTTGTCGTGGTGCAGTCCCGGCTGCTGACGCAGCCATGCGTACAGGTCCCACGCGTCGTCGAAGGTGTGGGGATCGCAGAAGTCGGCCTGCGCGAAGTCGCGGTCCGACGCGGCGGGGGAGTCCTCGAGCATCGTCATGGGAAGACCGTACAAGTGACCGAACGCTCGTTCAAGGGCCAATCGAACGATCGTTCAGAGAATCCGCCCGGTACGATCGTGACGCGCCCGGTCGGGACCACCGGTCCCTCTCACGGGGCGCGCCGACAGGGGGGCACATGACCACGACCGATCCCGTCGCGATCAGCGACGTCGACCTGCTCGACCTCGACGCGTTCGTCGAGGGCCGTCACCACGCCATGTTCGCGACGCTGCGCGAACAGGACCCGGTCCACTTCCACGCCGAGCCGGACGGTCCGGGGTTCTGGGCGGTCACCAAGCACCACGACCTGCAGGCGGTCAACCGTGACACCGCCACCTTCTCGAGTCAGCTCGGAGGCACCCAGCGCGTCGACCCCGACCCCGAGGAGTTCGACACCCGCGGCGTGCTGCTGCTCGACTCCGACCCGCCCCAGCACACCCGCTACCGGCGACTGGTCAACAAGGGCTTCACGCCCCGCATGATCGGCCTGCTCGAACAGCACCTGCGCTACCGCGCCGAGCTGATCGTCGATTCGGTCATCGAGCACGGCAGCTGCGAGTTCGTCTCCGACCTGGCCGCCGAGCTCCCGCTGCAGGCCATCGCCGAGATCATGGGTGTCCCCCAGGAGGACCGCCGCCTGCTCTTCGACTGGTCCAACGCCATGATCGGCGCCCAGGACCCCGAGTACCAGGACCCGGACAACCCGGACCGCCCCCTGCAGGCCGCGGGGGAGATCTTCGCCTACGCCAACGACCTGGCCACCCAGCGGCGCGACGACCCCCGCGACGACATCGTCACCACCCTCATCAACGCCGAGATCGAGGGCGAGAAGCTCAGCGAGCTCGAGTTCGACATGTTCATGCTCCTGCTGACCGTCGCCGGCAACGAGACGACCCGCAACGCCACCTCGGCCGGGATGCACGCTCTGCTGACCCATCCCGACGAGATGTCCCGCTTCCTCGGGCACCTCGACGACGACGGGTACCGGTCGGCCGCGCTCGACGAGGTGCTGCGGTGGGCCACACCGGTGCTGCACTTCCGACGCACCGCAGCGGTCGACACCGAGATCCGCGGCCGGGAGATCGCGGCAGGCGACAAGGTGCTCATCTGGCACGTGTCGGCCAACCGCGACGAAGAGGTGTTCGAGGACCCGTTCCGCTTCGACCTGGAACGGCGTCCCAACGAGCACGTCGCCTTCGGCGGCGGCGGAGCGCACTACTGCCTGGGGGCGAACCTGGCCAAGCTCGAGCTCGACATCATCTTCGCCGAGGTGCTCAGCCGCATGCCGGACCTGTCCGCGGCGGGACCGGCCGAGATGCTGCGGTCGAACTTCATCGGCGGGGTCAAGCACCTGCCGGTCAGCTTCACCCCGGGTCCACGCAAGCACGGCTGACCGGTCGGGTCAGCGGCCGGACCGCTCGCCGAGGGTCAGGCCCCGGCGCGCTCGTTGAGCTCGTTGAGCCGGCCGGTGGCCTCGAGGTACTCCTCGACCATGCCCAGCACGACGTCGCGGGAGCGCCGGACCTTGTTCATCTGACCGACGACCTGGCCGACCGGGTTGAAGTTCACGTCCTTGGCCTGCTCGGGGTACGCGTGGCCGCGTGCGACCGCCTCGCCGGTGACCATGAACTGCAACGGCATGCCGAGCGGCTGGGGGTTCTCGGGGTTCTCCCAGGCGTCGGTCCAGTCGTTGCGCAGCATCCGACACGGCTTGCCGGTCCACGAACGGGAGCGCACCGTGTCGCGGCTGGTGGCGTCGATGTAGGACTGCATCTGCGCCGGCGGGATGTCGGCTTCCTCGACGGTCAGCCACAGCGAGCCCGTCCACACGCCCTCGGCGCCCATCGCCAACGCCGCTGCCATCTGACGGCCGTTGCCGACACCGCCGGCGGCGAGCACCGGGGTCGGGGCGACGGCGTCGATCACCTGGGGCCACAGCACCAGCGAGGCGACGTCGCCGGTGTGGCCGCCGCCCTCGGTGCCCTGGGCGATGATGATGTCGACCCCGGCGTTCTTGTGGCGCATCGCCTGGGCCGGGGCGCCGCACAGCGCGGCGACCAGCCGACCGGCACCGTGGATGCGCTCGATCACCTCGGGCGGCGGCGTGCCCAGCGCGTTGGCGATCAGCTTCACGCCGTCGTGGCGCAGCGCCTCGTCGATCAGCGGCGACGCGGTGGCCTCGGTCCAGCCGATCAGGGTCGGGGCGATCTGATCGGCGGGCAGCTCGGGGACGTCGTGGTCGGCGAGCAGCTTGCGGGCGAAGTCCTTGTGCTCCTCGGGTACGAGGGTCTGCAGTTCGGCCTCGAGCTTGACCGGGTCGAGCTCGCCCATCCCCTCGTACTTGCCGGGGATGACGACGTCGACGCCGTAGGGGCGGTGGCAGTGCTCGTCGAGCCACTCGAGCTCGGTGGCCAGCTGCTCGGGGGTGAACCCGACCGCTCCCAGGACGCCGAGGCCGCCGGCGTTGGACACCGCGGCGACGACGTCGCGGCAGTGGGTGAAGGCGAAGATCGGGAACTCGATGTCGAGCTGGTCGCAGAGGCTGGTGCGCATGCCGGCACGGTAGCGGAGAACTGGAACGTGTTTCAGTTCTGCTCAACCCTGCTCGGGCAACGTCGTGGCCCCGACCAGCGGTCGTCGGCGACCATGGATGTGGTGAGCGATCCGGTAGGGACCGATGCGATCCGCATCGGGTTCCGACTCCTGACCGACGACGACCTGCCGCTGCTGCACCGGTGGCTCAACGACCCGGACGTCGTGAGGTGGTGGGAGGGCGACGATGTCACCTGGGACGGGGTGCTCGGGCGGTACTCGACGGCTGCCACCGCGGACGACTCCGTCGAGCACCACCTGGTCCTGGTCGATGATCGCCCCGTGGGCTGGATCCAGTGCTGGTTCCTGCGCGACGAACCCGACATGGCGGAGTGGGTGGAGCGCGGCTTCGATGCGTTCGGCACCGCTGGGATCGACTACCTGATCGGCGAGTCGGTCGACCGTGGCGTGGGCCTGGGCGCGGCGATGATCGCGGAGTTCGTCGACCGTGTGGTCTTCGGCGCCCATCCCGGGATCGACGCGGTCGGATCAGATCCGGACCGGGCCAACGAGCGGTCGTGGCGGGCGTTGGCCGCGGCGGGCTTCCGGCCGGTGGCCGACCGACCCGAGGGTGCCCGGACCTATCGGATCATGCGGCGGGACCGGCCGACCGGGGCTGCTACTTGACGGTGACGTCGCGGCACCCGAGCGAGGTGGACGTCCCGGTCGGGTTGTCGAGCACCCACACGCACACGGTCCGGGTTCCCTTGCCGCCGGTCCACTGGACCATCCACAACCCGGCGGGATGCGCCTGAACCTCGCGCACCGCCGTCTCGCGGCCCATCGTCGACACGACTCGCAGGCGCGGAGCGCCGTCGGGGTCGCCCGCGGCTCCGCCGACCACGACCGTCGACCCCTCGGCCTTGGCCATCGTGAAGATGCCGCTCGGTGGGCTGTTCGACGGGACCGACGGTCCCGGGGTCGCGCCGCTGACCGTGAACCTGCTCGACATGAGCTGGAGCGACGGCGAGTTCGTGTTGACGATCGATCGGAACGACGACCCGATCAGGTCGCGGCTCCCCGCGGTTCCGATCAGTCGGATCGTCGCCTTGTCGAGTCGACCCGACACCCCGACCGGTCCGAGCACCTGGATCGACGTGACCTCGCCCACCCCGAACCAGGCGCCGAGCTGGGCGCCGTTGTAGGTGCGCGACCACATGGCGTTGGGGTTCCCGCCGGTGAGGTCGGCCGGGTCGGGCACCCCGCGCAGGTAGGGGACCGCGGAGACCCACACCGTCTCGCTGTTCTCGGTGTGGCCACCCGAGGACGCCGAGTACACCGCGTCGATCAACCCGCCCCCGTAGGTCACGACCTGAGACGCGGTGGCGTCGACCGCGGCGACCCAGCGCTGGCCGAGCGATCCGTACTCCTTGTCCCACCCGAGGTACGACTGGTCGGGCAGGCCGCCGACGATGTCGTAGGTGCCGGCGCCCGCCGCCTTGGCGACCTTCTTCTGGGCGAAGGTCCGCCCCGCGATCGCCTGGGCCTGCAGCGCGGCGTCGGGCCACGACGACGGCATCTCGCCCAGCCCGTAGAGGTAGTCCTGCATCGGCAGGGTGACGACGGCCTGGACGGTCCCGGATCCGGTGGGGTGCAGCTGAAGGAACCCCCGGTTGTACTTGACCCGCGGCGGAGACATCTCGAGCGGCGGTCCGCCGAGCGCGATCGACACCGTGCCCGTCGCCGACGTGTTCAGACCGCCGGAGAGCTGGATGGTCGAACCGCTGGACGTGACGGTCACCGGAGCCGACGTCGTGCCCAGCGCCGCGCCGGCGACGAAGGTCGTGGGGCCCCACGGCGTGAGGGTCAGCGTCGAGTTGGTGGCGAGCAGGACCCGGATGGTGCCGGTCGACGTCGTGGTCACGGTGGTACCCGAGTAGTAGTGGCCCAGGATCTGCGCGGCCGACGATCCCTGCTCGGCCAGGCCGCGGGCACCCCACTGGCTCATGCCGACGCCGTGGCCCCAGCCGGAGCCGGCGAAGGTGAACCCGGTGACCGCCGAGCTGGTCGGGACGCTCACCCCCCAGGCTCCGACGGCGAGCACCACAGCGGCCAGGGCGGTCAGGGCCCGGCGGGCCCTCGGCGCGGATCGGGCGCCGCGTGCCGGGACGTCGGGGGTCGGAGCAGGGGGCGCGTTCGTCGGATCCATCGGGAGCGATGCCACGGTGACTGCCTCGGCTCGACTGTCCTCCGACTTGAGGATCGGGTCGGGGTCAGGGGTCTCACGCTGTGCGACCCTTGTGTGGTGACCCCGATCGTAGGAGCCGTCGGAGCGCAGCCGGAGGTCACCCCTTCGGGGAGTGCCGGTGTGCGGGTGGCCACCGCGAACATCCGCCACGGTCGTCCCGAGGGCGCGGCGGGCCCGGATCCCGCTCGCCTGGCCGACACCCTCGGGCGGATCGGAGCGGACGTGCTCGCCGTCCAGGAGGTCGACCGGCGCACGCGACGGGCCGGCGGGGCGGACCAGGTCACGGCGATCGCCGAGGCGACGGGTCTCGAGGTCCGATTCGCTCCGGCGCTCGAACACGACGGCGGTGAGTACGGCGTGGCCCTGGCCTCCGCGGTCGGGTTCCGGTCCTCGGAGGTCCTACGCCTTCCGGGCTCCGGGGAACCGAGGGTCGCCCTGCTGGCCGTGCTCGGTTCGGGCGAGTCCGAGTCGACCTCCGGCGGGTGGGCGGTCGGCTCCACCCACCTGTCCACCGATCCGGGGGTCGCGGTCACCCAGCTCCGGCGGGTGCTCCGGTCGCTCGACGAGTTGGCGGCGGGTCGACCGGCGCTGCTGCTCGGCGACCTGAACATGGAGGCCCGGGCGGTCGCCCCGATGCTGGTCGAGGCCGGGTTCGTCGCGGCGCCGTCGGGGCCGACCCATCCGGCGCGGCGGCCGACCCGCCGGATCGACTGGGTTCTGGCGCGGCGGGCGACCGTGCGTTCGTCGGCGGTGCTCGAGGTGACCTGCAGCGATCACCGTCCGCTGGCCGCGACGGTCGAGCGAGTGGACGGCTCCGGGACGGTCCGAACCGACGTGGACGCCGACGGTCGGGTTCCCTAGCCTCGGCTCAGCGATCGAGAGGCGGAGCGGGCGGGCGATGCACCGGATGGAACGGGAACCCGACGAGTTGGCGGCCACGCCGCACCAGAGCGACGCCGACCGGCCGCCGGTCGGCGAGCCGCTCGTCGTCTCCCGGCACAACCCGGGGGCCCGCCCGGCGTGGACCGGATCCGCTGACGTCCCGGCCGGCGCGGCGGAGCCCGCGGCTGCACCGGTCGCCTCCATGGAGGGACGGGTGGCCGTGGTGACCGCCGCCACCGGCGCGCTCGGCGTCGCTCTCGCCGCCGAGATGGTCGGCCGGGGGGCGCGGGTCCTGCTCGTGGACGACGACCTCGACGGACTGCTCGACGTGGTGGACTCGCTGGCTCCCGCGCATGCCGTACCGGTGCGATGCGACCTCGGTTCGGACGCGGACGTGGCCGCGGCCTGCGACTTCGTCACGAGGAGCACGGCGGTCGACGTCGTGGTGCACGTCGGCCGGCGCGAGGGCGACGGCGACGACGCCGACGCCGACGCCGAGGTCCGACCGGTCGGTCGGAACGCTCTCGACGACCGCTACCGCGCCGACGTGCGTGGTCCGCTGGGCCTGATCGATGGCCTGTTCCCGGTGACCGGGTCCGCTCCGACGGTGGTGCTGGTCGACCCGCCGCGCTCGACCCGCGACCCCTGGGGATCGGTGGCGACCGATCTGGTGGTCGAGCACCTGCCGGTGCACGACGGCTTGCGGGTCACCCGGGCGACGTGCAGCGAGGATCTCGACCCCGCGGAGTTCGCGGGAGCGGTCATCGATCTGCTCGGACGGGACGACGTCGGCGTGTCACGGGTCGAGCTGGTGGGACCGGCACGATCCGCCCCGGCCGGGACCGCGGCGACGGATACCGGGACGTGGCTCGACGGTGGAGAGGGCACCGGGCGATAGCCTGCGGGAGTGGCGAGGACGTGCATGCGACCGGGGTGCGACCGCCCGGCCGCGGCGCGGGTCGCGTTCGACCCGGTCGCCCTGCAGCTGTGGCTCGATCCGCTGGCCCGGCGATCGGCGCCGGTGCAGGAGCTGTGCGAGTTCCACGTCGAGCGGCTGACCGTGCCCCGGGGCTGGTCGGCGACGGACCGTCGCCCCGGAGTCGTGGCCGACGTGGTTCCGGGCTCTGCGGGCCTCGCGGTCGTGGATGCTGCGCCGTCGTCCGCGCCGGTTCCCGAGCCCGAGCCCGAGACGGAGCCCGAGACCGAGCCCACGACCGAGCCCGAGCCCGAGCCCGACGCACCGATCGACGCCGGCGAACCGATGGCCGAACCGATGGCCGAACTTCCGGTCGTGGATCTGCCGGTGGTGTCGGAGCCGGTGGTGTCGGAGCCGGTGGTGTCGGAGCCGGTGGTGTCGGAGTCGGTGGTGTCGGAGGATCCGGAGCGAGCCGCACCTTCCCCAGTCGATCCCGCCGCCGTTCACGACCGTCCGCAGCCCGCTGCTGCTGCCGCCTCGCGGAATCGGGGGCGCGGTGGACGGGGTTCGGCCCCGTCGCTGCTGTCCCGGGCCTTCGAGCTCACCGGCCACCAGGAGTCGATCCTCACCCGGCCCGCGGAGGACGACGCCCCGGCCGGGGAGTCGAACGGGGACGACCCGGTGCCCTCGGAGTCGGCCACGGTCGACTGACCGACTGACCGACTGGAGGTCGCCGGTCGGATCCCGGGTTGGGTGCGGCAGGACCGGTGGTGCCTACTGTGGCGCCATGGTCGACTTCGCCTTCCAGGAGATGTTCCCCCAGGCCAAGGGGGACGCGCCGTACCGCCAGCTGACCTCCGACTTCGTCGAGGTCGACGACTACCGGGGTCAGCGGATCCTGCGGGTCGATCGACAGGCGCTGACCCTGCTGGCCGCCGAGGCGCTGCGCGACATCGCGCACCTGTTCCGCCCCGGTCACCTGGCCCAGCTCGCCAAGATCCTCGACGACCCCGAGGCGACCGAGAACGACCGGTTCGTCGCCCGCACGATGCTGCAGAACGCGTGCGTGTCGGCCGGGATGGTGCTCCCGTCGTGCCAGGACACCGGCACCGCCATCGTCATGGGCAAGAAGGGCCAACAGGTCTGGACCCACTCCTCCGACGGTGCCCCCGGCGGTGATGAGGAGGCCCTGGCCCGCGGCGTGTTCCGCACCTACACCGAGACCAACCTCCGCTACTCGCAGGTCGTGCCGATCACCACCTACGACGAGGTCAACACCGGCAGCAACCTCCCGGCCCAGATCGACCTGATGGCCGTCGACGGCGACGAGTACCGCTTCCTGGTCATGGCCAAGGGTGGGGGCAGCGCCAACAAGACGTTCCTGTTCCAGGAGACCAAGGCGCTGCTCAACCCCGAGTCGCTGATGAGCTTCGTGGCCGAGAAGATCCGCACCCTCGGGACCTCGGCGTGTCCGCCGTACCACCTGGCGATCGTCATCGGCGGCACGTCGGCCGAGATGAACCTGAAGACCGTCAAGCTGGCCAGCGCCCGCTACCTCGACGGCCTGCCCACCGAGGGCAACGCGCTGGGCCACGCGATCCGGGACCCCGAGCTCGAGGCCGACATCTGGCGTCTGGCCGCGGACACCGGCATCGGCGCCCAGTTCGGCGGCAAGTACTTCGTCCACGACGTGCGGGTGATCCGCCTGCCCCGCCACGGGGCGTCGTGTCCGGTCGGCATCGGCGTCAGCTGCTCGGCGGACCGCCAGAGCGTCGCCAAGATCACTGCGGCCGGCGTGTTCGTCGAGCAGCTCGAGACCGACCCGGCCCAGTACCTACCCGAGGTCACCGACGACCACCTCGCCGACGAGGTCGTCCACGTCGACCTCAACCGTCCGATGGAGCAGATCCGCGCCGAGCTCAGCCGCTACCCGATCCGGACGCGGTTGTCGCTGAGCGGTCCGATGGTGGTGGCCCGTGACATCGCTTACGCCAAGCTCAAGGAGCGCATCGAGCGGGGTGAGGGCCTGCCGCAGTACGTCAAGGACCACCCGATCTACTACGCGGGGCCGGCCAAGACGCCCGACGGGATGGCGTCGGGCTCGTTCGGGCCGACCACCGCGGGTCGGATGGACAGCTACGTCGACCTGCTCATGGCCAACGGCGGCAGCTTCGTGACCCTGGCCAAGGGGAACCGGTCCGCCCAGGTGCGCCGGGCGTGTCAGACCCACGGCGGGTTCTACCTGGGCTCGATCGGCGGACCGGCGGCCATCCTGGCCCAGGACGCCATCAAGCACGTCGAGGTGCTCGAGTACCCCGAACTGGGCATGGAGGCGATCTGGCGGATCGAGGTCGAGGACTTCCCCGCCTTCATCATCACCGACGACAAGGGCAACGACTTCTTCGCCGACCTGCTCTGATCGATGCGGCTCTGCCCGGTCGCCGGGACGGATTGCGTTGTGCGCCCGCTCGGTTTGTGGCAGATTTTCCGCCGCCGGAGGGAGCGTGTCGTGGGTCACATGAGAGCGATCATCGTGGGTGTTGCGGCCGCGGCCGCCCTGTTGGCGACGTCGTGCCAGCCTCCGCCCGGGAGCTCGACGCCGGGAGCCGGGACCTGGGCGGTCAACCCCAGCGCCACCGACGCGTCGATCGCCGGCGACGCCGTCTCGACGCATCTGGCGTACCAGCCGACCGTCGCGGCGGTCGGCAAGCTGGCCGTGATCTTCCCGGGCACGTCGGCCACCACGCTCGCGTTCTCGGAGCTCACCCGGGCGCTCACCGGGGTGGGCTACCACGTGATCGTGCTGCGGTACCCGAACTCGCTCGGGACCACCGCCGCGTGCCCCGATTCGAACGCGGCCACCGACCCGGACTGCTTCCGGGTGTTCCGCTCCGAGGTCGTCTTCGGGGCCGGGGTGAACGACCCCGACGGTCAGACCTACGACCATCCGATCGCGTCGGTGAACCAGTCCAACTCGGTGGTCAACCGCCTCACCAAGCTGCTCGACCACCTCAGCACCGTCGCACCCGCCGCCGGCTGGGGTCAGTTCCAGGTTCGATCCGGTGCCACCTGCGCCCAGGTCGACCCGACCTATGGCGGCTGCGCCATCGACTGGTCCAAGGTGACCGTCGTCGGGCACTCGCAGGGCGCGGGCGTCGGCCTGTACCTGGCCAAGTTCTTCCCGCTGCATCGGGTGGTCATGCTCTCGGGGGCGTTCGACGCCTACGACCTCGGCGGCGGCAGCTATGCGGTCGCACCGTGGATCACCGAGGGGCCGCTCGCCGTTCCGGCGGCGAACATCGGGAGCCTGATCCACACCTCCGACCCGAACGCGGCGCGCATCCGGGCCGTGGCGCAGCTGGTCGGCATCCCGGGACCCGAGGCCGACGTGTCGACCGGCCCGACCTTCGGCGGCAGCCGTCAGCTGGTCACCAGCACACCGTCCGCGTGCCCGATCGGTGACTCGGCTCCCAGCCACAACTCGACCGCGGTGGACCTGTGCGTCCCCGACTACGCGTACGACGCCGCCTGGCGGTACCTGGCCACGTCCTGACGGCGCGGCGGCTCCACGCCCGGGCAGACTCCCGCGGTGGAGATCACGCTGTTCACCAACCTGCTCGGGGCCTTCGGGCTCGGGGCGGCGTCGGGTCTGAACCCGTGGATCCCGCTGCTCGGCCTCGGCCTGGCCCAGCGACTGGGCGTGGTCGAGCTGTCGTCGAGCTTCGACTGGTTGGGGGCGACGCCGACCCTCCTGGTACTCGTCGCCCTGTTCGTCCTCGACCTGATCGGCGACAAGGTCGCGGTGGTCGACTCGGTGCTGCACGCCGTCGGTGTGGTGATCGCCCCGGCGTCGGGAGCGGTGGTGTTCGCCGCGCAGGAGAACCTGCTGAGCAACACGCATCCGGTCCTGGCCGGAGGCGTCGGCCTGGTGCTCGGCGGCACGGTGCACGCGGCCCGCTCGGTGCTGCGACCCGCGGTCACCGCCACCACCGGTGGGGTCGGCAACCCGGTGATCAGCGCGGCCGAGGACGTGGTGTCGACGGTCCTCACCGTGCTCGCGGTGGTGGTGCCTGTGCTCGCGTTCCTGACGCTGGTCGGTCTGGTGGCGTGGGCGGTGGTGGTGTTCCGGCGGTGGCGGGCCCGACGGTTGCGGGACCGTCAGGCGAGGGCCGCTTCAGCTCCTGGCGCCGGCAGGGTCACAGGAGCGTCGGACGGTTCGCCGAGCACGCCCGCGCCAGGGCCGCCTGACTGGCCCTGAAGTCACGCATCTGGCGCTCGGCGGGGGTGGTGCTCGGGCGGAGCATCCAGGCGATGCGGTGACGGAGTCGGCTGGCCATGCCTCTCCATCGGCGCCTGCGGGGATGGATCAAGCGGAACCCGTGATCGGGTCGGTCGTCGGTCCTCCGCGTGGCACGACCCGCTCCGGCGTGGCACGGTGACGGGCGCGCCCCGACGTCGGGGAGCAGAGGTGGCTCGGGCGCACCGCCCCGGGGACCGTGGCCGCACCAGGGGGTACGACATGGCCGATCTGATCATCCGAAACGGGACCGTCGTCGACGGCACCGGATCGCCGGCGACCCCCGGCGACGTGGCCGTGACCGACGGGATCATCACCGAGGTGGGTCCTGCTCTCGCCGGTCGGGGTACACGCGAGATCGACGCCGACGGCCGGCTGGTCACACCCGGCTTCGTCGACATCCACACCCACTTCGACGGCCAGGTCACGTGGGATCCGATCGTGGCGCCGTCGTCGCTGCACGGGGTGACCACGATCGCCATGGGCAACTGCGGGGTCGGTTTCGCGCCGGCGGCGCCGGACCGGCACGCCTGGCTGATCAGCCTGCTCGAGGGGGTCGAGGACATCCCCGGCACCGCGCTGGCCGAGGGGCTCACCTGGGACTGGGAGTCGTTCCCCGAGTACCTCGACTCGGTGGCGGCGAAGCCCCACACCGTCGACATCGGTGCGCACGTGCCGCACGCCGCGCTGCGCACCTACGTGATGGGCGAACGCGGCGCCGAGCACACCGAGGCCCCGACCGAGGGTGAGATCGCCCGGATGGCCGCGCTGGTCGAGGAGGCGCTGGCGGCCGGCGCCATGGGCTTCGCCACGTCGCGCACGGAGGTGCACCGCACCAGCGAGGGCACCAACATCGGCACCCTGACCGCGGGGGACGCCGAGCTGCTCGCCATCGCCGAGGCCATGCGTCGGGCCGGCACCGGCGTGACGCAGCTGATCAGCGACCTCTACCAGACCCCCGACGACGAGGTCGCGCAGCGCGAGCTCGACCTGCTGGAGCGGTTCGCTCGGACGAGCGGTCGACCGCTGAGCTTCACGATGCAGCAGGCGTACCACTCGCCGGAGCGGTGGCGGTTCCAGATGGACTGGGTCGACCGGATGGTCGCCGCCGGGCTCGACGTCAAGGCGCAGGTCGGGGTCCGGCCGATCGGTGTGCTGCTCGGTCTGCAGGCGACCGCCAACCCGTTCCTGCTGACGCCGTCCTACGGCGAGGTGGCGGGGCTCGCCCTGCCCGAGCGGGTGGCGGCGTTGCGCGACCCGGAGCGCCGTCGTCGGATCCTGGCCGAGCACGCCGATCTGGTGGCCGGTCTCGAGCCGGGGATCCTGCGCCACATCGTGGGCGGCGTCGACCTCACCTTCGAGATGGCCGACCCGGTCGACTACGAGCTGCACACCGACCGGTCCCTCGGCGCCCGGGCCCGGGCCGCGGGCGTGGACCCGACCGAGATGGTCTACGACCTGCTGCTCGAACGCGACGGCGAGCAGCTGCTGTACCTGCCGTTGTTCAACTTCGCCCACGGCGACTTCGGCGACCTGTTCGAGATGATCACCGCCCCCAACGTGCTGTTCGGACTGTCCGACGCCGGCGCGCACTGCGGCGCGATCTGCGACGCGTCGATGACCACGTCGTCGCTGGTGGTGTGGAGCCGGGACCGTCGTGACGGCGAGCCGGTCCCGCTCGAGCGGATCGTGCACGGTCACACGCAGCGCAACGCCCGCCACGTCGGCTGGTTGGATCGGGGGGTGGTCGCCCCGGGGTACGTGGCCGACCTCAACGTCATCGAGCTGGAGTCGTTGGCGTGTCACCCGCCGACGATCGTCGTCGACCTGCCCGCCGGCGGTCGGCGCCTGATGCAGACCGCCGAGGGGTACCGGCACACGATCAAGTCCGGGGTGGTCACCTTCAGCGACGGGGAGCACACCGGCGAGCTGCCCGGAGAGCTGCTGCGCGGCACCCGCCCCACCCCCACCTGAGCGCCCGCTCTTCCCGTTCTTCCCGTTCTTCCCGTTCTGTAGTGCGAGATCCAGGCGAACGCCTGGATCTCGCACTACAGAACGGGTTGTGGGGGGTGTCGCGGGAGTCGGGGGTCAGAGGGGTTGGCGGCGCAGCACCGATCGGGCGGCAGCCCGCCCGCACATGCCGTGCACCCCGCCCCCGGGGGGCGTCGACGACGAGCACAGGTACAGGCCCTCGACCGGGGTCGACCACGGATCGAGCGACGGGACCGGCCGGAACAGGAACTGGCGCAGGTCGGCCACGCCGCCGTTGATGTCGCCGCCGACGTAGTTGGGGTTGTAGGCCTCGAACTGGGGGGCGCTGATCGTGTGGCGGGCCAGCACCAGGTCCCGGAAGCCGGGGGCGAACTGCTCGATGCGCGCCTCCATCGCCTCGGTCATGTCGACGTCGCAGCCCGACGGGACGTGGCAGTAGCCCCAGAGGGTGTGCTTGCCGGCTGGGGCCCTGTCGGGGTCGAAAGTCGACTGCTGGGCCAGCAGCAGGAACGGGACCTGCGGAACCCGCCCCGACACGACGTCCTCCTCGGAGGCTCGCACCTCGGCCAGCGTGCCGCCCAGGTGCACCGTCCCGGCCCGGGCGGTCCGCGGATCGATCCACGGCACCGGCCCGTCGAGGGCCCAGTCGACCTTGAACACGCCCGGTCCGTAGCGGTACCGCTCGAGGCGGCGACGGTAGGCCGCCGGCAGCCGGTCGCCGGCGATGTCGATGAGCTGGCGGGGGGTGACGTCGCAGATGACCGCCCGTGCGGGAGGGATGTCGTCGAGGCTCCGGACCTCCTCGCCGGTGCGCACGGTTCCGCCCAGCGCGCGGATCAGCGCCACGAGCCCGTCGGCGATCGCCTGCGATCCGCCCCGCGCCATCGGCCAGCCGACGACGTGGGCGAGCTGGCCGAGCAACATGCCGAACCCGGTGGTGATCGGGGCGTCGAGCGACAGCATCGAATGTCCGGCCAGCCCCGCGAGCAGGGCCGGGCCGTCGTCGCCGCGGAACCGCCGCCGGGCCAGAGCCGACACCGACCACAGCCCCGACATGCCGTAGCGGGCCAGCTGCACCGGGTGCCGCGGCGGCAGGTCCAGGGGGTCGAGCAGCGAGTCGACCAGGTCCAGGCCCGAGCTCACGCTCGGTCCGAACAGCCGCTCCCACGGTCGGCCGTCGACGCCGAGGCCGACCGCGGTCGCGGCCAGCGACCGCTCTTGCAGCACCGAGTGGCCCGGTCGCAGAGCATGGGCGAGCGGGGCGTCGGGCTGCACCCACTCGACGCCGACCTGCTCGAGGCCCAGGTCGCGCAGGGCCGGGGAGGCCAACCCGAGCGGGTGGATGGCCGAGCAGACGTCGTGGCGGAAGCCGGGCAGGGTCAGCTCGGCGGTTCGGGCGCCGCCGCCGAGGGTGTCGGAGCGTTCCAGGACCAGGACCCGCCAGCCGGTCTGGGCGAGCTCGAGCGCGGCGACGAGCCCGTTGGGACCGCTGCCCACGACCACCGCGTCGAACTCGTCGGCCACCGCCCCACCCTACGCGGCCACCCCGAACCCCCCGCACCCCCCGTCCACCCCGCCCCGACCGTTCTGTAGTGCGAGATCCAGGCGTTCGCCTGGATCTCGCACTACAAAGCGGGTGGATCGGGCAGGATGCCCGCCATGAGCGCTCGAGCCGACCTGAAGGACCTGCGACGTCACCGGGTGCCGGCGTGGTGGTCCGACGCCAAGCTGGGGATCTTCGTGCACTGGACCCCGGCGTCGGTGGCGGGGTTCGCCCCGATCGACTCCCACATCGGCGACCTGCTCGCGGCCGGTGACCCCGAAGCGCTGGCGGAGAACCCCTACACCGAGTGGTACGAGAACTCGCTGCGGTTCCCGGACAGCTCGGCGAGCCGGTACCACCGCGAGACCTACGGCCTCATGCCGTACGCCGAGCTGGCCGACCTCTACCGCGAGGGCCTGAACAGCTGGGACCCCGACGACTGGGCCCGGACCTTCGCGGCGACCGGCGCCCGCTACGTGGTCCTGGTCACCAAGCACCACGACGGGTTCTGCCTGTGGCCGTCGTCGATCACCAACCCGAACCGCTCGGGCTGGCACACCGGCCGTAACGTCGTCGGCGAGCTGAGCGAGGCGGTGCGCGCCGCAGGGATGCGCTTCGGCGTCTACTACTCCGGCGGCCTCGACTGGACCTTCGACGACCGCCCGATCGGCAACCTCGGCTCCATGCTCGCGGCCATCCCCCGCGGCTCGTACCCGGACTACGCGGCGGCGCAGGTCCGTGAGCTGATCGAGCGGTACCGACCCAGCGTCCTGTGGAACGACATCGCCTGGCCGGCCCCGGGCAAGGACCTGTGGCCGCTGCTCGCCGAGTACTACCGGGCCGTGCCCGACGGCGTGGTCAACGACCGGTGGATGCCGTGGTCGCCGGTCATGGCCGCGGCCCGCAACGACCTGGTCTCCCGTGGGGCCGACGCGATCAACGCCCGCGCCACCCGCTCCAAGGGCGGCCTCATCCCGCCCAAGCCGCCGTTCTTCGACGTCCAGACCCCCGAGTACGTGGTGTTCGACGACGTCCGGCGGACACCGTGGGAGTGCGTCCGGGGCATGGACCAGAGCTTCGGCTACAACCGGATGTCGGGGCCGGAGCAGTTCCTGACCGACGGTGAGCTGCTCGACATGGCGGCCGACATCACCTCCAAGGGCGGGAACCTCCTGCTCAACGTCGGCCCCCGCGGCGAGGACGCCGCCATCCCCGACGAGCAACGCGCCCGACTCGACACCCTCGCCCGGTGGGCCGGGCACGGACCGGGTTCGGCCATGTCCGGGTCCCGTCCGTGGGTGCGCCCCTCGGGCGAGGGCGTCGTCGGGGACGGGTCCCGGGTGCCGCTGCGGTACTGGGCGGCCGACCGGCACGTCGACGTCGCCGTCCTGGGACCGCTCGACGGTTCGCTGCTCGTGGACGACGTCGAGGCGACTCCGACGACGTCGGTGACCGACGCGGCGTCCGGAGAGCAGCTGGAGTGGAACGCGACCGATGACGGGATCCGGGTCGAGATCGGCGGCCCGGCGGACCGACCGGTCCTCCGACTCACCGACGTGGTCGCCCGCCCGAGCTGACAGCGGAGCGCCCGAGCGACCGAGCGTCCGTGCGACCGTGCGACTGAGCGTCCGAGCAACCGAGCGACCGAGCGACCGAGCAACCGAGCGACCGAGCGTCGACGCCCGCGACCGCCGGGGACCGCGACGATGACAGCCGACCGCGGCGGCGCCCGCCGTTTCGCCGGCGCCCGCCGTTTCGCCGGCGCACCCCCTACCATCACGGCGTGAGCTCCAACCGGCGGATGGGAGTGGCCGCGGCGGTGCTGCTGGGTTCCGGGCTGATCCTCATGATCGTCCCGCCGGTGGTGCGAGACGGCCTCTGCGGACTCACGTCGTGCGCGGACCGGGTGCCGGTCATCGCCGTGTCGAGGGTGTCGCCCACCGAGCTGGCCGTCGTCGTCCCCGACGACGCGGCCCCGAACGTACGCCGGGTCGAGCTGCTCCAGGGCGGATCGAGCGGGTCGGGTTCCCGCCAGTGGATGATCCGCGCCGAGCGTGGCTCCGACACCGGCTCCGGCTCCAACTCGGGCAGCGGGTCCGGCGGCGCCACCTCGGCACGCACCTTCCTCATCGGCGACGAGCCCGACGGGTTCCGCACCGTGGTCCCGCTGGAGACCCAACCGCAGAAGGGGGTGTGGACCGCCCAGGTCGGATTCCGCTGCACCACGGCGTCGCTGCCGTTCAACCCCCAGGCGCTCGCCGTCGGCGAGGTCCGCTCGTGGGACGGCGTCATGGACGGCAACGACTTCGCCGCGGACGCTAACACCGGCGAGCACTGCCTCACCGAGCGGGGCAGCGCCGAGCTGGGCCTGCTGCTGGTCGGAGCGGCTCTCGCTGTTGCCGGTGCCGTGCTGGGCATCGTGGTGGTCCTGCGCCGACCGGCCCGCTTCCCCGAGGACGGCGACGACCCGGCCCCCACCTCCGAGCACGACCCGGACCCGGATCGGGTCTGATCGACCCGGCGACCCCGGTCTCCGCCGGGTGGTCGCCGCTCAGGCCGAGGCCGGGGTCATCGTGGGGCGGTGTCGTCGGGCCGGGAGCCGCAACGCGGCGATCAGCAGGCCGCCGATGACCACCAGTCCGAGCACCACCACCAGGTGCGAGCGCAGAACTGCGACGCCGTCGCCGATGCTGGGCACGACCCAACGGATCCTCGGCAGGGTGCTGTCCGCCGGCACGGTCCACGTCTCGCCCGACTCGTTGGCGTCGCCCCGGGTCTGCATCAGGTAGGTGTCGCCCTGTCGGGTCGCGGAGACCAGCCGGTGGGTGACCGGCTCCGCCGCGCCCTCGGCCGGTCGGGTGACCACGTCGCCGGGGCGCAGCGACGACACCGGCACCGACTCGCTGACCACCACGGACCCCTGGGCGATCGTCGGGGTCATCGACCCGCTGCGGACCACTGCCGCCTGCAACCCGAGCATGGCACCGCCCAGCACCGCCAGCAGCACGATCGACAACAGGACGGTCGCTCCGAGGCCGACCACGTCGAGCGCCCGGGAGCGACGGGACACCCCGGCGGTGGCTGTGGCCGCCGGCCCGGGCGTCCGGTCGGTGGAGCGTGTCGTTCGGGGGGAGTGCGTCGTGCGGGGGGAGCGAGTCGCCCCGCGGGGCTCGGCGGCCCGATGCATGCCGGCTGCCGTCTCGGCGGCGTGCAGTACGAGCCCCGCCCACTGGGGGCGGCTCGATTCGTCCAGCTCCAGGCGCAGTCCGACCAGGTCTCGGCGGTGGCCGTGGTGGGTCCACATGACGGTGGCGTCCATGTCGGTCGAGGACCCGTCGTCGAGCTCGACGCCGACCCGGGTTCTGGAACCGATCGCGGGGAGTCCGGAGGGCGCCGGACCTGATCCGTCGCCGGTCGCGGGGTCTCCGGGCGTGTCGCCGGCGCCCACTCGGGTCAGCTCGACGGCCAGGCCCTCCGGTGACACGTCGACCGTGCGGGCCTCGCGGGAATCCAGGCGTGCCGGTCGGCTGAGCGGGACCCGGAACGAGGTGCGCTCCCAACCCCGTTGCACCAGGACCTGGATGCACACCACCCACAGCAGCACCAGGGTGAGCAGTGCGGCGCCGACGGCGGGGGCGGTCATCGGCTGGTCGGGGGAGTGGTCGACCAGGGCCGTCACCAGCACCGCGACGCTCAGCAGCCCGGCCCACAGCAGCGGCCGGACGGCCACGCGCGACGGCCCTCGACCGACCCGGCCGGTGATCGCCGAGGGCAACGCGGCCAACGACCCGGGAACGTCGTCGACCGTGGCGCGCAGGTCGCGGAACGGATGCGGGGTGCGACCGGCGGACCGGTACAGCCCGACCCAGCGCAGCAGCAGCGCGGCGAGCACCAGGGCGGGGAAGGCGCCGTTCGCGGTGCGCATCGGGAGCTCCCCCGACACGGTGCCGGTGAACAGCACGAGCAGCCAGGTCAGCATCGACCAGGCGAAGCAGTCCCGGACGAGCAGACCCAGGGCGACCCGCCGAGCCGTGCCGCTGCCGGAGCGGACGGCGTCCGCCGCGTCGGCAGCGGACCCGCGCTGCTGGGCCATCGACTCGGGCCAGAAGGTGCGTGCGCCGGCGGGGGCGGCCACCAGAGCGAGCGGTTGGTCGACGGTGGCCGGCCGACCGCCCTCCGCGTGGCGGTCGCGAAGCCATGCTCCGCGCGGGCGGCGGGGGTCGATCTGGTGGCGACGAAGGTCCTCGGTGCGCACCAGCGTGGCGTTGGGCTCCCACAGGGCGAGTCCGACCGCGGCGCTGCGCCGGCGGAGGAGCGCGTCGACGTGGCCCCGGCTGTCGGATCCGAACCCGTCCTGGTTGAACGGTCGGGTGAGGCCGATCGCCCAGGGGTGGGTGTCGTCGAGTCGACCGGCCGCGGCTCGGCAGTTCTCGGCCAGCGGCGCGGCCCGACCCGACAGCAGCAGCACGGCGTCGGTGTCGACCCTCTCGATCGCCCGCTGAAGGGGGTCGGGTCCGCTGGCGCCGGTGTGGCGGCCCGAGGTGATCACGGTGACCCCGAGGTCCTCGATGTGAGCCCGCTCGGCGGGGGCGATCACCACGCACGGCCCGGCTTGCTGGGCGAGCTCGACCGAGTGGCGCTGGAGCTCGTCGGGCTCGTCGCCGAGCACGACGATCGTGGTGAAGGTTCCGTCCTCGGCCGGCTCCGTCGGCTCTGTCGGCTCCGTCGTCTCGTCGGTGGCGCCCTCGGGGGAGGGGCGGTGGAGCCGCCGCCCGGCGACGAGGTCGACCAGGACCCCGCTGGCACCGGCGAGCAGAGCGACCGCGACCAGCACCGCGATCGGGGCGTGGCCCGGT